>Ga0222651_1000143_pt1 | contig 54987 bp, 53 predicted proteins | sample AntAcemetagen369_FD_179855 | JGI IMG/M metagenome (GOLD analysis project Ga0222651, IMG submission 179855) | Saline water microbial communities from Ace Lake, Antarctica - #369 | ecosystem: Environmental > Aquatic > Non-marine Saline and Alkaline > Saline | place: Antarctica: Ace Lake...
CCTTTTCCGCCAAAGGAGACTATGGAAACAGCGATCCTCGACTATCTGACAGCCCTTGGCGATTCCTTCGTCAATCCGCAGAAACGGGTGTTTGTCGGATACCTGCTGGCCGCACTGGCAATCGCCTGTGCGGTTCTTGCGTTTTCTGCGCGGGACGGATTTCGCGTTGGGCTGGGTGCCGGCTGGCGTCGGGTATTCGACCGCCGGGTCTGGTGGTCGCCCTCGGCGCGGGGGGATTACCGGCTGTTTCTGGCGAACCAGGCGGTCATGATGGCGATCATGCCGTTCCTTGTTACCCAGGTCGCACTGGCGGCGTTGCTGTTTGAATACCTGCATGAAATCGCCAGTGGCCGCCCGGTCCTCTGGGCGGCGCTGCCCGGATGGGGCGTTGCGCTGCTGTTTACCGCGACGCATTTCATCCTCGATGATGCCACGAAATACCTGGTCCACCGGGCCCTGCACCGCTGGCCGGTCCTTTGGGCCTTTCACAAGGTGCATCATTCTGCGGAAACGATGACGCCGCTGACCGTCTACCGGACCCATCCGGTGGAAGGAATCCTGTTCACGCTGCGTGGTATTGCCGTGCAGGCGGTCGGGATCGGGGTTTTCGTTTTCTATTTTGGCGACCGGGTTGATCTGGTCACGGTGCTGGGGGCGAACCTGTTCGTGTTTGTCTTCAATGTGACGGGGGCGAACCTGCGCCATTCGCATATATCGATCGGCTATCCCCGGATGCTGGAGCGCTGGCTGATTTCACCAGCGCAGCATCAACTGCACCATTCCGTCGACCCGCGTCACTATGACCGCAACTTCGGGATGGCGCTGGCGATATGGGATCGGGCGGGTGGCAGCCTGCATCTTTCGGAAAAGAACACGACCCTGCGCTACGGTCTGGGGTCGGAATTGAGTGAAACCGCGCATGGCATTAAAAGCCTGTATGGGGCCCCCCTGCTGGAAGCCGCGCGGATCGTATACAACACCAGTCACACGGGAATGAAGAACATGAACACGGCCATTGTTTCAGCGGCAGGCCGCATCGGTCCGGCAATCCGGTCCGGGGTGCGCCTCTTCGTGCTTGCTCTGGCGCTGGGTGCGGCATTCTATCCGACCGGCGCGCGGGCGGCGGACGAACTGAATATCTATTCACACCGCCAGCCCTTCCTGATCAATCCGTTTATCGATGTGTATACGGCGAAGACCGGGGTGAAGGTGAATATCGTCTATGCGTCGCGCGGGTTGGCCCAGCGGCTGCAAGCCGAACGCCAGAACAGCCCCGCCGATCTGGTGCTGACCGTCGATATCGGACGGCTGATGGTCTATGCGGACAAGGACCTGCTGGCACCGATTGAATCCGCGGTGCTGGAAAAGGATATCCCGGCGCATCTGCGCGACCCAAAGGGGCGCTGGTTTGCGTTGTCCAAGCGTGCGCGCGTCGTTGCGGCGGCGAAAGGGCGGGTCGATCCGTCGGAAATCGTGCGGATTGAGGATCTGGCCGACCCGAAGTGGAAGGGACGTATCTGTTCGCGCCCCGGCAGCCATGTTTATAATAGGGCGCTGATGGCGTCGCTGATCGCAGCGCATGGCGAGACGAAAGCGGAAGAATGGGCGCGTGGCTTTGTTGCCAATCTGGCGCGGCGGCCGCAGGGTAATGACCGTGCGCAGGTCAAGGCGATCTATGAAGGCGTGTGCGATGTGGCGATCATCAACAACTACTATTTCGGAAAGCTGACCGCCGATGATGATCCGGAAAAACGTGCCTGGGCGGCTGCCGTGAATGTAATTTTCACCAATCAGGCAGACCGGGGCAACCACATCAATATTTCCGGCGGCGGCGTCGCGAAGTATTCCAAGAACAAGAAACTGGCGACTGAATTCCTGGAATTCCTCAGCGGTCCGGAAGCCCAGAAACTGTATGGCGCGATCAATTTTGAATACCCGGTAAACCCGGCGGTGCCGGCCGCGCCGGCATTGCAGGTGCTGGGTGACTTCCGGGAAGATCAGCTGCCGATTAGCACGATCGCGGAACTGACACCGACGGCGCAGCGAATCATCGACCGGGTTGGATGGTAAGTACGACCGAACCCATTGGCGCCGGTACGCGGATCAGCCTGGTCAATCGCTGGTCCGTCGCGACGGTCTGCCTTGCGATAATTCTGGTCGGGCCGATCCTGTCCGTATTCCATGCCGCGACGGGTGACAATGAAGGCCTGTGGCAGCATCTGTCGGATACGGTGCTGCCGGGCTATGTGGCGAATACACTGGTATTGATGGCCGGTGTCGGGAGCGTCAGCCTGCTGTTCGGAGTCAGCGCCGCCTGGACCGTTACCCGATATGACTTTTTCGGGCGCGGCGCATTGGAATGGATGCTGCTGCTGCCGGCGGCGGTGCCAGCTTATATTGTTGCCTATACCTATACCGATTTCCTGGAATATGCGGGTCCTGTACAGGGTGCCTTGCGCGCGCTGTTCGGCTGGCAAAGCGCGCGTGATTACTGGTTCCCGGAAATCCGGTCGATGGGCGGTGCGATACTGGTCATGGGCTCGGTTCTGTATCCCTATGTCTACATGATGGCGCGGACGGCCTTCAAACTGACGCCGCATTCGCTGTTCGAGATCGCCCGCATCCACGACCGCAACCTGTTCTGGCAGGTCGGCATGCCGATGGCGCGGCCGGCCATCGTTGCCGGGCTGGCGCTGGTGCTGATGGAAACGATTTCGGATTTCGGCACCGTCGAATATTTCGCGGTGCATACGCTGACGCTGGGTATTTTCAATGTCTGGCTGGGCATGAACAACCTGCCGGCGGCGGCGCAGATCGCGTCACTGTCCTTCCTGTTCGTTATCGCCCTGCTGGTGCTTGAATTCTACGCGCGTTCGCGCCGCCGCTATACCGATACCAGCCGCCGGGCGGTCAGTTTCGTTCCTGTCCGGGTGTCGTCGGGCCGGTCCGCCGCCTGTTTCGCCATTTGCATGCTGCCGGTAACGGTTGGCTTCGTCGTGCCCGTGGCCGTGCTGCTGCATTTCGTGTTGCGCGGATATGCGGCGACGGACTATGCGGCAATTGCATCGGTTGCGTTGAATTCGGTGACCGTCGCGCTCAGCGTCGCGGTCATGGTCATGTCGGTCGCGGGCTTCATGGTCTTTGTCGCGACCTACCGGGCGAGCGCGTTCCTGAAGACGCTGACGGCGCTGTGTTCGACCGGATACGCCTTTCCCGGAACAATTCTCGCCATCGGCGTCGTGACCTTTGCCGGCGCGGTGGATCATGCGGCCGGCACGCTGGTCGGCCGGGCGACGGGGATGTCCTTTGACGGGTTCCTGTCGGGGACGATCTGGCTTGTCCTGCTGGCCTGCATGGTCCGCTTCCAGGCGGTCGGTTATGGCGCGGTCGCCTCCGGGATCGGCCGCTTGCCCCCCAACATGATGAATGCCAGCCGGGTGCTGGGCCGCAGCTTTCCGCAAAGCCTGCGGGAAGTGGTGCTGCCCCTGCTGCGCAGTTCCTTCCTGGCGGGCGGGATGCTGGTATTCGTCGACGTGATGAAGGAATTGCCGATGACGCTGCTGTTACGGCCCTTCAACTTCGAAACGCTGGCGACGTATGTTTACCAGTTTGCGAAGGATGAATTGCTGGAAGATGCGGCACTGCCGGCGCTGTTCGTCGTGCTGGCCGGGATCGGCCCGGTGATTTTGATGAATGCCGCCCTGCGGCGCATCGGCCAGAAGAAACAGGCCTGATCTGATTCAGGCGGCGCGCAGTTTCTGAATTTTCATCAACAGGACATCGTAGATTTCCAGTCCGGTGATCCGGGCGATTTCCTGATACGACAATTGCGTTTCGCGAACCAGCGCCAGCGCATGTTTTTCCGGTGCCATGCGCACGGTGCTGCGCCGGCCCTGCCGGGTCGGACGGTTCGCCGCACGGGCGGCGGCCTGTCTTTCGGCATCATCCAGGCCGCGTTCTTCCGCTTCCCGCCGCGCGGTATCACGCCGCTGCTTTTCCACATAGATCTGGTAGTCGGTCATGTGGACGAAGGCGGCAAATTCGCGGGCCCGGTCCTGTTCTTCCTGCGTGGCCTTCAGTGTATCCGACTGCGGTTGCGACTGTGCCTGTTGCATCGCCGCCTGTTCGAGCGTCAGCCCCCGGCGCGCGACCAGCCGTTCCGCCGCCGCAAGCGCATTCTGACGCTCGCCATCGAACGGGCTTTCCTTGGCCAGTTTCAGCAGGTTGTGGAATCGTACCTGCTCGTCCGGGGTTAGTGTCTCTGAAATGGTGTTCTCCGCATATAGGGGCTCGCCGTAATACGATCACTATAACAAGGCCAGTTTCGGGATTCCACCGGGGCCGGATTTAATTTCCGGGGATCTCGGAATGGTCCACCCAGTTTGGCGCAGGGCCTGTAAAAATATGGTAAAACAATTCATAATTTCGTGTCGTTCACGCGCCGCTTACGGATCGAAATATGACGCCGCGCCCCATCATCATCGATTGCGACCCGGGACAGGATGATGCCATCGCCCTGCTGATGGCGCTGGCATCGCCGGAATCGCTGCATGTGCTGGGGGTGACCTGTGTTGCCGGAAATGTCTCGCTGGAACGGACGCAGACCAATGCGCGGCGCATATGCGTGCTGGCAGGGCGTGCGGATATGCCGGTCTTTGCAGGAAGCACCCACCCATTGCTTCAGCCCCTGAAAACCGCCGAGGCTGTCCATGGCGAATCGGGAATGGACGGGTCCGGCCTGCCGGCGATTCCCGATATGCCGTTGCAGGAACGTCATGCGGTTGATTTCATCATCGATGCCTGTCTGTCCGCCGCGGATGACGAGATCACGCTTTGTGTGCTGGGGCCGATGACCAATATCGCCATGGCGCTGACCAAGGCGCCGCGCGTTGCGGCTAAAATCCGCGAGATCGTCTTCATGGGCGGCGCGGCGCTGGGGCCCGGCAATGTGACGCCCTGCGCTGAGTTCAATATCTTCACCGATCCGCATGCGGCGCGGATCGTTTTTGGTTCCGGTGTGCCGCTGGTCATGTTCGGGCTGGATGTCACCCATCAGGTGCTGACGACGCCAGCGCGACTGGCGGCAATCGGCCATATCGATTCGGATGTCGGGCGCGCGGCATCCGGCATGCTGAACTTCTATGACCAGCACGACCCGGAACGCTATGGCGGCCCCGGCGCCCCGCTGCACGATCCCTGCGTCATTGCATGGCTTCTGCAACCGGATCTGTTCCGGGGCAAGCCGGTGCATCTGGACGTGGAAACGCAATCGCGGCTGACCCTGGGGCGGACGGTCGTGGACTGGTGGGAGGTAACGGATGCGCCGCCCAATGCCACGGTGATGGAAGCCGCCGATTCCGACGGGTTCTATGCGTTGCTTATCGACCGTCTGTCGCGTCTGTAGAAAACCCGGATTTCCGCAGCCAGTCGATTGCCTTGTTGAAGGCGAGGGACAGGTTTTCCCTGCCGCCGCCGAAGGTCTTGCCGGTACCACCCGCGCAGCGGCTGCGATAGCGTTCCCGGGACAGGGCTTCGCCGGTCCGGGTGCTGCGCAGGCGGAACGGTGTTTCCATCAGAAACGGCGCCATCGTGGCACAGGGACCGTGGCTGATATTTGGCAGGTCGGGGGCATATTTCACGGTTGGCCCGTCGATGCTCCATGAATGCCAGGTGCCGGGGATGATTTCCAGTATGGCCGGATGCGGGTTGCCGTTCAGCCGTGCGAACAGCGGCAGGCAATAGGCAGGCGGCGTCACGTCGTCCTTTTCGCCGGACAGGGCGTATAACGGGAATGCCGTGGTCGAGCCGGGAAACTGCACGAAACAGTCCGGCGAAAAGACCGCCCCGGCGGCGAAGACCGGCCTGACGTGGAACCGCTCATAGAACTGGGCATTGGCCAGATGGACTGCCGTCGATGCGCCCTTGCTGTGGCCGCTGACAATCATTCGGTCAGCGCGAAGCCGTGGGTCGCCGGCAAGGTGCCGGGCCACGGCCAGCGCATCCAGCGCCATGGTGAAGACCGATATCTGTGACTGGTCGCGCGTTGTGCTGCGGATGCCGCGCGGGGTGAAGGTATCCAGCGACACAGCGGCAAAGCCAGCGGCATTCAGCGCCTTCGGCCATTCGTGCAGGAAAATGTCCTTTGCGCCGGCCGAGCTGTTGATAATGATCGCGACGGGGTGCGGTCCCTCGCCACCGGGGAGATGCAGGACGGGTCGTAAGGCGATAGTGAGCCCGAATTTGGCCTGTTCCCATTTCCGATGATCCCTTTCAACCGGGATGATGTCTGCAGCTTCGGCAGCAAAACACCACAGGCTCAAAATCAGGCAGAGGAAGGCGGACCTGTTCATGGCTGACCTTCCGGTTTCGCCGGTGGCCGGGAAAACAGGATCATCAGGCCCGCCAGCAATGCGGAGCCTGCGAACAGGATCAGCGAATAGGTGTAGACGCCTTTCCAGTCATACAGCGCCCCGGCGATAATCGGGCCCGTCGCCTGAAACAGCACCTGAACAGGAAGGGCGACGCCGCGGATTGCGCCGTAATTGTTGCGGCCGAAATAATCCGCCAGGATCACCGGGGTCAGTGTCTGGATGCCGCCAATGCCCGCCCCGAACAGCAGCATTGCCGCATAGGCGTGCCATATCTCCGTCACGCCGATCAGGACCAGCGCACTGATGCTCAGGAATGCAGCGGCGATGCATAAACCCGTTTTGCTGCTGACCCGCCGGTCAAAATAGCCGAAGCCCAGACTGGCCAGGGCGGCGGTCACGGCGAAGACACTCACGGCGCCAACTGCCGCCAGCGGCGGCAGGCCCTGCTGGATCAGATGCGGCACCTGATGCAGGCTGATCCCGGCCTGTACCGGATAAATAAGCGCGGTAAAGGCCATGATGATCCACAGGGCAGGCGTTCGCAGGGCCTGTCGCCGGGTAAATTCCGCGGTGGCGGGCGGCGGCGGCAGGGGGCCGGCCGTGGCGGTTGTCCTGCTTCTGTCATCGGGTTGCAGGCCGATATCTTCGGGCCGCCGGACCATGAAAAACAAGTTCGGAACAACGCCGATGGCGAGTACCAGCACCGCAATGGCAATCCATCCGGACCGCCAGTCGCTGCCCTGCATCGCGGCATGGGCAATCATGGGAATCGTGGCGAGGCTGATGCTCGATATGACATTGATGTATGACATCGCGGCGGCGCGTGACCGGACGAACCATTTTGCGACCACCGCGGTTGTTCCAATATCGAAGGGGCTGGCGAAGGTCATCCGGGCGATGCAGAAGAAGGCGTAGAACCAGAACAGGGTTTCGGTCATTGACAGGCAATAGGCCGCGCCACCCAGCAACAGGGCGGAGACGACGAGGATGAAGCCGGACCCCTTGCGATCCACCATGCTGCCGACGAGGGGCGCGGACAGCGCGGCCAGGATTCCGCCGAGCGACACCGCGCCGGACATTTCGGTGCGGGTCCAGCCGAGTTCTTCCGTCATCGGTGAGACGAAAACCGACAGGGTGCCGACAGCACCGCCCTGCTTCACATAGGCGCCGCACATCGCGCAGGCGACGATGACCCAGCCGTAATAGAACGGCAGGCGACCGGAAAGGGCGCTGGCGATGCGATGGTTCGGGGTCAGGGCGGGGCTCCGTTCTGTCTGCCCCGGGGATTCCGGAAGCAGCTCGGTTCCTACTATTGTCTGTCACGGTAGTCCGTGATCCGGGTCGCGGTAAAGCGCCGGGGACAAAAGGGAAGGTATTAAGCCTGTTCGACCGGTTCAGAACGCCGCATTTGCCGATTGGCGACGGGTGTCAGCCTTCGATCAGATCGCGGATCAACCGCTTGACCTCGTTGATCCGGAGGGGCTTTTGTACCATCGGGTAAGACCGCAAGTTTGTGCGGTACTTCGCCTGAACTTCCGGTGGGTACCCGGACATCATAAGGACTTTCTGCGCCGGATCCCGTTCCAATAGCGAATCCGCAAGCTTGTGTCCCGATACATCGTCGGACAGAACAACGTCGATTACCACCAGGTCAATGGGGCGTTCCCGCAGGTATACCGCCAATGCTTCCTGTTCATCGGTCGCAACCAGCACATTGTATTCAAGGAATTCAAGCTGGCGGGTAATCGTCGCCAGGACAGTACGGTTGTTATCGACAACGAGGATTGTCGCCATGAAATTTCTGTCCCGCCCCTTGCACCGGCAACAAGAAGGGTAATGGCCCTGTTGCCGGTGATCTCCCGCTATCAGGCCGACAAAAATACTCTTTTTAATCGGCTAAGTCATCGGATTTCATTGCCTCCGGTATCAGTAGTCATAGACATATAGTCGGTTTTAGCAAGTGTTTCCGGAAAGTGCGCGCTCCAGAAATTCCAGCCGATCCTGCCCCCAGAACATATCGTCCCCCAATATATAAGTGGGGGCACCAAAGACATTCCGGTCGATGGCTTCCTGCGTATAGGTGTCGAATAGCCCAGCCGTTTCCTCGGTCTTGCTGGCGGCAAGCAGGGCGTCGCCGTCCATTCCCTGCTCGTTGGCAATCGCGATGAGTGTATTGTCATCGGCGATGTTGCGATCTTCGGCCCAGACCGCCCGCAGGATCGCATTAGAGAGTTGTCCCGCATCAAGCCCCTGCCGGTCCGCGGCAACGACCATGTGGCTGGCTGCCTGATCGGAAACCGGGAAGAATTTCGGTTCCAGGTTCAGCGGTACATTCAGATAGTCGCGCCATCGGGCCAGTTCGGCAAAGCGGTAACGCTGCCTTTGCGGGGCGCGTTTGCCGACCGGCAATCCGCCGGATATCGGAAAAATCTTGCCGTATGAAACAGGCCGATAGGTGATGCTTGCTCCCGCCCGTTTCGCGATGTCATGAAACCGAACACTGCCGAGATAGGTCCAGGGCGAGGCGTGCGACAGAAAATAGTCAATATTGATGCTCATGGGGCATTTCCGTTTCCGGTCGCCCGCGTCGCATTGCACGACGCGGGGCGGGCCATTGGTTTAATCGTTGATGACGTTGATGGCCTTGCCGCCGGCGAAGGCGACGAGGTCTTCGACGACGCTGGCATACATGGCCGAAAGATTGTCCCGGGTGACGTATCCGGTATGCGGCGACAGCAATGTATTGTCGAGCGTGCGGAACGGATGGTCGGCCGGCAGCGGTTCGGTATTGTATACGTCCAGCCCGGCGCCGGCGATTTTGCGGTTGCGCAATGCGTCGATCAGCGCGGCTTCATTGATGATCGGACCACGCGAGGTGTTGACGATGAATGCCGTCGGCTTCATCAGCGCCAGTTCCGCCGCGCCGATCAGGTCGCGTGACCGGTCGCTCAGCACCAGTTTGATGCAGACGACATCGCCTTGCGACAGGGCTTCTTCCTTGCTGACTTTCGTGACGCCCAGTTCGGCGCAGCGTTCTTCGGTCAGGTTCTGGCTCCACGCGATGACGTTCATGCCGAATGCCTGGCCAAACTTCGCCATGCGTGCGCCCAGATTACCCAGCCCCAGACAGGCCAGTGTCTTGCCGGACATGGTCAGGCCCAGATTGGGCTGCCACTGCCCGTCGCGCATGGATTTGTCATCGGGTGCAATATTCTTCATCAGCCCCATGACCAGCGCCCAGCCCAGTTCGGCCGCCGGTGCGCCCGCGCCCGCGGCGCCGCAGACATCGACGCCCCGCGCCCGTGCCGCCTTGCCGTCAATCGAGGCGTTGCGCAGCCCGGTGGTGATGATCAGCTTGAGGTCATCCAGACGGTTGATGATTCCGGCGGTCAGCGGGGTACGTTCGCGCATGCAGACAATGGCATCGAACCCGCTCAGCCTTTCAACCACGGCATCCTCGCCGGTAATGGTGTCGTTGAAAACGGTCATTTCGGCCTTGCCGGCGAGCGGGCTCCAGTCCGCCACGGTCAGGGCCACATTCTGATAATCGTCGAGTATTGCTACGCGCATGGCGTCATCCCCTTTGTATTTTGTTCCCTTTGATTGCCGACCGCGCGTCCACGCGCAGAAATCACCGGTCCCGCCGGGTGGCAATCAAGAATTCATATGTGAAGGTTATATCAGACCTGAAGGTCGAGAAACGACCCGGCAGTTTGTTGCCGGTTATCAGACCGTTCTGTTTCAGCCTGGCGTGCATCCTGCGCCGCCTGACGCTCGACCTGCGCCACCTGGACGTCGTCACGGCGCACTGCGATGGCTTCCTGCTGGCGGCGGGACGCGTTGGCGGTATCGTCGCGTGCTTCCTGCGCCTGGATCAATGCCGCACGGGTTTCGTTCTGGGGGACCCGGTTTTCGACAATGGCCTGCAAATCCGCTGATTCTGCCTGGGTGACCTGTTCCCCGCGGATGAGCTGCAAGGGAAACCCGTCGGCATCGGGGCCGAACTTCGCGGTAAAGGCGACGCGGGTCAGTTTCGGTGGGTTGGGGGGAATGTCCGACGGATCGGGCCGGCGTTTATCCGCCGCCGTGGTTTCCGTGGCCGTTGCCGGTGTGATTCTGCTTGAATCGGGCTCTGCTTCCGAGGGACGCCGTTGGTCCAGGGAAGCCAAACTTGCCAGAAGAGGCGCATTTCCAACCGACTGCAGCATGGCTTTCATATAGTGTAAAATCGTTAAAACTTCAAGTTATGGCGTTAATCTTTGGCCGCGGAACTGGGCGCATTTTTTATTATTTCATGCCGTATTTTCCCGGTTAACAAGTATTCGCGACCGAACGACTGTTTGTGACGCCGGGGCGGAACAGGCAATTCGGCGGCTGGCCGGGGAATTTTCTGGCAATTCGGGGAAAAAGGTATTAGCGACGGCACGCAATTGCCTGAAGACCAGATAACGCCGTTACGGGCGTGGAGAAAATTTATGGGTATCGTGTTCGCCATCCTGGCGATGACGGGGATCGTCGCGGTTTCGAATTTTGCGGTGCAGTACCCCCTGTCCGACTGGTGGACCTGGGGAACATTGACCTACCCGATATCCTTCCTGATCACGGACCTGACCAACCGGACCTTCGGCGCGGCAAAGACGCGGCGGGTGGTGTATGCCGGTTTTGCCTGCGCCGTGGTGCTTTCAATCTGGCTGGCGACGCCGCGGATCGCGCTGGCGTCCGGGGCGGCATTCCTGGTGGCGCAGCTAAGCGACGTCTATGTCTTCGACCGGTTGCGCAATCGGTCCTGGTGGCAGGCGCCGCTTGGGTCCTCGGCGATTGGCGCGATCCTGGATACGACACTGTTCTTCTCGCTCGCGTTCGCATTGACGCCGGTGCCGTGGGTGACGCTGGCCATTGGCGACGTCATTGCCAAATTCGCGATGGCCGCAATCATGCTGATCCCGTATGGCGTCCTGCGCGCCCGCATTCGGCCCGCGACCGTAACCGGCGACTGATCGCGTGCGGCTCGACGATTTCGATTTTGACCTGCCGCGCGAGGCGATTGCCCAGCATCCGGTAACGCCGCGCGACAGTGCACGGCTGCTGGTCGTGGGCGATGGTGTCGCCGACCGGCATGTGCGCGATCTTGCCGATATTCTGCAACCGGGTGACCTGCTGGTCGTCAATGACACGCGGGTCCTGCCGGTGCGGCTGGCGGGTAAGCGTGGCGATGTTGCGGTTTCTGTTACCCTGCATACCGACACGGGCAACGGATGCTGGCGCGCCTTCGCCAAGCCCGGAAGACGATTGCGGGTGGGCGATCGGGTCGATTTTTCCGATGATTTTTTCGCGACGGTCGATGCCAAGGATCCGTCCGGCGATATTTTTATGCGGTTCGATATGCCGCAGCATGAATTCGTTGCGGCCCTGCAGCAGCACGGGGCGATGCCATTGCCGCCCTATATCCGCCGCGCGAAATTCAAAGGCGGCGACCTGACCGATTACCAGACGATGTTCGCCGAAAAGAACGGTGCCATTGCCGCACCGACGGCGGGCCTGCATTTCACACCCGATCTGATGCAGCGGCTGGCGGAACGCGGCGTGGGCTGCGCGCGGCTGACCCTGCATGTCGGCGCCGGGACCTTCCTGCCGGTAAAGGTGGACGCGCTGAAGGATCATACGATGCATGCCGAATACGGGATCGTCGATGCGGATACGGCGGCGACAATCAATGCGGCGCGCACGGCCGGCGGGCGGATTGTTGCTGTCGGTACGACCAGTGTCCGGCTGCTGGAAAGCGCAGTGGATGAAAATGGCGTGGTGCATCCCTTCGAGGGGGATACGTCATTGTTCATCACGCCGGGTTTCCGATTCCGCGCTGTCGACCGGATGATGACGAATTTTCACCTGCCGAAATCGACCCTGTTCGTGCTGGTTTCCGCCTTTGCCGGCCGGGAGCGGATGCGTGCGGCATACGCCCATGCCGTCGAAAGCGGCTATCGGTTCTATTCCTATGGCGATGCCTGCCTGTTATCCCCGGAAGGAGCCGATGCATGAGTTTCGCGTATGAGAAACTGGCGACAAGCGGCAAGGCCCGGCGTGGCCGGCTGCATACGGCGCATGGCACGGCGGAAACGCCCGCCTTCATGCCGGTCGGGACGGCGGCGACGGTCAAGGCGATGACGGCGGATGCGGTGCGCTCGACCGGGGCGGAGGTGGTACTGGCCAATACCTACCACCTGATGCTGCGGCCCGGCGCGGAGCGCATCGCGCGGTTGGGCGGGTTGCACAAGTTCATGGGGTGGGACGGCCCGATCCTGACCGATTCCGGCGGCTTTCAGGTCATGTCCCTGTCGAAACTGCGCAAGATCACCGAGGACGGCGTGGCCTTCCAGTCGCATCTGGACGGCTCGCGTCACAACCTGACGCCGGAACGCGCCGTCGAAATTCAGCATCTGCTGGGCTGCGATATTTCCATGGTGCTGGACGAATGCACCCCGCATCCGGCGACGCATGAGGTCGCGGCGAAATCCATGGCGATGTCGATGCGCTGGGCGGCCCGCTGCCGTGCGGCATTCACGCCGCGCCCCGGCCATGCGCTGTTTGGTATCGTGCAGGGCAGTGTCTATCCGGACCTGCGGGCGGAATCGGCGGCAGCGCTGATCGATATCGGCTTCGAAGGCTATGCGGTCGGCGGGTTGGCCGTAGGTGAGGGGCAGGAAGCGATGTTTGAGGTGTTGGATGCGACCGTGCCGCATCTGCCTGAAGATCGCCCGCGTTACCTGATGGGCGTTGGCATGCCCGACGATATCGTCGGTGCGGTGCTGCGCGGTGTAGATATGTTTGATTGCGTGCTGCCGACCCGATCCGGGCGGACGGGTCGCGCCTTTACCGCACGCGGTATGCTGAATATCCGCAATGCCCGCCACGCGGACGACGCCCGCCCGCTGGAGGAAGACTGCCCATGCCCCGCCTGCACGGGACACAGCCGTGCCTATCTGCACCATCTGCACCGGTCGGGGGAAATGCTGGGCGGCATGCTTCTGACATGGCATAACCTGTCCTATTATCAGCGGCTCATGGCCGGGCTGCGCGATGCGCTGGACGCGGATTCTCTTGACGCTTTCGTGGCCGACTATCGGGAAGGACAGGCGCAGGGCGATATCGACCCGCTGTGACGAAGACAGAAGGCAAGGGCAGTTTCATGACGGATACGCAATCGCTTACCCAGCTTGGGGGACAATATGCATTGCCAGAATCGCCGGATGCCGCCGTGCTGGAAAAGGTGCCCAACCCGCAACCGGGCGTGCGCTATGTCGCGCGGTTCACCTGTCCTGAATTCACTTCGCTATGCCCTGTTACCGGCCAGCCGGATTTTGCCCATCTGGTGATCGACTATCTGCCCGGTGACTGGCTGGTGGAAAGCAAGTCGCTCAAGATTTACCTTGGTTCGTTCCGCAATCACGGGGCCTTCCACGAGGATTGCACCGTGGGGGTCGCGCGGCGGCTGGTTGCGGAGATCGAACCGCAATGGCTGCGCATTGGCGGTTACTGGTATCCGCGAGGCGGCATGCCGATTGACGTTTTCTACCAGACCGGCCCGACGCCCGACGACCTGTGGATACCGGACCAGGGGGTGGCCCCCTATCGTGGACGGGGATAGCCGCCAGCCTGCCGCGAATGCGCGGGAGGAAATCCGCGAACAGGCGTTGGCTGCCGGGTTCGATGCGGTTGGCTTTGCGCCGGCGCAGGCGGCGCCGGAAGCGGCCGAACGTCTGAAATCCTTTCTGGCTGCGGGTATGCAGGGCGATATGGGGTGGCTGGCGGAGAAGGCAGATCGCCGTGTCGGGCCAAAGGCGTTATGGCCGGAAGTGCGCTCGGTGATCGTGCTGGGGATGAATTACGGTCCCGACCATGACCCGCTGGATATTCTGGACCGGCGGGACCGGGGCGGGATTTCGGTCTATGCGCAGGGGCGCGATTACCACGACATTGTCAAGAAGCGGCTGAAACGGGTGGCGCGCTGGATGCATGAAACATACGGGAACGACGTAAAGGTTTTCGTCGATACCGCGCCGGTCATGGAAAAACCGCTGGCGATGCGCGGCGGTATCGGCTGGCAGGGCAAGCACACCAATATGGTCTCGCGGGAATTCGGATCCTGGCTGTTCCTGGGGGAAATTTTCACGACGCTGGAATTATCGGCTGATGCGCCGGAAACCGATCATTGCGGCGGTTGTTCGCGATGTCTCGATGCCTGCCCGACAAAGGCGTTTCCCGCGCCGTACCAGCTGGATGCGCGGCGCTGCATTTCCTACCTGACGATTGAGCACAAGGGCGTCATTGCGCCGGAGTTTCGCCGCGCGATGGGCAATCGGATCTATGGCTGTGACGATTGTCTTGCGGTCTGTCCGTGGAACAAATTTGCGCAATCGGCCACGGAACCCGGGCTGATGCCGCGCGAAAAGCTTTCAGCGCCGCGCCTGGCGGAACTGGGCGGGTTGGATGATGCCGGTTTTCGGGAGATGTTCGCCGGCTCGCCGGTCAAGCGGACGGGACGTGACCGCTTTCTGCGCAATGTCCTGATTGCCATTGGTAATTCGGGTGACCTGGCCCTGGCCACGGTGCCGCGGGAGCGCCTGGAAGACCCGTCGCCGCTGGTGCGCGGCATGGCGGTCTGGGCCTTGCGCTGCCTGCTGCCCGCCGCAGAATTTGCGACCCTGAAACACGAACGCCGGCGCCGGGAAACCGACACCGGCGTTTGCGCCGAATGGGATCTGGAAAACTGATCCGCACGTTTCACTCCGAAAATTACCGTGCGCCGCATACGAGGGCATGCGACGCACGGCGGACAGGAAACGGACCCTTCGAAACGCGCTGAGTAGTTGGGAGAAACGCGCAGCGATCGGGGGGAGGAAGCGGGTCGTTTTCCTGTATTGTCAGAAGGATGCCGATATACCGATGATCCCGCGCGCATCACAGCTTTCACTGCCGCAGGTTGCGGTGTCGATATCCGTGTCCACGTAAGTGGCGCCAATCGAGAAATTCGCGAGCTTCGAATTCAGCTCGCCGAGGTCGTAGCTCAGACCGACGCTCCATGTGTTGTAATCCGGCAGGGCGAAGGTCACTTCGTCCTTGATCGCCTGGTGACCATAAAGGGCATTCAGGGTGAAACCGGCGGGCAGGGGAACTTCGACATTGGCTTCGTAATACTGGGCGTCATCGCTGCCGCCAAAGAAGTCAGGCGAGTAGGCGAAGAGCAGGCCGACCGAAGCGAATCCGAAATCGTAACCGACCTGCGGCACAACTTCCCAGTAGTCATAGTTGCGGCCGCTGTCCGCGCCCGGATAACTGTAGTAGATGGCGCCGATGTCATAGGAGAACTTGTCGATGCTGCCGGAATACCCGGCGTATAGATCCAGTTCCAGATGGGCATCATCGCCATCGCTGAAATCAACGTTCGACGCCCACAGTCCGGCATACAGGCCGATATCGTGCGACCAGTCCATTCCGCCCTGCAGTGCCGGTTCCTGACCGGTCTGCGATACGCCGCGGAACGTATAGTCAGAGAACAGGCCGACATTGGCCGAGAAGGTGCCGATATCAGCTTCGCCGTCCGCTGCAATAGCGGCGCCCGAGTACCCTGCCGCAAGCGCAACGGCGCCTGCCGAAAGCCAGGATTTGAGATTCATTTGTACTTCCTCCAGTTTCTTTTGCGCATCGCGCATTTTTGACGTCGCAGCTAGTTGTGCAACTTTAATGCCACAGAAGCAGAGGAAGCGAATATTTGTAACTTATTGTATTATAATGAACTAAAAGACCTGCATTAAAAATATGCAGGTGCAGTAATGTCTAATAATTACTCGATTGCCCAAAAAAACGGCACGTTTAAAGATGTCGCGTTATACGGCGATACGCCGGGAATGGAAAAACGACGACCTACATTTTTTCCATGACCTTGCGGGCAAAATTCTCGATCAGCCCGTATCTTTGTTCGAGTGGGGTGATGAAATTCAAGGCGTTGAGTCCCTGTTTTTCGAGACCGTGCAATTGCTCGACGATTTCTTCCGGATGCCCCGCAATACAGAAATTCCGGATCATTTCCGGCGTCACGAAGCGGGCTTCTTCCGGGTCGAGATAGCTGTAATGGCTGGCATGCAGCGCCTGATGTTTGGTTTCTTCGTCGCGGCTGTTGTGAAAATCCAGATACTCTTCCCAGATGGGCAGGACAAACGCCGGCGGCTCCTTGCCGGTTTCCTTCACCCAGTCGACCAGATAGTGGACATTGGCCATGATCGCCGAGCCGCATTCCGAGATGACCCGTTCGGATTGCAGTGTTTCGCCCGGTTCCAGCATCAGAAGATTGGCGAGGGCTGTGGTCTTGAAGCCTTCCATCGATCGGCCGGCGCGGTCGGCGCCTTTTTTCACATTGGCCAGTGTTTCGGGAATGCTGCCGCCGCGCGGGATGCCGGTTATGACGCCGTCGCCGATTTCACCGGCCAGTGTCTGTGCCATCGGGCCGAACCCGCCAACATGGATCGGAATCCGGTTGCTGATATCGATGATGCCCAGGTCCAGATTGTCGAATTTGATCGCGTGGGTGCTGCCGTTCAGCGTGTAGTCAACCTGTTCGCCATCCAGCAGCCCGCGAACAACACGGACATATTCGGCAAAGGGTTTGAAACGCATCGGCGCCTGACCCATCGTCCGCATCGCGGTGTTGCCGGTACCGATGCCCAGGAACGTACGTCCGGGCGCCAGCCGGTTGATTGTCGCGATGCCGTTGGCCGCGACCGGGGCCAGCCGCAGTCCGGAAATTGCCAGGCCGGTGCCAAGCTTGATCTTGCGGGTCTGGGTGGCGGCCAAGGCCAGCACGGCCCAGGGGTTTGAACGGATGAGCTGGCTATCGGTTGCCCAGGAATAATCGTAGCCGAGATTTTCAGCGTGAACGATAAAGCCGATATCGTCGATTTTTGCGCCGGTAACGCCAAATTCCATGATCTTGTTCCTTACAGCTTCGACATGACGTTACGGGAGAAATCCTCGATCTGCCGGTACATCTTGTCGACCGGCAGGCTGAAGGTCATGGCGTTCAGTCCCTGTTTTTCCAGCGTGCGGATCTGTTCGACAATTTCTTCCGGATGGCCCGCGATACAGAAATTCCGGATGATTTCCGGCGTCACGAACCGTGCTTCGTCTTCGTCCAGATAGCTGTAGTGACTGGCGTGCATTTTCTGGTGCCGGGTTTCTTCGTCCCGGGACATATGGAAGTCCATGTATTCTTCCCAGATCGGCATGATGTAATCGGGTGGCTGCCGCCCAGTTTCCTTCACGAAATCGACCAGGTAGTGAACATTGGCCATGATCGCCGGGCCGCATTCGGCGATGACCCTTTCCGATTCAAGGGTCTCGCCGTTCTCCAGCATCAGCAGGTTGACCAGCGCATAGGTCTGGAAGTCGTCCAGCGAACGGCCGGCCTTGTCGGCGCCCTTTTTCACGTTGGCGAGCGCCTGCGGGATGGCTCCGCCGCGCGGAATACCGGTGATCAGCCCATCACCCAGTTCACCCGCCAGTCCCTGCGCCCGGGGACCGAAGCCACCAACCATGATCGGGATGTGATGTTCGATGTCGATATAACCCAGTTCGACATTCTGGAAGCGGATCGGGTGGGAGGAACCATTCAGGGAATATTCGGTTTCTTCACCCTGCAGCAGGGCCTTTACGACGCGGATGTACTCGGCGAATTCCGTAATACGCGTCGGGGACTGGCCCATCGTGCGCATCGCGGTATTGCCCGTACCGGTACCGAAGAAGGTACGGCCCGGCGCGATACGGTTGATCGTGGCGATACCACAGGCCGCGACCGGTGCCAGCCGCAAGCCCGGGATCGCAAGCCCGGAGCCGAGCCGGATCGTACGCGTTTGCTGCGCGGCAACGGCCATCGTGGCCCAGATGTTGGAGCGGATCATATGCGTATCGGAAAACCACGCATAGCTGAAGCCAAGATTCTCAGCGTGGGATACATACCCGATTTCGTCGATATAGCCGCAACTGACGCCGAATTCCATCGTTCCCACCCCGTCCTTTACTTCGTTTAAGGCCACTATATCGATACCGACCGGCAGAGGACAATCCGAAGGGACCGGGATATGCTTCGGGCGCTTGAACATTCATTTCCGGTTAACCCTGTTTTGATATTGTCCCGTGGAACCTCGCGGCACAGGGGTGGGACCCGTGCCGGAAGGGGGAGGGAAACATGCGAAATATCAGCTTTGTTCTGGCTGTCTTTGTTCTTCTTGCCGGATTGCCGGTCGTTGTCTGGCTGGATATGCGGCATCTTTCTGAAAAAGATCTGCATCGACAGGCGGAAGACTTCAGCAAGGTCGTCGGACTCGTGCGCGAATTCTATTCGCGGGATGTCGTATCCCGCATTGTCGCAAATGATGGCAAGGCGGTGTTTTCCCATAATTTCCGCGATATCCCCGGCGGTGTGCCGGTTCCGGCGACGTTTTCGCTGGAACTGGCAAATCTGCTGCAACAGGATACGCTGAACCTGCACTACCGGTTCCTGTCGGACTATCCGTTTAAAAATCGCCCGGAACGCAAGCTCAGTGATTTCGACTCCCATGCGCTCAGCACCTTCCGGGCCGGTGGTGAGCAGGAAATCATGCGATTCTCCGGTGACCTTCTGTCGCGTAAAATCGAAATGGCGATCCCTGTCACGATGCAGCAGAACTGCGTTGCCTGTCACAATACGCATCCGCAAAGCCGCAAGACGGACTGGCAGGTCGGCGATGTACGCGGCGTACAGGTGTTTTCGGTCGCGCAGCCGATCGCGTTCGATTTTTCGTCCTATCGGAACCTGTTGATATATTTCGTATTGCTGGCGCTTACCGGTGGCATGTTCATCCGCCATCAGGCGCGGCAGGCGCGCACGATCAACGAATCAAATTTGTCACTGTCGAAGCTCAATCAGTTTCTCGAAGGCCTGACATCCAAGCTATCGGTTTACCTGTCACCGCAAATCTACAAGTTCATTTTCAGCGGCGACAAGAATGTTTCGATTTCGACGGACCGCAAAAAGCTGACGATTTTCTTTTCCGACATTCAGGGGTTCACGGAAACCACAGACAACATGCAGCCGGAGGACCTTTCGAATCTTCTGAACGAGTATCTGACGGAAATGTCTGAAATCGCGCTCAAGCATGGCGCGACGATCGACAAATATATCGGCGACGCGATCCTGGCATTTTTCGGCGACCCGGAAACAAGAGGCGCTACCGAAGACGCCAGGGCCTGCGTCCGAATGGCGATCGAGATGCAGCAGCGTCTCGTTGAGCTGAACGTGAAATGGCGGCGTCAGGGAATCGCAAAGCCGTTCGCGGCCCGCATGGGCATCAACACCGGCTATTGCAATGTCGGCAATTTCGGCAGTGCGAAGCGAATGGATTATACGATCATCGGGATGGAGGCGAACCTCGCGGCCCGGCTGGAAGGGTACGCAGAACCGGGATCTATCGCGATCAGCACCGAAACCTTCGGGTTGGTAAAGGATATTGTTGAGGCTGAAGCTGGTGCGCCCGTGGCGCTCAAAGGAATCGGCCGGGAAATCACCCCGTATATCGTGAAGGGGCTTGTCGATACCCAAGAGAAGGGGGGCGATGTCATCGCGATGAGTTCCAAAGGGCTGGATCTCTATATTGATGTCGGTGCCGCCGCCGAAGGTGAACTCGACGAACTGATTGCCAAGGTTATCCGGCTGCGCGCGGAACAGCGCGCAGGATTGCGCGGCGGTGATAGCGCGCTGGGTGCGTCCGGCCCGAAATCCGCCTGATCTGTCTTCCGGTGCCGTGAGAGAGCGGCCCATTCATATTTCCCGTTTTAGTTGCAGGTTTTACTCCTGACAAAGACCGCTGCCCGAGAGCGCGACAGTTGCGTATGACCGGTCAAGTGGGATAGTCGTCTTTGCAGCCAAGGTTGCGGCAGAGACAAAGATGCATTTCCGTTGATGGGCGAGGGTTACCTCGCACCTGCAAGTTTTCAACAGTACTTACCCAAAACGAAGGAGCCGTTCTATGAAGCTGTTCTACTCGGGCAATTCGCCCTATGCCCGTCGCCCGCGACTTGCTGTTGTGGAATTCGGTCTTGAAGACAAGGTCGAGGTGATCGACGTTTCGCCGTTGAATGACCCCAAGAATATCCTGCACAACTATGGCCCGGGCGCGAAGGTTCCGGCGCTTGAGACAGACACGGGCGCTTTTGTCTGTGAAACGCTGCTGATCCTGCAGATTCTGGACGAGGCATCCGGCGGCAAGTTTTATCCGTCCGATCCGGTGGCGCGCGGCAAAGCGATGCAGATCGAAGGCATTGCCTCGCTGTTGATGGATTCGCTGTTTGAACGCTCCCATGAAAACCGTCGCGATCCGGCTGAAAAGTCAGCCGCGGTGATCGAAAAGGAAGCGGGTCGCGCGGCGCGTTGTTACGATGCGCTTGAAGCTGCCGTGGACGAACTTTCCGGCCCGTTGCACATGGGGATTCTCAGCGCGGCTGCCTCGCTTGGCTATGCCGATGGTCGTCATCCGGGGGACAACTGGCGCACCGGACGGCCCAAGCTCGCGGCGTGGTATGAAGACTTTATCAAGCGCCCGGCACTGGCCAATTCCATGCCGAATTTCGGCTAGGGTATAGAAGCCCCAATTCCGAAAAAGCGTTGAAAGGCTGTCTGGTCAGCTCAGTTCAGATAGCGGGCACCGATCCGATAGCCTTTCACGCCGCTTCCATTGCGGTGATAGGTCGCGTGTAGAATGTCGGCATTGTCGATCACCGCGATTTCCCCGGTGCCGATGGGCGCGTCCCAGCGCTGCTCCAGGATGACATCACCCAGCACCGACGCCATTTGCGTTTCCATAAATAGGTCCAGGCTCATCCGGGCGCCGCGTTCTATGGCCGGATCGCATTGTCCCTCGCGGACTCCCTGCAGCCAGGAAACGATATTGGCGATGAATAATGTCGAGGATTGTCGTGGCTCGCGCTGCTCGGCGTCGTTCGAATCGCGGGTGAAGCATGAATACCGGTTCGCCATATCCGGGCCGCGATCCGTGTGGAATCGCAGGTTTGGGGAAATAGTGTGGTGACAGCGGTCGCGTGCGGTGCCGGCGATATTGGCATTGCGGAAAAGCACCGGCCCAAAGCGTGCCACCAGCGCGCGCACGGAGTTTTCCAGGACCATATCGTCTTCATGAATGGCGATATCAACGGGTTCCTCGAATGCGATCCGCAGGCCGAACTGGTCGTGTATGAACGAAATATCCGACTGCCCGCACATCGCCGCCAGGCTGCCGGCGGTAATGCTGCGGTAGTACCGGCCAATATGTGCGCCATATTCGGGGATACAGATATTGGCGCGGAAGGGAATGCCCTGCAGCCTGCCTGTAATCACGCTTTCCGTGCCGCGCCATAGTGGGTCGAATTGCGCGATGTCGAACAGGTTTCGCGTCAGGGTGTCTGCGCGGGCAAGCATTGTCAGTCGGCGCCTGTCGCCGACACGAAGCAAGGCATGCTGTCCCGCATCAGGTTTTTGGCCTGCTCGCCGATCAGTTCCGGCAGGGCGCTGGCGATGGTGTCCATATCCCGCTGCAATTCAGGAAGGTCGATATGTGTCGCCAGCGGCGTGACTGGCTCCAGCGAAAATGTTGTTTCAACATTGTCCGGGTCGGAAAAGGTGAGGACGACCCGCCAGGATGCGCGCAATTGCCCGGCTTTTTGCAGCTTTGTCAGCCCTTCGCCCAGCAGCTTTACGCCAACAAGGGAGCCCGCGTAAAACCAGATTCGTGGCAGCTTCCACAATTCGCCATCCACGCCGAGATGCCCTTCGCAGGACCAGCATGGCTGAAACAGCTCCAGACGCTTGAGAGCAAATACCAGCGGCAAGGCGCCGGGTTCGACAGGTTCGCCAATCGGGTCCGCCGTCAGCAGCGCCGATGCGTCGGGGCCGGCCTCGGCGCAATTGCTGCCGTAGACGACGCGCCCCCGTATCAGACGTACCTGCGTGGCGTCGATAAGTTCAGCGTATCGTTGGTGGCGGTTTTCTGAATCCGGACGCGAAATTCTCATGGGGCGACCCTTTTGTGGCGGCCCCAAACTGTCGAATCTCCATGAATTTCACGTTAACGGATATGCTTAATTTATTGTTTACAGGCTGGGTCAGGGCCGCATGGTATGAAAGCTTTGTCCGGCTTCACGCAGTGGGGCTGCCGTATTGGCGAAATCGCACAGCAGCGAACGCGTGTCCCGCGGGTCGACGATTTCTTCGATCCAGAATGCCTCTGCGGAACGGAATGGGGAGCGCAGCTTACCCAGCCGGTCCTCGATTTCAGCCATTTTGGCGTCGCGGTCGTCTGCAGCGTCCAGGTCACCGCGATAGGCGGCTTCGATACCGCCTTCCAGCGGCAGGGAGCCCCAGCGACCCGATGGCCAGGCATAGCGCATGCAGTATCGCCCGCCACTGCGATGCGCGGCGCCGGCAACACCGAACAGGTTGCGAATGACAATCGTGCACCAGGGGACCGTCGTCTGCCACATGGCATGCATCGCGCGAACGCCTTCCTTGATGGTGCCGGCTTCCTCCGCTTCCTTGCCGATATGGAAGCCGGGGCAATCTGCCAGATAGGCAACCGGCAAATGAAAGGTTTCCGCCAGGTCGACGAATTTTGACACCTTTCTGCAAGTATCGGCTGTCCAGCCGCCGCCATAGGAATAGGGGTCGCTGGCCATGATCGCGACCGGCCAGCCATCAAGCCGCGCAAAGCCGGTGATGACCGACTTGCCGTATTGCCGGCCCATTTCGAAGAACGAGCCCTCATCGACAACAGCTTCGATGATCGGCCGCATCTTGTATACCTTGCGGATGTCGCGCGGAATGGCGTCGATCAGCCATTCGGTGCGGCGGTTGGGATCGTCGTTGCATTCCGTCCGTGGCGGCAACTCATAGACTGAGGACGGCAGGTAGGACAGAAAACGCCGGGCGCATTCAAAGGCTTCCTCTTCGGTGCTGACCGCGTGATCGACCGCACCGGCGCGCAACTGGATCTTGTAACCGCCCAGTTCATTCTTGGTCAGTTTCTGACCCAGGCGTTCGACGACGGGCGGCCCCGCGACGAACACCGCCGACTTGTCCTTCAGCATCACCGAGTAGTGTGACGCCGCAAGATGCGCCGCACCCAGCCCGGCAACGGAGCCCAGCCCCAGTGCGACACGCGGCACCGTGCCCATATTGGCGACGACTGTCTCCCAGCCGGCAGTGCCGGGCACATTGGCACGGCCGGTGGTTTCGATTGTCTTGACCGATCCGCCGCCGCCGGATCCTTCAACGAGCCGCAGCAGGGGCAGGCGCAGTTCGTTAGCCATGCGCTCGCACATCAGGTGCTTGTCCTTGATCGTGGCGTCGGCGGAACCGCCGCGAACTGTGAAGTCATCGCCACCGATGACAACGCGGCGGCCATCGACCATGGCGCGGCCGAAAACAAAATTGGACGGTGTCAGTTTTTCAAGATCGTTGTTGCCGTCATACTCCGCCATGCCGGCAATCTTGCCGAGTTCGCGGAAGCTGCCGTCATCGGCGAGCATCGCGATGCGTTCGCGAATTGTCAGCCGGCCACCATCATGCTGGCGCTTGACCCGTTCGGGACCACCGAGTTCCTCGGCAAAGGCTTCGCGACGTTTCAGTTCGTCCAGTTCCGGCTGCCAGGTCATTCGTGTTTTCCTTGTTTGCTTTGTGCGGCGCTGCGGTTGGCGCAGATTTCAAGCATACGTCAGGAACCACGGGATATGCTATTCTGCTTTCCGGCCACGGAGGCCATGCAGTCACGGGGAGGAAACAGGATGGCAATCAGTGCTCTGGACCATTTCACGATTTTGACGCCGGATGTCGAAGGCACGGCGCAGTTCTTTATTGATGCGCTGGATTTCGCGCCCGGTCCGGCGCCGGATCTCGATTTTCCGGTCCGCTGGGTCTATTGCGGCGAGCACGCGACGATTCATATCGTCAATCGTGCCCTGCCGGAGACAGAAGGCAGCAACAGGATCGATCATATGGGATTCCGCGCAACCGATTACGCCGGAACCAAGGCGCGTCTGGATGATTACGGCGCGGATTACATGGAACAGAACCTGCCGGCTATCGGCCTGCATCAGATTTTCGTCAAATGCCCGCATGACATCTGGCTGGAACTGAATTTTGCCCTGGCGGACTATCTTCAAGGCACCGCCTAGTTTGGGTTAGGGCTCGACTTTATCGTCGTGCTCGTCCGGTGGCCAGGTGCCCCATGGTGCCACCGGGGTAAAGTGATCGATCAGGAAGTTCACGAAGACCCGGACCTTGGGTGACAGGTGCCGCCGATGCGGATAGACCGCGTAGATTGGCCGTTGCGTGGTGACGAATTCGTCCAGGCAGGATATCAGCCGTCCCGCCTTCAGATCGGGCACCGCCACGTATGAGGCCAGTTGGGCAATGCCGATGCCGGCCAGCGTTGCGGCGTGCACGGCGACGCCGCTATTCGCTTCAAAGGGGCCATCGACATGGATCTTGCGGGTTTCGCCGCCTTGCGAGAATTCCCAATCGCTGAGCGCCTGCGCCGTGCTGAGGATCAGGCAGTTGTGCTCGCTCAGGTCCTCGGGAAGTTTCGGCAAGCCGTGTTTCTCGACATAGGATGGCGCGGCAACGACGATTCGACGGTCAACGCCGAGGCGCCGTGCAACCAGCGATGAGTCGCTCAGTTCCGCGATCCGGATGGCGACATCGAACCCTTCCTGCACCATGTCGACCACGGTGTCCGTGAGCGAGAGCTGCAGCTTGATGTCCGGGTAACTGGCGAGAAATTCCGGCAAAATCGGCACAATCTGCAGGCGTCCGAAGGTTGTTGAACTGCTGACGCGCAGGATACCGCGCGGCGAACCACCCCGGTTTGAAATCATCGCTTCCGTTTCGGCGATATCGGCGAGGATGGAAACCGCCCGGTGAAAAAAAGTTTCGCCTTCTTCGGTCATGCTGAAACGCCGCGTCGTGCGGTTCAGCAGCCGGACACCCAGCCTGTCTTCCAGCCGGGTGATCTGCTTGCTGACGGCCGAGGGCGTCAGGTGCAGCTTGCGCGCGGCCGCGGAAAACCCCGCTTCGCGCACAACGGCGACGTAGACGGCCATTTCGCTGTTCTGTTCCATTCGGGCACCATTGTTGCCTTCAATTCATAAGACATTTGAAAACTTCATGGATTGTTAATCAACGAGAAAATATTATTTTGCAATGCAACAAAGGACGCTAAGGGGTGTCCGGGAAATTCAAGTTCAGAAGGAGATTTAAAATGACTGACGTGAAGTATATCGACCACAAGGAAATCGAACAGGCTCTTCGTAATGCTCATGAGATCAGAAGTGAAGAGTTTCATCGTGTTATCACGTCATTGTGGCAGGGCGTCGCCAACTTTTTCGGCGCTGTCAGCGAAGGTGTTCAGGCTGGCCGAAAGACGAATGACATCCTCTAATTTTGGGAAGCCATGCATTTCCGGAATTGCTGCAATGCAATATATGCAGCGCTGAAATGCTGCGACAGAATTAGCCAAAACGGGCGCCGGATTATCGTTCTCCGGCGCCTTTTCTGTGTTTGCCGTGGTTCGGACGCCGTCTGTTCGGTTTTTCGCATTCCCGCGCTAGAATGGGATGTGCAGATATGAGGGAGGCGGAAAAATGCTGACGCAAGCGCAGATCGCGCAATATCACGACAAGGGTTATGTGGTGCCGGATTACCGGCTGTCGCCGGAAACGCTGGCGTGTATCAAGCGGGATTACGACCGGTTGCTGGAACGTTACCCGGCTTTCCGGGACAATTGCTCTGCCCTGCTGTCCTATGACATGGCATTCATGAACTATGCCCGCGATCCCAATATCCTGGATATGGCCGAGCAACTGATTGGGCCGGACATTGCGCTATGGAATATGAGCTTCTTCGCCAAGCCGGCGCTGAACGGCAAGAAAACGCCATATCACCAGGATGGCGAATACTGGCCGATCCGGCCGCTGGCCACCTGCACGGTATGGATCGCGGTTGATGATGCGACCGTTGAAAATGGCTGTCTGCGGTTTATCCCGGGATCGCACAAGGACAAGCGCCTGATGGCGCATGAGCAGAAGAATAATCCCGAATACGTGCTGCAGCAGGAATTGAAAGCGACCGAATTCGATGAAAGTGCCGCCGAGGACCTTATTCTGGAGGCCGGGCAGATGTCGTTGCATGATGTCTTCCTGGCACACGGGTCGGAGCGGAATACATCCGCGAAGCCCCGGCGCGGCATTACGCTGCGGCTGATGCCGACAACGTCGCTCTATGACCGCGACATCGCCCGGGAGAATTATGCCAATCGCGGTGGCGGCAATCTGGCGCTCAATTCCCTTTTCCTGCTTCGGGGGCAGGATCGTTCGGGGCTGAATGATTTCCAGGTCCGGCCAGAGATTATCCCGGCATAAGACGCGGGTTGCCCGTCAGCGGGACCAGGTTGTCGGGAATGGCCAGTGCGTGGCCCGTGTGGCCATCTGGCGGCGGCGGATAATTATTGGTAATTTGTCGCCAGTTCGAACGCATTCTCCGGGGTAGATATGACACAAAAAGAAAACGATTCAGTCCCGCCATTACTGTTTACACCGATCAGCCTGCGGGGGGTTACCGCGAAGAACCGGATCGTGGTGTCGCCGATGTGCCAGTACAATTCTGTCAATGGCGGACCGGGCGACTGGCAGATGGCGCATCTCGGGCGGCTGGCTTTTGGCGGTGCGGGTATCATCTTTGGCGAGGAAACCGCGGTCGAGGGACGGGGCCGCAAGACCCATGAATGCGCCGGCATCTGGGATGACCGGCATATCCCGCAATACAGCCGCATCAACGATTTCCTACGCCAGCAGGGCGCGGTACCGGCGATTCAGCTTGGTCATGCGGGGCGCAAGGCATCCTGTCATGGCGCAACCGAAGATTGGCGGCCGCTGACCGATGAGGATGCGAAGGACGGGTTCGCGCCCTGGCAGGGGCTGGCGCCCAGCGCGCTGGACCAGTTGCCGCGCCGGTTCACACCGAAGGAAATGGACCGCGACGATATCCGAACGGTTCTCGATGCGTGGCGGGAATCGGTTCGCCGCTCGATGGACGCCGGATACGACATTGTTGAGGTCCACGGCGCGCACGGCTATTTGATTCATCAGTTCCTGTCCCCGGTCAGCAACCATCGCACGGATGCCTATGGCGGCGACCTTGAGGGGCGCATGCGGTTTGCGCTCGAAGTGGCGGAAGTGACACGCGATGCCTGGCCAGCCGACAAACCGGTATTCTTCCGGGTGTCCTGTGTGGACGGCAAGGGGGGGATCTGGGGGCTGGACGACACGGTCGAACTGTCCAAGGCGCTGAAGGAACGGGATATCGATCTGGTCGATTGTTCGTCCGGCGGGATCACGGGCGATACCGATATGCCGATGGTGCCGCGGATCGTCCAGTTCCAGGCCGGGTTCGCGGAACGCATCCGGCGTGAGGCGGATATCATGACGATAGCGGTCGGCGGGATAACCACCGCGCAGGATGCGGAAGCCATCCTGCAACGCGGGCAGGCGGACCTGGTGGGCGTCGCGCGGGAATTCATCTGGAATGCAGATTGGGCGGCGCATTGCGCGAAGGAACTGGGTGCGCCTGACCCCTATGGGCAGATGCCGCATGAATATGCGTATCGCCTGCGGCTGCGGGAAAAGGCGAAAGACATGCCGATCAACCAGGGCGGCGAGGTGACCCAGGCGGCTTATCAAAAGATATTCGGCGCATGACTCCCGGCAGCGTTCTGCTGCGCCCTTGATCTGGGTCATAGTGGCCCCTGTGTAGCCAGAATACCCTATGGGCAGGAAATTTTGTCTGTAGGGGAAATCCATGGCGGCAGAAATTCAGCAGAAAAATGTACGCGAGGCCGTGGCGGTCTTTCACGATGTCGAGACACTTGAAGAAGCGATCGACGAACTCCTGCGGTCCGGATTTGACCGGGCCGAACTCAGCCTCGTCGCGGGCGCGGAAACGGTGACTGACGAACTTGGGCATATGTATGAAAAGGTCGCTGACGCCGAAGACGATGCCTCGATACCCCGGGCCGCTTTTGTATCGTCACATTCGTTCAGCGAGGCGGAAGGCGCGCTTGTCAGTACCCTGTTTTATGTCGGTGCGGTCGCTGCTGCCGGTGCGATTGTTGCGAGCGGCGGCGCCATCGTCGCCGCACTCGTGGGCGGGGCCATGGCAGGGGGCGCCGGCGGACTGGTTGGCGGGGCGCTTGCGTCCTGGCTGGACGAACATCACGCGCAGTATTTGCAGGAACAGCTTGACCGGGGCGGGCTATTGCTTTGGGTGAGGGTCTGGGACAAAGCGCGTGAACTGAAGGCCGTCCATATCCTTAGCGGGCATTCGGCACACGATGTCCATGTGCACGGCATGCCGGATCCGGCGCCATGACTTGGAAGGTTTTGATGAAGTGGTGTGGCCGCGGATATGAGTGACCGGACCGCGTCGGCATGCGAAGCGGAAATTGCGGCAAATCTCGGGCCGGACGTTTACGCGAAATGGCGCGCTTCCGAGCTTGGCGGGATTACGGAATGCCTTGAAGACCGCCTTCTGTTTCGGTTTATCGGTGATCCGAAGGGAAGCGATGTCCTCGATATCGGCTGTGGGGATGGTACCTTCGCGATGTCTCTGCGGGAACGTGGTGCAAGGATACGCGGTGTCGATGCGTCCCCCGCAATGATTGATGCAGCGATGAAGCGTGCCGCCGTGGTACAAGCGGATGGCGCCATGTTCCAGGTCGGCCGCGCGCAGCGTCTGCCTTTTGACGATGACAGCTTCGATATTGTCGTTGCCAAAACCATCCTGTGCTTTGTCAAGGATCCCACCGATGCGTTTGCGGAAATGGCACGCGTGCTGCGCCCTGGTGGACGGCTGGTCATCGGAGAGCTGGGACGCTGGAGCCTATGGGCGTTGCAGCGCCATCTGCGGGCGTTATTCGGCTCGCGCCTCTGGAAAATGGGTCATTCCTGGACGGCCGGGCAATTGTGCGGGTATGCGACGGGTGCGGGGTTGTCGCCAACGGATATCCGGGGTGCGGTTTATTTTCCACGAAACCGGATTGCGGCCCGCTATCTGGCGGGCTTCGATGACTCCTTCAGCCGCGTGACAACGATCGGGGCCGCCTTTATTGCAATGTCGGCGACGAAAAACGGCGCTGCCTGATTCACGTTAACCGGTTCCGGATTCCCCGTGTTTCGGGTGATTTTCGACGAAATGCCGCAGCACGCTTTTGAGTTCCACGATCCGGTGCAGATCGTTCCGGGCGACGGCCTGTTCCAGATCGTCGAGAATGATCCGCTGAATTCGCGCCTCACCCTTCGCTGTTTGGACTAGATATGCGCCAAGCTCCGCGGCGACGATCGCAGGGATATGTTCATGCTCGCTGATGGCTTGGATTTCCGCCTCGCTTAGTTCGCAGAGGCCAATGCAGTCTTCATAGGTGAGCATATGCATCCTCCTGTCCGGGGCCGTTGCGGTTTATATGGCCTCGGTATCATTCTATCGATTTGGTGCCGGTGTTCGCTGATCTGTATCAATCGCGGGCGATCTGTTTCGTGGGGTGGCTGCGACTATGCGTCATTACAAAAGGCGGCTTCCTGCCTTGCACGAGTCCGGGTTTCGGCATAAAGACTGATTCTGGTATCCAGAGGGCAGGGGCCTTATCCCGTATCTGTCCGCTATCCCGGTTCGCCGCTCATACACCCCTGAATCATTGTCGACGGGGAATATCCGGCGCAGTGCATTCGGAGACATCATCGTGACAGGCGCCAACAATCCAGAAACTCCGCCTGGCGACCGCCTGTCCCAGCGCGAATTTGTCGTTCTTATGGCGTTGCTGATATCGCTGGTCGCGTTATCGATCGACGCGATGCTGCCGGCACTGTCGGCAATCGGCAGCGACCTTGGCGTCAAAGAGGCGAATGACAGCCAGCTTGTTGTGACGTTCCTGTTTTCCGGGTTGCTGGTCGGGCAGCTGATCTATGGCCCGTTATCCGACAGTATCGGCCGCAAACCGGCGATCTATGCCGGCCTTTCCCTTTATCTGGCGGGGTGCGTCCTGTCGACGTTCGCATGGAGCTTCGAAGTCATGCTGGCCGGGCGCGTGCTGCAGGGGCTGGGCGCCGCGGCATCGCGGATCGTGACCATTGCCCTGGTGCGCGATCAGTATTCGGGCCGGGCAATGGCGCAGATCATGTCGCTGGTGACGTCTGTTTTCATTGTTGTGCCCGCGCTCGCGCCAATGTTGGGACAGGCAATCCTGTTGTTTGCCTCCTGGCGCGCTATTTTTGGCGTATTGCTGGCCCTGGCGACCATTGCCCTTGTCTGGTTTGCGATACGCCAGCCCGAAACATTGACACATGACCGGCGCAAACCGTTCTCGCTGATCGGAATTTTTCGCGGAGTCGCTGAAATCCTGCGCAACCGGCAGTCATTCGGTTACACGGTGTCCGCCGGGTTCGTTTTCGGTGCCTTTATCGGCTACCTTTCATCCGCGTCCCAGGTATTGCAGCAGCAATATGGGCTGGGCGTAAAGTTTCCCTTCTATTTCGGCGCGCTGGCGCTATGCATCGGCCTGGCCTCCTTTGCCAATTCACGGCTCGTTGTCCGATTCGGCATGCGCCGTATCACGACCATTGCGCTTTCGGTTATGGCGGTCAGTTCGATTGCCTTTACCGGCATCGCATTCTGGCAGGCTGGACATCCGCCGCTGTGGTCGCTGATGGCCTGGGGGATGGTGACCTTTGGATGTTTCGGAATGTTGATGGGCAATTTCAATGCATTGGCGATGGAACCGCTGGGCCATATCGCCGGAATCGGCGCCGGGGTGGTGACGTCGCTTACAACTGTATTGGGTGTCGTGCTCGGCACGGTGATCGGTCAGGCCTATGACGGCACGGTACTGCCGCTTGTCGGCGGGTTCGCGCTGTTCGGCAGTCTGTCGCTGTTTATCAAGCTGTGGGTCGAGTCCGGATTGGCACGCGACAGCCAGGACTGAATCCGGTCAACATTTTTTGATTTGCCCCATTCCGGGAACGCCCTACATATCGTGCTGTAACCGGAACCGGAAGCAGTGGTGAATGCGGTGAATCGATTGTCTGCCTGGCGGATATTTTGCGGCTTTATGGCTGCCTGCGTGCTGGCTGTGCCGGCGGCTTCCGCAAATGACAGGGTCAGTACCGATAACGTTACGGCCCGGCTGGTCGTTGAGGCGGGACAGGTTGTCCCCGGCGATACCGTAGCGGTGATGCTGCATCAGACAATTCGCGAGCACTGGCATACCTATTGGAAGAACCCCGGGGATAGCGGCCAGGAAACCGCTATCGAATGGACCCTGCCGGACAACGCCGATGTGGGGCCGATCCAGTGGATGGCGCCGGATCGAATTGAATTCGCGGGGCTGGTCAATCACGGCTACAGCGATCAGGTCGGGCTGATCAGCGACATTACGGTGCCCGCGGACTGGCCCGCCGGAACGGATTTTCCGGTGCAGGCGGAGGCGACCTGGCTGGTCTGCGAGAAGGTCTGTATCCCCGAATCGGGGCGCTTCGAAATTTCCATACCGACCGGCGGCGAAACCTTACCGAACAGTGGGGATGCTGATTTGTTTGCAGCGGTGCGTCAGGGCCTCCCTGTGGAGTCGCCCTGGCCCTACACGGCGGCGGTGCAGGGGGATGTGGTGACGCTTGCCTTCCAGGCGCCGGGGCTTGAAGCAGACAGGCTGTCCGATGCGCATTTCTTCGCGGATGCATGGGGCATCGTTGAGCCGGCGGCGGAACAGACCCTGCAATATGACGCGCCGGTATTGCGATTGACGATGCGGCGCGGCGAGCTTCCCGTACCGGCTGCACTGTCGGGCGTGCTGACCCTGCGCGAAGACACCGGCGGGGAACCGTCCCGGCTGGCTTTCGTCATTGACCGCGCTACGCTGACCGCCACGACGCCGGCAGCAACCGCAATGGCGGTTCAGGCCCCTGCGGCGGCGCCTGCGACGCCCATGGCCTTGCCGATGATCCTGGCCTTCGCTTTCCTGGGCGGATTACTGCTTAATCTCATGCCCTGTGTGTTTCCGGTGCTGGCGATCAAGGCGCTTGGTCTGGTCAGTCATGCGGGCGATTCGCGTGCCGCGCGGTTATGGGGCGGGCTGGCATATACCGGCGGGGTACTCTGCGCCTTTGCCCTGCTGGGCGCGGCTTTTCTGATGCTGCGATCGGGCGGCGCCGCGATTGGCTGGGGCTTCCAGTTGCAGGATCCCGTCGTTGTGGCGCTGCTCGCCTATGTCCTGTTCGCGGTGGGCCTTAATCTGGCGGGGGTGTTCGAGGTCGCGGGGTCCTGGACCGGGATGGGGCAGTCGATTGCGGGACGGTCCGGAACGGCCGGAAGTTTCTTCACCGGCGTGCTGGCGGCAGTCGTTGCTGCACCGTGCACCGCGCCCTTCATGGCGGCGGCGCTTGGTTTTGCGTTCACCCAGTCGGGGCCCGTTGCGATGGCGGCGATCCTTATGCTTGGGGCAGGGTTGGCGGCACCCTATCTGTTGCTGACGGCGGTACCTGCGGTGGCGCGTATCCTGCCGAAGCCGGGTGCGTGGATGAACACTTTCAAACAGGTATTGGCGTTTCCGATGTTTGCGTCGGCGGCGTGGCTGATCTGGGTGCTGGCACAGCAGGCCGACCCCGATGCCGTATTCGCTGCACTGCTGGGCATGACGGCGCTGGCGTTCGCGTTATGGTTATATGGAAAGGGTGGCGGTGTCGTGCGGCACGCCCTCGCGCTGGCGTCCATCGCCGGGGCCTTGTGGCTGGGCGCGACGATCCAGCCGGCAGACGGTCCGGCAGCCCTGGTGCAATCATCCGAAGGGGAACGGTTTTCGCAGGCCCGGTTCGATACGCTGCGTGCCGAAGGCCGGCCCGTGCTGGTGAATATGACGGCGGCCTGGTGCATCACCTGCAAGGTGAACGAGCGGGTGGCGCTGGCCAGCGATGAATTCCGAAACGCGTTACGGAACAGTGGGGCGGCCTATCTGATTGGTGACTGGACCCGCCAGGACCCGGAAATCACCGCCTTGCTGCGCCGGTATGACCGGGCAGGGGTGCCGCTATACGTATTGTTTTATCCCGATGAACGGCCGCCGCAGGTGTTGCCGCAACTTCTCACCGCATCGATTGTCGTTGATGCGCTGCAGGGCATTTGAGTGAACCTGGTTCCCATGGAAAGGAGCATACTTATGAGACCCGTTAATCGAAGAACACTGCTTGGTGTGGCGATTGCCGCGTCGGCGGCGCTCGCATTTGCCGGCGGTGCCGCGCAAGCCGCCGGCGATGCCAAGGTCGGCAAGCCGGCGCCCGGCTTCACAGGAACCACGGCGACGGGCAAACCGATTGCGCTGGACGCCTATCGCGGCAAGACCGTCGTGCTGGAATGGACCAATCATGAATGCCCGTATGTTCGCAAGCATTACGGTGCCGACAACATGCAGAAGACCCAGAAGTCGGCCGTGGACAAGGGCGTGGTCTGGCTGTCGGTGATTTCTTCCGCACCGGGTGAGGAAGGTCACGTCGACGGGGCTGAGGCGCTGAAAATCGCTAAGGAGCGGGGCGCGCATCCGACGGAGATTATCCTCGATCCGGAAGGTACGATTGGCCAAACCTATGGCGCGCGCACAACGCCGCACATGTACATCATCGACCCCGATGGCGTGCTGAAATACATGGGCGGGATCGACAGCATCGCTTCGTCCCGGAAGTCCGATATCGAAAAGGCGACGAATTATGTCACGGTCGCCCTGAACGAGATGGCGGCGGGCAAGCCGGTGTCGAACCCGGTAACACGGGCCTATGGCTGTAGCGTCAAATATGCCTGGTAGGCTGTCGCGCCGTGTGCGCGGTTTATTTTTGACGACAATGTTGACGGCGGCGCTGGCGTTCACCACGACCCCGCCCGCCGCGGCATTCGATGAAGCGATTGCGAAGGCAGCATCCGACTGGCTGGCCGTTCTCGATACGGGCCAGCGCACGGAAGGCGCTTACGCCTTCGATGAAGACGAACGGTTTGATTGGCACTACACCCCGCGCAGCCGTGACGGCGTCGCGTTGCGCGATATGTCCCCGGCACAGAAGGGCGCGGCGCTGGCGCTGCTGCGGGCAACCCTGTCGGCCAAGGGGGTGATGAAAGCCGAAGCGATCATGGCACTGGAAGCGGTGCTGGCAGAAGTCGAAGGGTCCTCGCTGCGGTATCGGGACCCGGAAAACTACCTTGTGACCGTATTCGGCGAGCCGGGTTCCTATCCCTGGGGGTGGCGTTTCGAAGGGCATCACCTGTCGATAAACGTGACGCTGTCTTCGCCGCGAACCGTTTCCGTAACGCCACTGTTTACGGGCACCAATCCCGCGCGCATCCCTGTCGGTCCGCGCGCGGGGGAGCAGGTACAGGGCGACGAATACAATCTTGGCCTTGAGCTGGCGCAAAGCCTGACAGAGGCACAGCGGGAAGCGGCAATAATCGGCACCGGTTCGCTGGGGAATATCGTCGCCGGTCCGGGAAATGCGCAGCGGATTAGCACGCGGGCCGGGGTGGCGGTGTCCGCATTGTCCGATGCCCAGCGCAGCCTGCTGTTGCGGCTGATCGAATCCTATGTCGGGTTGGCGCGGGATGAAATCGGCAGGCCCTATATGGCGCTGGTCCGCGACGGGCTTGGCGAATCCCGGTTTGCCTGGGCCGGGGGCATGCGGGACGGCGAGGCCTTCTACTACCGTATCCACGGTCCGCGCATCCTGATCGAATTTGATAACACGCAAAACAGCGCGAATCACATTCATGCGCTGTGGCGCGACCCGGCAAATGATTTTGGCCGCAACGACCTGCATCGACATTACGGCACGGCGCCTGCAAGCCACGGGCACCGGTAAAGGGAGTATCACCATGAAGCAGCGACAAAACCGCTTGATCAAACGCCGCGACCTGTTGATTGGCGCCGGGGCCGGGCTGGCGCTGCCCTTGTTCGCGTCCGTGCCGCTTCGTGCGGAAACCGTGCTGACGCCCGCGTGCGGCGACGCTGCGGTACCGACAGCATCGCAAACGGAAGGGCCTTTCTATACCCCGGATACGCCGCTGAAGGCCGATTTTACCGGCGATACCGCACCCGGCGAGGTGCTGGTGCTGCAGGGGTTCGTTCTTGATCCGTCCTGTCAGCCCGTAGCGGGAGCGCTTGTCGATCTTTGGCATGCCGACCGGCAGGGGCGGTACGACAATAGCGGCTTTGTCTTGCGGGGCCATCAGATCACCGATGCGGCGGGCCGTTACCGTTTCATGACTTGCACGCCGGGTGATTATCCGGGCCGCGCGCGGCATTTCCACGTCAAGGTTCGCGCGCCCAAAGGGCCGCTGCTGACAACGCAGCTCTATTTCCCGGATGACCCGCGGCGGCAGAATGATTTCCGTTTCAACCCGGACCTGGAAGTGGCGCTGGCGGGTGGCGAAGGCCGCCGCACGGGCCGGTTCGACTTCGTCGTGCAGGTGTAAGGATAAGGCCTGGGGCTTCAGCTTACCGAAACAGTTCTTCGATCATGCGCGGGGGCAGGCCCAGTCGCGTGGCAAGTGCTTTGCGGTTTACCGCCCTGGCATCGGTCAGAATTGCGCCGAGGGAGCGTTGGTCGAGTGTGACGTCGGTCAGGAGTTCGCGTTGGCTTACCCGGCCGTTGCGATCTGTATCGAATGCCTTGTGCAACCGTTCCATGCCGATACCGTCCGCCATCAACAGGCCGACCAGCACGGCGCCACGGTCCTGCGGCGACAGGACATCCTGATAGGCGCTGAACCAGCCGCCAAGCCGTTGACGCAGGGATTTCAGTTCCGGCAGGGTCAGCCCGTGCTGTGGCGATGCTACGACGAATTTCCATCCGGCATCGATGCAATCCCGCGCCGCGCGCGAGGTGCAGGTGCGGGATGTCTCCTGGATAAAAGACTGCACCGTCCGGGCGTCCGGCCCGGACTTTTCGGTGTCGGCGAGTGCCGTGGTGGCGCATAGCAGAAGGAAAATTGTTGTCAGGCGCATCGGGACACTGTCTTTCGGCAATGTGGTAAAATTACGGTCGATTTTTTCTTTGCTTGCAAGACTATCCCGAGCCATTAGGTGTATTAACGCGAAATCGGATCAGGAGTTGAGAAAGCCGATGAAGAGATTCGTTGACCTTACATATTCCGTTGCCGGCTGTCTGCTGCTGGCATTGGTTCTGGCGACACCGGTTTCCGCCCATCCGCATACCTGGATCGACCTGCGGACCATTGCCATTTTCGATGCGCAGGGCCGGATATCGGCGTTGCGGGTATTGTGGACCTTCGATGAATTCTATACGGCGTTCGCTATCGACGGCATGGACAAGGATGGCGACGGCATTCCCGACGAGGAATCCTTGCGGGCGCTGGCGGCGGCGTCGACCGAGGGACTGGCCGAGTATTCATACTTCACTTTCCTGCAGGTAAACGACAAGCCGGTTTCGTATGGCGCCATTCGGGATGTCGAATCGACCTATTTTCAGGGACGGCTGGGGCTGGTGTTCACCTTGCCATTGACCGAACCGCTCGATCCACGACAGGAGACGCTGGTCTACCGTATCTATGACCCGACCTATTATATCGAGGTCCTGCACATCAAGGACCGCCCGGTATTGTTCGAAGGATCGGTACCGGAAAGTTGCGGTTATCAGATAAAAGAAGCGAAGCCAGATATGCAGGTGTTGTCGCTGGCGCAGTCGCTGGATCAGTCGCAATCGGCCGGTGATGGATTGGGACAGCATTTCGCGGAGACGGTGACGATTCATTGTCCTTAGGAAAAGGCCCAATTGGCCGGTGGCGGAATGCTTTTTCCGGTCTTGTTTTCGTCTTTGTTGTGATGGCGGTGTTTCCCGCGCTGGCGGCAGGGCCGCTCGACTGGGCCGGCGATCAGTGGACGGCTTTTTCGGGCTGGGTGTTCGACATGCAGCGCCAGTACCACCGTGAACTCGTGGCCCTGGTCCGCGCGGTGAAAAGCGAAGGTTCGATGGCCGCGGCATGGGCGCTTATCGTGGGCAGTTTCATTTACGGTGTTTTTCATGCGGCCGGTCCCGGGCATGGCAAGGCAATCCTGTCAGCCTACCTGCTGACCCATGAAAGCCACATCCGCCGGGGTGTCTGGATCGCGCTGGCCTCCGCACTGGTGCAGGGCGTAACAGCCGTTGTTCTGGTGGAAGGAGCGCGGGAATTGATTGGCTGGTCGACCCGCGATGCCTATGCGGCATCCGGAACGCTGGAAAGCATCAGTTTCGGTTTGATCGCGGCGCTGGGGGCGATGCTCGCCTGGCGGGGAACCCGGGCATTCCTGCGATCCCGCAAGACGGGGCAGGCGGTGGCGGTTCACGATCATGCACAGGGGCGCCCCTTGGTGCCGGACGCCCATCACGATCACCACGGCCATGATCACGACCACGACCATAGTGGGCATGTTCATTTCCCGACGCCGGATCAGGTCGCGCAGCAGGACTGGCGGACGATTGCCGGCATGATTCTGTCAATCGGCATCCGGCCCTGCAGCGGGGCCGTGATGGTGCTGATTGTCGCCGGGTTGATGGGGCTCAGGATACCGGGAATTCTGGCGGTGCTGGCAATGTCGCTGGGGACGGCCGCTGCGGTGGCGGCGCTGGCTATTCTCGCCGTCGGTGCGCGCAACCTGGCCGCGGTGCTGGCGCAAAGCCAATATGAGAATTTGACAACCGCGACGCATCTGGTCGCCGCAATCGGTGGAATATTGATTGTTCTGGTGGGCGTGCTATTGCTCTGGGGGTCGCTCGGCCCCGCCCATCCACTACTGCCCTAACGAAACTGAAGGTTTGCAATGCTGGAAATCGCTGCCCTGATCGTCCTGCTGGTCGCGTTGTCTATATTCGCCAATCGCAATCGTGTTTCCGGCTGGTTTCCGGAACTGACGCGCCTGCAGGTTGCGACGGTTGTGGCGGGCATCTATGTCGCGGGCGGCACCTTATTCCTAGGGTTCCTTCTGGTCGGGCGGACCGAGTGTCAGGCGATCTCGGCGGAAATCATGATGCAGGGAACGGGCTTTCCCTTTCTGGAAGAGCCGGAAACGGAAGAGGGCATGGCGGCGCTCTTTACCGAACGCTGCCAGGCATATCGCGAAATATGCCGGCTTGAGGAAGACGGCGGTTCCTCCCGGGTCGAGAAAATTTGCGCAGCCTATCCCGCGCAACCCTGATACGGCTGTCATAAAACAGTCGAGGGCCGGGCATGTGGAGGACATGCCCTGAACCACGTTGACACAAGGTGTATTCAATAATAATGTTATGTTATAACATTTCTTTATTGAAGGAAGAACCATGAACCGCGGCCCTCGTTTCTTACTGTTTGCCTTGAGTATGCTGCCGTTCCTGGGGAGCCCGACATATGCGGCGTCGCCCAATGTGGTTGCGTCGATCCTGCCGGTACATTCGCTGGTCGCGGGGGTGATGCGGGGTGTGGGCGAACCGTACCTGCTTGTCCAGGGAAACGCTTCGCCGCATGACTTCGCATTCTCGCCGTCTTCGGCACGGGCGCTGCAATCATCGCAGGCCGTGTTCTGGGTCGGCCCGAATGTAGAGCCCTTTCTGGAAAAACCACTGCGCTCCCTGTCCGGGCAGGCAAACGTGGTGGCGCTGTCGCAACATGTTCGTTTGCTGCGCGGCCGCGAGGGCGGAGCATGGGAACAGCATGGGGATCATGAACATGGTCACGATGAGCCCGGCCATAATGAATCCGGCCACGACGAACACGGCCATAAAGAAGCCGGTCACGACGAACATGGCCATAAAGAACCCGGTCACGACGAACACGGCCATAAAGAAGCCGGCCACGACGAAGCGGATCATCATGAGCCAGACCACAAGGCACATGACGCCGATAATACGCACGCAATGGACATGCATGTCTGGCTCGACCCCGGCAATGCGAAGGCGATGGTGCGCATCATTGTCGCGACCCTGCAGGAAACCGACGCGGCCAACGCCGCCGCCTATGCCGCCAATGGCGCGGCGCTGATCCAGCGGCTGGACGGTCTCGATACGGCCCTGAAGGACATTCTGTCACCGGTCAGGGCGATGCCCTATGTGGTCTTCCACGATGCCTATCAGTATTTTGAACGCCATTTCGGGCTCAACGCAATCGGTTCGATCACGATAAGCCCGGACCGCAGCCCCGGCGCCCGCCGGCTGGTGGAAATTCGCCAGAAAATCCAGGAGACGGGGGCACGTTGCGTTTTTGCCGAGCCCCAATTCACGCCGGCACTTGTTCGCACGGTGGTCGAGGGGACTCCGGCGAAAGCGGCGAGCCTCGACCCCCTCGGCGCGCTGATCACGCCGGGGCCGGATGCCTGGTTCACGCTCATGGAAGCCCTGGCGACATCCTTGCGGGATTGCCTGGCGGCCAAGGGATAAACCGGGCTGGAAGATCAGGAGGCGTGCCAGGCCTTCTTGCCGTATTCCGGCGTCACAATGTCGAAGACGACGCCGTTTGGGTCGCGAAATTTCATTTCGAACATGCTTTCCGGCAGCGCAATAATTCGTGCCCAGGAAATACAGCACCGGCAGGTTGGCCAGGCATCAGATCATCGGGCCGAGTTCCGTAATGGTGTCGGCATTCCAGGGGTCGATTATCTTCTTCGCAATCAGCCAGGTGCCATCGATCTTGATCATGGTGTCGCGGTAGCAACCGATATGGCGGACGGATCGTTCTGTGGTTGCCGGGTCTGTGGCGAGGCCGGTCCAGTAGGAAATAACCAGAATTTTGCCGTCGCCGGCATCCTGGACGGACATGTGCTGAATCCAGTGCTGGCCCCAGGGCCGGTTGCTGGCGGCCAGAAAATGGTTTGCAAACCCGGGGACGCCACCGGTTTCGGCATTCCATAATTTTCCGGTCACGTCGCGGATGGTTGCGTCTGCGGTGAAATTTGTCGGTACGGCGCTGATATTCCCTGTGTCCATGCACCAGAGATAGCGCCGCAGTCTGGTGAAGATAGCGTCGCGTTCTTCCAGGCTGATATTGGCTTCATTCATGTTGTTCCCCCCTGAATCGGTGCAAAGATACTTCATCCATTACGACCGTATCGATTGTATTTTCTCGTGACACACGAGAATACAGGTTTGCAGAAATGCCCGGATTTGTCACATTGGTGAGATATGGTCCGGCGCCCTTCCGCGCCGACGGATAAGAAATACAGACAGTAACAGGGGACATCCATGCTGATCGTCGACGCGCAGGTTCACATCTGGGGGGCGCATACTGCCGAGCGGCCGTGGCCGGAATACGGTTTCGGCAAGGAACACCGGCCGGTTCCCCTTTCGGCGGAACAGCTGGTCGCGGATATGGATGCGGCCGGTGTTGATCGCGCGGTGCTGGTGCCGCCGTCCTGGGAAGGGGAATACAACGATCTCGCCATCGCGGCGGCGCAGGATCACCCCGGCCGATTCGCCACAATGGGCCGTTTTGATATTGGTGACCGTGCGAACGAAGCGCGCATGGCAGATTGGAAAAAGCAGCCGGGCATGCTCGGAATACGGCTGACCTTCCTGCGTGCCGAACAGCAACAATGGTTGAAGGACGGTTCCGTTGACTGGTTCTGGGCACGGGCCGAAGAACTGGGCATTCCGGTCATGGTGCTGCCGCCCCAGCAGATACCGCAGATTGACCGGGTGGCGGAGCGGTATCCCGACCTGCGGCTGGTGATTGATCACCTGTCCATGTCGAACGATATTGCGGAGCCGTTCTCGGTAATAAAGGACGTCCTGACGCTGGCGCGGCACAAGAACGTGGCGGTGAAGTCATCCTGCCTGCCGAAATTTACATCGGAGCCTTATCCCTATGCCGGTATCCGCCATCATATCGAGGCGGTATTCGATCATTTTGGTCCGGATCGCATGTTCTGGGGCACGGACGTGACGCGGCTACCGTGTTCCTACCGGCAGGGGGTAACTCATTTCACCGAAGAGCTGCCCTTCCTTAAAGGCGAGGATCTGGCGCGCGTTATGGGCACGGGAATCTGTGACTGGCTCGGGTGGTCCGACTGACCGGGTAGGGCCCTCAAAAATGCAGGCATGGAAACAGGCGTCGTGAAATCGTTAGCAGAAAATTAAACAGGATACGGTTATCACCGAATGAGGCGGAAGTTTATTCGCTGTTCGGAACCAGCCAATAAAAAGATGCGCACCAGAATTAAATCAGGTCAGTATTTCCTTTTGTTTCTGACCGTCTCCGTTTGCGTCTGTGCGGTGTCGTATTTCCGGTATAGCGACTATGTCGACAATACGGCTGAAATTGCCGAACAATCCAACCTCAGTACCAGCGCGCAGGTGACCGCCCAGGTGTCGGATATCCGGCGGCGCCTCAGCGTGTTTGCCATTGATCATCTGGAGCAACTGCAGGGCCTTGCCGATTTTCCCTACGACCCGGAAGGGTATGATGCGCTTCAATATGATCTGAAACAGCATTTCCCGACATATTTCGCGGCGACAATCGCCGATGAATCTGGGGTTGCGCTTCTCGAAGGGCACGATCATTTCGTCGGCAAGCGATGTCGTGTGGACATTCTGAACTTCACGCGGAATCCCGACAGTCAGAATATCTACCTGCATGCCAGCAGCAACAATACGAACCATCACTTCGATATTATGGTTCCCCTGGAATACGCACCGGGCAAGACCGGTACTTTCTTTGTCAGTTTTCTTGTGTCCGACATTGTGAATGTCCTTTCGGATATGGCGGTTAAAGGACAACGGCAATTTTTGTTGATGAAACAGGCCGCTGCTGCCACCCCGGTGTTGGGTCATGCCGATCATGCCGATCATGCCGATCATGCGGGGCATGCCGGGAACGCCGATTTCTATCGCATCGAAATTGGTGCTGACGGACCGGGGGGGACGCTTTCGCGGGAACGGTTTCTGTCTGAAGCAGAATGGTCGGACAGGCTGGCCTCCCGGGAGGTTCCCCAGACTCTGTGGACGCTCGTGACTCTTCCTGCGCCGGGGCTTTTCCCCAAGGCAATATGGCGAATTGCGACTGAGGGAGCGATTGTCGGTACGATACTTTTGCTGCTCGGTGTTCTTCTGCTGCACCGAAGGGCAGAGGTCAGTCGCCTCAGCATCGAGGGTGCCGAACTGGAACGACGTGTCTGGTCGCAGACGCAGGCGCTGCGCAATGAGATCGGAGAGAGGGAGCTTGCCCAGCGTGCGCTGGAGGAGGCGAACGACCTTCTTGAGAAGCGTGTTGAAGAACGAACACGTGACCTGAATTTGCGGGAAGAAGCCCTGCGGGAGAGCGAAGCCCGGTTTCGGGATTTTGCAGAGTCGAGTGCCGACTGGTTTTGGGAAATGGATGAAAACCTTCGGTTCGCGTACATGTCGCCGAATGTGGAGCGTGTTGCCGGGATACCGCCGGAAGGATATTTGGGCAGAACCCTGCAGGAATTGCTGGGTCCGGATTATGACAAGGAGACATGGGACCCGCATTTTCAGACGCTGGAAGGGCGGCGTCCTTTCCGGGATTTCGAATTTTCCAGGGCGTTCGACAATGGTTTGGTGAAGTCACTGTCAATCAGCGGGACACCTGTTTACGGGACGGATGGCCGCTTCCTGGGCTATCGCGGGACGGGAAGCGATTTCACGGAACGCCGCGCCGTTGAGGAACAATTGCGGCAAGCGCAGAAGATGGAAGTCGTCGGGCAACTGACTGGTGGCATTGCCCATGACTTCAATAACCTGCTGGGTATCATCGTCGGTAATCTTGACCTGCTTGAAAGCGAGTTCGATGGCGATACCGAAAAGCGTGGTTATATCAGTTCGGCCCTGCGTTCGGCGTTGCGCGGCGGAGAATTGACCAGCCGCCTGCTGGCCTTTTCACGCCGACAGGCATTGCGGCCGGAAAACATTGATCTGAACAGTCTCGTACCGGAAGTCATGGCGCTATTGGAACGGTCTCTGGGACCGTCAATCGATGTCGAACCGGTTCTCGCAGACAGCCTTTGGCCAACAAGGCTCGACAAGGCGCAACTGGAAACGGCCCTGATCAACCTGGGGGTCAATGCGCATCATGCGATGCCGGAAGGCGGCACGCTCCGGATCGAGACACGGAATGTCGAATTTTCCTGGGAAGACCCACAACGCCCGCGCGACCGCAAACCGGGCCGGTATGTAATGCTTTCTGTTTCGGATACCGGCAAGGGAATGTCGCCTGATGTGCGCGAAAAGGCGTTCGAGCCGTTCTTTACGACCAAGGAGATTGGTCAGGGCAGCGGGCTTGGCCTGAGCATGGTGCATGGTTTCGTCAATCAATCCGGCGGGCATGTTGCCATTCGCAGCGCGGAAAATTCGGGCACAACGGTCGATCTGTATTTTCCGGTTGTGACGATGCCGGGACGTGAAAACAAAGCGCCGGTTGCGCATGTTGTACCGGTCGGCACCGGGCAGACGGTTCTGGTGGTTGAGGATGAGGCGAACCTGCGTAATCTCGCCGTGACGCAGCTCAGCGCGCTTGGGTATCAGGTCGTCGAGGCTGAAAATGGGGCTGCGGCACTTGCCGTTCTCGATCAGGGGGTGGCAGTGGGCCTGTTGTTTACCGATATTGCACTGCCGGGGGGGATCGACGGTGTGAAGCTGGCCGAAATGGCCCGCGCCCGGCGGTCCGGCTTGAAGGTGCTGTATACGACCGGGTTCACCGAAAATTTCGCGGCTGAGGGTTCGACAGCAGAAATGGATGTGCTGCTGAAACCATACAGGCGCGATATTCTGGCCAACAGGCTGGCGAAGGCCCTGGGCGGAACCGGCTGATCCCTGCAGCGGGTTCGCATTCAGACAAACTGTATATCACCATAGAGCCGGGCTACCCGGCGGCCGGTTGCTCCATCCAGGTATTGGCCAGCCCGCCATCGATGGGGATGCTGACGCCGTTGATATCCTTGGCGGCATCGGTACACAGAAATGCGATGACGCCGGAAACGCGCTCGGGCTGAATGAAATCGGTGTTCTGGCCAAGCTCCTTGCGATAAATAGGCGCCATCTCATCAAAGGTCAGGCCGCGTTCTTCGGCGATGCCTTCGATACGCTGGTGGATAAACGGCGTAATCACCGATCCGGGGCACAGCGCATTACAGGTGATGTCCGGCCAGGCCAGTGTTTCCGCTGCGATTGCGCGCGTATAGCCGATCAGGGCCGTCTTGGTCGCGATGTAATCCATGCGCCCGGTTTTGCCCGACAGGCCCAGCGTGGAGGACATGCTGACGATACGACCCCATTTATTTTCGATCATGCCGGGCAGTGTTAAACGGGCAAGGTCGACCGGTGCGGTCAGGTTGATGGCGAGGGCATGGTCCCATTCCCTGGGGTCCATATCGACGACATTCTTGTAATACCGGATCACCGCGTTGTTGATCAGGATGTCGAGCCGGCCGAACTGGTCCTGGGTCGATTTGGCGAGATCCTCGACTTCCTTGCGCTGCGCCAGGTCGGCACCGTGATATTTCACGGTAACACCGAAATCATGGGCGATGGTCGATTTTGTATGCTCGATTTCTTCTGCGGTGCCGAGCCCGTTCAGCATGATGTCGCAACCCATTTCGGCCAGCGCCCGCGCCGTCGTTGTGCCAATTCCGGTGACCGATCCGGTTACCAGCGCCACTTTACCTTTCAGCATGCTACTTTACTCCTAAGGGATTTTCTGTTCGGACAGGATCAAGTCGGCTGCCTTTTCGCCGATCATGATCGTCGCCGCATTGGTGTTGCCGCAGACGACATTCGGCATGATCGACGCATCGGCGACGCGCAGGCCGTCAATCCCGTGCACCTTCAGTGTCGGGTCGACGACAGCCTGATCGTCGACACCCATCTTGCAGGTGCTGGCAGGATGCAGGCAGGACCGGCCGTATTGCCGGGCGTAGTCCAGCAATGCTTCATCGCTTTGTGCTTCCGGCCCGGGGGTGGTTTCGAATTCGAAATGGGGCTGCATCGCCGCCGTCGCCATCAGATCGCGCGACGTGCGCATGGCCGATACTGTGGTCTGTCGATCCCCGTCCGTCGCCAGCAGATTGTGCCAGATTGCCGGTGGGGCCGTGTGGTCCGGTGACTGCGCATGGACATGGCCGCGTCCTTCCAGCCGCAACGGGCAGGCGCCGATAGTGACGCCGGGTTCGGGATCGAGCGAGCGGTCGCCAAGGGCCTTGTAGGTTGCGGTGAAAAACTGAAGCTGTACATCGGGTGAGGCGAGTTCCGGCCGGGTGCGGATATAAGCGGCGACGGCAAATGTTGGCTGGGTCAGCACGCCCTTGCGGCGCAGGATGTAGTTCAGCCCCTCCGCCATGGCGCGAATGCCGCGCGTACGGTCGTTGAAGGTGCGGGCGTTCTTGATGCGCCAGCGCAAATGGACAGCGAAATGGTCCTGCAGATTTTCACCGACGCCGGGCAGGGCGTGTACCACCGGTATGCCCAGCCCCTGCAGTCGTGCGGGGTTGCCGATACCGGACAGCTCCAGTATCTGCGGGGAGGCGAAGGCGCCACCGGACAGGATGACGGCACCGGCCGCGCGTGCTTCCTGGCGAGTGCCGGCGCGATCGTATTCGACGCCGACCGCGCGTTTCCCTTCGAACAGAACCCGCCGGACCAGCGATTCCGGCTGGACGACGAGGTTGGGCCGGTTGCGGACCGGCTTCAGATACGCCGTGGCGGTGCTGCTGCGGCGGCCGTTGCCGATACTCGCCTGATGCCAGCCGATGCCATCCTGTACCCGGCCATTGATATCCGGGTTGAAGGGGATGCCGATTTCCTGGGCTGCGGCCAGCATCGCCTTGTTGATGGCGGTCTCCTCGCCGACGTCGGAAACCCGCAGGGGGCCATCGCCACCATGCAACGCGCTGGCGCCACGGCTGTTGGTTTCGCATTTGATGAAATAGGGCAGCACGTCGTCATAGGACCAGCCGTGACAGCCGGCCTGTGCCCAGCCGTCGAAGTCTTCTACCTGCCCCCGGACATAGACCATGCCGTTGATCGAACTGGTGCCGCCCAGCACCTTGCCGCGCGGCAGGAAGTATTTCTGGCCGTGGCAATATTCTTCCGGCTGCGATTCGAAGCACCAGTTGACGTCGGGGTTAACGATATTCCGGCCATAGCCAAGCGGGATATGAATCCAGAAATTTTTGTCTTCGGGGCCTGCCTCCAGCAGCAATACGCGGTTGGCCGGGTCGGCGCTCAGCCGGTTGGCGAGAACGCAGCCCGCTGACCCCGCACCGACGATGATGTAATCATATGTCATCGGGTGTGCTTATGCCCTTGCCAGGATCATGTCGGCGGCTTTTTCCGCGATCATGATCGTCGGTGCATTGGTATTGCCACAGATCACATTCGGCATGACCGACGCATCGACAACATAAAGCCCTTCCATGCCATGCACCTTCAGGGTCGGGTCGACAACGGCCATGGAATCGACACCCATTTTACAGGTGCTGGCCGGGTGCCAGTTGGACGCGCCGTCCTCGCGGGCATATTCCAGCATCGCGGCATCGTCGTCTGTTTCCTTGCCCGGCGTCATCTCGAAATCGTAATGCGGTTCGAAGGCGCTGGTTTCCATCATGCGCCGGGCCATCTTCATGCCGGCGATGGTGGTCTGGCGGTCATTTTCGGTGCTGAGCATATTGTGCCAGATTGATGGTTGCGCCCTGAAGTCGGGTGATTTCGCGTGCACATAGCCGCGACTTTCCAGGCGCAGCATGGTCACGCCGACGGTCACGCCGGGTTCCGGGTCAAGCCGGCGGTCCTGAATGGACTGATAGGTACCGGGCAGAATCTGGAATTGCACATCGGGAGACGCGAGTTCCTCACGGGTCCGTACGAAGGCGCCAATCGGCAGGGTCGGCATGGAAAGCACGCCACGCTTGCGCAGGAAGTAGTCGATGCCCTCGCGCAGGGCCCGCAGCCCCCGGACCCGGTCATTGAAGGTCAGCGCGCCCTTGGTGCGCCAGCGCATGCGCACGCAGTAATGGTCCTGCAGGTTTTCGCCGACACCGGGCAGGTCGTGCACGACAGGGATATCGAGACCTTGCAGCCGTTCCGGATTGCCGACACCGGACAGTTCGAGGATTTGCGGTGAGGCGAAGGCGCCGCCCGACAGGATCACGCCGCCGCCGGCCCGGGCCTCGCGGTCCTGGCCACGCTGGTCGTATTGTACGCCGACCGCCTTCTTGCCCTCGAAGATGACCCGCTTCACCGTTGCTTCAGGCTGTATGTCCAGGTTCGGGCGGGATCGTGCCGGGTTCAGGTAGGCCACCGCTGTGCTGCAGCGCTTGCCGTTGCGGATGGTGGCCTGATGATAGCCGATGCCTTCCTGCACGCGGCCGTTGATGTCTTCGTTATAGGGGATACCGGATTCGACCCCGGCCTTGATGATCGCCTCGCAGATGTCGGCTTTTTCATTTACGTCCGAGACGCTAAGCGGTCCGCCGACCCCGTGGATATCGCTTTCGCCGCGCTCGTTATCTTCCGCCTTGCGGAAATAGGGCAGGACCTCGTCATAGGACCAGCCGCGGCAGCCCATCTGAGCCCAGGTGTCGAAATCCTCGACCTGTCCGCGCACATAGACCATGCCATTGATCGAACTGGACCCGCCGAGCACCTTGCCGCGTGGCAGGAAATATTTTTTGCCGTGATTGTATTCTTCGGGTTCGGATTCCAGGCACCAGTTCACGTCCGGGTTATTCACATTCTTGCCGTAGCCCAGCGGAATGTGGATCCAGAAATTCTTGTCTTCCGGCCCCGCTTCCAGCAGCAGAACCTTGTTTTCCGGATTGGCGCTCAGCCGGTTGGCCATCACGCAGCCGGCGGACCCGGCCCCAATGATGATATAATCATATTCCATCCCTGATTTCCTCCCATTCCCTTACTGCGGTCTGTTGCGCGTGTCGCCGCAATGTATGGAAGAAAGCTAGGAGGAATCGTCCGGTGCGGCAAGGGTTGCTGCGAGCCGTCGCAGGTCCGCGTCCGAACCTGGGACGCCGAGGCGCAGCCAGCGTGGGTTGTGGCTGAAGGGGCGGGTGAAGATACCCGCCCTGCCAAGGCGCTGGAAGACATCCGGTGCACGCATGTCGTCGATCAGCTGGAACAGGTCGGTGCCGCCGGCAATGTGCAGCCCTGCGCCCTTCAGGACCTCGTCCAGGGCGATCCGCCGCTGAGTAAGGTGTGCGCGCATGCTGGTAACCCAGTTGCCGTCGCTCAATGCTCGTGCGCCAATTTCCAGTGCTGGTCCCGATACGGCCCAGGGACCAAGCCGGCCGGCCAGCCGCTCCATCAGTTCGGCTGTTCCGGCGGCAAAACCGAGCCGTAGCCCGGCCAGCCCGAAGAACTTTCCGAAACTGCGCAGCACCAGCACCGGATGCGATGGAGTCAGGTGGGGCAGAATGCTTGCTTCCGGTGCGACATCGGCGAAGGCTTCGTCCACGACCAGTATCCCGCGCCAGGCCGACAGCGCGGATGCGTGGGCCAGCAGTTCGCGGGGCGGTACAATCCGTCCATCCGGATTGTTCGGATTGACCACCACGGCAATATCCGCCGATCCCGCCGCGGCGACTTCGGAAACATTGCGGATTTCATACCCGCGGTCGCGCCAGACGCGTTCGTGTTCAGCATAGGTCGGGCCGACAATGGCGACGCGCCCCCCGCTGGCGATCTCCGGCAACGACTGCAGCAGGGCCTGGGACCCGGCGGCACCGATTATGCCGATGCCATCGGGCACGCGATAATACCGCCGCGCTGCGGCCAGAAGCGCCGCCGTGGCATCTTCCTGCGGCAGATGCTGCCAATTCTGCGCGGAAACGCGGGTGTCCGGATACGCCGTCGCATTCACCCCGGTCGACAGGTCCAGCCAACCGCTGTCCGGCTTGCCGAAGAGCGCCTCTGCGGCAGCGAGGTCGCCGCCATGGGCAAGCGAGGAGGGGCTGGTGGTTTCCATGTCTGGAACATACGACGGCAGCATGGTTTGTCGCCATCTACAACACATAAGGGCTTTGCGCTATACTGTCGCGTATTGGTGAGTAAGCGGAGGCGCAGGGCAATGGCAGGCGATTATCTGGGGTATCGGGGCAAGATCGGTGTAACGACGCCATCGACGAATACGGTGGTGCAACCGGAATACGATGCGATGTGTCCGCCGGGCGTGACCAATCATCTGGCGCGCATGCATCTGCCGAATATTGATATCCACGATAATGACACCTTTGATGAGTCCATCCGGCTGATCGATGCCGGGCTGGATGAAGCGGTTGACCGGGTGATGACCTGCGATCCGGATTATCTGGTGCTGGGGATTTCCGCGCTATCGGTCTGGGGCGGGACATTGCAATCGGTTGAGGATCTGAAACAGCGCATGAAAGACCGCGCGGGCCGCGATATCGGCGTATCCACCGCGGTTGACGGGCTGCGGGAGGCGCTGAAACTGCACGGGGTGAAGCGCAAGATCTCGGTCATGGAACCCTATTTCCCCTCCATCGAGCCACGTCTGGGCGGAATCATGGACGAACTTGGCTATGAGATCGTGAAATATCGCCACATGCGCGGCGCCAGTCCGGCGACCTATTCGCACCTGACCGATCAGGACATGATCGAGGCAATCCGCTCGATCGACGATCCGGAGGTTGAATGCCTGGTCCAGTTCGGTGCGGCGCTTCCGTTTGCCCGTCTTGCGGATGAAGCGGAACGCTGGCTAAACAAGCCGGTCATCAGCATCAACGTGGTGACGTATTGGCACGGGCTGCGGGCGATGGGCATCAACGATCAATTTCGCGGGTTTACGTCGCTGTTTTCGCGATTTTGATACCGTCAGGGGCGATTGTCATCCTAATCAATAGGGCCGCAGAGCCGTATTACCGGTAATTGAGACGCTGCAGGGGATGGCTTGCCGGAATTGCGGCGTATCATGCGATTGATGCGCACCGGACAGAGCTGGATAGTCGTGCCAGCCAGGGGAGAGCAAGGCACGGTTGTGCCGCGTCGGTCCGGCGTATTGTCGTTACCGAAAGGGGCGTTTACCTTTTTGGATGACAGAAATTGTGGCATTTTGCTGAATATTAAAAATTGTTTTTCATGCTTCGTTAATTCCTTTTGCGCTTTTATGACCCTGTAGAAATGGGAATGAAGGCAAGATCATACCATGGCTGATATACTGACTGCCGCTGATGTCGCGCGGATGATGAAGGACCCTTCTCCGGACAGCCGTCTGGCGACGGCCGAGAAACTGTCGTCGGGATACGCTGATAACGCGTTGAGTGATACCGAGCGGCTTATCGCCGAGGATATTTTCCGGGTCATGGTCAAGGACGCGGAAGAACGCGTTCGCGCCGCGCTTTCAAAGCAGTTGAAACATGTCCATGAACTCTCGCCCGATGTTGCAAAAAGCCTTGCGAGTGATGTCAGTGATGCCGTGGCGCTGCCCATGCTGGAGTTTTCAGAGGCGCTGACAGACGAAGACCTGATCGCGATTGTCCGAACCCAGGGTAGCAGCCGCCAGGCCGCCATTGCCGGCCGGGAAACGGTGTCGGGTAATGTCGCGAATGTTCTGGTCGAGGAAGGCAGTGAAGTCGCCGTGGCGGTTCTGGTCGGCAACGAGGGCGCCGAACTGGATGAAGCGCTAATACACAAGGTGGTGGATCGTTTTGGCGACAGTGAATTTGTTCAGGAACCGCTGGTCCGGCGCAGCACATTGCCCGTCGCTGTATCGGAACGACTGGTCGCGATGGTGTCGGAGAAGCTTCAGGACTACCTGGTAACGCATCATGAGCTGTCCGAGGACATCGCGAGCGATATGGTGATCCAGAGCCGGGAGCGCGCGACGCTGGGCCTTATCGGCGCCGATACCGATGATCACGATATTGAGACACTGGTCGCACAATTGCACAGAAACGGCCGATTGACGCCGTCGATCATCCTGCGGTCATTGTGCTCCGGCGACCTGGCGCTGTTTGAAGCGGCTATTGCCCAGCTGTCCAAGGTACCGCTGGTGAATGCCCGAATGCTGATCCATGACGAAGGTCAGCTTGGCCTGCAATCCATCTACAAGAAGGCGGGGCTTCCCGCGAAGCTGTTTCCGGCTTATCGGGTCGCGTTTGACATGGCGCGGGAAAACGAAACTGATCGTTCCGATAGCGACCCTGACGCGATTACGCGGCGGACCCTGGAGCGCGTGTTGACGCAATTCGAGGATACCTTCGACGAATCCGCGCATGATGATATGGATTTTCTGCTGAACAAACTGGGTCGTCTCGCGAACGCCGCGTAGGACGATTGCAGCGCCCTGCCGTTATCTGGCGTCGGGAAGTTCCGACAGGAACAGGTCAAGCTTCTGGCGGCTGTCATAGACATACCATTGCATCCGGTCGATCATCTTGTCGCCGCACAGGCCGTATTGTTCGCCGTAATGCTTGATGAAATCCGGGTCTTTGGCGGTTTTATCGCGTTCTGAGGCGTAAAATCCAAACACGTCATTATCGAATTTTCGCGCAATCTTGTGCACCATGTCATCGATACTGCCGCGAAGCCGCTTCAGAACCTTCTTTTTCCGGTCGGGTAAGGTCTTCCAGGCACTGCTATCCTCACAGATTTGCATAACGGATGCCGCCTGCGTCAGGGCATAAAGATTACTGAACATCTGGTCCGGCAGAACCTGCGGCGGTTTGGCCGCTGCGTGGCCAGTCATAAGCAATCCGGCTATCAGTATTGACGCTGCGATTCGCATAACGCTCCCGGGGGTTAATACTCGCTGATTTCACCCCATATTGTAACATGAAAGCCCGCAGGCAAGCCATGTTCGAAGACGGGCTGGAGGATGTCTGCCAGGTATTGTGAAGACCGGAAGGGAATGGGTCATGGATGAAAATGTTGCGGAGATTCGCCAGCGGAAACGGATGCGGCACATGTATCTGCACCTGACCGCCTATTCGACGGCTGTTGTCGCACTGTTCATTTCCGATCTGATGACACCGGGCCCGCTGTGGTTTCACTGGCCGGCCATGGTCTGGGGCGTGGTTATGGGCGCTCATTTTCTGTATTGCAAAAGCCTGCAACTGGCGCATGACGAAGAATGGGCCGACAGTCGTGTCGAGGATATTCGCATGAAAAGTTATGATCTAGGTCATATCCGAGCCATCGATCTTTCTTCTAAAAAGACTGACGAGCCGGACGTGAGTGTTGGGAAACCGCGCGGTTAAAGCGCATCTGATGGTGGCACATTCCCCGCATATCGACCGGCTTCTGGATGCAAAGGAGTGGGACGATGCGTGCAAGAGACATCATGACGACAAATGTTGTTACCGTAACGCCGGAAACGAGTGTTCCGGCGATTGCGGAGTTGCTGCTTAGCCGAAATATAAGCGGTGTGCCGGTAACCGACGAGAACGGCGCGGTCGTTGGAATCGTCACGGAAGGCGATCTGATTCAGCAGGGTGAGAGCGGCGCAACGCATACCTCCTGGTGGTTGAGCCTTTTTGGCGATTCTGCCGACACGGCGGGCCATTATATCAAGACTCATGGCAAGAACGCGGCAGACGTCATGACACGGACTGTGATGACGATGGAGGAGGACGCGTTGATTGGCGATATTGCGCGTGCCATGGCGGAACGCCATATCAAACGAATTCCGATTGTTGCCGACGGTCAACTGGTTGGTATCGTCAGCCGCTCGAACCTGTTGCGCGGTGTATTGACCCGCGAGACGGATACCGGCTCGTCAACGGATGACCGGGAAATCAAGGACACGATCCTGAAAGCGGTTAACGAGCAGGGATGGGTAACGCATGGAACCCTGAACGTTATTGTTTCCGCAGGGGTTGTGGAGCTTTGGGGGTGGGTCGAATCGGCGGCGGAACGCCGTGCGTTAACGCTGCTGGCGCAAGATGTGAAAGGTGTCAGCCGCGTCGAAGACCATCTCGGCGCGATACCACATTATCTGGAAAGCACCTGACGATACAGGAAGCTGCCGCTCCCTATTTCCGGGGCGGCATGTTTCCCGGCGGAATTTTGTTCCAGGGGTTCATATCCCGTGTCGGCAAGGTCGGATAAGCCTTGGTAAGGGCGAGCAGGCGACGCGAATAAAAGGCCCATACGCCGAGAACGAGAACCGTAAAAAAGAGAAGAATGTAAAATTCCGAATCGGGACGGCAATCGGGCAGATTGTCAAAGCGGGAAATGTCGATCCCGGTTACCGAGTCTGGATGACGGGCCAGCCCGGGGTGCCCCTGCAGGCAGGTCAGTACGCCATCGGGATTGGAAAAATCAATGCGGTCCAGCCGTTTGGGAAATCCCTCGATCAGGAGATAAAGCGCCATCACGATCGGTGCTGTTAGTGAATAGAGTGCGGCACCCGGGCTTTTCCAGAACTGGATCACAATCGCGCAGGAAACCAGCGAGGCCATATACAGCGTAACGGGTAGGCTTCCGACTTCGCTGTTTTGGACGACATTGGAGATGAAGGCGGTGACATAGAGTAATGTCGGAGCGCCCAGGATGAAGCTGTAAAGGAAAAGTTCCTTGTTTGCCTGGTCCCGTTTCAATTGCGAAACGGGGACAAAATAAGGTGTCTTATCGACGTCCCAGCAATACCTTTTGACGTATTTGTGCCATTCAATCATTTGAATTCAGGTAACCTGTCCGCCAGTGTGAAACGAAAATCCTCCCGCCTGCGGCTTTGAGGGCCACCGGCGGGAGGATTAAGAGGTCGGTTATCAGCGCAGCCAAGCCCAGAAATCGAACGTATGGAAAATCAGGGCGAGAACGCTGATCATGATGCTGACGGCAATGGCAGTAAAGATGAACTGGCCTTTTGCATCTTCTTCATGTTTCAGCGCGGTATCGTCCATTTGCCGGTTCATCAGCTGCGTGCTGTTGCCCCGTTTTGCTTCATTCGACCCATCCCCGAAGGAAGCGTCGATGTTTTCCATGATTTCGCGGCGTGCTATTTTTTCCGCTTCGCTTTCGATGACATAACAGGGGAAATCGTTACCCCTTGGTCCGAAGACCTTGTAGACGACCTGCAGCCAGACGGCGAAACCGGAGACCGCAGCGAGGCATAGGCCGAAGACGAGGATCGATTTGATGGCCCAGCGATGACTCAGTCCAACCAGCGATGAGGACTGCTCGTTGGTTTCGTACGCATTGAAGGCGTATTCAAACGAGAAATAGGCAACGATCAGGCAGAACGGGATCATGAAGAATGAAACCCCGATCAACTCGATCCAGGCCTGCTTGTAGGCGCTGAGTTTCTCGCGGACCAGGTCAACCCGGACCTGTCGGTTGTAGACATAGCCGTAACCGAGGACGAGGGCGAAGGTTGCAACGTGGAAATGCCATTCCAGTTCCTGTAACAGGGTTGAACGGAAGGGCAACCATTCCAGCAGGTTGCCATACATCCAGTTCCTGGCATCCAGCATGTCGTTGTTGAGCATAAAGTCGCCAACGAATTTCAGGACCTTTC
>Ga0222651_1000144_pt1 | contig 54844 bp, 56 predicted proteins | sample AntAcemetagen369_FD_179855 | JGI IMG/M metagenome (GOLD analysis project Ga0222651, IMG submission 179855) | Saline water microbial communities from Ace Lake, Antarctica - #369 | ecosystem: Environmental > Aquatic > Non-marine Saline and Alkaline > Saline | place: Antarctica: Ace Lake...
CCGAAACCCGGCCGGTGCTTGTAGGGCCCGGTCTGGCCGAAGCCGGAAACGCGCACCAGGATCAGCTTCGGGTTGCGGGCATGCAGAACATCCGGGCCGAGGCCCATTTTCTCCAGCGTGCCGGGACGGTAGTTTTCGATCATCACATCGGCCTGTTCGACCAGCTTCAACAGGATTTCCCTGGCGTCGGCTTCGCGCAGTTCCAGCGAGACGCTCTTCTTGTTGCGGGCGTAAACTTTCCAGTTTACGGGAATGTTGTCGGTCAACCAATGGCGCAGGGGGTCGCCCTTGCCGGCAGGTTCGATCTTGATCACTTCCGCGCCGTAATCGGCAAGCTGCAGGCTGACCATGTTGCCCGCGACAAGGCGGGACAGGTCCAGCACGATTTTACCGTCCAGCGGCCCTTTGAAATTCTCGTCGAAACTCAGCACGTTGTTTCCTCTCTGCGGATTGCGGTGGCAATCAAGGCGCTAGGCGCCGTCTACCGCAAGCAGAAAATCCCGGAACAGCCGGACTTTCTGCAATCGGTCCTTGGCTTTGGGCCAGGTCAGGTAGTATCGCCGACCGCTCGGGACGCGCAGATCGAACGGTGCGATCAGGCGGCCGGACTGGATGGCCTGTTCGACGGCCAGTACCGGCGCGATGGCGACGCCCTGTCCCTGGATCGCGGCTTCGACGGCCATGGCTGCGTCTTCGAATACGGGGCCGGCGATATTGTCCGCGCCCCGCAGTCCCGCGGCGGCGAACCAGCGTGGCCAGGCATCGGAATGGCTCGCCAGATGCAGCAGGGTCGCGTCGGTCAGCGCATCCGGTGTCGCCGGGACCGGGCCATCCGGGCTGCAGACCGGGACCATGTTCTCGTGCCCGATTTCGAGTGATTGCAGGCTGGGGCTTTCCGCCGCATCGCCCAGCACGGCAATGTCTATACCCGAACCGTGCAGTCCTTCGGGTGTTTCCAACACGCGCAGATGAATCGAAAGGGCCCGATGGGTATGCTGGAAATCCGCCAGCTTGCCGATCAGCCAGCGGCTTGCGACGGTCGTGACGCCGACGGTCAGCACGGCATCTTCCGGCCGGCGCATCAGCCGCGCTGACGCGGCCTCGATCCGGGCCAGCGCGTCGCGGATATCCGTTGCGTAATGCTCCCCGGCATAGGTCAGCTCGATCGTTCGGCCGACCCGCCGAAACAGTTTCTGGCCCAGATGGTTTTCCAATGTTGCGACCTGCCGGCTCACGGCGCCCTGGGTGACGCCAAGTTCCTGGGCGGCCCGGGTGAAGCTGAGCAGCCGCGCGGCGCTTTCAAAGGCGCGCGTGGCGTTCAGGGGGGTGCGAAAGGGCCGGTCGAACGGTTCCATATTAATCCATGAGTATTTCTCATAGATTAATCATCAACGGCGGGCTTGTCGATTCCCTGCCTGATGAGACAAGTTTGCGCCCTATCGTAAATTTAGGAGAGTACCGGCCATGCCGCCGAAGAAGCAGAAGAAGCAAGCAACCCGTATCGCCTTTATCGAGGCGCGCTGGCACGCCGATATCGTTGATCAGGGCCGGAACGCATTCGTTGCAGCGCTATGTGCGCGTGGCATGAACGAAGATGAGATCGACTTGTATGACGTGCCGGGCAGTCTGGAAATTCCGTTGATGGCGAAGAAGGTCGCGGCCACCGGAAAATACGCCGCCATTGTCGGTGCGGGGCTTGTCGTTGATGGTGGTATCTATCGGCATGAATTCGTCGCGCAGGCTGTGCTCAACGGTATCATGCAGGTGTCGCTGGAAACCGGGGTGCCGGTGCTTTCCATGGTGCTGACGCCGCACCGCTTTCATGAACATGACGAGCATAACCGCTTCTTCCGCGATCATTTCAAGGTCAAGGGCGTGGAGGCTGCTGCTGCGGTTGTCGACATGCTGGAAGGCCTGTCGAAGCTGGACTGACCGCGCCGTAAAAACGGCCCGGTATCGTCTCGCCCCCGCCGTATGGCGGCCACCTTTTCCGGTTGAAGTTGGATATTGCCAACCGGATAGAGGGAGGACGTCATGTTCGGCCAGGTCAAACCGCGCGGGGGCGCGGGGATTTTCATATTTGTTTGTGTGTTGCTGCTGGCGTCGTCGGTGGCCCATGCCGCACCCGATGCGTTGCAGGAAGCGCCGACCCGGTTCGTGCCGGAAACCGGGATGGTGCTGCGGCATCAAGGTGCGGAAAGCCTTGTTGTCGTCGCGCCTGCACTGCGGACCGACGTTGATATCGCGGTTTCGGGAATCATCGCCCGGGTAACCGTGCGGCAGACGTTCCGCAATCCGGATGATGTCTGGGTCGAAGGGGTGTACGGCTTTCCCCTGCCGGATGACGCGGCCGTAGACACGCTGCGCCTGCGGATCGGCGAACGGGTGATCGAAGGGGAAATCCGCGAGCGTGAAAAGGCGCGAAAGATCTATGACCAGGCAAAACGCGCCGGGCAGCGGACCAGCCTGATCGAACAGGAGCGGCCCAACCTCTTTACCGCGTCGGTAGCGAATATTCCGCCCGATGGCGAAATTGTCGTGGAAATCGCCTATCAGCAGCGGCTGCGTTTCGCCGATGGCGCGGTGTTACTGCGCTTTCCGTCCGTCGTTGCCCCACGATACATCCCGGGCAACAGCGCCGTTGCGGGGCTTGGCGGCATGGGCTGGGCGGGAAATACCAGCCAGGTGACGGATGCGGAACGCATCACGCCGCCGGTCCGCCATCCGGATGACGGGGCGGGCAATCCCCTGACGCTGACGGTGAACCTTGATGCGGGGATGCCGCTTGCTCTGCTGCGTAGCACCAGCCACGACGTCGCGGCAACCGAATCCGAGGGGCGCTACACCGTCACGCTGAAATCCGGTGATGAGATCGCCAGCCGGGATTTCGTCCTGACCTGGAAACCGGATACCGGCGATGCGCCGTTTGCCGCACTCTTTACTGAAGAAAAAGACGGCGATACCTACGTCATGGCGGTGGTCGCGCCGCCATCTGGCGAGAGGTCCGATGCGCCGCGGTTCCCCCGTGAAGTCATCTTCATCATCGATACGTCGGGTTCGATGCACGGCGAATCCATTGCGCAGGCCCGCGCTGCGCTGAAATTCGCCCTTGGCCGGCTGCAGAAAGGCGACCGGTTCAATGTCCTGCGTTTTTCAAACGACACAACAGGGCTATTTCACGCCGCGCGTCCTTTCGATGCGGCGGCGCTGTCGAAGGCAAACCGGTTTATCGATGGGCTGGAAGCCGATGGCGGGACCGAAATCAGCGGCGCCCTGAAACGTGTGTTGAATGGCCGCATCGGTTTGTCGCATCTGCGGCAGATCGTGCTGATTACCGATGGCGCTGTCGGCAACGAGACGGCGCTGATCAGCCGTATCCGGCGCGATCTTGGAGACAGCCGGTTGTTCACCGTGGGCATCGGCAGCGCGCCGAACAGTCATTTTATGCGCAAGGCGGCGGGGCAGGGACGCGGTACCTTCACCCATATCGGCAATCCGCTTGAGGTCGCCGAAGTCATGTCCCGCCTGTTCGAGAAACTGGAACGCCCGGCGCTGACACAGATCGAGGCCGGCTACGATGGCGAAAACTTACCGGGCATGATCCCGGCGCCGCTGCCGGACCTGTATCATGGCGAACCGGTGGTGTTGACGGCCCGGCTCCCCTGGCATGACGGAACAATCGACCTCGCCGGAATACGTGCTGGGCAGCCCTGGCGGCAGAGTTTCGACATCGCGGATGCGCGACGTGGTGCTGGCATAGCGAAGCTTTGGGCACGGGATCGCATCGCGATGCTGATGGACCGGCGCTACGAAGGCGCGGAAGAGGACGAAGTGCGCTTGGCGGTGCTGGATGTCGCGCTGGAGCATGGACTGGTCAGCCGCTACACGAGCCTGGTTGCGGTGGACAAGACCCCGGCGCGCCCGGCTGGTGAAGCGCTGGACCGTCGCGCGGTTCCCGTCGACCTGCCCGCGGGCTGGAACTACGCCCGGGTCTTTGGTGGACGGGGGGCAACACCGGCGACCCTGCATATGATCGGTGGCGCGATCGCGATTTTCCTGGCTGGATTGACGTTGTTGGTTATGCGCCACCGGCGGTTCGCATGACCCGGCGTATCGGAATGACTGTCGCCATCCTGTTGCTGGCGTTCGGAGGTTGGAATATTTGGGCCGGTGGATACATTCATGCCAAGGCGGCGCTGGCGCAGCATTTGCTGGCCCGGGCCTGGGTTCGTGTACAGGCGGGCGACGACACGGCCCGGCCGTGGCCCTGGGCCGATACCAGACCGGTGGCGCGGTTGCGCAGCGAGCGGCTTGGGCAGGATGTGCTGGTGTTATCCGGCGGCAGCGGCCGCACGCTGGCTTTCGGTCCCGGCCTGCTGGACAACAGCGCGGCACCGGGTGATGTGGGAATGACCGTTATGCTGGGGCATCGCGATACCCATTTCCGGTTTTTGCGGGAATTGCTGCCGGGGGACGAATTGTCGGTTTCCGACCGGGCCGGTCGGGACCATCGCTACCGTGTCCGTGAGCGGCTTGTCGTTCACAAGGATACGGCACAGTTGGCGATGGATATCCCCGGACTGGCGCTGGTGACGTGTTATCCGTTCGACGCAGTGTCGCCCGGTGGTCCGCTCCGCTATGTCGTGCTGGCGGAACCTGTCGTCGCCGATGGCGCCGCAGTTGTCAGCGCGATTCCGCCGGCGACCGCTGTCGCGCCGGCCAGATGGTAAAGGTGCAGTTCTTCGTCCAGAAACGCGACCGACAGGATGGCGGCGAATATCGGCAGCATATGCGCGGTCAGCGCGGTCTTGCTTGGCCCGACCAGTGCGATGGCGCGATTGTAGCAGATATAGGCGGCGATCGAGGCGAAGACCGCGACATACCCGACCACGGCGATCGATGAAACGGTGACCGGCATGACCCTGACCGTCATGTGTTCCCACAGGTAGACCGGCAGGGTCATCATGACCGCCATGGCCATCATCGCGGTCAGCATGGTGTTCGGATGCATGTCGGCGGGCTTGCGCTTGACCTGGACGGAATAGATCGCCCAGGCGATTACGGCGCCGACCATCCAGATGTCGCCGCCGGTAAAGCGCAGATCGCGAAGAATGTCGATATCGCCCCGGGCGACAACGATGACGACCCCGCAAAGCGACACGATAGTGCCGGCGGCTTGCTGCAGGTACAGCCGGTCGCCAAGCAGAACCCGTGCGAATACCGGCACCAGCGCCGGGGTCATCGCATAGATCACGGCCGCGTTCAGCGCCGTCGTCGTATTCAGCGCGACATACAGGAATGTATGGAACACCGTGCCGCCCAGCAGCCCCAGCCCGGCAAGCCAGCGCCAATGCGCGCGGATGATCGGAAACTGCTGCCGGGACAGTGTCAGCGTGAAGGGCAGGAACAGCGCAAACGCCAGGACCCAGCGCCAGAAGGAAAGCCCGACCGGTGGCACATCGGTGTGAAAAGCACGCGCGATGACGATGTTCCCGGCCCAGAACAGGGCAGCGCAGGCCATCAGCGGATAGGCGGCATTGTTCACGGTGCGATCGGACATGACCCGCACGCTAGCGGGCGGTGTATGGCCTAGCAATCGCCATGATGAGGCGACGATGTCGGCCTGGTCAGCTTACCCGTGTCGCCAGGGCGTTCGCGGAGGCGGTGCGGTACGCGGGAAAGACGACTTCCGCGCAGGTGCCACAGTCATCCAGCGGCAAAAGCGCCAGAGTCGCGCCATGCAATTCGGTCAACTTGCGCACGATTGGCAGCCCAATTCCGACGCCTTCGGATTTCCGTTCGTGTCCCTTGCTGACCTGGCTGAAAATGCCGACGACGTCCGCCATGGTGGCTTCGTCAATGCCCTCGCCGGCATCCCTGATCGACAGTTTGATGGCGTTGCCCGTGTCGATGGTGATCGAAACCTGGACATGCTCTCCCCGGGGAGAGGCCTTCATCGCATTGCTTATCAGCTCCAGGACGATTTGTTCGATATGAACCGGATCGGCATTCAGATAGATCCGTTTGTCCGGAATTTCCTCGCGCAGGAACACACCCGCCAGCAGCGCTTCACCGGCCAGAGCATCGACGCAATGGCGCACCATATCTTTCAGATCGATAATTTCGTCGATGAGTGCGATGGAGCCTTGCTCGGTCAATTGCAGCATACGCTCGATCAGCATCAGCTGCCGCCGACCGCCTTCGAGGATGTGCTCGGCGAATTCGCGGTATTTCGGCGGGTGGATCGGGCCCAGTAGTTCTTCGCTGATGGATTCGGCAAAGCCGAGTACGGCGTTCAGCGGTGTGCGCAGTTCGTGACTCATCATCGCCAGAAATTGAGCTTTTGCTTCCACAGCGGCATCGGCGCGGCGCTGTTCCCGCCGCAATTTTTCGACGTAGGGATTACGCGTGGTCCGCGACATGTCGGCCAGCCGGATTTCATCCATGGCAATTTGCGCGAAGGCTTTCAGGCACTCCTTTTCCTCGCTGCCGAAATCGTGTCGCGGTTTATCGTCGATGATACAGAACGTGCCGATTCCGGCACCGTCGATAATCAATGGTGAACCGGCGTAGAATCGGATATTCGGCGGGCCGGTTACCAGCGGATTGTCAATAAAGCGGCCGTCTTTGGTTGCATCGAGGACAATCATATTATCCGTGCCCATGATGGTATGGGCACAAAACGCATCTCGCCTGTCGGTTTCGGTCGCGTTCAGTCCGTAACATGCCTTGAACCACTGCCGCTCCGCATCGACGAGTGATACAACCGCGACCATCGTGCCAAAATGCGCGGATGCAAGCCGCGTTAGCCTGTCAAATTCCGGTGCCGGCTCGGTATCGAGTATGCCGAGGTCTCTCAGGACTATCAGGCGATAATCTTCGTTGATCGGCTTTGGAAAGGATGTTTCAGACATTCTAAACCATTATCGTCAACACCTTAAAAACCCGTAAACAGGGCAATAGCGTTGTCGCGGGTTAATGAATCTGGAAAGGAACGGCCGTGGAGCAGATCCAGCAATTAATGATTAATCCCGAAGCCTGGGCCGCCCTTGCCACGTTGATCGTGCTGGAAGTCGTGCTTGGTATCGACAACCTGATATTCATCTCGGTTCTGACCAATCGCCTGCCGGAGGCCGAACGACCGCGCGCCCGGTTCATTGGAATCAGCCTCGCCCTTATTCTGCGACTGGCATTGCTGGGGCTGTTATTCGTCATCGTCGGTTTGACCGCGCCTGTTGTCGACCTTTTCGGTCACGGGTTTTCCTGGCGGGACATGATTCTGATTGCCGGTGGTCTGTTCCTGGTCTGGAAGGCGACGACTGAAATTCACCATAACGTCGACCCGGAATCACAAGAAGAGGCCAAGGGCGGGGCCGGTGCCGTTTTCAGTATCGTTATTCTGCAGATTCTGGCGCTGGACCTCGTATTCTCGCTGGACAGTATCCTGACCGCGGTCGGCATGACGGAGGAACTGCCGATCATGTTCGCGGCGGTCATCGTCGCAGTCCTTGTGATGTTGGTGGCGGCCGGGCCGCTCGCGGCCTTTATTCATAACAATCCGACTGTCGTGATGCTGGCGCTTGGCTTCCTGTTAATGATCGGGATGGTGCTGATCGCCGATGGTTTCGGTGTGCATGTGCCCAAGGGCTATATCTATGCGGCCATGTCGTTTTCGGCCCTGGTGGAGGGGTTGAACATGCTGGCGCGGCGGGTGCGGCGGAAAAAGGCGGGCAGCCCGTCATGACCGGACGGGGATCCGCCTCTATTGATGCGGATCAATGCAGATATCCTGTCGTTTGGTGAAAATCCGCCAATTGCCGGTTTTCGACTGATATTGGCCCGGCCACAGCAGGCACGGGCACCGCTGGCATCCCGACATGGAAGAAAGCGAGGCATCCGCTGCGCCGCACAGTTCGTTCGCTTTCGTATAAAGCGCTGAGGATTGCGTCGATTGTCCTGTTTGGCGCCGTGCCTGCGATGCTGTGGGGCCTGGATTCGGGCGGTAACCCGGTCTATGCCGATACGCCTTTCACGTCGAATATGGCTGCGTGGCCATTTGGCGCGGACGAAACAGTGTATGAATCCGGCAACAGGCGTGAGACTGGTCCGGCCTTTTTGAACCGCGCTGTCGCGGATGGCTTTCCCGTGCCGTCGGGATGGCGCGCGCGATTGCGCAGCGTGCACGACGCCCCGTTGTATGACCGGCTCACGATGATCAACGGATTGCTGAACGGGATTTCCTTCGTGCCTGACAAGCATGGCGAATGGAAGCATCCCCGTGTGTTTCTGGCCCTTGGCGGCGATTGCGATTGCGCGGCGGTATCCAAGTATGTGTTGTCGCGGGAGATGGGCGTCGCCGCCCGTGACATCCGGATTGTCGGTTTGGCCATTCGGGGCAGGACGCAATTGCATGCCGTCACCGTGGTCCGGTCCGGGCCCGGGAAGTTTCAGGTTTTTGTGCTCGATACCCTGAGCGATGGCGTTCGCAGCGCGTTATATGCGGATGAATACACGCCGCTGGTATCGATGAACGAAAACGGCGTATGGCTTCATGATGACCGGGGCATCATCGTCGCGCCGGTATTCGCCGACCCGGTGATTCTGGAACCCTGACAAGGGGCAGGGCTTCGATTAGTGACGAAACGGCTGCGCCTGTTAGTATCGCCTTGTGAAGCGCCGGGAATCCGGGGAGGGCCTATGCATACACAAGTCGGCATCGTTGGCGCTGGCCCGGCCGGGCTGCTGCTGTCGCAACTGCTGGATTTGAACGGTATCGACAATGTCGTGCTGGAACGGCAAACGGCGGTATATGTGCAGGGCCGCATCCGCGCGGGTGTTCTGGAAGCCGGAACGGTTGCTCTGGCGGGACAGGCGCAATGCGACGCGCGAATGATCCGCGAGGGACTGGCGCATACCGGCACCGAATTCTGTTTTGATGGGACGCGCCATCGGATTGATTTTGACGGTCTCACCGGCAAATCGGTGCTGGTCTATGGCCAGACGGAACTGACCAAGGACCTGATGGCGGCGCGCGCCGCCCGGGGCGCGACGATCATTTATGAAGCCGAAGACGTCGCGCTGCACGATGTTGATCGCGACAAACCGCGGCTGACCTGGCGCAAGGATGGTGAGCCCCATACCCTGACCTGTGATTTTATCGCCGGGTGCGACGGTTTCCACGGCGTCAGCCGCCAGGCCATTCCGGACTCTGTGCTGCGGGTCTACGAAAAAACTTTCCCGTTTGCCTGGGCCGGGATGCTGGCCGATACCCGGCCGGTTTCCGACGAACTCATCTATATCAATCATGAAGACGGGTTTTCGCTGTGTTCGATGCGCTCGACAACGCGCAGCCGCTATTACCTGCAATGCCCGGTGGATGATGACGTGGCGAACTGGTCCGATGACCGGTTCTGGACCGAATTGTCGCGCCGGCTGCCGGCGGAAAGCCGGGATGGGCTTGAAACCGGGCCGTCGCTGGAAAAAAGCGTCACGCCGCTGCGCAGTTTCGTTGCTGAACCGATGCGGCACGGGCGGTTGTTCCTCGCCGGGGATGCGGCGCATATCGTGCCGCCGACCGGGGCCAAGGGGCTGAACCTCGCGGCATCCGATGTGCATTACCTCTCGCAGGCGCTGATCGGCTGTTTCCGTGACAACCGCGTGGACCTGATCGATTCCTATTCCGCGACATGCCTGCACCGGGTCTGGAAGGCACAGCGCTTTTCGAACTGGTTGACCGGGCTGATGCATCTGTATCCCGAAAATGGTGATTTCGGTCGCCGCCTGCAGCTTGCGGAACTCGACTACATCGCCGGTTCCCGCGCGGCGCAGACAGCCCTCGCGGAAAATTATGTCGGGCTACCGTTCGAATAGGGGGTGTCAGCGCAGCATATAGAAGCCGTAGACGCTGGCCATATACACGATCAGCACGACGACGGAATCGAGCCCCATGCCGAGGATGCGCGGTTTCTTTTTCATCAGCAGGCCGATGATGTAGATCGCGGTGACGACGATGCCGGATAGCAGGGCGAGCTGTGCCGTGCTGTCCACCTGTTTGAGGATTTCGCCCTGACGGTAAAAGATGTCGGCGGGGAACAGCACCAGCACCATGATCAGGTTGCTGCCGAAGATGTTTGAAATTGCCATCGTGTAAGCGCCCATGCGCGCGGCGGCCACGGTGGTGCTTAATTCCGGCAGCGATGTTGTGGCCGCGAGCAGGGTGGCGCCGACGAAGCTGCTGCCAAGGCCGGTCTGTGCCGCGATGGCGGTTGTGTTCTCGACCAGCAGCATGCCGCAGGTCAGGATGACTGCGGCGACACCGCCGGATTGCAGCACCAGCGCCCGCATGGATTGTATGGTCAGCGAAGGCGGCCGCAGGATCGTTGTAATGTCGTCTTTTTTCGGCAGGTCGACGGGCCGCCAGGCATTGTCGGAATCGTAATTGTTGAGCAGCCAGATCGCGATAAAATAGATCCCGGCCAGCAGGACCACGCCGCCGCCGATGCCGGGGACCAGCGCAACCTCGCCGATGGATACGATGGCAAGGACGCTTGCCAGCAGCAGAATCAGCAACGCGCCTTCAAGAATGGGGGTCGGCTTGCGGGGAAAGGCGCTCAGCGTCACCTTGAATGCGGCGGCATCCGCCACGGCCAGCACGGCGGTCTGCATCGTGATCCCGCCGAACATGTTGTTGAGCGCCAGCGCCGCATCCCCGCGATAGGCGGCCGCTGTCGTCGTCACCAGTTCCGGCAATTCGGTGATGCCGGCGAGAAACACCAGCCCCATGATCGCATTACTGATACCGGTCCTGTCGCCGATCGCATCCGCCAGATAGGACAGCCGGGTGCCCGCCAACCAGATGCCTGCCGCCAGTACGGCAAAAATCAGCAGATTTGCAGCGAGGGGCAATTCGACGAAACCGGTCATACGGTCGATATCCTTGCCAGCGGCCGAAAGGGATGGCGGTTGACGGACGCCGTTCCGCCTTCAGCCACACCGGGACAGTATAGGCCATGGCGCGGGAAACCGATTGCGCTGGATCAGATGGCGGGCGGAAAAACGGATTGTGGTTAACTGGTGCCGGCGGTCGTCCGGCCCGTATGGCCGGATCTGTATATCGGCGTGGCGCTGCCATATACGGGAAGTCGACGGAATGCGCCGAAGCGCGCCCCGGTCAGGCGTTGACGATAGCCTTGATCTTGGCGCGGCGCTGGCCGGAACGCTGGGCGATTTCGTTGTCCTGGTCTTCGATAGCGGTTCGGGCAAGGTCCAGCACGGCGTCGCCGAAGGACTGATCGAGCAGATCCGTCGATACGCGCCGGTTTGATGTGACCGACCCATCTTCATAGGTCACATTGAATGCCATATAGGCGGCGGGCTTGCCCTTGGGTTTCCTGCGAGCCATTGCGGCGTCTCCATATTAACGGTCGAAAGGGGGCGCATGGCCCCCGTTCCGCACTATGTCGGTTAAAACCATATGGAGCCCATCGGTCAAGAGACCGGGGCGCCAAACGGTTGTGTTCGCTGCCCCGCGCGGGGCAATGAATCGTATCAGTCGGCGGCGGGCGCCGCCTTCTTCCTGCTTTTCACAGGCGGTTTTGCGGCGGCAGCCTTTTCGGCTGCGAGTTTTTCCGCTTCTTCCTTCGCCAGTCTGAGCCCCCGCAGCTTAGCGTTGCGGGCGGCACTTTCCTGACGTGCCTTTTCTTTGCCTTTCAGGAAATTCGCGGCCTTTGTTTCGCTGGCGGCGAATTTTTCTTCAGCCTTTGATCTTGCCGACTTCTGCATTTGGGTAATCCTCAGCTTCCGTTCGATGTGTCGCAGGCGGGAACAGCTACAACGTCGCCATCGCGATTGTACCGCAGGCGCGTGTCACAACGGCCACCCCGGCTGAACCGGGGCCGCCGCCGGTTGAAACTATTCGATGATGGACAGGTCCTCGGCGGATGATTTGCCGCGCTGTCCAGGCTGAAGTTCGTAAGAAACTTTCTGCCCTTCGTTCAGGGTCCGCAATCCGGCGCGTTCGACAGCCGAAATGTGCACAAACGCATCGTCTCCGCCCGCTTCCGGCTCGATGAATCCGAAACCCTTGGTCGGGTTAAACCATTTAACAGTACCAGTAGCCATTGTCGTTTCCTCTAACAAGCGTGTCGTTGCCTCACCCCACACGATGTGGCGGCGCAGGTTTTGATACGTCTACATTGTCAGGGGATAACAAGGCTAATCGGCGGGCCGGCTATTCAAGTAACACATAACAAATGCAATACGCACTGTAGGTATATAGGTCGAACCGGGAAAAAGTCAATGATATACAAGGCGTTGCGGTCGCTGTAGTGGTTCGTAAAAGGCTGAAAGTTGCGTTCCCGGCGCCATGAAATGGTGAATTGAATCAACGCGGTGAGCGGAAAAGAGTTGACGGTGCCCCGTCGGACCAGTTCCCTGATGGATGCCGTCGGCCTGGAAATGATTAAGATACACCGGATACAAGATTTCCCGGAATTATTGCCCCGGCTCGGGACCGGTCCGTCGACCCTTCGACAAGCGCCCGGCGAACGAATAACATAGTTTGCATTCTGGATATTTTGGCTATCGGCTACTGGAGTTCCCTGGCATGCATTTTGGCGCATCGATGTTCTGTACCGACTATTCCATGACCCCGGTCGAATTGGGGCCTGCCCTTGAAGACCGGGGCTTTGAGTCCTTTTGGGCGCCGGAGCATTCGCATATACCGACGTCGCGGCTCTCGCCCTGGGGCGGGGGGCCGGAACTGCCGAAGCATTATTACGACGTCATCGACCCGTTCGTCGGCCTGGCGACGGCGGCCGTGGTCACCAAGACACTCAAGCTGGCAACCGGGATCTGCCTGATCATCCAGCGCGACCCGATTCAGTTGGCGAAGGAGGTGGCGACGCTGGATTACCTGTCGGGCGGTCGCTTCCTGTTCGGCATCGGGGCTGGCTGGAACCGCGAGGAAATGGCCGATCACGGCACCGATCCCAAAACGCGTATCAAACTGATGGCGGAGCGGGTGGCCATGCTCAAGACCATCTGGACCGAGACAAAGCCGGAATTCAAGGGCACCTTCCAGAGCTTCGAACCAATGATGACCTGGCCGAAGCCGGTGCAGAAACCGCACCCGCCGATATTGGTCGGTGGCGCGATGCCCCATGCCGCGCACCGGGCCATCGCCTATGGGGATGGATGGATACCTCTGGGCGGTCGCGGCGCGGATTTGCTGAACGATCTGCCGCGGTTCCGGCAGATGGCGGCAGAGGCCGGCCGCGACGCAGACAGCCTGCCGGTATCGGTCTTCTCAGCGGAGATGGATGAGGACGTGCTGAAGCGATACCGCGATGCGGGCATTGAACGGGTGGTGTTCTCCATGGAGTCGGAAAAGGCCGATCAGGTGCTGCCGGTACTCGACAAGATTGCCCGCCTGATCCAGTCCGTCGGTTAGGGACCGGACCGTCGGAGCCACGCCCGGTGCCGTCGAAGCCGGCCACTGAATATTCCCCGTCGTTTGTGGCGCTGAAAAGTTGCGGCCCGATACGCGGTTCCATCAGCTTCGATGGATAAATATCCAATTATAGGGGCTATCGCTTGGTTGCCTTGCTGGAATATGGCATCGTGCGCAGTAGCAACGGAGAGGGAATAGGGCACCATGGCGGACGATCACGATCATAATCACGACCACGACCACGACCACGGCCATCACCACCACGATCACGGCAGTGAGCCGATTCACCTGCAGATCGCGAATGCGCTGATCAATTTCGCAAACGACCGGATCGAGGAAGGTCACGATCCGCTGGATGTTGCCACGGGGCTGCGGAATGCGGCATCGAACTTCACGGCCTTTGCCGTCACAAACAGCGGCAACCCGGAATTCACGATCGAGCATGCGGCGGAAGAGTTCCACCAACTGCTACACCATTACGAAGACCGCCATAAGGAAAACGCCAAGCCGATGACACCGCTGGAGCAACTGGTCGAGCAGGTGAAGGGCGAATAGGCGCGTCGCGAAACCGGGCCAGCTATCGGCTGGCATGGCGGCAAGAGCCCATGAGAAACGGAACAGTTGGCCCGTTCCGGTAAACCGGTTGCCGGCGCTGTGACGTCAAGTTGCTGGATCAAAACAATCAGACCCGTGAAACCGCCAGCCATCGGCATTGATTGTCGCGGGTAATGGCACTGAGACTGATAGTTTTATGCCTGCGAAACAGTGGTCATTTTTGTTTTTGGGACCATATGGGGTTTCGGGTAAGTACATGACGGCTGACAGGTTTTTTTGGAGTAGATGGAATGACTGGAATTGAGACCCTGTTGAACGGCTTCCAGAAGTTCCGCAAAACCTATTATGAATCAGCGCCCGAACTGTATCAGGGCCTGTTGCGCGATGGGCAGAAGCCGCGCTTCGCTGTCGTCGCCTGTTCGGATTCGCGTGTTGATCCGGCGATTGTGTTGCAGACCGAACCGGGTGATATTTTCGCGGTCCGGAATGTGGCCGCTCTGGTGCCGCCCTATGAGGAGGCCGGCGCCTATCACGGCACCAGTGCCGCGCTGGAATTCGCTATCGATGGCTTGCGGGTCGAGCACGTCATCATTATCGGGCATGCCGCATGCGGTGGTGTTCAGGCGATGGTCCACAATCACGGACCGGGCGAGCCAACCGGCGGCATGTTTATCACCGCCTGGACCGACCTGTTGCGCAAGGCGCGCGAACGGGCGCTGGCGGTGGATTCGACGCTGGAAGGCGACGATCTGGTCGAAGCATCGGAACGTCAGGCCGTGACGCTGTCGCTGGAAAACCTGGATACGTTCCCTTTTATTCGCAAGGCGGTGGCGGAAAACCGGATCAGCGTGCACGGCTGGTACCTCAATATCTTCAATGGTACGCTTGAGCTGTGGAATCCCGAGACGCAGGCGTTTGAACCGCATGGGAACGACTGATAAATGCCAATCAATGCGAACCGATGGCAATCGAATGCAGGCTTTTAGGCTGGCGCATTTCGGGGCCCGGTCGCGCCGGTTCTGGCCATGACGGGCATACCCGACATCATGCTGGTCCGGCCGGAAGCCGGGTTCGAGCGCCCGTTGTACGAAGGCGGCAAGCGCTTCAACCTGAAGTCGGATTTCCAGCCCGCGGGCGACCAGCCGCAGGCGATTGCGGCGCTCTGCGAGGGGCTTGAAGCGGGCGAGCGCGATCAGGTGCTGCTGGGTGTGACCGGGTCGGGCAAGACCTTTACCGTCGCCCATGTGATCCAGGAACTGCAGCGGCCGGCGCTGGTGCTGGCGCCGAACAAGACCCTGGCGGCGCAGCTCTATGGTGAAATGAAGTCGTGTTTCCCCGATAACGCGGTCGAATATTTCGTTTCCTATTACGACTATTACCAGCCCGAAGCCTATGTGCCGCGCACCGACACCTATGTGGAAAAGGAATCCTCGGTCAACGAACAGATCGACCGGATGCGCCATTCCGCGACGCGGGCGCTGCTGGAACGGGACGACGTCATCATCGTTGCTTCCGTATCCTGCATTTACGGTATCGGCGCGGTGGAAACCTATTCCAACATGGTGGCGGAAGTGACGGTGGGGATGGAACTTGACCCCCGCCACCTGCTGAAACAGCTGGTCGAACTGCAATACCGGCGCAACGACACCGCCTTCATGCGCGGCGTGTTTCGAGTGCGTGGTGACACGATTGAAATATTCCCGGCGCATTACGAGGATCGCGCCTGGCGGGTGTCGATGTTCGGTGACGAGGTCGAGGCGATCCACGAATTCGACCCGCTGACCGGCGAGAAGATCGGATCGCTGGAAACGGTCCGGATCTATGCGAACAGTCACTATGTGACGCCGCGCCCGACCCTGCTGCAGGCCATTGTCGGCATCAAGGAAGAGCTGAAGCAGCATCTGGAAGTGTTGAATGCGAAGGGCAAGCTGCTGGAAGCGCAGCGGCTGGAACAGCGTACGGTCTTCGATCTGGAAATGATCGAAGCGACGGGCGCCTGTGCGGGAATCGAAAACTATTCGCGCTATCTGTCGGGCCGCAAGGCGGGCGAGCCGCCGCCGACCCTGTTCGAATATCTGCCGGACAATGCGGTGCTGATCGCCGATGAAAGCCACGTCACGGTGCCGCAGCTTGGTGGCATGTACAAAGGCGATTTCGCGCGCAAGTCGACCCTGTCCGAATACGGCTTCCGCCTGCCGTCCTGCATGGATAACCGCCCGCTGAAGTTCGAGGAATGGGAAGGCATGCGGCCGCAGACGATCTTTGTGTCCGCGACGCCGGGGCCGTGGGAACTGGAACGTACCGCCGGCACCTTCGTCGAACAGGTCGTCCGTCCGACCGGGCTGACCGATCCGGTCTGTCATATCCGCCCGACCGAAAACCAGGTCGACGATCTGCTGGCCGAATGCCGTCTGTGCGTCGAAAAGGGCGAGCGCGTGCTGGTGACGACCCTGACCAAGCGCATGGCCGAGGACCTGACCGAATACATGATCGAGGCCGGGCTGAAGGTGCGCTACATTCATTCGGATGTGGAAACGCTGGAGCGGATCGAGATTATCCGCGACCTGCGGCTGGGCGTGTTCGACGTCCTGATCGGCATCAACCTGCTGCGCGAAGGGCTGGATATCCCGGAATGCGCCGTCGTTGCCATTCTCGATGCGGACAAGGAAGGCTATCTGCGGTCCCGTACGTCGCTGATCCAGACCATCGGCCGGGCGGCGCGGAACGTGGACGGGCGGGTGTTGCTGTATGCGGACCGGATGACCGGTTCGCTGCAATACGCGCTGGATGAAACCAACCGGCGGCGCGAACGCCAGCAGGCTTATAACGCGGCCAACGGGATTACGCCGGAATCGATCCGCAAGGATATCGGCGACATTCTGGAATCGGTCTATGAGCGCGACCATGTCACCGTTGATATCGGTGATCCGAAGCTGAAGCACCTGGTCGGTATGGATCTGCGAACCTATATCGAGGCGCTGGAAGCGCGCATGAAGGCATCCGCGGCGGATCTGGAGTTCGAGGAAGCCGCTGCCTTTCGTGACGAAATCAAGCGTATCGAAACCCGTGATCTCGACATGCCGGCTGATGCCGCGCCGATCAACCCGAAGATCGCGGCGAGCATCCAGTCGGTACCCCGGGGGATCATGCCGAAAGGGCGTCCAGGCGGGAAAAAGGGCAAGAAACGCATGCGCCGCGGCGTATGAGTGTCAACCGCCCTGGTGTTCCACATCGTCCAGATAGCGAATGTAATGTTTCGGTTGGCCGTGTGCATGCGTTCCGCGATGATGAAATGAACCAAATCCATATATGTACTTGTATGGGCTCCGGCCAGCGCCCTATCCTGCTGACATGACGATTCCAAAAACCGCCCTTGTTACCGGCGCCGCGCGACGTATCGGCAAGGCGATTGCCTGCGATCTGGCGGCATGGGGCTGGTCCGTCGCGGTTCACTACCATCGTTCTGCCGCGGATGCCGAAGCGGTTGTCGCTGAAATCGAAGATCAGGGCGGAACTGCGGTCGCGCTGTGCGCGGATCTGGCGGTGGAAGGCGAAACCAAGCGTTTGATGGCAGAGGCCGTTGACCGGTTCGGGCCGATCGGTTGCCTGGTCAACAATGCATCGCATTTCGACCGGGACGGCATTGAGGATGCGACGCGGGAAAGCTGGGATGCGCATCTTGAACCGAACCTGCGGTCGCCTTTCGTGCTGTCTCAGGATATGGCGGCGGCCCTGCCGGAGGGGCAGGAAGGGGTTATCGTCAATATCCTCGACCAGCGGGTCTGGAATCTGACGCCTTATTTCCTGTCCTACACGCTCAGCAAGACCGGGCTTTGGACATTGACCCAGACACTGGCGCTTGCGCTGGCACCGCGTGTCCGGGTGAATGGCATCGGTCCGGGACCGACATTGCGCAATGTCCGCCAGACGGAAGAACAGTTTCGCCGTCAGCAGGATTCAGTGCCGTTGCGCCGCGGCGCATCGTCGGAAGAGGTGGCGCGGGCAGTCCGTTTCATCATTGAATCGCCGTCGATGACCGGGCAGATGATCGCGCTTGATGGTGGTCAGCATCTGGGCTGGCGGCAGCCCATGGGCGATGAGGCAGCCAACGAATAATGGCCCGCGAAATGGTTGTGCACCGGCAACCGTGCGGTGAAATGCAAACCCGTATTAGGACCATATTCGGAATGAGTTGTGCACATTCGGCTACTACCGTCACAATTCAGCCGGATCGCGGAATTTTAACCTTACTGTAACTGTTTGTTTACACTTGATTTATTTTTATTTATTAGAATCAATGGCTTGCAAAAATGCCTATTTTTTGGGCAATTACGTCAAGCTCCTGCAATAGCTTGTCGATGTCTTAGGGAGGGTGAGTTTTCAACAAGGTTTTCCACAGCACCCGGGGATATCCCTCGCCCCGCTGGCGGGCCGCTGAATACTACTTCAGGGGAGAGGACCCCGTGGCCTGTGCTAGTGTAGGATGCCTGCCGATTGAACAGTATCGTTTAAGGACAAAGATTTAGCGGATGACGGAAGGACTTGATCTTGCGCCGGAGGATGGCGCGTCGCGGCATCAGGGTATGGTGGCGGGCGCGGATGTCATCCGCGGCTACCTGAAAACATTGCCTGTGGCGCCCGGCGTATACCGGATGATCAATGACCGCGGCGACGTGCTGTATGTCGGCAAGGCCCGGCAATTGCGCAACCGTGTCGCCTCATATACCCGTCCGGCACAATTGCCGATCCGCCTGCAGCGCATGATCGCCGAGACGACCCGAATGGAGTTCGTGACAACCCATACCGAGGTCGAGGCGCTGCTGCTTGAGTCCAATCTGATCAAGAAGCTGCTGCCGCGCTACAATGTGTTGCTGCGCGATGACAAGACCTTCGCGCATATCCTGATTACGGCCGATCATGAATTTGCCCAGATCGTGAAGCATCGCGGCGCGCGAAAAAGGCCGGGCACCTATTTCGGGCCGTTCGCCTCCGCGGGCGCCGTCAACCGCACGGTGTCCTCGTTGCAACGGGCATTTTTGCTGCGCAACTGTTCGGACAATATCTTTCGCAGCCGCACCCGTCCCTGCCTGCAGTATCATATCAAGCGATGCAGCGCGCCCTGTGTCGGCCGGATCAGCAACGAGGATTATGCGGCGCTGGTCGATGAGGCGAAGGAGTTCTTCACCGGACAGAGCGCGAAGGTGCAGGCCCGCCTGGGGACACAGATGGAAGCAGCCAGCGAAGCGCTGGAATTTGAAACAGCCGCGAAGATTCGCGACCGAATTCGCGCCTTGACGGCAGTGCAGGCGCATCAGGATATCAACGTGCCGGGGCTGGACGATGCCGACGTCATTGCTCTGCATCAGGAAGGCGGCCAATCCTGCGTTCAGGTGTTTTTCTTCCGCAACGGCCGGAATTACGGCAGCCGCGCCTATTTCCCCTCGCATGACAGAAATCGTGATGACAGCGACGTGCTGGCGGCATTTGTCGGGCAGTTTTATGCCGACAAGCTTCCCCCCAAAGCGGTGTTGCTGAGCCATGACCTGGCGGAACGCGATCTTGTCGCCGAGGCATTATCGATACGGGCTTCGCACAAGGTGCAGGTTCTGGCGCCGCAGCGCGGGGCGAAGCGAAAACCGGTGGACCATGCACTCAACAACGCGCGCGACGCCTTGGGACGCCGTAGGGCGGAAAGCGCATCGCACCGCAAGCTGATGGATGCCCTGGCCGCGCGGCTCGACCTCGAAACGCCACCGGAACGTATCGAAGTGTATGACAACAGTCATATCCAGGGCACCAATGCCATTGGCGGCATGATCGTATGCGGGCCGGATGGGCTGATGAAAAACGCCTATAGAAAGTTCAATATCCAGACCGTTGGCGGCGAAAGCGATGCGGTCCCTGCCGGCGGTGATGATTACGCAATGATGCGGGAGGTCCTGACGCGGCGTTTCAAGCGTGCGCAAAAGGAAGATCCGGAACGGCGCGAAGGGCAATGGCCGGATCTGGTTATTGTCGATGGCGGGCGGGGCCAGCTCGGCGTTGCCAGCGACGTATTCGCCGATCTGGGTATTGATGACGTTGCCCTGCTGGGCGTTGCCAAAGGGCCGGATCGAAACGCGGGGCGGGAGCAATTCTATCGGCCGGGTGGCGGCGTCTTCATGCTGGCACCCCGGGACCCGCTGCTTTATTTCATCCAACGGTTGCGGGACGAGGCGCATCGGTTCGCGATAACCGCGCATCGGGCGCGCCGGTCGCGCGGAATATCCGCGTCACCCCTGGATGAAGTGCCTGGTATCGGGGCGAAGCGAAAGAAGGCGCTACTGCTGCATTTCGGCTCTGCGCGGAACGTTGCGCGCGCCGGATTGGCTGACCTTGAGGCGGTTACGGGCATCAGCAAGGGGGTCGCAGAGAAAATTTATGGCCATTTCCATGGCGATGAGTAGAATGACAATATCCTCTGCGCCCTGAAAAACCGTTTCCGCACTTAGAGATAGCTGCATGCTCTTCAACCTGCCGAACCTTCTGACACTGTCACGTATCGGGGCCATCCCGGCGATCGTTGCGCTGTTCTGGTTCGATGGTCCCACGGTGCGATGGGTTATGCTGGCGGTTTATTCATATGCCTGCATCACCGATTTCTTCGATGGCTATGCGGCGCGGTCGATGGGTGCGATTTCCAGCTTTGGCCGGTTCATGGACCCGGTTGCCGACAAACTGCTGGTTGCCGCCATTATCCTGATGCTGGTGGCGTTTGACCGGATCGTCGGGTTGGCAGTATTGCCGGGGCTCGTCATCTTGTGCCGTGAACTGCTGGTGTCCGGCTTGCGCGAGTTCCTGGCGGAAATAAAGGTCGGCGTTCCGGTCAGCGGCCTTGCAAAGTGGAAGACCTTTATCCAGATGATAGCCTTGGGTTTTCTGATGATTGGCAGTGCGGCGCCAGCAGAAATTCCCGCCGTTATGATCGGTGAACTCTGCCTGTGGATCGCGGCCGGCCTGACAATCATCACGGGATACGATTATCTGAAAACGGGGCTGGTACACCTGATGGCCGACACGCCGCAACCGGTTGAGAAAGACAGCGTGCCGACGGTGAAGAACAGCGCGGGCTGACCAGCGGTCGGCGACGGAGAACACGGGTATGAAGGTTTTTGGACTGTCGGGATGGAGCGGCAGCGGCAAGACGACGCTTGTCGTGAAGCTGATTCCCGAATTGCTGTCGCGTGGTATCAGCGTGTCGACCGTGAAACACGCTCATCATGAATTCGATATCGACAAGCCGGGCAAGGATTCATACGAGCACCGGCAGTCCGGGGCGACGGAGGTGATGATCAGTTCCGCCCGGCGTTGGGCACTGATGCATGAACATCACGGCAATCCGGAACCGGATCTCGACGATATCGTCGTCCATATGACGCCTGTGGACCTGTTGCTGGTCGAAGGGTTCAAGCGGCACGCGCACACCAAGCTTGAAGTCCATCGCCCTTCCAATGGCAAGCCGCTGCTGTGTGTCGATGATCCTCATATCATTGCCGTTGCCTGCGATGTGGCGCTGCCGGATTTGTCCTTGCCGGTGCTGGACCTGAATGATGTGCCGGGCATTGCGGATTTTATTATCGCCGCGACCGAATTGCAGGGAGCGGTTTCCCGTGGCGCAGCTTAGCGACGATTGCTTCGCCTTCGGGGGCGAGCTGACGCCGCTGGATGAAGCGCTGGCGGCACTGCAGGACCGGACCGTCCCGATTGCCGGAATATCGACTGTTCCGTTGCGCGATGCCGTTGGCCGCATTCTGGCGGTGGATATTGTGTCATCGTCCGACGTGCCGCCACATGCGAATTCCGCCGTGGACGGATATGCCGTTTACTTTGATGACCTTTCGCCCGATTCGGAAACGCGGCTCCCTGTTGCGGGCCGTGCGGCGGCGGGCCATCCGTTACCGCAGCCTGCGCAACGCGGAGGGGCTGTGCGAATTTTCACAGGCGCGCCGATGCCTGAAGGTGTCGCCGGCATCGCACCGGATACGGTGATGATGCAGGAAGATTGCCGTCTCGATGGGGAAACTGTCGTTATTCAGCCAGGTATCAAGCAGGGCGCCAATCGCCGTGCTGCGGGCGAAGATATCCGGACCGGTGAAACCGTGCTGGCAACCGGTCAACGATTGCGCCCGCAGGAAATTGGCGTTGCCGCTTCATTGGGTTACACGGCGCTAGCGGTTTACGACCCGTTGCGCATTGCGGTTTTTTCCAGCGGGGACGAATTACGGGACCCTGGTGAGGGGCAGTTGGACCCCGGTGCGATCTTCGATTCCAATCGGTTTACCCTGACGGCGGCTCTGACGCGGCTGGGCTGTATTGTGACCGATCTTGGAATTATTCCAGACAAGGTCGACGTGATCCGTGATGCGCTGGCGGCGGCCGCCCTGGACCACGATATGTTGATTACGTCTGGTGGCATGTCGACCGGTGAGGAAGACCATGTAAAGGCTGCTGTCGAAGCCCTGGGATCGCTGCATTTCTGGCGTTTGGCGATCAAACCGGGCCGGCCGGTTGCGCTGGGCCAGATCGATACGCCGCAGGGGCCGGTGCCTGTGGCCGGGTTGCCCGGCAATCCGGTGGCTGCAATGGTGACATTTCTGATCGTGGCCCGGCCGTTGATCCTGCGTTTGTCGGGGGCGGTTGATACCGCGCCGATCAGTTTCAGGGTCCGTGCGGGGTTTGAGCACCGCAAGAAAATCAGTCGCCGCGAATTTGTCCGCGCCCGCATTGAAATGGATGCCGATGGTGCGGCACGGGCTGAAAAACACGGGCGCAGTGGCGCCGGCGTATTGTCCTCGCTGGTTGGGGCGGATGGTCTGGTCATGTTGCCGGAAGACATGACCTTGCTGGAGCGCGGGAACATGGTAGATTTCCTGCCGTTCACGGAGGTCATGCCATGAAGGTTCTGTATTTCGCCTGGTTGCGGCAACGTACCGGTATCGGAGAGGAAGACATTTCCTTGCCCGAAGGGGTGCAGGACGTAGCTGGCCTGATCGAATGGCTGAAAGGTCGCGGTCCTGAATTCGCCGAAGCGCTGGCCGATACGAGTGCAATTCGTATTGCGGTCAATCAGGAATTTGCTACGCTCGATACCAGTCTTGGGGGTGATGAGGAAGTGGCCCTGTTCCCGCCAATGACCGGAGGCTGATATGAGTGTTCGGGTACAGCGAGAGGATTTCGATGTCGGTGCCGAAATCGCGGCGCTGACGCAGGGCAATACGCAGATTGGCGGTATAACCAGCTTCGTGGGCCTTGTTCGCGATATGGGCGGTAACACCGGCTCCGCTGCCATGACGCTGGAGCATTATCCCGGGATGACCGAGAAAATGCTGGCAACCATTGATGCCGAGGCCAATGCCCGTTGGCCGCTGGAAGCCAGCCTGATCGTGCATCGTTACGGAAGGCTGGAACCGGGCGACCAGATTGTACTGGTCATCGCGGCCAGTCCGCATCGGGCGGCAGCCTTTGAAGCCTGCCATTTTCTGATAGACTGGTTGAAAACCAAGGCGCCATTCTGGAAACTGGAAGAAACCGGCGACGGTGACGCGCGTTGGGTAGAGGCGCGGGGCAGCGATGATGCTGCCGCGGCACGTTGGTCGGCGAATACGGGTAAGGAGGCAGCGGAATAGCCATGGCGGAAATCGTCAATCTGCGGGAATTTCGCAAGAAGAAAGAAAAAGAAGCGAAGTCTGAAAAGGCGGCGCGAAACCGGGCTGTGTCTGGCCGCACGAAAGGCGAGAAATTGCGCGAAAAGGACGCGACTGATCGCGCCAAGACAGAGCTGGACGCCAAGAAGCTTGAAGAGCTGGAAGCGACGGACGACCCGGATACGGGCGGCAAGGGCTAGCTGGAAGTGCAGAATGGTGTTTTCCGGTATGCGGCCATTGACCGCGTCCGTTACGGCGTGGCGTTTGATGAGGCCGTCGCCGCCGAAGCGGACGAACTGGGCGCAACCCGGGTCTTTGTATTATCGAGCGGCACCCTGGCGCGTGCGACCGATTGTATCGACCGGTTGCGCGCAGTCCTGGGGGATCGCTTTGCCGGGGTTGTCGATCGGATGGCAGCACATACGCCGCGCGATGACGTTGTTGCCGCGGCGAATGCCGCACGGGCGGCCGGCGCCGATCTGATTGTGACGCTGGGTGGCGGGTCGGTCACGGATGGCGGCAAGATGATTGTGCTGTGTCTGGCCAATGATGTTCGCGATGTTGCCGCACTGGACGCGTTCTATACCCGCATCGGGACCGATGGCCGCAGTGAACAGCCGGAAATGCAAACGCCGTCGGTGCGGATGATCGCGGTCCCAACAACGCTTTCCGGCGGTGAATTCAATCTGACGGCGGGTTGTACAGATACCGCGACACGAACCAAACAGCTTTATCGGCATGCGTTGTTTGCACCGCATGCAGTTATCCTCGACCCGGCTCTGGTGGTTCATACGCCGGAATGGCTGTGGCTCTCGACGGGTGTGCGCGCCGTGGACCACGCGGTTGAAGACCTTTGTTCGATCAACCCGATGCCCTATATCGACGGAACCGCCATTCAGGCACTGAAACTGCTGTCGCGCGGTTTGTCACGCTGCAAGGCGGATCCGGGCGACCTTGATGCGCGGCTCGATTGTCAGACCGGTGCATGGCTGTCGATGGTCGGTGGGCAGGCGGGCGTGTCCAAGGGGGCTAGTCATGGCATTGGGCATGTGCTGGGCGGAACGGCGAACGTGCCGCACGGGCATACGTCCTGCGTCATGTTGCCGAATGTGATGCACTATAATCTGCCGGTGAATGCTACCCGACAGGCGCTGGTCAGCGAGGCATTCGGTAGCCCCGGCGACGATGCCGGTGATGTGTTGCGCAGGTTTATCGCCGGGCTGGATCAGCCGGGAACGCTACGCGATGTCGGTGTGGCTGCGGGGCAACTCGACGAAATTGCGGAAAAATCCATGCATGATCGGTGGGTTCATACCAACCCCCGCAAAATCGCCGGTCCCGCCCAGGTGCGGGAAATTCTCGATATGGCCTGGTAGGACCGGCTTGGCGGTCAGGCGGCGTTCAATGTTGCCGGCACTTCACTGCGGACTTCGGCGTCATATGCTTCGATCAGTTTGCGGGTCATCTCACCCGGCGTGAATGTGTACTCGCCGATTTCACGCACGGGGGTGACCTCAACGGCTGTGCCGGTCAGGAATACTTCCGACGCGCCGGCCAGTTCTTCCGGTTTGATGTGGCGCTGGACGATTTCGTAGCCGTGTGACCGCGCCAGTGCGCTCACCGTACGCTTGGTAATGCCGTCCAGGAAGCAATCCGGTTCGGGCGTATGCAGCTTGCCATCTTCCATCAGCATGAAGATATTGGCGCCGGTTGCCTCCGCGATATAGCCGCGGTAGTCCATCATCAGCGCATCGGCATAGCCGTCCTTTTCCGCATCGTGCTTGGATAGCGTGCAGATCATGTACAGGCCGCCGGCTTTGGTCTTGCAGGGGATCGTTGCCGGGTCCGGGCGACGCCACTTTGCCCATTTCATGCGAATGCCGGTCATCCGGTCGGCGAAATAGTCCGGCCACTCCCAGGCAGCGATGGCGACGTGAATTTTTGTTTCCTGCGCCGATACACCCATCATTTCGGCACCGCGATACGCGATCGGGCGAATGTAGCCGTCGCGAATACCCTGTTTCTCGACGACGAGCCTGCAGGCCGCGTCGATTTCCTCGATCGTATAGGGAATTTCGAAGTCCATGGTTTGCGCGCCCGCGAACAGCCGCCGCGTATGTTCGTTCAGCTTGAAGATACGACCGTCATACGCCCGTTCTCCTTCAAACACGCAGGATGCATAATGCAGGGCATGGGTCAGGACATGGGTGTTGGCATCCTTCCAGGGGACCAGTTCGCCGTTCATCCATATGAAACCCGGTCGGTTATCGTAGCTCGTATCCATTCTTGGTGTCTCCCTGGGGCGTGCCCATCCTCGCTTTTTTTGGCGGGGAATGCCGGCATTGTCGCGTAATCATGTCTGGACAGTAAATTTACCCGCTACCGCCAGAAAATGTAACATACCTTCCGAAAATCGGTCCGCCTTGTAACATTCGCATGATTTTTATGTCAAACTCGCTGACGTAATTCTGGAAGACAGGTAACGGGAGCACAGACGTGGACACGCTGGCGCCAAAAGGAGGTGAAACCCCTTTTTTGCAGGACGAAGAACTGCGGCAGGGCATCGAGATGATGTTCTACGCGTATCGCGATTTTACCGCTGAACCTGATGTCATTCTTACCCGGTTCGGTTTCGGACGGGCGCATCACCGGGTGATCTATTTCGTCGGCCGCTACCCGGGCATGACGGTTTCTTCGTTGCTGGGTATCCTGCAAATTACCAAGCAGAGCCTGAATCGCGTGCTTGGGCAACTCGTGCGCGAAGGGTTTATTCTTCAGAAAACGGGGGTCGAAGATCGTCGGCAACGCCTGCTGGAGCTGACGGATAAAGGCCGAAGCCTCGAAATGGAATTGACGGCCAATCAGCGTGAACGGTTCGCGCGGGCCTACCGGGATGCCGGTGATGACGCTGTTGCGGGGTTTCGAAAAGTTATTCTGGGATTGATGACGAGCGATGAAGACCGGGATCGTTTCGACTATGATGACGATGCTGGCGGTTGAGCCGGGCATGCGCGTGGCATCCATGACAGAGCTGACTGAGCAATGATATCGGATGAATCTCATATTCTGGTCGTGGATGACGACAATCGTTTGCGGGACCTGTTGCGTAAATACCTGATGGATAACGGGTTTCGAGTGACGGTCGCGACTGATGCGGATGATGCCCGGGCCCGGATGCAGGCGCTGGAATATGATCTGATCGTCATGGACCGGATGATGCCGGGAGAGGACGGGTTGTCCCTGACCCGCTCCATTCGGATCGACAATGCCGTGCCGATTCTCATGCTGACCGCCATGGGGGAGACCGAGGCCAGGATCGACGGGCTGGAAGGCGGTGCGGATGATTACCTGTCCAAACCGTTTGAGCCCCGCGAGCTGGTGTTGCGGATCAATACGATCCTGCGCAGGGCGCGCCCTGCGGCCGGACCGGCCGAGGAGATCCGCTTCGGCAATTACGTGTTCGATCCGGGGCGCGAGATCCTGCAGGGCGGTGGCAGCGTCGTCCGTCTGACCTCATCGGAAGCGAGCCTGCTGAAGGTTCTTGCGGAAAATGCGGGCGATATCCTCAGCCGGGAAGACTTGACGGTCCTGTGCAATATCGATGGCAGCGAGCGGATGATTGACGTTCAGGTTACCCGTCTGCGCCGCAAGATCGAGCCCGATTCGAAATTGCCCCGCTACCTGAAAACAGTCCGCGGGCGGGGGTATGTCTTATGGCCGGACTGAGTAACTGGAATCCGCTGCTCCTGCTCAAGCGGGTTTTGCCACGAACCCTGTTCGCGCGGTCCCTGTTGATTATCGTATCGCCGCTTGTGCTCCTGCAGCTCATTTCGGCACATATTTTCTATGACCGCCACTGGGATACGATAACCCGGCGCCTCTCCAGTTCCATTGCCGGCGATATTTCGATGGTGCTCGACGAACTTCGCGAGGATTCAAGCCTGGAAGGACAGGCGCGTCTGATTGCCAGGGCGGACAGGATCTTCCGGTTCGGTGTCTATATGAAGCCGAACGCCATATTGCCGAATGAAATCAAACCGGTCGAGAACGCGCGCATCGACCGCTTTTTGACAATCGCGTTGCAGGAGCGGATCAATCGACCATTCCTGATCGATACGTCGGATTTCAAGGAACAGGTCGTCATTGATATCCAGCTCGCGGACGCGGTCATGCGGGTCGTGGCGCCGGGGGACCGGTTGTTCAGTTCGACAACCTATATCTTCCTGCTGTGGATGGTCGGGTCGTCGCTGATTCTGTTCGCCATTGCGTCCGTGTTCATGCGCAACCAGATCCGGCCGATCCGGCGGCTGGCGCGGGCGGCGGACAGTTTTGGCAAGGGGCGACCGGCCGACGAGGATTTTCGCAGTGGCGGCGCGACCGAAGTCCGGCAGGCTGCGACGGCTTTCAACCTGATGCGAGAACGAATTCGTCGGCAAATTCGCCAGCGCACGGACATGCTGTCCGGGGTCAGCCATGATTTGCGGACCCCCCTGACCCGCATGAAGCTGCAATTGGCCATGCTTGGCGACGAGCCCGAGATCGGCGAATTGAAAGCCGATGTGGCCGAAATGGAAAAGATGATCGAAGGGTATCTGACCTTCGCGCGGGGCGAGGGTGATGAACCTGCGGTGGAAACCGATCTGACCAGCCTGGTGGAAGATGTCGTCAACGGCTGGCGGCGGAATGGCGGCGCCATCGATTCGCATGTCGAGGGCCGGTTGCAGGCTTGGCTGCGGCCAAATGCGATCAAGCGCTGCCTGGACAACCTGATCGCCAACGCAAATCGTTACGCTGAGCATATCTGGGTAAATGCGGGTAAACGTGGCGCCGAGACGGAGATTGTGATCGACGATGACGGTCCCGGGATACCCGAAAACATGCGGGAAGACGTCTTCCGGCCATTCTTTCGGCCGGATGAATCGCGGAACCCTGAAACGGGTGGAACCGGGCTTGGGCTGGCAATTGCCCGGGATATCGCGCGGGCGCATGGCGGTGATGTCGTGCTGGAATCGTCACCGCATGGCGGGCTGCGGGCGGTTATTCGCTTGCCGATCTGACACGCTTGCGACGGCGCATACGGTGCGTGCTGTCTGCACGGCGTCACTAACCGATAATTTATCGTTATATGTGTAATATTGCGTGTCGGGATATCCGTTCCGTTTGAGGCGATACCGTGCCGTTGAGGGCCAATGTGACCGATTCCAACGCAGACCTTGCCGCGATCCTGAGGCGCCATGAACTCTGGCTTGTGCACGGGAAGGGGGGCCAGCAGGCGGATTTCTCGCGCCGGGAACTGACCGCGCCCGATTTTTCGCGCATGACGCTGGAGCGCGCCAATCTGGTTGGTGCCGTATTCAAGAACGCCAGTTTCGCGCAGGCCAATCTGACAGAAGCCGACATGTTCGGTGCCAATTTGGAGGGCGCGGATTTTGGCGATGCCGACCTTTCCAAGGCTTTGCTGAAAGGGGCAATGCTGCGCGGCGCCAATTTTGAAAATGCCATCCTCAGCGAGGCTGACCTGCGGGGCGGAATAATACTGGACGCCGGCGGGGCCGGCACCCTGGGCCGGGACAATACGGACCTCAGCGACAGTGTCGCCAATTATGCAACGATGCGCCGTGCGCGAATGTCCGGCATCGATTTGCGGGGATCGCGGCTTGTCGGTGCAAAGCTCGAAGGGGCGTCCCTGTTCGGCGCCGATCTTTCCGGAACGGACCTGACCAATGCCGATCTGCGTGGCGCGGACCTTTCGGAAGCACGGCTTGCCGGCACGCGGTTTGAGCGGGCGGATTTACGCGGCGTGCTGATGCGGAATGCCATCTTTGATGATACCGACCTGCGCGGCGCGACGATGGATATGGCTGTCGAAATGGTTATCGACCGAAACAATTGTACGTTTGGTGAAACGGGAAGCCCGATATCCTTCGCCAATTTTCCGGTGCAGTATCGTGACGCGCTGATTCAGCATCAGGCATGGCTTGCGGGTTCCGGCGACGCAGGACGCCCGGCGATCCTTTCCGGGGAGAACCTCGAATATTTCGATTTCTCCGGCCGCAACCTCAGCGGCGTCAAACTGCCTGGTGCGCATCTACGTGGCGCCAGTTTTCAGGGATGTGACCTGACATTGTCCGACCTGCGCGGCGCGGACCTGCGCGGGGTCAACCTGGAAGGGGCAGACCTGTCCGGTGTCAATCTGACAGACGCGGACCTTTCCGATGCCCGGATGCCGGGCGCTACGATGCATGCGGTTCCGATCCGGGCCGGCGATGGTCAGCCAACCGGGCAAATTCTCTGCACGAACCTGACGCGGGCCAATCTTGCCGGTGTGGACATGAACGGCGTCGATTTTGCCGAATGCAATATGTCTGGCGTCAGGTGGGGTTGACCGGTTGAACCCGGGAACGGTCGCCGGGTAATTCTTTGGGCTGCAGGATGTGCAGGGCTATGGGGCCGATCATTACGACAACGGCAATTGACCCGAAGGCCATTGTCCAGGCTGTAACGCCCGTCCCACCGGCCAGATCCAGTATCAACCCAACGGTGAGCGGACCAAAGAACCCGCCCGCGTAACCCATCATCGAATGCACGGCCAGGGTTGATCCGCGCTGCCCGGGATTTGCGCTCCCGGCAGTGCCTGCGGTCAGGGATGAGGAATCGGCCCAAACCAGTATGCCGTAAAGAACGCAAAGCCCGGCGGTCAGTTCATAGGAAATCGCGGATGCGAAACCGATGGAAGACGCCAGGACCATAGACGCGATCATAATGGCCAGAATAAAGCGCTGGCGGCCGAACCGTATCGCAAGCTCGTTGCCGGAAACGCTGGCCCACACGCCCAGAAGGGCAAGTCCCGTGGCGATGACCGTGGGGGAAATCACCGGGTTTTCGGTGCCGGTATTCGCAGCGGTAAAGAACAGAAACGCGACGACCCAGGTCCGCAACGAACTCATTTCCCAGGTGTGTACGAAATAGCCCAGTGAATAGGCCATTGCCGATTTGTTGCGAAGAATGGGGCCAAAATTCAAAAACGATAGTCGCGGCCCATTTCCCTTTTGTGGCTGCTGTGCGGGCATCAGGAATGCGGCGGTGGTAAACGCCAGTGCAGCGCCAATGCCGCCCGCGGCAACGCCCCATTCCCAGCCGCCCAACGCCGTAACCGCGCCGGTGAGCACAAAAGAAAAGGCGCCACTGACGCCGACGGCAGCGGCATGCGCTGCGACGGCGCGGGATTGTCGCGACCCTTCGACCAGGTCGCTGAGTGCCTTGAGGCCCGGCATGTAGGTGCCGGCCCAGCCGATGCCGGCGAGAATGCGAAAGAATATGGCGGACCAGAACCCCTCCGCCAGCGCTGCGTATCCGAAATACGCTATTGCCAGAAGCGCGGTCGATGCCAGGTAAACCCGCTTCGGGTCAATCCGGTCGGTGAGGGACGATAGGAACGGCACGCTGATTGTATATGCGGCAAAAAATGCGCCGATAATCCACCCGGCCTCGGTATAGGTCAGGTCCCAGATTTCAATGAATGTCGGCAGGAGCGCCGCTACGGAATATGCGCCGATTTGTGCCAAAGCCTGCGATACGCATACGATTGCTATCATGCGGGTTGGCGTCATTTAACGGTTGGCTCCCATGACGAGGCCCTTGGCCCCGTTGTTCAAATTTCCGACGTTACGGCGTATCTACTAATCAGCAACGCATGCAAACGCAAGTTGCGAGAATGAACGTCGTCAACGCCCCAATATGGCGAGCATTCGGTAATGTTTCGTTATCGGGCAAGTCTGGCGCTGACAGCACGTTTCGGCGGGCGGCCCTGGATCAATCAATTCAAGCGGTCGTCCTGAAACTTGCTTGGGTGTGTCTAATTCGCCGACAGACCCAGTGCCGCGCCGATCTTTTCCCCGGCCTTCAGGCCACTGCCTGTCAGGATAACCGCAACGGTTTCATGGGGTTGGATAGTGCCCGCAGCCAAAAGCTTGCTAAGGCCCGCGGCGGCCGTCGCGCTGGTCGGCTCGACGAAAAAGCCGCGCTGTCCCAGCTTGCCCAGCGCGGCGATGATTTCGTCTTCCGCCACAGTCGTGATCGTCCCGCTGGATTCACGGATTGCCATCAGAACCTCACGCAGTCGTACCGGTGTGGCAGAGGCAATGCCATCGGCGATGGTCGGCTTGGCCGGGAAGGTCGTAATTTTTTCCGTGCCAGACTGGAAAGCCGCATGATAGGGGGCGCAATTTGCCGTTTGTATTGCATGGATCCGGGGCAGTTTCTCGATCTGACCGCAGGCCAGCAATTCGGCAAAACCGATATGGCTGCCCATGATGTTGCTGCCCTGTCCCAATGGTGCGACGACACAATCCGGCGCCCGGAATCCCAGTTGTTCCCATAATTCGAAGGCCACGGTTTTCGTGCCTTCAAGGAAAAATGGCTGAAGGTTGTGGGCCGCATAGAATAGTTTATCCGCTTCGGCCAGGGCGGCATCGGCGACATCGTCACGGCTGCCTTCTATCGCGACCACTTCGGCACCCATTGCCGCCATCTGGATTTTCTTGGCAGCGGGGGCGGAGGCCGGTACGAAAATCCGGCAGTCCAGTCCAAGTGCGGATGCGTATGTCGCGGCTGATGCGCCGCCATTTCCGGACGAATCCTCCAGCACCGCCGTGACGCCGGTCTGCTTCAGATAGTTCATCATGACCGATGTGCCCCGGTCCTTGAACGAACCGGACATCATCAGATGGTCTGCTTTCATATGGACGGGCATGCCGTCCCATTCAGCCGACAGCAATGGCGTCCATCCCGCCCCCAGGGTCACGGCGGGCGGGCCCGGCAGCCGCACGGCTTTGGCGTATCGCCACAGGGATTGTTCGCTGGAATCGATGTCTTCCGGCGTCAGGCCGGGGCCGGGCGTCAGGTTGACGTATCCGTCATCATCCGGCGCCTTCCACAATGGTGTGTCGGTCGGCCAGGTCTCGCCGGTGCGGGGGTTTATGTAGCGTGCGGTCATGTCTGTCATTCCATCAGGTTCCGACTTTCCATCCAGTCCTGGACAAGGGCTGCGACGGCGTCGGAATTATTGTCCATCATCGGGAAATGGGAATTTCCCTTTATGCCCAGCGCCGGCAGGTCGATGATATCGAAACTGCCGCCGGCATCGCGGATTGCGGCGCCGTAGGTTTCAATCCGGGCGCGACTTTCGGTCCATTGCGGCACGAGGTCGATATAGTTGCCCCAGACCACGAGATGCGGAATATCCCGCAATACTGTCAAGTCGGTTCCCGGGGGCGGGGTGCCTGATGGTTCGATACCGATATAGGCACGGACCTTGTCCGGCGCATTCAGCGCGGCCGTAAACCCGAAATTTCCACCCTGACTGTGCACCATGACGACGGCGGGGCCGACCTTCTGGATCAGTCTGTCATAGGCGCGTTGCGTCGGGATATCGCTGGTGGTCCAGCGGGGAACTGTCTGCCGCTGAAAGGCATCCAGTGCGGCGATCGGGAATCGTTGTCCGTCATAGGATTTGCGTTTCGCGGGGTCCGGATCCCATGACCCTATCGGGCCGAAGCGAAACCCTTCCCATGATTCCTGTTTGGGACGCGCAACGGCATTGCCTTCATACACGCCCGGAATGCAGCACCATGAGGCCCGGCCGCGTTCCACGGCGTCCGAGACATAGACATCATGTCCGGCCCGCAGGAATATGGACTGCCATCCGGGACGGCCATCGGGCGTATCCTCCCAGGTGACGCCGCTCATGCCGCCGCCGTGCCACATCAAAAGCGGATATTTCGCTTTCGCTTTTTCCAGTTGAACGTACTGGACATACATCTGTTCGACTTCGTACTCGCCGTTCGGGTCAAGCGGTCGTGGCGGGCTGCCGCGTGTGTAAACGACTTCCTGCACCGGCAGGCCGCTTGCGATGGCTTCACGTCCTTCAACGTGAAAACTGCCGATTCGTTTGATTGCAATCGGTTCGGCGATGGTTTGTTCAGCCATTGCGGATCAGAACCCGCGGCGGGGCCCGCCCGCAGGTCGAATGTTATGCTGCTGCCCGATGACGTTGCCGCACCGGTAGCGCCTTGTGGCGCTATATGCCTGTTTCATGCTCAGCCTTGCTTGTGTCGTTTTCGGAAACGCGGCGGTTACTTTTTGGAGGCGCAGGAAATGCATTGCGACGCATGCGGCACGGCTGCAAGGCGTTTCTCGTCAACCGTTTCCCCACAGGTTGCGCATTCGCCATAGGTGCCTTCCGCGATCCGGTCCAGTGCTGCCTGTATCTGGGCGATTTCCCGTAAAGCCGAACTTTCAAGCCCTTCCAGAACCTCGTCGCCTTCCGCTTCCGTTGCATGTTCGGCAAAATCAGGATCAGACGGCTCTCGCAAGTCATCCTCGATTTCGTCAACCCGCGTGCCAAGAAATTTCAGCCGTTCTTCCAGCTGCGCCTTGATGTTCTGTGTGTTCAGCATGTTATTTTCATCCATATGATAAATATTGAACAAATCAACGATTGTGAACAAAGCACTGACAGCGGATGGATCCTCGTTCGTTATGAGAATCGATCACCGACCGGGCCTGACCGGCCACCGTGTGCCTTTACGCTAGAGCAAAGCCTGATATAAGGGCAATCACGATTACAGTCTGAATGTGTCCATTTACATGAAAGTTTCAACCGGTGTTCACTTGTATCGTTGGGGCGGTTTCTGCGTCAGGGAATGCCGGTAATCTGACACGATGAAAATTCTTTACCATCACCGCACCGTGTCGAGAGACGGGCAAGACGTTCATATCACGGAGCTGATCCATGCGCTGCGAAGTCGCGGGCACGAGGTCATCATCGTGTCCCCGGCCATGCACCAGGACAGTGAGTTTGGTGGCGCCGGCGGCAGTTTCAGCTGGATCAAGCGAAACATTCCCCGGGCGCTCTATGAAATACTGGAATGCAGTTATTCCTTCGTTGCCTACCGGCAACTGCGGGCCGCGTATCTGACGCACAAGCCGGATATTCTCTATGAGCGATACAGTCTGTTCCTGCTGGCCGGGAAATGGCTGAAGGCGCGGTACGGAATTCCGCTGGTGCTTGAAGTCAACGCGCCGCAGGCGGAAGAACGGTCGACCCATGATGGCTTGTCGCTGTTCCGCTTCGCGCGCTGGGCGGAAGCGACGGTCTGGCGATCTGCGGACCGCGTTCTGCCTGTCACGGACCGGCTGGCGGATTATGTCCGGGATGTTGGCGTGCCTGAATCCCGGATCACGGTCATACCGAATGGCATCAATACAGAGTCGTTTTCCACCGCGGTCAGTGGCGAAGAGGCCCGGCGCGAACTTGGCCTTGAAGATAAGACCGTGCTTGGCTTTACCGGGTTCATTCGCTCCTGGCACGGGCTGACCCGGGTGATCGACGCCATGCATGAATTGCCCGGTCGTGACGATATCCATTTCCTTGTCGCTGGTGACGGCCCCGGACGGGAGGAGATTGAAGAATATGCGAAATCGAAAGGGCTCGAAAAACAGGTGACGATGCTCGGCCTTGTGTCGCGTGACCGTATCAGCCGCTATGTCGCCGCATTCGATATCGCCCTGCAGCCCAGCGTCGTGGCCTATGCCTCGCCGTTGAAACTGTTCGAGTACATGGCGCTTGGCCGTGCCATCGTCGCGCCGGATCAGGGCAATATTCGCGAAGTTCTGACCGATGGTGCCGATGCGCTGCTTTTCGATCCGCAGGACACCGACGCGTTTACCCAGGCGATCATCCGCCTGTGCCAGGACGCCGCCTTGCGAAAACAGCTTGGCGACGCCGCGGCACAACGGATTGTGGATGCCGACTACACCTGGGCCGGAAATGCCCGACGTGTCGAGGAACTCGCCGGAAAACCCTGACCCCATGAGTCAGTGCGCCATGAAGACCGGCAGATTGCTTTCATCCAGAATGTGCCGGGTGGCGCCACCCAGAATGTATTCACGCAGCCGGCTGTGACTGTATGCGCCCATGACAAGCAAGTCTGACTTGTCGGCTTCGGCGGCGCTGAGAAGAATTTCACCAATTGGTCGTCCATCGGCTTCGACAACCTTCGGCGTCACCGTAATCCCATGCCAGACGAGATAGCCCGCAAGGGCTTCGCCGGTGCCTTCCGGATTCCCATCCTCGTTGGCGGTAATCGCCGTGACGGATTGGGCCGCTTTCAGGAACGGCATGGCGGCGCCGACAGCACGGGCGGATTCGGCACTGCCGTTCCAGGCAATCGTGATCCTGTCGCCAAGGCTGCCTTGCGGCGATGGGGCGGCCAGTAAAAGCGGGCGACCGCTATGCATCAGCGATGCCTCGAAGGCGACCTCGTTTTCGATTGTCCCTTCCGCGGTATGGCGCGCGGCAATGACCAGATCGGCCAACCTGCCGCAGGCTTCGGTGTTCCGGTCCGCATCGCCAACGATTTCCCTGTACGAACAGGTCGGGGATGCCGCCCCGGACGGAGCATCCGCCAGGGTGATGGCTTCTTGCCCGCGCCAGGCGTCGAATGCGGCGCGCGACCGATGGGACTGGCTGGCGTTTTCTTCTTCGGCACGCTGGATGAATTCGTCCACCAGGGCACCCGAGATACCTTCTCCCATATAGGGGATTGCGTCGCGCGGATCCATTCGCAGGAATGCCGCATCGACATGCGCATTGAAGCGCTTGGATGCGGCGGCGGCTGTTGAAAATACCGCATCGTCCGATTTCCGGCCGGTTAGCGGTGCGAAAATTACCCTTATTGTCATTTCTCTGTCCCCACGTGAATTACTTACAACGCTATTGTGGGGAGTGTAGCCGGTATCGCGCGATGATCTAAATCAACGCTGTTGCAAGGCGGATCTCCGGTCAGTTCGCAATCTTGACAAGTTTCGCTTTGGCGGACCGGACAGGTTCGCCGTCCCGGATGCGCGTGAAGACCAGGTCCATTCCCGCCCCGCTCAGGGTCCGGGCGTAGCTTTGCATGTCATAGTTACCCTGGCTGGAAATCGTCATGATGTAGACCGTCAGGGTGTGCTGCTCGATCCGCGCCCAGATATAGGGGTTTCCCGAAAGCGGGTCGCCGGATGGCGTGCCGCGAAAAACACCTGTTTCGCCGGTTGGTGAAAACGAGACGGTTTGCGCCTTGCGTTTCACGTTTGGATCGTTGGGGTTGCCGCCGCTGCGGATGACGGTTGTCCAGGTGACACTGAAACCGCTGCCGCTGGGGGCGATAACGACGTCCAGATCGCGGACCGTGGTCCCGAAATAGACACTGTCGCGATTTTCGGCGTAGCCGCTTCCCTGAAATGTCCCGTAGAAGGTCGCCGGCGATAGGTTCTCCGCCTGGGCAAAGCCTGCTGAACACAGGTAAAGGCAAAAGGCGAAAATGGCATGTATCGGTGTGCGATTTTTCACGTGTGTAGCCTCCTTAGGCAGCGAGGGTTACGGCCACCGGACTTCAGGCGGTAATGACATCAGGATGGCGTCGGTATTGCCGCCGGTCATCAGGCCGAATTTTGTGCCGCGATCATACAGCAGATTGAATTCGACGTAGCGTCCACGGCGGATGAGCTGGTGTTCGCGTTCCGCGTCGTTCCAGGGCCTGTTCATGTGGCGCCGCACGATCGGTGCATAGGTTTCGATAAACGCGCGGCCGATATCCTGGGTAAAGGCGAAATCAGCTTCCCAGTCGCCGGTGTCCAGGCGGTCATAGAATATCCCGCCGATCCCGCGCGGTTCGTCACGGTGCTTCAGGTAGAAGTATTCGTCACACCATTCCTTGAAGCGCTTGTAATAGGTCGGATCATGGCTGTCGCATGCGGCCTGCAGGCCGGCGTGGAACGCGGCGGTATCGTCGTCATCCGGGACCATTGGTGTCAGATCCGCGCCGCCACCGAACCAGCTGTCTGCGGTGACGATGTGGCGGGTGTTCATATGAACCGCCGGGACATGGGGCGATTGTAAATGCGCCACCAGCGAAACGCCCGACGCCCAGAATCGCCCGTCCTCTGCCGCGCCGGGTATTTCTTTTCGGAAGGCCTCCGAGAAGGTGCCGCTCACCGTGGAGATGTTCACACCGACCTTTTCAAAAACCCGGCCCCGCATGACTGACATTTCACCGCCGCCGCCATCGTTGCCGTCTTCTTCGGTATCGCGGCTCCAACGGGTCCGCTCGAACCGGCCGGGTTCTGCGTCGCTGCCGGTCAGTTCGTCTTCGATTGCCTCGAATTCGCTGCAAATCCGGTCGCGCAACGCCGCAAACCAGGTGCGCGCCCTGTCCTTATGTTCGTTACTCATCAACCTTCCTGTCCGCCGCGGGTTGTTCGGGATATCCGTCCGTCTGCCGCAGAGCCTCACCCAATACCATCGCTGCTGCGAGTGCAATGTTCAACGATCTTGCCGTTGCCGCCATCGGTATCCGCAACCGGGCATCGGACATATCGTGGACCGCGTCAGGGACGCCAGCACTTTCGCTGCCCAGCAGCAGCGTATCGTCCGGCCGAAAGGTGAATTTTGTGTATGGATCGGTGCCGCGGGTTGTCAAAAGGACCAGTCTGCCTTTCGGAATGCCACAATAGGCCTGCCAGGACGGATGACGCTGCATATGGACCAGGTCCAGGTAATCCATGCCGGCGCGCCGCATCCTTGTGTCGGACCAGACGAAACCGCACGGTTCGATGATGTCCACGCCGACGTTCATGCAGGCGGCAAGTCGCAGAATTGTGCCGGAATTCTGCGGGATGTCGGGTTGATACAAGGCTATTCGCATCGGTGAGAGTTAACCATCTATCTATTTCAAGTTCCCGGCTTTGCATTCCAAGCGAATTGCATTATACGGAACCGAGGCTGTGGGTCACTCTGGCGTTACTTGCGTTGTTAACGACTTTGCAAGGTTAGTCTGCGACCTACTGTCGCGGACCTTGCTGGTTCGTCGCGATATTTTTGCGTCGCGCCGTGACTTGGTTATTATAGCGGCGTTTTGGCGAAAGCAGTCGCTTTGCTGTAGTGGGGCGACAGATGACTGAGGGGGAAAGCATGGCGGATACTGCGGCATCAACAGATTCCGGCGGTGAAGACGTCGAAAGGCGCGATTTTCTCGTCCTTGCGGCGGGCGCTATGGGGGTGGTTGGCGCGGCCAGTTTTATCTGGCCGGTCGTACAATCAATGAACCCATCGGCGGAAGTCCTTGCGCTTTCCACTGTCGAGGTAAACCTGGAACCGATCGAGGTTGGTCAGGCCATTACGATCATGTGGCAGGGCAAGCCGGTCTTTATCCGGCATCGCACCGCTGATGAAATCGCAAAGGCCGCGGATGTGCAGATTGCAGATCTGCGGGACCCGGAAGGTGATGCGGATCGTGCCGAAAAGCCGGAATGGCTGGTCATGGTCGGGCTATGCACGCATCTGGGCTGTATTCCGCTGGGACAGAAATCGACCGACCCGCAAGGTGAATTCGGTGGGTGGTTCTGTCCGTGTCACGGATCGCATTACGATACGGCCGGCCGGATCCGCAAGGGCCCGGCGCCGCGGAACCTGCCGGTTCCGCCGTATGCGTTCATCGACGACACAAAAATTCTTATCGGATAGGGGGAGTCGATGAGTACCGATCCGCAATGGAAGAATCCAGTGATCCGCTGGGTCGACGATCGCCTGCCGATCTTCACCTATATGGACCACGAGTATCAGCAGTTCCCGATGCCGCGGAACCTGAATTATTTCTGGAACTTCGGGGCATTGGCTTCGATCGTACTGGTTGTCATGGTCGTAACGGGCATCATGCTCGCCATGCAGTACACGCCGCATGTGGACCATGCGTTTGAAAGCCTCGAACGTATCCGGCGCGACGTAAATTACGGCTGGTTGCTGCAATACATCCACATGAATGGTGCGTCGATGTTCTTCATCGTCGTCTACATCCATATGTTCCGTGGCCTTTACTACGGTTCATACAAGGCACCGCGCGAATTGCTGTGGATGCTGGGTGTGGTCATCCTGCTTCTGATGATGGCGACCGCGTTCATGGGCTATGTTCTGCCCTGGGGCCAGATGAGCTACTGGGGTGCGACGGTCATTACCAACCTGTTCTCGGCCATTCCCATCGTTGGTGACTGGGTCGTGACGCTGCTCTGGGGTGGTTTCTCGGTTGATAATGCGACGTTGAACCGGTTCTTCTCGCTGCATTACCTGATGCCGTTCGTTCTGTTCGCTGTTGTTGGGCTGCATGTGGTTGCACTGCATGTGTCCAAATCGAACAATCCCGACGGGATCGAAATGCAGGGTCCGCAGGATTCTGTGCCCTTCCATCCGTATTTCACGGCCAAGGATTCGGTCGGGATCGGGGTGTTCCTGCTGTTCTTCGCTTTCTTCGTGTTCTACGCACCGAACTTCTTTGGTGAGCCGGACAACTATATCGAAGCGAATCCGCTGCAGACGCCGGCGCATATCGTGCCCGAATGGTACTTCCTGCCGTTCTACGCGATCCTGCGGTCGGTTACCTTCGATGTGCTGTTCATTCCGGCGAAATTGATGGGTGTCCTGTTGATGTTCGGATCGATCATGATCCTGTTCATCCTGCCCTGGCTGGATACGGCAAAGGTTCGCAGTGCCCGGTATCGTCCGATCTACAAGTTCGTGTTCTGGGTGTTCCTGATTGATTGCCTGGTTCTGGGGTATTGCGGGGCGAAACCGGCAGAAGGCTGGTATTTGGTGCTTGGGCAGGTTGCCACGTTGTACTACTTCCTCCATTTCCTGATCGTGATGCCGATTTTGGGTAAAATCGAAACGCCCTTGCCGGTTCCAACGAGTATCAGTCAGGCTGTTACCGGTTCAGGTGGCGGTGGAGCCGCCGGGGCGACGGCTGCCAAGATGGAGAAATCGTAATGCGCAAAGCGATTATTACCCTGATCTCGGCAGTGGCGTTCGGTGTAACCGGTCAGGCTATGGCGGCCGGTGGTGTCGAAATCCCCAAGCGGGACTGGTCATTCCAGGGCATTTTTGGTTCCTATGACAGGGCGTCCGCCCAGCGCGGGTTCCAGGTTTACCAGGAAGTCTGCGCCGGTTGTCACAGTCTCAACTACATCTACTATCGCAACCTGATGGAACTGGGATACAGCGAAGCTGCCGTAAAGGCGTTCGCTGCGGAAAGTGAGGTCGAGGATGGACCGAACGACGAAGGCGAAATGTTCATGCGCCCCGCCGTTCCGTCGGACCGGCTTGTAAAGCCGTTTCCGAACGCTCAGGCTGCGCGTGCGAGCAACGGCGGCGCCTTGCCGCCTGACCTGACGCTGATGGTGGAAGCGCGTATCGGCGGGCCGAATTACCTGTATTCGCTGTTGACCGGGTATACCGACCCGCCAGCAGATGTCGAGGTGATGGAAGGGATGAATTATAACGCTTACTTCGCGGGCCATCAGATCGCGATGGCTGCGCCGCTCTCTGAAGATGCGGTGGAATACGCGGATGGAACGAAGGCGACGGTCGCGCAGATGGCTGAGGACATTACGGTGTTCCTCGCCTGGGCGTCAGAACCGAATATGGAAGAACGCAAAGGGATGGGAATGAAGGTAATGTTGTTCCTGATCGTCTTTTGCGGCTTGCTGATCGCCGTGAAGCGTCGGGTTTGGGCTGACGTTCACTGATCGTTTCCTGACCGGAAAATAAAGAACGGGCCGCGGAGAAATCTGCGGCCCGTTTTTTTATGCTGCCGAAATGCCGGCACCTGAATTGAATAATCAAAAAACAGAGGGGGGGAATCCAACCCAAGAGGAGAGGGCCACTGATGCGGCCTGAGGGAGTGAGCTGGATTCCCCAACCGGTCAGACGGAAAATGTGGCTAATACTTTCCTTAATTGTCCGGACCGGCAGAAATATTATTTCTTCGAAAGATTGCGGCTCTGTTTCGTGGCGTGTTTCCTTTCGGCAGCTTGACTGTAAAAGGAAGATAACAGCGCGATATTGATAATGCAAGTCATTATCAATTGCATGATGGGGTTTTTTCGAGATATCAGGTAGAAAAATTTTGCGATGGATTCGGGGGCGGAAAAAACCCGTAAAACTTCCTATACTCGGCCTTGGGAATGGATGGCAGCCCTTGGGCAATCCCGCCGATGGGTCGCCGGATGGCAACCGGGTCAAAACAATATGCTGAAAGCGCTTCGAGGGCGGGTCTATCACATCATGGAGGAAGGTCGCCCGGTCAGCCCGTGGGGATATGTCTTCGATATTGTGCTGATCCTGTTGATCTCACTCAACGTGGCAGCGGCCATCGCAGAAACCGTCAATCCGCTCTATCAGATGTACGGGCCGTATTTCGATTCCTTTGAAGCCTTCTCAATTGCCTTTTTCACCGTGGAGTATTTTGCGCGGATTTGGGTTTCCGTCGATGCCGATGATGCTGAAGACGGCGTGTCGGCCGCACGGATTCGGATACGCTATCTGTTTTCGCCGCTGGCGCTGGTCGATTTTATTGCCATCGCGCCATTTTACCTGAGCCTGTTATTCGCGCTCGACCTGCGGGTCCTGCGGATACTCAGGTTATTGCGGTTGTTCAAGCTTTCCCGCTACTGGTCGGCCCTGAACCTGATGACCCGGGTTCTGCGCAGCGAGGCAGAGGTTATCGGCGCGGCCCTGTTTCTGTTGCTGATGATCATGGTGCTGGCCTCAGGCGCCATGTATCTGGTCGAGCATCGCGCCCAGCCCACCGCCTTCGGCAATATCCCTGCCGCTATGTGGTGGACGATCACGACACTGACGACGGTTGGTTACGGCGATATCGTTCCGGTAACGCCGCTTGGCAAAATGCTTGGCGGACTGATTTCACTTACGGGGATCGGCATGGTCGCCTTCCCGTCCGGCATTCTTGCCTCGGGGTTTGCCGAACAGATCCGCCGTGGTCGCCGCGAATACCGTGAACATGTCGATGCGGCACTGGCAAAGGGGGCGATCGACGAGGCGGTTACCGATGCATTGTCGGATTTGCGGACGGAGCTGGGGTTGAGTGAGGCGGCCACTTCCGATATCGAACCCAGTGAAGAAGAAAAAATGCGACCCCGGCGGAGCTGCCCGCATTGCGGTGAGGAATTGCCCCCGGCGGAATAATGAAAATGGGAGAGTTTAAATGAAGCTGGGTCTGATACCTGCCGAGTTCAGCGGCAAATACGCGATTGATATGCATCTGGTGCGCGAAGCCGAATCGCTTGGTTTCGATTCCGCATGGACGTCGGAATCATGGGGCAATGATGCGGTGACACCGGCATCCTGGATGCTGGCGCAGACCACAACGCTCAAGGTCGGTACGGCTATCATGCAGATGCCGGCGCGAACGCCCGCTGCCGCCGCGATGACGGCAATGACCCTGCATGACCTGTCCGGCGGGCGGTTCATCCTTGGTGTCGGGCCATCGGGGCCGCAAGTGATCGAAGGATGGCATGGTGTGCCCTTCGGCAAGCCAATCGCACGGACCCGTGAGTATATCGATATCGTGCGGGCAATCCTGGCGCGCGAAGCACCGCTGCAGCATGACGGCCCGCATTACCAGATTCCGTATCATGGTGCTGGCGCGACGGGCCTTGGCAAGCCACTGCGCAGCATCATGCATGGTGATCCGTCGCTGAAAATTTTCACCGCGGCGATCACGCCAGCCGGGCTTCGTGTTGCGGCGGAGAAAGCAGACGGTGTCTTCCCGATCTTCATGGACCCGGAAAAATACTCGATTATCGAGGACCCGCTGAACGAAGGGTTCGCGAAGGCCGGCAACGGCAAGGGGTTGGCCGATTTCGAGCTTGCGCCCTTCGTTGCAATTCAGGTCGGTGACGACCTGGATGCCTGCCGGCTGCCGATCAAACAGAACATGGCGCTGTATATCGGTGGCATGGGGGCGCGCGACAAGAATTTCTATAATGATTATGCGAAGAAGCTGGGCTTTGAAGCCGCCGCCGTGGAAATTCAGGACCTGTTCCTGTCCGGCAAGCGGGCGGAAGCCGTTGCCGCCGTTCCCGACGCGCTGGTCGATGCGGTTGCGCTGGTTGGTCCCAAAGAGCGGATCGTCGAACGCCTTTCTGTCTGGAAGGCTGCCGCGGCGAAAGGGCAGGTTTCGACCCTGGTCGCACGGCGCCCGACGCGCGAGGCGATCCGTATTCTTGCGGAGGCGGTACTGTAATCGCGCGGCAATTACGGATATTCGGCAAATAAATAATGCGATAAACAACTTTTAATAGTGATTTACCGATAGTTTCTCGCATAAGAATTGACGCGGTGGCAAAACCTGTCAAACTGGTCGTCTTATGGCTGGGTATTCGGCCCTTTAACCAACGGGTTGTCGCTGCACGTGTCGCAAGTGTTGCCAGTCGAAATAACCGCGGCGCCCGTAATGCACCCTTATCGTTGGGTCGTACTGGGCGGCGTATGGCTGCTTTATTTCAGCTTTGGTCTGACGGTTACGGCAATGGCGCCGCTCGTCGCGCCGATCCGGGAAGACCTCGGCCTCGATAACGCGCAGTTTGGCCTCATCATGGGGGCCTGGCCGCTTGTGTACATTGCCTTTGCCATTCCCTGCGGTGCATTGCTGGACCGTCTGGGCCCGGGCCGGGCATTGTTGATCGGCACCGTTGTAATTGCATCATCCGGCCTGTTGCGCGGCGTCGCAACGGATCAATTCAGTCTGTTCATCGCCGTTGCGGTGTTTGGCATTGGCGGCCCCATCATTTCAATCGGCGCGCCCAAGCTGGTCAGCCTGTGGTTTGCATCGCGTGAGCGCGGCCTGGCCATGGGGATCTATGTGACGGGGGCCAACCTGGGCGCGGTATCCGGGCTGGCGCTGACCAATAGCCTGATGATGCCCCTGCTGGATAACGATTGGCGGAACGTTCTGTTTTGCTATGCCGCATTCGCGAGTGCCTGCGGTGTCATCTGGTTTCTGATTGGGGGCCATTCGGCCTGCCGCGATGTGGAACGGCGTATCGCGGCCGAGCCGCGTCGGTCGCAGTTCGATCAGATCCGGCATTTGCTTCGGGTGCCGTCGATTCATCTGATCCTGGCGATTGGCATGGGGATATTTTTCTTCAATCACGGCCTGGGTAACTGGTTGCCGGAAATTCTGAGAACCGGTGGTATGACGCCGGCAGAAGCGGGGTTCTGGTCCGCCATTCCTACGGCTGTCGGCATTCTGGCAGCGTTGAGCATACCGCGCCTGGCCAGCGAACCGCATCGTATTACCGTGATGTTCCTGATCTTTCTCTCCGCCGCCATTGCAACGCTGTTGTTGCGGGAAGCGCCGGGTCCGTTGCTGGTCGCGGGACTGGTTTTACAGGGCATCGCCCGCGGGGCCATGACAGCGACGACCATGCTCTTGCTCATCGAATTGCCGGGGGTTGGCAGCCGGAACACAGGGGTTGCCGGCGGCATGTTCTTTTCGGCGGCGGAAATCGGCGGTGTGCTGGGGCCGCTTTTGATTGGCTATGTCGCGCACGCCACCGGTGGGTTTTCGGCGCCGTTGTGGCTGTTGACGGCGGACGCCGTGCTGCTGCTTGTTCTGTTATTCCTGTTAAAAAGGGCCGTGCGATAATCGCACGGCCCAGGTTGGGTGGAACGCCCCGCGCAGGGGGATAGGGGAGGGGGATTGCGCAGGGCGCCCCTGACGGTTTCCCGTCTATTACATAAAAGATGGTAGCGTCGCGTTGCCCCTGCAAGATGCGCTCACGAAAATATCAGCTGCGGTGATTTAGCCCCGCGGCGGATTAAGTCGCGCCGCTTCCGCCATCAGCCTGACAGCAGCATCCTGTTTCGTGCGAACGGTCAACGAGGTCGCCTCGCATTCATCCCAGGCGGTATAGCGCTGCCTGATTCGTGCCGGCGGTCCGACCAGCGCTCTGGCGTCGACCCATTCATCGGGTACGGCATCGGCAGCTTCCTGCTTGCGGCCGGCCAGGTACAGTTCCTGAATCCGGTCGGCGGCATCGGCATAGCCCCGGCGGATCATCATCTCCTTGTGGAAATTCTTGTCCTTGTGGCCCATGCCGCCGATATACAGCGCTTCGCGTGGTTTCAGCCGGTCAAGGGCGGCCTGTACGTCCTCGTCGATTTCGACAAATACCGATGCCTGTATTTCAAAATTGTGGAAGCCCTTGCCGTTACCGGCCCGTTCGAACCCTTGTTCCAGCCAGCCCTTGTATTCGTGGAAGGTTCCGGGCGCATAGCCCAGCGGCAGCCAGCCATCCGCGATTTCCCCGGTCAGCCGCACCGTCGCTTCATTGCCGGACCCGATATAGATCGGAATATCCGGGTTCATGTGCAGGATCGATTGCAAGGGCTTGCCGACGCCGAGCGCGCCTTCACCGGTAAAGGGCAGGGTGATCTGCTTGCCGTCATGGGTGACAGGTTCCTCGCGGCGGAAGACCTTGCGCATGATCGACACGTAATCTTTCAGCCAGTAATAGGGCCGCCCCCAGGGCTGTCCGTACCAGCCTTCGACGATCTGCGGACCGGAAACGCCCAGCCCGGCGATGAACCGGCCACCGCCCGCCATCGCATCGATGGTGCCCGCTGCCATTGCGGCATTGGCCGGCGTCCGTGCCGATACCTGCATGATGGCGGTGCCCAGTTTGATGCGCGACGTCACTGCCGCAAGGTAGGCCAGTGGCGTGACCGCATCCGACCCATAGGCTTCCGCCGTCCATACAGAATCATAGCCTAGCTGTTCGGCAAGCTGCACCCGCTCGACCGGCAATTCCATTGTCGGGCCTGAATACCCGATTGATAACCCAAGCTTCATTATTTTCTCCCGCGACGTTCCGTCAATTCTGCTAAAGCCAGTCGTCGCCCTGTTTCTTGTAATCCGCGGCGCGGGTGACCTGATCCATCAGTTCCTTCCCGGCGACGCCCTGCAGTTCCTTGGGCGGAGTGCCTTCGCGCAGCGCTTTCAGGGTGTTGTAGACGGCCTGAACTCCGGCCATGATCGGCATATGCCCCTGCAGCGCGATACGCACGCCGCGCGATCCCAGGTATTCCTTGTCGCTGAGCGCGTCGTTGATGCTGCCCAGGAAAATTGGCACGTCGAGCGCTTCGGAAATCGCATCCAGCTGGTCGCGGGTATTGACCCCGGTGAAGAACACGGCGTCGACGCCGGCCGCCGCATAGGCCTGTCCGCGGGCGATGGCATCATCCAGCCCGCTGATCGACACGGCGCTGGTGCGCCCGGCGATGACCAGGTTCGGGTCCTGCCGTCCGGCCAGTGCCGCCTTGATCTTGCCGACGCCTTCATCGATGGAAACCATGGTTGGGCCCGATGCGCCATAGGGTGTGGGCAGGATCGTGTCCTCGATGGTCATTGCCGCGACACCGGCGGTCTCCAGTTCCTCGACCGTCCGTTTGACACTGAGCGCGTTGCCGTAGCCGTGGTCGGCATCGACCATCAGTGACAGGTCGCCGGCGCGGTTGACCCGGTAGGCCTGCGCCGCGAATTCGGTCAGGGTGAGGACAATCAGGTCGGGGGCGCCGAGTACGGAAAGCGAACCGGTGGAACCCGCCAGCATGCCGACTTCGAAGCCCAGGTCTTCCGCCATCCGGGCGGACATCGCGTCATAGACGGAACCGGGGTGGACGCATTTATCGCCGTTGAGAATTTTTCGAAACCGTTCGCGTCGTCCCGTCCAGTGCATGATATCTCCCTTTCCAGTGTTGATTTGGCTGAAGGGTATCATCCGGTTTCGGCGCAAACCAGTGGGGCCGCGGGGCGCGACGATTTCCTTGCCGGTATGCGGGAGCATCCGTTACGGTGCGATCCACCAATTCGAGCAGGGGGAGCAAACAGGATGCGTTGTGAAATTGTCGCTATCGGTACGGAACTGCTACTGGGCCAGATTGTCGATACAAATTCGTCCTGGATTGGCGAGCAATTGGCGCTCGCGGGGATCGATTCACTCTACCAGGTCAAGGTCGGCGATAATTTCGACCGCATGGTTTCCACCATCCGCACGGCACTGGAACGCAGCGATGCGGTGATCTGCTGTGGCGGGCTGGGGCCGACGCAGGACGATATCACGCGCGAAGTCATTGCCCATATCATGGGCGTACCGCTGGAGCGCGATGAGGCAATCGTCAAGAAAATCCGCGACTATTTCGAAGGGCGCGGCCGTCCGATGGCGGACAATAACAAGCGTCAGGCGGATATCCCGGTTGGCGCGTCGATTATTGCGCAGATGCCCGGCACGGCGCCGGGGCTTGTCGCGCCGGTCGGTGACAAGGTGATCTACGCCACCCCCGGTGTGCCGCGCGAAATGCATGAAATGATGCTGGGTACGATCCTGCCGGATCTGCAACGCCGGTCCGGGCTGGCCTCGGTAATCCGCAGCCGCGTCATCCGCACCTGGGGCAACAGTGAATCCGGCCTTGCCGAAGTTCTCGCCGACCGGATTACGGAGCTGGATGCCATCGGCAACCCGACGCTGGCATTTCAGGCCAGCGGTATTGAAGGCATCAAGGTCCGTATTACCGCCAAGACCGGCGATGAAGCGACGGCGCAGAAGATACTGGACGAGGAAGAAGCCAGTATCCGCGAGTTGCTGGGGGATATTATCTTCGGGCTCGACGAAGAATCGATGGAAACCGTTGTCCTGGAGAAGCTGCGGACACGTGGATTGACTCTGGCGGCGGCGGAAGCGATTTCCGGCGGCGTTCTCGCCTCGCGGATGAGCAACCTGGACGGTGATATGACGACCTTCCGTGGGGCTTTGATTGCGGCCCGTTTTGACGATACGGCCGCTTACGGAAAATCCGGCGCGGATCGGGCCAAGAAGTCGGCGCGATTTGCGCGCGAGGAATTCGACACCGATATCGGCATCGCCGTTAACCTGGCGCAGGATGGCGAGGGCGAGCGTCCGCACACCGCCTTCCTGCATATCGCAACGGCGGACCATGATTACGGTATGGCGACGACGTTGCCGGGCGACCGCTATCGGCTGCGTACCTTTGGCGTGATCGAACTGCTGAATTTCCTGCGCAAGACCCTGGACGCGCAGTAGGGGTTACCAGCCCAGCGTGCTGCGGATTTTGGCGAACTGTTCGAGCTGTTTGTCACCGTCGCCGGCGAAGCGCAGGACGAAGTGCTCGACGCCTGCTTCGGCATAACCGTTCAGCCAGTCGACGGCGCCGGCCGATGAACCGGCATAGATCGCCGACCGTCTTTTCATGACCTCCGGCGGGCGATTGTAATATTGCTCGAAAAACGTATCGATCCGCTCCACGGCGCGGTTTTCGTTTTCATCCAGGGTGACGGTCACGTAACACGCACCGGTCACATCCGCCGGGTCACGGCCCTTCTCAACGGCGCTTGCCTTGACCGTTTCAAAATCCGCAGCCCATTGCGCCGCTGTCGGTGTGGAGGGGAACCAGCCGTCGAATTCCCGCCCCGCCCGTTTCATTGCCGCTTCGACCGAACCGCCGATCCAGATCGGCGGGCCGCCGGGACGTGCCGGTTTCGGCGCCAGAACGCCCTGTTCTATTGGCCAGCGTCCGCTCCAGTCGACCGGTTCGCCGCTCCACAATGCCTGGCACAGCCGCAACCCTTCCAGCATCGTGCCGACGCGTTTTTCGAACGGCACGCCAGCGGCGGCGAATTCGGCGCGAATATTGGGGACGTCGGTGGCAATGCCGACACCAAGGATCAGCCGCCCTTCGGATATCTGGTCCACGGTCGCAACCTGATGCGCCAGCATTACCGGGTTGCGCAGTGCCGGCAGCAGAACGGCCGTCCCCAGTTCCACCTTTTTGGTCCGTGCGGCGACCCCGGCGAGAAGCGAAATAGGTTCGTGTCGTGGCCGCGCCAGCACGGAATCGCCAATCCAGACGGAATCATACCCCAGCGCCTCGGCTTTCTCTGCGGCGGCCAACATCGGCGCCACTTCATGCTTGCCCTCCATGATCCGTTCGCGGGTCGGGAGCAGATAGCCGAGTTTCGGGGCCATGGTGATTTCCTTGTTTTGGTTACGGTGGTGTAATTCTGGCTGTGCCGGCAAGCCGGGTCCAGCCGTTTGCGGATCAGTCCTGCTTTGCGCAGGCGAGGCCGACCCCGGCGGCGATAAAAAAACCGCCGGTCAGCCGGTTGCGCAATCGGCTGAACCGCAACATGGCCGGGCGCAGCAGGCCGGCGAATACCGCCCAGACAGAATCGCCTATACCAACGACGGCCAGAAAGATTCTCGCCGTCAGGGCAAGCTGTGTTGATAGATCACCCTGTGTGGATACGAATTGCGGCAGGAAGGCCGCGTTGAAAATCAGGGTCTTGGGATTGATGACCGCCAGCATGATGCCGTGTCGGAAGGCGCGGGAAGCGGCACCGCCCTGGGCCCGGATGTCGGCAAGGTCATCCGCGGGTGCCTTCCAGGCCTGGATGCCGAGCCAGACAAGATAGATGACCCCCGCCCAACGCACCCAGTTCAGGAAGCCCGCAGCCGCTTCGATCAGCACCGTCAACCCGAACACGACGAACAGCAACTGCAGCGCCAGACCGACAGTCGTCCCGGCGACGGTGGCCAGCCCGAATCCAGTGCCGCGCCGCAGGCTGTTGGCGACGATTAACGCGACATTCGGGCCGGGGATCATAACCAGCACCAGCGTTGCAAGGGTGAGCGCGACGATATTTTCCATGTGGTAAGCCGATCAGTTTTCGGACCCGATCTTAAAGGAAAACCCTTCATCGGCCCAGCCGGTCATGCCGCCGATCATTTCCTTTACCGGCCGGCCCAGTTTCGCCAGTCGTACCGCTGCCTTGTTGGCGCCGTTGCAATGCGGCCCGGCGCAATAGACGACGAACAGTGTTTCCGCCGGCCATTCGGCCATCCGGCGTTCTGTCATCTTGCCATGGGGCAGGCATACGGCGCCGGGGATATGAGATGCCTCAAACAGGGCGGGGGTGCGGACATCCAGCAGAACGAAATCGGCGATGCCACGCGTCAGGCTGTCATACACATCCCAGCAATCGGTTTCGAAGGTCAGCCGTGCTTCGAAATGGCGCAAGGCGTCGGCGGGCTGGGCTGCGGGTGTATTCGATACGGCGCACGACATGGTGTTCTCCTTGAAAAATGTCTGTGCTGGCAAAATGGCGGTATCGAGGGGGAGAGTCTATTGGCGTAAATGACAATTACCGTTAAGATCACGCCATCATGACGAAAGACATCGAAACACCGCCGTTGGTCTGCGTTCTGGCCTATGACGGGCTCTGTACGTTCGAATTCGGTATCTGCGTCGAAGTGTTTGGCCTGCCACGACCGGAGCTTCGAGTGCCCTGGTATCGTTTCGCTGTCGTGGCAGTGGAACCGGGACCGCTAAGGGCAACGGGCGGCGTGTCTGTCGACGCCCCATCTAACCTGGACGTACTGGAAACGGCGGCGCTGATACTGGTGCCGGGGTGGCGCGGGGCGGAAGCGCCGGTGCCCGCGGCACTCTGCAGCGCCCTGCAGGCGGCGCATCGCCGGGGCGCCCGGATCGCTTCCATATGCTCGGGTGTTTTTGTGCTTGCGGCGGCGGGGTTCCTTTCGGGCCGCCGGGCAACGACCCATTGGCGGTACGCCGACAGGTTGCGTGAATACGATCCTTCCATAACGGTTCTACCGGATGTGCTCTATGTCGATGAAGGCAGTATCCTGACCTCTGCCGGGTCTGCGGCGGGGCTGGATCTGTGCCTGCACATCGTGCGAAGTGATTTTGGGGCGGAAATATCAAACAATGTGGCGCAGCGGCTGGTTTTACCGGCGCATCGCGAAGGCGGCCAGATGCAGTTCGTGCCCCGCCCCGTATCACAGCGCCGGACGGGGGCGATCGGGCCCCTGCTGGATTCGCTGCAACGGCGGCTGAACGAACCGTGGACGGTCACGGCGATGGCTGGCCTGGCAGGCGTCAGCCCCCGGACCTTCCTGCGGCGGTTCCAGAATGCGACAGGGGAAAGTCCCGGCGTATGGCTGACGGGTCAGCGTATTGCCTTTGCGCGCGAATTGCTGGAAACGACGTCGGCGGGCGTTGCGATAGTTGCTGAACGTGCCGGGTTCGGCTCGCCGGAAACGTTGCGGCATCATTTTCGGCGGCGGTTCGGCATATCACCAACCAGCTACCGCGCATCGTTCGGTCAGCGCTCGTCCCTTTAGTCCAGCGGGCGATCGATGATGCTGCCGTCGTCGATCATGGCCTGAATATCGCGTTCCGAAAGCCCGATTGATTGCAGGATCTCGGCGGAATGCTGGCCATGCCGGGGCGGTGGTGTCGGCGCCCGGCTTGCGATTCCGGAAAACTTCGCCACCGGCCGCACGTTATATGTCCGGCCTTCCAGCGGGTGGTCCTTTTCTTCCAGCAGGCCGACTTCGCGCAGATGCGGGTCCTCGACCAGATCCTCGAAGGTATTATAGGGCATCGCCGGCACGTCCAGTTGGTCGAACAGTTCTACCCATTCGGCCGTGGTCTTCCGGGCCAGTTCCTCGCCCCGGATCGTGTAATAGATATCGATATTTTCGTAGCGTGCCCGCACGGAATTGAAGCGCGGATCGTCCTTCATTTCCGGCCTGCCGAAGGCGTCGAACATGGCAAAGGCCTGCTTGTCGCTGTTCGCGGCGATGCAGATATAGCTGTCCTTTGTCTTGATCGGCTTCGCGTTGCGATCCAGCACGCGCAGATCGCCGCTCGGGCCGTCGGAACCGGGATAGATCAACTGGCCCAGATGTTCGGTCAGCACAAAGGCCGCGGTATTTTCATACATCGGAATTTCAATGGCCTGGCCCTCGCCGTCCTTTTGCCGCTGGATAACGGCCAGCAGGATCGATTGCACCGCCATCATTCCGGACAGCCGGTCCGCCAGAACCATCGGCAGATAGCGCGGTTCACCGCTTTGCCGCTCATGGCAGGCGGCGATGCCGCCCATGCCCTGCAGGACATTGTCATAGGCCGGTTTGTCGCGATACGGACCGTCTTGCCCGAACCCGACGATGCTGCAATAGATCACGTCGGGCCGTGCTGCCCGGGCGCTTTCCTGGTCCAGGCCGAGCCGAGCCAGCGCCCGGGGTCGGATATTGGAAATTACAACGTCATGGGTTTCCAGCAGGCCCTTGATGACCCGTTTGGCTGAAGGGTGCTTCAGGTCGATGGCGAGCGATTTCTTGTTGCGGTTGATGCTCATGAACTTGGGCGACAGTTCCCCGCTTTTCGAGCGTCCCCCCAGCCGCCGCAGAATATCGCCGCCGGGCGTTTCGACCTTGGTAATTTCCGCACCGTAATCCGACAGCATCATGGTTGCATAGGGCCCGACCACGACCGAGGACAGGTCGAGAATGCGGATACCCTTCAGGGGAAGCTCACCCATCACGAAGCCTTCCATGTCAGCGATGCCTTCGAGGCAATCGCGCCGGTATCGTCGATGGCCCAAAGCTGCGCGCCATCCCCTTCCGGCTTGCCCAGACAGGTAACAGGCCGGTTCACATACAACGCCCGCCGGTTGGTGACGCTGAAGGATTGTATCGGCCCGGCCCGGTTCGCCCGGGCCAGTTCCATCAGAAATATTGCAGTTAACCCGCCGTTTGACACCCGTTCCGGATAGCCTTCAACGTCACGGACATAGCTTTCATCGTAATGAATGCGGTGGGCATTGAAGGTGATTGCCGAGTAGCGGAACAGCAGCGCCGGCGTTGGTGTCATGGTGTTGCGCCACGGGCAGTCAGCGGGGGCCTGTTCGGGGACCTTTGGCTTCGCAGTGGCATCCTTCCCTTCATCGCGATAGACGAGGGTCTGTTCTTCGCGCACGCATAGCGCATCACCCGACATGATGTCATGCGTGATCGTGACAAAGGCCAGCAGGCCCGACCGGCCTTCCTTGATTTCCGCATTCGATATCGTCGAAACCCGTTGTACGGTCGTGCCGATTTCCAGTGGCTGCTCAAAGTTGACAGTCCGCCCGGCAAACATCCGGCGTGGCAGGGGCAGGTCGGGCAGGAAGTCTCCCTTGCGGGGGTGCCCGTCATCGGTCAATGCGTCGGTCGGTGTGTCAGGTGTGAACAGGATGACGTGCCATCCTTCGGGCAGCGAGGCGCCGTTTTCCAGTCCTTCGGCGGGTTTCCCCAATGTCGCGGCAAGGCGGCGGGCCAGCGGCGCCGAGATTTCGTCTGTCGCGGTTTCCTGTTTGCCCATTGCTGCTTCAAGGGCTTCTTCGAGTTTCTGCATCCTGATGCTCCCCGGTTTCAGTGTAAGCGAACGCGGGGTGTCTTAGGCGTCCGGCCCCAGGGGGATAAAGATCGAGTGTCGCAACGCGCTGGACACAGATTTCGACAAATGGCCCTTGCCGGTCGTGTCCTCGACCAGGATCACTTCGCCAGCGCCGATTTCCCGCGCTTCCCCGTCACTCGCGGTGATCTGCACCCCGGCATCCAGGTTGACGATATACTGCCGCCAGGGCGCTGGATGCCAGTCGAGGTCGTAGTCGGCCGGTGTCTTGCGAAAAATGATGCACTCGACCGGGATCCGGTCTGAAAGTTCGCTTGTGCCTCGCTTTGATGTCCAGTCGACCTCAATATCGCGAAAATGCGACTCGCCGTTTTCATCCGTGTAAATATTGTGGATCCGCATTACAGGCCTCCCCGGTATCCGATTACTGGTTGCGGGAAGGTTAGCGGGTGCGCTCCGGCTTGCCTACTCCCCCCCGGATAGATGGGCGGTGAAGCGCTTTGCCGGTTCGGGATTAACGGCGTTATGCGGTTGCCGGCGTTCCGCGACGGCGCGGACCTGTTCCACGGTTTCCAGCGCCTGGGATTCCGCCGCCGCCGGGGTCTGTCCGCCGACATGGGGCGTGGCGGTGACATTCGGCAGGGCGGCAACGCGCAGTGAGGGTTTCTGGTCGTCGGCACGCCCGACATCGACTGCGGCACCGCGCAAGGTTCCGTTCGTCAGGGCGCGTTCCAGTGCGGCCTCATCGACCAGATTGCCGCGTGAAATATTGATGAAATACGCATCGGGTTTCATCGCGGCGAAGGCGGCATCGTCGAGCAGGTTTTCGGTTTCGGTATTGGCGACCGCCAGGCAGATCGTGAAATCCGATGCCCCCAGCAATTCGGTGAGTTCAACCTTGCGGTAGGCCGGGTTTGTCACGTCCTTGTAGGGGTCGTTGACCAAGACATTCATGCCAAGGAACGCGAGCACATCCGCCAGCCGCTG
>Ga0222651_1000150_pt1 | contig 54177 bp, 50 predicted proteins | sample AntAcemetagen369_FD_179855 | JGI IMG/M metagenome (GOLD analysis project Ga0222651, IMG submission 179855) | Saline water microbial communities from Ace Lake, Antarctica - #369 | ecosystem: Environmental > Aquatic > Non-marine Saline and Alkaline > Saline | place: Antarctica: Ace Lake...
CCCCGCCGCGCCATAGCCGCCATCGACATTCAGCACATGCCCGGTGATCCATTCGCATTCATCGGATGCCAGGAACAGCGCCGCGTTGGCAACCGAATCCACCGTGCCGTATTTCCCCGCCGGAATACGGTCCAGATAGCCCTGCTTGCGCGTCGGCCCATGCACGCTGAGCCCTGTTTCGATGGGGCCGGGGGCAATGGCGTTGACCATCACGCCCTTGCCGGACAATTCCACTGCCAGAACCTTGCAGACATGCATGACCGCCGCCTTGGAGGCGCCATAGGCGACGCCGCCCATATTGCCGCGCTGCCCCGAAATCGAACCGATCTGGATGATGCGGCCGGATTCCTGTGCGGCCATGCGGCGCGCCGCTGCCTGCGCGGTCAGGAACGAACCGGTCAGGTTGATCCGCAGCACGCGTTCCCAGTCCTCAATGCTGGTATCCAGCGCCAGCCGGTGCAGCCCGACCCCGGCATTATTGACCGCGATGTCGATGCGGCCATAGCGGCTGACCGTTTCTGCGACTTGCGCCTCGCAATCGGCGGCGTCGGCGACATCGGCGGGAAAGGCACTCGCGGTGCCACCGGCACCGGTAATGGCCGCGACCGTTGCTTCCGCCTTCGACAGGTCCCGATCCGTGCACAGGACGGACGCGCCCTCTGCTGCAAAGCGCCTTGCAATTCCGCCGCCCAAGCCACCGCCTGCGCCGGTCACCAGCGCCATTTTTCCTGAAAGCCGCATTGTAATCTTCCTCCCCTGTCATATTCAGATCGTCGCGTTGTCCAAGATTAGGTCGGCGGGCGCCGAAAAGCGACAGGCCGGCCTTCCGGGCCTGGGTTGGGTCGTAACCTCCGCCGACTTGTCTGGTGTCGCGCCGCCGGGCAGACTGTTGCGAAACGCCGTGGGAGGCACATCATGGACGAACCGGTACTGACATCTCTTGGGCCCCATCTTGGCGGGCGGGTCGATGGCATCGATACGGGTGCTGCGCTGGACGATGCGACAGTGGCATGGATTCGCGATGCCCTGATCGACCGTAAAGTGCTCGTCTTCCCGGGCCAGAAACTGGATGCTGCGGGTTTTCATCAATTCGCCCGTCGCCTGGGGTCACTGCAACAGCACGTATTGCGCAAATACCGGCATGACGATTTTCCCGAACTGTCCTGGCTGACCAACGTTGCGAAGGACGGATCGGTTGACGAATTCGGCGTGATACGGGCGACCAGCTGGCACACCGATGGCAGCTATACGCAGGACCCGCCGATGCTGGGTATCCTCTATGCGCTGGAAGTGCCGTCTCGGGGCGGCGCGACGATCTTCGCCGATATGTGCCATGCCCATGACAGCCTGGACGAGCCCACCAGAACAAAACTTGCAGGGCTGACCGGGCTGCACCTGCATGGTGCGGGCCCCGGCGGCGACATGTATGACGGTTCGCTGGCCGACGATCAGGAAGAAGGCTTCCGCGATGCGGTTCATCCCGCCGTCGGCATGCATCCGCTGACGGGGGCAAAGCTGCTCTACGTCAACGCGACCCATACCCGGAAATTCGCTGAAATGGAAACCGGTGAAAGCGTGGCACTGGTCGAGGGCCTGATGGCCCACGCAACGCAGCCGGAGAACCTGTATACGCATGACTGGTCGGTGGGGGATCTGCTGATCTGGGACGAACGGTCGACCATGCATCGCGGCGCCGGCGACTACCCGCCGACGGACCGGCGCATCAAACTGCGCGCCATCGTGCAGGAATTGGGCACGTAACTTCCCCTTGCGTCGTGGCACCGCCCCGTCGCAAAAAGGATGTCTGGTAACGCGAGGATGTCATGGCCGGAAATCTGGATATTGCGGAACTGACGCGGCTGATCGACAGCGGCGAGATCGATACGGTGCTGGTCTGTTTCCCGGACATGCAGGGGCGGCTGATTGGCAAGCGGATTACCGGGCGGTTTTTCCTCGATCACGCGGTGCATGAAATGCATGTCTGCGATTACCTGCTGACCGTCGATATGGAAATGGAGCCCGTGCCCGGCTTCGCGGCGGCAAGCTGGGATACCGGCTATGGTGATTTCGGCGTAAAGCCCGACATGACGACTCTGCGCCGAATTCCCTGGCTGGAAGCAACGGCGCTGGTGATCGGTGATTGCGTCGATGCGGAAGGCAATGAATTGCCGCACAGCCCGCGCGCGATGCTGAAGCGACAGGTGGCGCGGGCGCGCGATGCCGGGCTGGATATCAAGATGGGCTCGGAACTGGAATTCTATATCTTCGACGAAAGTTACGAGTCGGTATCGGACAAGGGTTATGCCGGGCTGCGCACCGCCGGGCGCTATATCGAGGATTACCACATCTTCCAGACCACCAAGGAAGAAGGGCTGGTCCGCGCCATCCGCAACGGGATGGAAGGCGCGGCGGTGCCCATCGAATTTTCCAAGGGTGAATGGGGGCCGGGACAGGCCGAAATAAACCTGCGCTATGCCGACGCGCTGGAGATGGCGGACCGCCATGTGATCTACAAGAACGGGGTGAAGGAAATCGCCTGGGCGCAGGGCAGGGCGGTCACCTTTATGGCCAAGTTCGATACCGATCTGGCGGGGAATTCCTGTCACATCCATGCGTCATTATGGGATGCCGAAACCGATGCGCCGCTCTGCGCCGATGCGAACGGGCAGCATGGGTTGTCGGAAAAATTCCGCCACTGGATCGCAGGGCAGCTTGCGCTCAGCCCGGCGCTGACCCTGTTCTTCGCACCGTCGGTAAACGCGTATAAGCGGTTTCAGTCGGGCACGTTTGCACCAACCCGCATCGCATGGAGCCGGGATAATCGTACGGCGGGTTACCGGTTGGTCGGATCCGGGGCGGGGCTGCGCGCGGAATGCCGGATACCGGGTGCGGATTGCAATCCCTATCTTGCCTTCGCTGCGACGATTGCGGCGGGGCTGCACGGGATCGAGGCAGGGCTGGAACCGCCGGAAATCATCAGCGGCGATATCTATGCGCGCGACGATGTCCCCGAAGTGCCGCGCACGCTGCGCGATGCCATTGATGCGCTGGATGCCAGCACCGAAATGCGCGCGGGGCTCGGCGATGCTGTGGTCGACCACTACCTGCACGCGGCGCGGTGGGAGCAATCGGAAAGCGACCGTCAGGTCACCGATTTTGATCGCCGCCGCATGTTCGAACGCGGCTGACCGGCGTGACCGAAACCCTGCAATGTATCTCGCCGGTCAACGGAGGGGTTTTCGCCGAACGGCCACTGGCCGACGATACGGAAATTGCCGCGGCGCTGTCCCGCGCAGCGGCGGCCGGGCCGGGCTGGCGCGCCACACCGCTGCGGGAACGCTGCGCGATCCTGAACCGCGCCGTCGATGCCTTTGCTGAGGATACGATGGAAATCGCGCAGGAACTGACCTTGCAGATGGGCCGGCCGATTGCCCATACGCCGGGTGAGGTGGCGGGCTTTGCTGAACGGGCCCGGCATATGATTGCGATTGCACCGGACGCCCTGGCCGATATCGAGGCCGCGCCGGTACACGGCGTCACGCGGTTCATCCGGCGTGCACCGCTGGGGCTTGTCTTTGTTGCCGCCCCCTGGAACTACCCCTATCTGACGGCGGTGAATTCCGTCTGGCCGGCGCTGCTGGCCGGGAACACGGTTATCCTGAAACCGTCGCATCAGACCCCGCTGACGGCGGAACGTTTCGCCGCCGCGCTGGCCCGGGCCGGCTTGCCGGAAGGCGTGTACCAGCCGCTGCACCTGTCGCATGCCGGGGCGGAAACGGTGATGCGCACCGCCGATTTCACCGCGTTCACCGGTTCGGTCGCGGGCGGCCATGCGGTGCAGCGCGCGCTGGCGGATGGGTTCAAGGGGGCGGGGCTGGAACTCGGTGGCAAGGATCCCGCCTATGTGCGGCACGATGCCGATATCGCACATGCGGTGGGCCATCTCGCCGATGGGGCGTTCTTCAATGCGGGCCAGTCCTGTTGTGCGATCGAACGCATCTATGTGCATGCGGATGTCTATGACGATTTTGCCGCCGGGCTGATCCGCGCCGCACGGAATTACCGGCTGGGCGATCCGCGTGATCCGGAAACCAATCTGGGGCCGATGGTGCGCGCAGGCGCTGCCGATTTCGTCCGGGGCCAGGTCGCGGATGCGGTTGCCGCCGGTGCGCGGGCGATGGTTGACCCGAAAACCTTTCCGACGGACAAGCCAGGCACGCCCTATATGGCGCCGCAGGTGCTGATAAATGTCGACCATTCGATGCGGGTGATGACAGAGGAAAGCTTCGGCCCGGTTGTCGGTATCATGAAGGTGGGTTCCGACGACGAAGCCATCGCCCTGATGAATGACAGCGATTACGGGCTGACCGCCGCCGTCTGGACCCGGGATGAAGCAGCGGCGCTTGCCATCGGCGAACGCGTTGAAACCGGCACCTGGTTCATGAACCGCTGCGACTATCTGGACCCGGCGCTGGCCTGGACCGGGGTGAAACATTCCGGGCGTGGCTGTACTCTGTCGCCGGTTGGTTTCGAACAACTGACGCGGCCGAAATCGTTTCACCTGAGGATTCAGACATGATCATGGGCAGCATTGACCCGGCGACATTGCGCGGAAGCTGGTCCTACCCGACGCAGGTGCGGTTCGGGCCGGGACGCATTCGCGAAATGGCGCGGGCCTGTGGCTCGCTCGGCATGACGAAGCCGCTGCTTGTCACCGACCCGGTGCTGGCCGCGCTGCCAATGGTACAGGCGGGGCTGGATGCCAACGCGAAATCGGATATGCCGACCGGTTTGTTCACGCAGGTTCAGGGCAACCCGGTTGGTCGCAACGTGATGGATGGCGTCGCCGCGTATCGCGACGGCGGCCATGACGGGGTGATCGCTTTCGGTGGCGGCAGCGCGATTGATGCGGCCAAATGTATCGCGCTGATGGCCGGGCAGACCCGCCCGTTATTCGATTTCGAGGATTCGGGCAGTAACTGGAAACGCGTTGATCCCGCTGGCGTGGCGCCGGTGGTGGCGGTGCCGACCACGGCGGGCACGGGGTCGGAAGTCGGCCGGGCCTCGGTCATCATCGATGAAGACACCGCGACCAAAAAGATCATTTTCCACCCGACGATGATGCCCGGCGTGGTGATCGCCGACCCGGAACTGACGCTGGGCCTGCCGTCGCATGTCACGGCGGCGACCGGCATGGACGCGTTGGCGCATTGCATCGAAGCGCTGTGCGCGCCGGGTTTCCACCCGATGGCGGATGGTATCGCGCTGGAAGGCATGCGGCTGGTGCATGACTGGCTGCCCGCCGCCCATGCGGATGGATCGATTCTTGCGGCACGGGCGCATATGCTGGTCGCGGCGTCGATGGGCGCGACCGCGTTCCAGAAGGGGCTGGGCGCGGTGCATTCGATCAGCCATCCGGCGGGCGCGATGTATGGCGTGCATCACGGGCTCGCCAATGCGGTGCTGCTGCCCTATGTGCTGAAATTCAACCGCCCGGCGATCGAGGACCGGATGACCAGGCTGGCGCGGTTGCTGGGCCTGAACGACCCGGGGTTCGATGCGGTGATGGCGTGGATTCTGGAGCTGCGTGAAACGCTTGGCATCCCGCACAGCTTCGCCGAAGCGGGCGTGCCGGAAGACGATGCGGATACGCTGGCGGAAGCTGCGGCGAAGGACCCGACCGCGCCGGGAAATCCCGTGCCGGTGGACGCCGCGGCGCTGAAAGGCATATTCCTCGACTGTGTGCGCGGCAATTTATAAAGGGGACGACATGACAATCGAATTGCAGGCGGTGGGCACCGTGGTCGGCGGCCGGGCCGAACCGACCGATGATGACTGGGACAGTGAGACGGCGGTCATCGCGCTGGACACGTCGCGTTTCACGGCGGAATCGCTGGCCGGGCTGGATGCGTTTTCCCATGTCGAGGTGGTCTTCCATTTCGACCGCGTGTCGGAAGACGATATCCAGTATGTCGCCCGCCACCCGCGCGGCAATACCGATTGGCCGAAGGTCGGCATCTTCGCCCAGCGCGGCAGGGTGCGGCCCAACCGGATCGGCGTGACGGTCTGCAAACTGCTGAAAGTGGAAGGTACGGAAATCACCGTGCAGGGCCTCGACGCCATCGACGGCACCCCGGTGCTCGACATCAAGCCCTACATGACCGGCTTCCAGGTGCGCGGCGCAGTTGAGGAACCGGAATGGTCGAAGGTGCTGATGGCGGAGTACTGGTAGGGCGATATAGCGCCTAAACCCGGCCCGCCCGCGCCAGCAGGGCATGCATCAGCACGTCGGTACCGGCGGCAAGGTCTTCGGGGCGGGCGTTTTCGGCTTCGTTGTGGCTGATGCCATCCTCGCAGGGGACGAAGATCATGCCGGCGGGGCAGGTTCGCGCCAGGTAGATCGCGTCATGCCCCGCACCGGAATAGATATCCATATGCGGAATGCCGAGCGCATTTGCCGCGTCGCGCACCGCCTGAATGCACTGCGTATCGAAGGCGACGGAATCGCGGTGGCCCTTGACGTTGATCGACAGGCCAAGGCCCTGCGTATTTGAAACTTCTTCACAGATCGCGACCATTCGGGCACCGGCGGCCGCCAGCGTTTCGGTATCGGGATGGCGGCTGTCGATGGTGAAAACGACCTGACCCGGAATCGTGTTGCGCGAATTGGGGCGCACCCGGACATGCCCTACCGTGATCACCGGGTAGGGCTCGAATTCGAAGGCGACATCGTCGACCCGGTGGATCATTTCCGCCGCGCCCCGCATTGCGTCCTTGCGCAGGGTCATGGGCAGGGTGCCGGCATGGCCTTCCTCGCCGGTGATCGTGATTTCGTAAACCGTGGCGGCCTGTGCGCCCTCGACCGCGCCGATCTGCAGCCCGGCGTTTTCCAGAATGGGGCCCTGCTCGATATGCACCTCGAAGAAACTGTCGACGGCATAACCGCCTACCGGTTCGGGCCCGGCATACCCGATGCGCTGCAATTCCGACCCGACGGAGAGGCCGTCCGCATCGGTCATGGCGAGTGTTTCGGCAAGAGTACGGCCACCCGTAAACGCGCTGGAGCCAAGGCAACCATCGCCGAAACGCGAGCCTTCCTCGTCGGTCCAGCAGACGATATCGATTGGTTTTTCGTGGTGGACGTCCGCGTCGTTCAGTGCGCGGACCGCTTCCAGTCCCGCCAGCACGCCGAATATGCCGTCGAAGCGCCCGCCCAGCGGTTGCGTATCCAGATGGCTGCCGGTCATGACCGGCGCCGCTGCCGGGTTGGTTCCGGCCCGGCGGGCAAAGATATTGCCGACACCGTCGATCCGTATTTCGCAGCCCGCTTCCCGGGCCCAGGTCACGAAGAGATCCCGGGCCTGCCTGTCTTCATCGGTAAGGGCCAGCCGCCCGACGCCGCCACTAGGCGTCGCGCCAAACACGGCCATCGCCGTATGGGCATTCCAAAGGCGCTGTGAATTGCATCGTAGGTCGGTCATCGTCGGGCCCCGCTATATACTCCGGTTCCCCCCTGAGCCTGTTTTCTTCCCACAATTCGGTTTTGCCGTAAAGTGCAATTCCGCCATGTCGCCCGCACCGGGGCGACAGCGGTCGGTGCGCTTTTGCCTATTTCCCCGCTTTTGGTTTCTTGGCGGCTTGGGTGTCATCGGAAAACAGCTGCATGCCGGCCTTGACCAGTTCGGCGTTGTTTTCCTGAAAATCCTTCAGCGCTGTCTCGTACCATTGCTTTTGCAGGTTCATGAAATCTTCCGGCGTTTTGCATTGTGCGAGTTCCGCCATGTGGTTCATGTCTGACTGAACACGCGCCTGACCGAATTCGAACATCCGGTTGGCAATCGTCGCTGTTTCCTCAAGCACTTTGGTGTTGCCGACAGTGCTGATATTCTGCGCCATATCCATCGGAAATTTCGGCATTCCCTCCCAGAACTGGCGCACTGAATCCAGGAAATCCGCGCCCGGCATAGCACCGGCGCTTCCGCCCTGGCCTTTTTCCTGTTTCCTGTCATCCGTCATCGTTGCGTTCCCTGATTGATCCTGTCCGTTTCAACGGCACCATCGCCGGGTCATCGCCGGGTCCTCGTAATGGCCGAACCCGCGTCATGCACTGCCGTTTATGACACAATACCGACTCTATATTCCGGCCGATGACGCTGCTGTGATGCAAATCAGGCCGGTGCTGTTATCCCGCCAGTTTCATATGCAGGGATTCCTGCTCGTAATAGGTCTCGCGGTAGCGTGTCACGGCCATCAGATGCGCGGCGATGGCATCATCGTCCAGTTCAGCCTTCGGCGGGGTCAGTGGTTCGAAATGCCCGTAGCGGTCTTCGCCGCGCACCAGCATCGCCGCTGTCTTGTATTTGCCGCGCGGCTTCTCCGTCGGCGGCATGAAGTTCATGCCCAGCCCGATACGGCGGTGACCCAGTGTGTTGGGGCCGGACCGGTGCGGGCACAATCCGTGATGCATTGAAAACTGTCCCGGTTTCAACGCCATGGTTTCCACACCGGATTCATCCAGCGGGTCAGTGATGACCTGCCCGGCGCGGTTGACGCTGTTTTCGACCACATTTGCCACATGCTGCATCTGCCGTGGCCCGTCGCCGTAATAGGGCAGCACATCCATGCAGCCGGCTTCATGGCTGGCTTCGGTAAGTGCGACCCAGGCGGTCACGACTTCCGGCGACCGGCCGATCCCGAAATAGGTTGAATCCTGATGCCAGGCGGCATTGGTCGGGGTGTTCGGTTCCTTGATGAAGAAGGTGCTGGTGTAGACCATGATGTCCGGTCCGATCAGATCCTCAACCTTGTCCAGGATACCGGGATGCTGCGTCAGCTTTGTGAACCAGGGCAAAGTGATATGCGGCATGGTCCGCCATTTCAGGTCCTTGGAGGCATTGACCGGCGATCCCAGCCAGTCCTCGAACCGCGCCAGATTGGCCAGGCAATCCTGCCGCTCGTCTTCGCTCAACAGGTCGAAGGGATACAGGAAGCCATCGCGCTTCCAGTCCGCGACCTGTGTATCGGTAAGTCCCTTGCCCATCGGTCTTCCTCCCGCGAATGTTTGACCACGAAGGAAACGCTAGCGCAGTGGCGCGGATGCGGCAAGAAGGGTTGGTTGGCGGGTGGTTTGGAAAATGTGCCGCGACAGCGTTACATCAGCCGTGAGTCACGGAAACTTTCCAGAAACGTCGTAACGAAGACGGCCGCATTCTTGTCGTGCAGAAGTTCGCGCATTTTTTCGGTATCGCGCAGCGCGGTCAGGTCGATATAGCTCTTGCGGCAACCCGGCGGTAATTCGGCGAATGGCACATAGGCCATATCCCATTCGCCGAACTGGCGCGCCGGAACGTCTTCCGACTGCAGTATGATGCAGCCGCTGTGGCGCGTGTCCCGGTTGATACGCCGATAGCAGGTAAGGACGTTGTCCTTTTCCCCTTCCAGGATCTGAAGGAAACTGCCATCGTGGAAGATCAGCAGCCCGGTGATGTGGTCGCGGGCATTGTTCTGTCGCGACTTGGCCAGAATGCTTTGGATATCGTCCGGCGAAATCCGGTTCGGTGTCGAACTCAGATAAATCAGGCGGTGGATCATTCTTCAATCCGTCTAGGGCGGGTGTTAGCGGACGATATCATGAACGTTCTAAAGGCAGGTTAATTGGCCTGACACCCGGCCAGTCATCATGCCTTTTTGCTGACGGAATCCAGCGTCGGCATATTGTAGCGGTCTGCCGGATTCAGCCAGCCCTTAAAGTTCGGCTTGCGCTTTTCGGCGAAGGCCTTGCGCGATTCCATCCGGTCCGATTGGTCCCCATGAGCGTGCAGCGCCTCTGCCAGTTTCTCGATTTCGGGGGATGGCTTCTGGCGCATCTGCCGCATCATGTAGACCGTATTGACGCGGGCGGCCGGCGGCAGGGTCAGCAGGTGTTCGGCCATCTCATACGCCGTGGGCAGCAATTCGTCGGCATCGACCAGGCGGTTGATGAAGCCCAGTTCATACAGCCGGTCCGCGGTGAAACGATAGGCAAGCGCCATTTCCATCGCGATCGGATGCGGCAGGTCGGCGACCAGCCCGTGATTGTATCCGCCCAGCAGCCAGCGCTTGGCTTCCGACATCTCGAAGACCGCACCGCGCACCGCAACGCGCAGGTCGGTATTTTCGACCAGCATGAAGCCGCCACCCATGGCAAAGCCGTTGATCGCGCCGATAACCGGCTTTTCCAGCGTGCCGTCCATGAAGGGGTTGGGCAGTTCGCGTTCGTCCAGACCGGGCGCGCCGCGTTCCAGCGATTCCTTCATGTCTTCGCCGGCGCAGAAGGCCTTGCCTGTGCCGGTGAACACCGCGACTTCCAGGTCCGGGTCGGTACGGAATTCGGTGAAGGCTTCGGCCATCTTGGTCCGCAATTCAAAGCCGATGGCATTCATGCGTTCGGGCCGGTTCAGCCGGATCGTCATGATCTGGCCGTGACGTTCGGTTTCGACAACGCTCATCTTGTTTCCCTTCGTGTTACTGGTTTGTCGCAAGGGTAGTCTGCCGGACGCGTCGATTCAATTGCCTGGCTGTGGTTCGCCTGCCTTGATTTTTCCTCAATACCGGGCCGGTTCGGCCCTTTTTCATCGCTACCCCATCGCGTGCTGCGAATTGCGCAGCGGGAATTCCATCCAATGGGGGAACGCAAATGAACAGTACGGGATTGGCGGCCATCGTATTCGCCGCGTTGGTCGTGACGGCCTGCGAAGTTGACATGAGGTCTTCTCAGGAACTGTCCACAGCCGCGCCGGCGCCGCAGTTGATGTCGAGCGGAAGCGTCGCGGCGCACCGCAAAGCTGCAGCAAAGCATCATGCCGCGCCGCCGGTCGCTATGCCGGCAAGCCGGGACCAGTTCCAGGAAATCGAACGCAATGCCATCAAACGCGTCGCCGATGCCCCGGTGTCGACTTTCTCGGTTGACGTTGACACCGCGTCATATTCAACCGTCCGGCATATGCTGAATCGCGGTGCGATGCCGCCGTCGGATGCGGTGCGGGTGGAAGAACTGGTCAACTATTTCCGGTACGATTACCCGCTGGCGACATCCCCCGATGAACCGTTCCGCCCCAGCGTCACCGTGATGCCCAGCCCGTGGCGGAAGGGAAACAAACTGATCCATATTGGCATCCGGGGATACGATATCGAAGCGAGCCAGAAGCCGCGCAGTAATCTTGTTTTCCTGCTGGATGTTTCAGGTTCGATGAACGCGCCGGACAAGCTGCCACTGGTCATCCAGTCGCTGAAGCTGCTGCTGGGGTCGCTGGACGATGACGACACGGTCGGAATCGTTGTCTATGCCGGGGCGGCGGGCATGGTGCTGTCGCCGACAAGGGTGGCACAGAAGCATCTGATCCACGCGGCGCTGGACAATCTGCGTGCCGGTGGGTCAACCGCAGGGGGCGCCGGTATCCGGCAGGCCTATGCACTGGCGCGCGAACAATTCGACGAAAAATCCGTCAATCGGGTCGTGCTGGCGACCGATGGTGACTTCAATGTCGGCGTCAGCAGCGCGAAGGACCTCAGGGCGCTTATCGAGAAACAGCGTGATACGGGCGTCTATCTCACAGTGCTGGGTTTCGGGCAGGGCAATCTGAACGATCATGCGATGCAGGCGCTGGCGCAGAGCGGCAATGGCGTGGCCGCGCATATCGATACGCTGAACGAAGCCCGCAAGGTGCTGGTCGACGAGGCATCCTCGACCCTGTTTCCGATTGCAAAGGATGTGAAGATCCAGGTTGAATTCAACCCGGATACGGTCAGCGAATACCGGCTGATCGGTTATGAAACCCGTGCGCTGAAGCGTGAGGATTTCCGCAATGACGCGGTGGACGCGGGCGATATCGGCGCCGGCCATTCCGTGACTGCGATCTATGAGATCACCCCGGTGGGTAGCGATAGCGGCATGATCGGGGAAAACCGGTATCAGGAAACACAATCAGCCTCGGCAAAAACGGATAGCGAATACGGCTTCCTGAAAATTCGCTACAAGCTGCCTGAAGAAGAAGACTCCAAACTGATATCGGTTGCATTCGGCAAGGCGCAGGAACGCGATGACCTGGACGCACCGGCGGAAACAGGACGCCTGCGCGAGGTGCGCTGGGCGACCGCCGTCGCCGGTTTCGGGCAGATCATGTCCGGCGGAAAATACATCGGCGGGTTCCGCTATGACGACGTCATCAATCTGGCGAAATCGAGCAAGGGCGCGGATGAATACGGGTTGCGGGCTGAATTCATCAACCTGGTGCGGCTGGCCAAGGCATCATCGGCAGTAGCGGCAAGGTAAGCGAATGGCGAAGACGGGGCGGGGATAGCGTAATCCCCGTCCCGCGACGTCGAGGGATGCGGAAAAGGCCGGGTCACTGCAGGTTGTGGACGCAAAGAATGCCCCGTCGTGTCAGGCGAAGCGTGCTGTCTTTCAAGTCGCGAAACCCATGCTCAAAACGGCTTGGGAAAACCCCGAATCCAGATGGCTTGTTGCATTTACGGGGCGTTTCCCTAGGTTTGGCAGCGAATACAGCAAGCAATTATTGGAGAATTTCACGTTATGTCAGCACAACTGGCGGAAACGGCGGAAGACGTTTCACGCATCGCTTTCGGGTTTATGGCGTCCAAGGCCCTGTTTGCCGGGTTACATATCGGCGTCTTTACAAATCTCGCGGAAGGCCCGAAAACCGCCACCCAGGTCGCGAAGGAAACCGATGTGCCGGTCAATCGGGTCACAACGCTGCTGACGGCGCTGACAGGTATCGGACTGGTTGATCGGGAAGAAGAAACCTACGCCAATTCGCCGGGCGCGGAGGCATTCCTCGTTCATGGCGCAAAATACGATTTCGGCGACTACCTGCGCTATCAGATCGATGGGCAGATGTATCCGTTCCTCGACCAGTTGAACGATGTGGTGGATGGCTCGCTCGATCCGAACGCAGTGGATTCCTACCAGCACTGGATGGCCGACCCGGAAGAAGCCGCGCTGTACAGCAATGCGCAGCATGCCGGCTCACTGGGGCCCGGGCGGACGCTGGCGCGGCTGGTCGACCTGTCCGGCGCGAAGAATTTGCTTGATATCGGCGGTGGTACGGGCGCGATGAGTATCCGCCTGCTGGAAGCCAACCCCGACCTGGTTGCGACCATTATCGATTTTCCGAACGTGGCGGAGATTGGCTGGCGCTTCGTGACCGAGGCCGGCATGGTCGACCGGGTACGGTATATTCCTGCCAATGCGCTGCAGACGGAATGGCCGACAGGACAGGACGCGATCCTGATGTCCTACCTGTTCAGCGGCGTGCCGGGAACCGAAGTGCCGCGTCTCGTAAAAGATGCCTTCGACTGTCTGGCGCCGGGCGGGCACTACATGGTGCATGACTTCATGGTCGAGGACGACCGCAGCGGCCCGCCGATGGCAGCGCTGTGGCAGCTTCAGCACATGGCGTTCACGCCGGAAGCGCGCTCGGTAACGCCGGGATGGCTGAAGGGGCAGATGGAAGAGGTCGGATTCACCGATATCCGCGAAGAAGAAATGATCCCGGGCCTGACGCGGCTGCTCCACGCGCGCAAACCGGGCTGAGCCCATGGCCCGGTCCGAGTTCCGGTTTTCCTGGCCGTTTCGCGTCCGTTATTCGGAAGTGGACGGCCAGAAGATTGTCTTCAATGCCCACTACCTGACCTATTTCGACACGGCGATCACCGAATATTGCCGGGCGCTGCCATACGATTATATGGGGCAGGTCGAACGAACCGGAGAGGATTTCCACACCGTTCGCAGCCTGGTCGAATACCAGCAGCCGATCCTGTTCGACGAGGATATCGAAGTCCATGTCCGGGTCGCGCGGCTGGGCCGGTCGTCGGTGACGTTCCTGCTGGAAATTCACCCGGCAGGCGCGGAGGATCTGCGCGCCACCGGCGAGGTCGTCTGGGTAAATACCGATCAGGCCGCCCATAAATCCGCAGCGCTGCCTTCGGAACTGGTGGCGAAAATCACCGTGCTGGAAGGTGACAGGCTCGGCGCCTGACTATCCTCGGCGGTGCGCGCCAGATGGCCGCATCTTGACAAGATTCGTGCGAAGACCTTTGCTTGACCGACGGGAAGACGCTGCGTTCGCGCGTTGCCCAACGCCTGCGATGGGGAAATACCATGGATGACGTCGATCTGACTGCGTTGAGCCAGCGGCCTGCTGCCAGCGATACCGATCTGGTGACACACTGGCTGGGTGCGTTTGAAACCGCGCTGGGCAGTGGCGATGCATCTGCGGTTGCGGCGCTGTTCCAGCGGGACAGTCACTGGCGTGACCTGCTGGCCTTTACCTGGAGTATCAGTCCGTTCGGCGGCGCCGATGATATCGCCGCCGGGCTGATCAATGCGCAGGCCACGGTTGGTGCGCGGGGCTTTCGGGTTTCCGAAACCCGCACCGCACCGCGCCGCGTAAAGCGGCTGGGCGTGGAGGCTATCGAAGCGATGATCGAGTTCGAAACCGAAACCGGCCGGGGCAATGGCGTCGTTCGGTTGATCCCCGGCGAGGGCGCCGGACCCCTTGCCTGGGTGCTGATGACCGCGCTGGATGAGATCAAGGGGCATGAAGAACATGTCGGCGTGCGCCGTCCGACCGGCGATGCCTATTCCCGTAATTTCGGGGGTGAAAACTGGCTCGACCAGCGCGTCAAATCCCGTGAATACGCGGATCGTGACCCCGCCGTGCTGGTGGTTGGTGGCGGCCAGGCAGGATTGGCGATTGCGGCGCGGCTCAACCAGCTTGATGTGGATACGCTGGTCGTCGACCGGTTTGAACGTATCGGTGACAACTGGCGCAAGCGCTATCACTCGCTGGCGCTGCATAACCAGATTGTCGCGAACCACCTGCCCTATATGCCGTTTCCGCCGACCATGCCCAAATATATTCCCAAGGACATGCTGGCGAACTGGTTCGAATGCTATGCCGAAGCGCTGGAGGTCAACTTCTGGACCGGCACCGAATTCATCGGCGGTTCTTATGACGAAGCGGATAAATGCTGGACCGCGACCCTGCGCAAATCGGACGGGACCGAACGCATCATGCGGCCGCGCCATGTTGTCTTCGCCAATGGCGTAAGCGGCATTGCCCGGATTCCCGACCTGCCGGGGCTGAAGGATTTTGCCGGTGAGGTCGTCCATTCGCACAGCTTTACCGACGGCAAGGCCTGGAAGGATAAAAAGGCGCTGGTGCTCGGTACCGGGAACAGCGGCCATGATGTCGCCCAGGACCTGTACAGTCACGGCGCGGACACCACCATCATCCAGCGCGGTTCGGGCACGGTGGTCAGCATCGATCCCAGCGCCAAGCTGAACTACGCGCTGTATGAAGAAGGCCCGCCGCTCGATGATTGCGACCTGCTGGCGACGGCGGCGACCTATCCGCTGATCGTCAAGGGCTACCAGATGGCCGTTGAACGCATGGTCGAGATGGACAAGGACCTGATTGCCGCGCTGAAGGCGAAGGGGTTCAAATACGATATCGGCGAGGATGGCACCGGTCACCAGATGAAATATCGCCGGCGCGGCGGCGGCTATTACCTGAATGCCGGCTGTTCGGACCTGATCATCGAAGGCGAAATCGGGCTGATGCATTTCGACACCATCGAACGCTTCACCGCCGATGGCGCGCTGATGAAGGATGGCAGTACCGTGCCGACCGACCTGATCGTGTTGGCAACCGGCTACTATACCCAGCAGGAACTCGTCCGCCGCCTGCTTGGTAATGATGTCGCCGAAAAGGTTGGCGAAATCTGGGGCATCGGCGAAGACGGCGAAATGGCCAATATGTGGAAGCGTACCGCGCAGGACGGGCTGTGGTTCATCGCGGGCAGCCTGGCGCAATGCCGTATTTACTCCAAGTACCTTGCCCTGCAGATCAAGGCGTCCGAGGAAGGGCTGATCGGCCCGCTCCCGGTATAGATATTGCCGGGAACCGCGTTCGGCTGCCCTAGTTCAGTTAATTTTGACGTGAATCTTGGCGGCAGCATCGCCATATAACCCGTAATATGCCAGATACGACCGAACATAATCGCGGCACTGCTACGGCTGACGCTCTGGAACCTCCGCTTTCAGAGAAGCAGGGTGCTGTTGCGATGAAGGGCGCCCGCCTTTCCTATCCGACGCCCGAGGGCGAAATCGAGGTGCTGCAGGGTGTTGACCTCGTTGTCACCCCCGGCGAGATCGTTGCCGTCACCGGGCCTTCCGGTTCCGGAAAATCTTCGCTGATAGCTGTGATTGGCGGGCTGGAGGTACCTTCGGGCGGAACGACTTGTGTCCTTGGTCTTGACATGATGACGGCCGGTGAGCAGGCGCGTACCCGGTTGCGGCGCCGGGACATCGGCGTCGTGTTCCAGTCCTATCACCTCGTCCCTGCCATGACGGCGCTGCAGAATGTTGCGCTGCCGCTGATTCTCGCCGGCGAGTCATCGGCTGAGGACCGCGCGGCCGCCCTGTTAAAGCGGGTTGGTCTCGAACACCGGCTCACGCACCGTCCATCCGCTCTTTCCGGGGGCGAACAGCAGCGGGTGGCGATTGCCCGGGCGTTTGTCGTTGGGCCGCGCCTGATCCTCGCTGATGAACCGACCGGCAATCTTGACCAGCGGACCGGCCAGGTCGTCGCGGATACAATGTTTTCCCTGGCACGGGACACGGGAGCCGCCATGCTGCTCGTCACGCATGATCCGGCACTGGCAGACCGGTGTGACCGGACCGTCGCCATCGATGGCGGCCGCATCGTGAGCTGAGATGGCAGTCATGCGTGATGGTGACCTGACGCCTGGTATCCTGTTGACCCTGCTGCGTGCGGAACTGGCCGCCGGGATCTACGGGTTGCGCCTGTTCATTGCCTGTGTCGCAATCGCTACGGCCATGCTCGGCGCGGTGTGGATGCTCGGCGACGGGCTGTCGCGATCGCTGGAGCGGAGCGGGTCAGCAATACTTGGCGGCGACATTGCTGTTTCTGTTGTCAATGCGCCGCTGGACGAATCCCTTGTCGCCCGTATTGCAGAAAACGGAACCTTGTCCCGGGTGGCGGAATTGCGGACATCAGCGACTGCGAAAGGGGTGCGTGCGCCGGTCGAAATGAAGGGCGTCGACGCCGCCTATCCCCTGTACGGTAAACTTGTCCTCGCCGAGGGGAGCATGGCGGACTTCCAGGCTGCCGCAAGCGACAGGCGTCCGGGGGCTCTTGTCGAACGCGAACTCCTTGCCCGGTTTGGTGCCGCGGTGGGCGACCCGATTCGCCTCGGCCAGACCGAATTCATCATCCGCGGCGTGATCGAGACGGAGCCCGACCGGCTATCTGCCGGACGCTTTCTGGTTGGCCCCCGCATCATCGTCGGTCTGAAGGATTTGCCGGGGACAGGGTTGCTCGCCTTCGGGTCGCTGGTCGATTTCCGCTATCGGCTGAAGGTTCCTGACGGCAGCGACATTCAGGCGGCGCTTTTGGATCTGCGCAACCTGACCCCGGAAGGTGGCTGGGAGCTCGAGACCCCCAAGGATGCGGGTGACCGGGTGCGGCGAACTGTCGACCACACGACGACATTCCTCGGTGCCGCAGGTATTGTTGCGTTGGCAGTCGGCCTTGCCGGGGCGTGGGCCGCGGCCAATGTGTGGGTTTCCCGCCGCTCGCGGACGATTGCGCTGTATCGGCTGTCCGGGGCGACGCCCGCTGTTGTGGTTGCCCTGCACGGCATGGTCATTGCGATTGCCGCCGCCGCCGGCATGGCCTTCGGCTTTGCAGTTGCGACTGTGACGACCGTCGTGTTGATGGATATTGTCAGTGCGCGGCTGCAACTGCTGTGGCATGTGGAGACGCTGGCGATACCCGCGCTGCAGGTCGCCGGGGTCCTCGTTCTCGGTCTTGCCGGTGCTTCGAGTGCCGCCCTTTCCGGTGCCGCGCATCTTTCTCCAGGTGCTGCAATGCGCAGCGGCGACGCGCCGCTCTCTTCACATCCGCGCCATCTTGCCTTTGGCGCTGCTGCGATGGCTGGCGCTGTCGCCCTCGCGATTTTCAGCTTGCCGATACCAGGCCTGGCTGCGGCTGCTGCCGCAGGTCTTGTCCTGGCGGCGGCAGTGCTGGGCCTGTGCGGCTGGGTGCTGGCGCGTTTTGCGATGCGTCGCCAGCCGCGCGGTTTTGTCGGCCGGGTCGCGATGCATGGCCTCGCGATTCCCGGCGCGGTGGCGACAAAGGCAGTGGCGATTGGCATTGGCATTGCCGGCGTGACGGCGATTATAGCGGCTCAGAACTCGCTGGAAGTGTCGCTGCGGGCGGAACTGCCCGAACGTATCCCTGATCTGGTGCTGCTCGACATCCAGCCTCACCAAGTCGAAATGGTCCGCGCCCGGATAGATGGCGACCCTGGGCTTGGCGACCTTCAGGCCTCGCCCTTCATGCGGGCAACCATCCTCAAGGTAAATGGTGTTCCCGCGGAGGAGGCGTTGCGACTGCCCGGCAAGTCCTGGGTCATCGAGGGGGACCGCAGTTTCGCCTGGTCCGCCGCGCCGACGGGGGCGGAGCTCCTGGCTGGCGAATGGTGGCCGGAAGACTATTCAGGTCCGCCGGTCGTTTCCGCGGAGGAGGACGTGCAGGAGGCATTCGATCTCAAGCCGGGCGATCGTCTGACCTACAGCGTGCTGGGCCGGACCTTTACTTCTGAAGTGGCCAATATCCGCAAGGAGTATCACAGGACCTTTCGGCCGGAATTCCTGCTTGTGGCCTCGCCGCAGCCGTTTCGCGAAGCGCCGCACAGCTGGGTGATGAGTCTTGAGGGCAATACGGACGATTCGGTTGATGCCCTGATCCGCGACCTGGCAGCGACCGCACCGAACGTCACCAGTATTGATATCCGCAAGATTGTAACCCGCGTGATCGAGGTGATAGACGGCGCGGTGCTGGCGTCCCTCGCGGTCGCGGCGACGTTACTCGCTGCGGGCGCACTGTCGCTGGCCTCGGTCGTCGCGGCTGATGTTGATGCGCGCCGCCGCGAGGCGCTGGCCTTCGTCCTGATCGGCGCATCGCGAATGGAGGTTGCGATGGCCAGACTTGGCGAGGCCGCCTGCGTCGGTGCGCTGGCTGCGGTGCTTGGCGGGATTGCGGGGCAAGCGGGTGGGTACTGGCTCGTGCAGCAGGCGCTTCGAGTCGATTGGTCGCCGGGGGCGGTATCCATTGTCCTGCCGCTTCTGCTTGGCGTTCTGTCGGCCCTGGCTGCTGGTGCCGCCGGAGGACTCGGCGCAGTGCCGCGAGGGCGTGGACAGGTCGCGCGGCTGCTCACTTCCTGAACCTGTAACTTCAATCAATATGGCTGCGCATGACTGTCGCCAGCCCTGTCGCCGGTGATATCATGCCGCATGACGCGGGCATGCCTGCCCGAATTTGACTGAGGGGGTGTTCATGAAAATTACCGGGGTAAGATGCATTCCGCTATCACATGCAGTGCCGCCCGAAAAACGGCAGCGCAGCGATCTCGGCACGCGGGTGAAGAACGACTCGACCCTGATCATGGTGGATACCGATGACGGGCTGACGGGCATGGGGGCGGCGCTGGGCAATCCTGAAGTGGTCCGCGCCATCGTCGAATTCGAACTGGCCCCGGCGCTTATCGGCATGGACCCGATGTTCTCCGAACGGATTTACGAGGTCATGTATAACGGCTCGCGGGCAATCCCGGCGATCCGGCAGGGCTGGGCCCAGCCGGAACCGACGCGCCGCCGCGGCACCGTGATGGAGGCGATTTCCGGCATAGACCTGGCCGTGTGGGACGTGAAGGCGCAGGCGATGGGCGTGCCGATCTACAAGGCGCTTGGCGCGGTGCGCGATCAGGTGCGCGGCTATGCATCCGGCGGCTGGGCGCCTGGCGACGAAGCCGAAGCGGAAATGGCCGGCTATGCCGCCAAGGGCTTTACGGCGGTAAAGATGCGCGTCGTTGGCCATGACGGATTTTCATTTGAAAAAGCCGTGCGGCGGATTGCGGCAGCGCGACGCGGCATCGGCCCGGATGTGGAGCTGTTCATCGATGCGCATGGCGCGCTGGACGTTTCCACGTCGATCCGGCTGGCGAAGCTGGTTGAGGAATACGATATTTCCTGGTTCGAGGAACCGATCTCACCGGATGATCATGCGGGATTGCGGCTGGTGCGGCAGGCGACGTCGATCCCCATCGCGACCGGCGAACGCGAATTTACCCGCTTTGACTTTGCCGACCTGCTGGATCATCAGGCGCTGGATATTGCCCAGCCCGATATCGGCCGGGCCGGCGGTTTTACGGAAATCCGCCGCATTTCGGCCCTGACTTCCGCCCGGCAGGTGCGGCTGGCACCGCATGCGTGGAGCAACGGGGTGCTGTTCGCGGCCTCCATCCATCTCGCCTGCCATTGTCCGAACTGCCACATCCTGGAAGTCAGTCAGGCGCATATGCCGATGATGTATGAACTGTTCGAGGAACCGTTCGATATCGGCGCGGATGGCGAAGTTCGACCGCCGGAGAAACCGGGCCTCGGCTTCACCCTGCGCGAAGACGCGCTGGAACGCTTCAAATATATCCCGGGGCCGTCCTCGGTCTGGTAGGCGGGAGAGCGGATTCGCTCTCCCTTATTATTTTTTCCGGCAAATACGTCGTCGCAGACGATTCCGTCTGCTCGGGATGTGCTCTATTCCGGCAGCGACACCCGTTCCAGAATCATGTGCAAGGTGCGCAGTCGGTGGCGGTGGATACGTCGGATCCAGGGTGTCTGGTTGGCCTCAAACCAGCTGGGTTGCTTGTACACCTCAGGCGTTTCCAGATGGTACACCGCGACATAGCGCGGCAGCCCGCTGACCGCACGGAAACGGCGCGCCGCTAGCATGCCGGGTACCGCGTCCATCAGCGGCATGTGCTCTTCATTGTACCACTCGTTAAATTCTTCCTCGATGGCAGGGTCGACTTCCATCGCCGAAATGCATAATCCGCCCGCCGCATCTGGCGAAGGCGTTCCGCCCGGGCGGATCTGTTCCAGGACCCATTCATGCGCCGGCGGCGCGGGGCAGGCGGACCACAGGTCTGCCGGAAGCACGGTGAAATCCGCATAGGGCGCCTCGACCAGCACGACGCCGCGTTTGGGATGATCGTCAGACGGTGCGCGGCTGTTCCGGTCGGTCACCCCGCCGATATAGGCCTGCACAGTGGGATCGACGCCGCCTGACGTGGCCGGATAACGAAACGCCAGCGCGCTTTCCGCCGGTACGAAGGTGCCGATCCGCATGCCAAGACGCGATTCCATATCGATAGCCATTACCGCCCCCCATGATGTTGTCCTGCGGGACAGTATGCGTCAGTGCGGCGGTGCCGTCATGGTCTGGTCGTTTGACCGTGACGGACGGCTATTTCTTGCCTTCCATCCGCTTGCGGGCATGCTCGGCGGCTTCGCTGATCTCGTCGACGGCTTCGTCGATATGCTCGCAAAGATGTTTCCACGCATTCTCGCCCGCTTCCTCCAGTTCTTTGAGGAGCTCGTCGAGACGGCTGCGCTTCGCCTTGACCCGTTGCAGGGCGGCTTCGTTTTCATCCTCGGATGTCGATTCGGTGGATTCCAGGTGGCGCTCGTGGTGTTCCATGGCTTCATGGATTGCCTCGATCCGGGCATTCACCCGTTGCTGATAGCTGTCCTTGGTTGGCATGGTATTCCCTGCTGATATCGTTCCGGTTCAATCGTGTTTCTTGAAAAAAGCGTATGAGAGTCGTTAATACGCCGGATTGTCGGATATTATCGTTGATCTGTCTCATGGTTGAAGGTTTCGGTTTTTTCTTGAATCGGCGCAAAAAGGACTTACATCCTATATTGGTTTGGGGGGATGCCATGGGCCGGGCCGGGTGTGAAAATGTAGACAAATGTAGACATTTTGCGGCGATTTCCCCTGTGTATTGAATGGAATCAACGTATTAATCTGATTGAATCGACTATTTTCTGTTCGGAACCGGTCAAAACCGTATTCGGAATGACCGAAACCGTAACAATGGGAGTTGTTTACTGATGCTTGTGGATGGGGTGGCCCACCGCACGATCTGGCGCGCGCCGGATGGCCGGGACGTGGAAATTATCGACCAGACGCGCCTGCCGCATGACTTTGTGATCCTGCGCCTGGAAACGGTCGAAGCGGCGGCGCATGCGATCCGCAGCATGCAGGTCCGCGGCGCACCGCTGATCGGTGCAGCGGCGGGATACGGCATGGCGTTGGCCATGCGGGCTGACCCGTCGGATGGTGGATTGCAGGGCGCGTATGACCTATTGATGGCGACGCGGCCAACCGCGGTCAACCTGCGCTGGGCGCTGGACGATATGCAGCGCCTGCTGACGCCGTTGGCGCCGGATGCGCGGGCGGATGCGGCCTATGCGCGGGCGGCCGAAATCTGTGATGAGGACGTCGCGATAAATCGCGGCATCGGTGGTCATGGGCTGGACCTGATCAGGGCGGCGCAGAATCGCAACAAAGGTGCCACCGTCAACATCCTGACCCACTGTAACGCCGGCTGGCTGGCCACGGTTGACTGGGGCACCGCGACCGCGCCCATTTACCTGGCGCATGAAGCCGGTATTCCGGTGCATGTCTGGGTCGATGAAACCCGGCCCCGGAACCAGGGCGCCAGCCTGACCGCGTGGGAGCTGGGGCATCACGGCGTGCCGCACACGGTCATCGCCGACAATACCGGCGGGCACCTGATGCAGCACGGCATGGTCGATCTGTGCTTTACCGGTACCGACCGCACCACCGCAACCGGCGATGTCTGCAACAAGATCGGGACCTATCTGAAGGCGCTGGCGGCGCATGACAACGATGTGCCGTTCTATGTCTGCCTGCCCTCACCGACGATTGACTGGACACTCGACGACGGTGTCGCGCAAATTCCGATCGAACAGCGTGACGGTGCGGAGGTGTCGGAAATGACCGGGCGAACGGCGGACGGGCGGATCGAAACCGTGACGATCACACCGGATGGCAGCCCGGTGGCCAATTATGCCTTTGACGTCACCCCGGCGCGGCTTGTCAGCGGGCTTGTGACCGAACGCGGCATCGCCGACGCCAGCCATGAAGGGCTGCGCGCACTGTTTCCCGAACAGGAGTAAGAACGAAACGATGGAAAGTCTGTGGTCCGATAGCGAAGCTGAACGCTTCGTCGAACGTTATGCCCAACAGGGTGAAAACCGGGATACGGCATTGCGGGTCTATACCACCCGCCTGCTGGGTGGCGATCCGCGGCTGGTGCTGCATGGCGGCGGCAATACGTCGGTCAAGACCACCGCACAGGACCTGCTGGGCGATGATGTGCCGGTGTTGCGGGTCAAGGGCAGTGGCTGGGATATGGGTGATATCGAACCGGCGGGCCTGCCGGCGGTGCGCCTTGAACCCTTGCGCCGGTTGCAGGCGCTGGACGCATTGACCGACGAGGACATGGTAAATTTCCAGCGCGGCAATTTGCTGGATTCCGCGTCGCCGAACCCGTCGGTGGAAACCCTGCTGCACGCCTTCCTGCCGCATAAGTTCATCGACCATACCCATTCCACAGCCTTGCTCAGCCTGACCGACCAGCCCGATGGCGATGATATCTGCCTGCAGGTATATGGCGACCGCATGGGTTATGTGCCCTATATCATGCCGGGTTTCGACCTCGCGAAAAGTGCGGCTGAATTCCAGGCGGCGTCACCGGATGTCGAAGGACTGATCCTGCACAAGCACGGGATTTTTACTTTTGGCGAGACGGCACAGGAAGCCTATGAGCGGATGATTGATGCGGTGACGCTCGCTGAAACCCGCCTGCAGAAGGGCCGCAAGCAGGTTTTCGTCGCCGCCCGAATGCCCGAACAAATCGCTAAACTGTCCGAGGTGGCGCCGGTGCTGCGGGGGCTGGTTGCGGACGACCTGGGCGCCGATGGCTGGCGCCGCATGGTGCTTGACCATCGCACCGGGCCGGAAATCCTGAACTACGTCAATGGCGCCGATGTCGCCCGCTACAGCCAGACCGGCGTGGTCACGCCCGATCACAATATCCGCACGAAGAATTACCCGCTGCTGCTGCCGGCGCCGGAGCAGGACGGGCTGGCGGCATTCCGCGAATCCGCCGAGATTGCGCTGGAAACCTATATTGCCGACTACCGCGCCTATTTCGAGCGCCATAACCCCCGTCAGAAATCGCCAAAGACCATGCTCGATCCGTTTCCGCGCGTGATCCTGGTGCCGGGGCTGGGCCTGTTCGGGGTTGGTGCTGACCCGAAAGCCGCATCCATCGCCGCCGACATCGCGGAAAACACCGTGCAGACGATCACCGATGCGGAAGCGATCGGCGTGTATGAATGCGTCCCTGAAGACGACATGTTCGATATCGAATACTGGTCCCTGGAACAGGCAAAACTGGGCAAGGGCGCCGAAAAGCCGCTGGTCCGGCGCGTCGTTGCGGTGACCGGCGCGGGCGGCGGCATCGGGTCCGCCATCGTTCAGGCTTTCGCGCGGGAGGGGGCCTCGGTTGTCGCGCTGGACCTTGATATCGCGGCGGCGACGCAGGCGGTGGATGGCATCGGCGGGCTGGCGCTTGCCTGCGATGTGACGGACCCGGCTTCGGTTGACGCGGCGTTCGATGCGGTCTGCGAACGCTATGGCGGTGTCGATATCGTCGTGTCCAATGCGGGGGCTGCCTGGTCTGGGAAAATCGGCGAGGTCGACGACGATGTGCTGCGTCAGTCCTTCGAGCTGAATTTCTATGGTCACCAGAATATCGCCCGGTCGGCAGTGCGGGTCATGAAAGCGCAAGGCACCGGCGGTGCGTTGCTGTTCAATGCGTCCAAGCAGGCCGTCAATCCGGGGCCTGATTTCGGTCCCTATGGCCTGCCGAAATCGGCGGCGCTGTCGCTGATGCGGCAATACGCCATCGATTACGGCGCCGATGATATTCGCGCCAATGCCGTTAATGCCGACCGCATCCGCAGTGGCCTGCTTGACGATACGATGATCGCCGCCCGGTCGGCGGCACGCGGCCTCAGCGAGGTGGATTACATGGGGGGCAACCTGTTGCACCGGGAAGTCCGCGCGGCGGATGTTGCCGACGCATTTGTCTTTCTGGCCAAGGCGGAACGGACGACAGCGGCCATTGTCACGGTCGATGGTGGAAATATTGCCGCAGCATTACGTTAAAACGTGCCGCAAGGCGTGCCAAATGAAGGAAAGGGCTGTAAGTTGAAAAGACTGTTATTATCAATTGTTACTGTATTGGGAATTGTGTCGCTGGCGGGAGCCGCCGGGGCGCAGGACAAGGAGAACATGCTTTATCTCGAACTGAAAGATGGCCGCGTTGTCATCGAAACCCTGCCCGACCTGGCGCCGAACCATGTTGCCCGCATCAAGGAATTGGTACGTCAGGAATTTTATGACGGCATCGTCTTTCACCGCGTCATCGACGGATTCATGGCGCAGACCGGTGATCCGACCGGCACAGGCACCAGCGGTTCCGGCCAGAAAATGGCGGCCGAATTCAGCGCTGAACCGCATGTGCGCGGCGTCTTGTCGATGGCACGCTCATCGGACCCGAACAGCGCCGACAGCCAGTTCTTCATCGTCCTTGCTGATTCGGCCTGGCTTGACGGCCAGTACACCGTATGGGGCCGTGTCGTCGAAGGCATGGAACTGGTCGACAATATCAAGAAGGGCCATCCCCGTACCGGTGCGGTGGACGAACCCGACAAGATTGTCAGCTTCCGTGTCGCGGAGGATGTGGACTGATACCGGTTCTCGGCTGAACCGGTGTTAACCTTTGGATAACGATCACCCGATAAAGTGTTCGATACGAATCACAGATAGGGCCGGAATATCATGGCAGCGGAAATAGCACTCAGTGCACAGTTGCAGGGCGGATATCAGGCAGGATTGCAGGCGCTGAAAGTGGCGGCGCAGTCCGAAGCGGCCGTCGTCAGTCTGGTGACGCAGGCGGTGCAGGATGGCCAGTCGCTTTCCTCGCCGGCCACGGATCCCAGCCGGGCGCTTGATATCGTCATCTGACGTATCGATTCCGACTGAATTCGGGTATCGTTGACACCGGCTGCGGGCAGGGCTCGCAGCCGCTACCTTTGTTGAAGGGATGTCGCGACGATGACCGAATTTGGCCCTCAATCACGTATCTTCGTTGCCGGCCATCGCGGGCTGGTTGGTTCCGCCATCGCCAGGGCACTGGTTCGGGATGGATGTGCGAACCTGATTACACGCACAAGCGCGGAACTGGACCTGCGGGACCGTGCGGCGGTTGATCGGTTCTTCGCCGATGAAAAACCTGAATTCGTTTTTATCGCGGCGGCAAAGGTGGGCGGCATCCACGCCAATAATATCCAGCCGGCGCAGTTCATCTATGACAATCTCGCGATACAGACCAATCTGATCGACGCGGCGTGGAAAAGTGGCGTGACCAAGCTGTTGTTCCTCGGCTCGTCCTGTATCTATCCCAAACATGCGCCGCAGCCGATCCGGGAAGAATACCTGCTGACCGGCGAACTGGAGCCGACGAACGAATCCTACGCAATTGCCAAGATTGCGGGGCTGAAAATGTGCGCGGCGTATCGCAAGCAATACGACTTCAACGCGATTTCGCTGATGCCGACCAATATTTACGGGCCGGGTGATAATTTCGATCTGGAAACCAGCCATGTCATCCCGGCGCTTGTCCGAAAGGCACATGAAGCCAGGGTCCGGGGCGACGCGGAAATGCCCGTCTGGGGGACGGGAACGCCGAAGCGCGAATTTCTGCATGTCGACGATCTGGCAGAGGCATCGGTTTTCTGTATGCGCCATTATGAAGATTCCATCGCGCTGAATGTCGGGGTTGGTGAGGATGTGACAATCCGCGAACTGGTTGAAACGGTTTGTGATGTGGTTGGGTTCAAGGGCAAGCTGGCGTTCGATACTTCCAAGCCGGACGGCACGCCGCGCAAATGGCTGGATGTCGGACGGCTGAATGCGCTGGGCTGGAAGGCCCGGGTCGGTCTGCGGGAAGGCCTCGAGGAAACCTATAGCTGGTATACCAAACAGGGCGGCGCGCTGGCCGCGGAATAGGCGCTATGCCGGAAATCAAATCCAACGTTGCCATGTCGGCTGCACCGCCGGAAGGGCCGCGCGTCCAGGCGCTGAGCGACTGGCTGGTGCAGCAGGGCTTGCGCGGCGCTGCTTTGGAGGATCTGGTCAAGGGCTTCTGCGAGGGGTTGCGCGACCTGGGCATTCCGCTGTGGCGTTGCCATGTTTCCATGCGAACCCTGCACCCCAGCTTTGAAGCACTATCATTCCAGTGGCACAATGAGGAAGGCGTGGTGCGCAATGCCATCGCCTATACGGAACTGCCGACCCAGGAATGGGCGCAAAGTCCGTTTTATCACATGTTGCAGACCGATAATTTTGTGCTCCGCCGGCATCTGGATGGTGCGGATGCCAGGGTTGATTTTCCCTTGTTGGCAACGCTGCGGGATGCGGGAGCGACGGATTATGTTGCCCGGATTCTGCCGTTTGGTGACGAAGGCATCATTGATGGGCGGACGGGGCTGCTGATCTCCTGGGCAACAATGCGGCCCGGGGGATTTAGCGCGGCCGAAATCAACATCATGGATCGGTTGCTGGCCCGTCTGGCGCTGACGGTAAAGACGATCCTCAGCCTGGAAATAACCCGCAACGTTGCGGATACCTATATCGGGCGCGCCGCCGGTCGGCGGATCTTGCGGGGTGAAATCCGGCGCGGCGTCGTTGATGTCATCCACGCGGTGATATTTTTCGCGGATCTGCGCGGGTTCACGGCGCTGACGGATCGGCTGCCGCGCGATGAACTGGTGCCGTTGCTGGATGAATACCTGGAGTGCATGGTGCGGCCGGTCGTTGACCGGGGTGGCGAAGTGCTGAAATACATGGGGGACGGCTTGCTGGCGACATTTGACCTCAGCGAGACGGGACACGATTCGATTTGCCGGGTCGCGCTCGATTCCGCCGTTGAAGCCTTGCAACGGACCGCGGCGCTGAATCATGAGCGGACGAGCGCTGGGAAGCCGGTGACGGAACTGGATATCGCCCTGCATCAGGGCGATGTTCTGTACGGCAATGTCGGTGCGATGGACCGGCTGGATTTCACGGTCATCGGTCCGGCAGTGAATGAGGCAAGCCGGATCGAAAGCCTCAGCGATTCGCTGGGTCGCCATCTGCTGATATCGGAGAGCTTCGCGGGCGTCGCGACGCAATGCACCGGGCGGCTGGTCTCGCTCGGGCGACATAGCTTGCGGGGCATCGACCGGGAGCAGGAAATTTTCTCGCTGGATGTGCCGGAAGCGTTAGCATGACAGTGGGGCATACCCGTAAAGAAACTGGCTGGAGTATTGAATTGTGAGTATCGCCAATCCCTATCTTATGTTCCTCGGCGACGCGCCGGATCAACTCGCCGCGAAGACAGCGAATGGTGTTGCCAAATGGCGTCCTGAATGGTGCGTCGGGCAGCTGCGGCTGCCGGGCTGCCAGGCCGATATCGGTTTGCAGGACATGACGCTGGAGGAAGGCGTGGCAGCGGGTGCGAAGACCCTGATCGTCGGCGTGGCCAACCAGGGCGGGTTCCTGCCGGAAAACTGGATCGCAACGCTTGAACAGGCGCTCGACCTGGGCATGGATGTGGCCAGCGGACTGCACATGCGGCTGACGGACCTGCCGGGCTTTGGGGAAAAGGCGGCGAAGCTGGGCCGCAGCCTGTTTGATGCCCGCCATCCCGCACGGGATTTTAGCGTCGGGAAGGGGAACAAGCGGACCGGAAAACGGCTTTTGACGGTGGGAACGGATGTGTCCGTCGGCAAGATGTTCACGTCGCTTGCGATCGAAAAGGAAATGAAGGCGCGTGGCATGAACGCGGATTTCCGGGCAACCGGTCAGACCGGCATCTTCATCGCCGGGTCGGGCGTATCGGTTGATGCCGTTGTGGCGGATTTCATTTCCGGGTCGGCTGAATGGCTGTCCCCGGATAACGACGCGGACCATTGGGATCTGGTGGAAGGGCAGGGATCGCTGTTTCATGCGTCCTATGCCGGCGTAACGCTGGGGCTGCTGCATGGTTCGCAGCCGGACGCGATCGTGCTGTGTCATGAACCGACACGGCCGCATATGCGCGGTACGCCACAAATTCCGATGCCCGGATTACAGGCGGTCATTGACGCCAATATCGCCGCCGGGCGACTGACCAATCCGAATATTCGCTGCATTGGTGTTTCAATGAATACCTCGGCACTTTCGGCGGACGAAGCGGACACGGTATTACGCGCAGCGGAAAGCGAGCTGGGATTGCCCTGTGTCGATGCCTTCCGGCAGGGTGCCGGTCGGCTGGTCGATGCGTTGGATTGAACAATGCGGCAACTGACAATACGGCACGAAACCTGGCCACTGGCCAGGGCCCTAACAATTTCACGTGGCAGCCGTGCCAGCGCGGAAGTGGTGGTCGTTGAAATTTCCGACGATGGTGCCCTGGGCCGGGGCGAGTGCATGCCCTATGCGCATTACGGCGAAACGGTAGAAGGCGTGATCGCCGAAATTGAAGGGCTGCGCGAGTATCTGGAAGGTGACTTGGATCTTGTAACCCTGCAGGGTGCCATGCCGCCGGGCGCGGCGCGTAATGCGGTCGATTGTGCGTTATGGGACCTGGCGGCCAAACAGGCCGGGAAGCCAGCCTGGCAAATGGCCAGGATGACGGCGCCGCAGCCATTGGTCACCGCTTACACGCTGGGTGTGGATACGCCGGATGCGATGGCTGCCGCGGCACGGGAGGTCGCCTGGCGGCCCCTGATCAAACTCAAGGTAACGGGTGAGGGCGATATCGACCGGATCGCGGCGGTGCGTGATGCGGCGCCCAATGCCGGTCTGATCGTCGATGCCAATGAAGGCTGGAAGTCCGATATGGTCGAACCGTTCAGCGCCGAACTGGCGAAGCTGAACGTTCTGATGATCGAACAGCCATTGCCGGCTGATGCCGATGCCGCACTGGCGGATATTCCGCATCCTGTGCCGATCTGCGCCGATGAATCCTGCCATTCACGCGACGGGCTGGAGGATCTGGCCATCCGGTATGACATGGTCAATATCAAGCTGGATAAAACCGGTGGATTGACGGAAGCACTGGCGCTGCGCGACGCGGCGCGCGGTGTCGGGCTGGGCGTTATGGTCGGTTGCATGGTGGCAACCTCGCTGGCCATGGCGCCGGCGTTTCTCGTGGCGCAGGGGACCGAAGTCGTCGATCTGGACGGTCCGCTGCTGCTTGCTGACGACCGGGATAATGGAATGGTTTATGACGGCAGCACCGTAATGCCGCCGGATCCGGCGCTGTGGGGTTAAGACGCGACGGCGTCGATTGCTTCGCAGAACCGGTCGACTTCGGTGTCGGTATTATAGTAATGCACTGATGCCCGGACCATCGTTTCCAGGTTCCGCGCGGTCATGTCCAGCAGGGTGGAACTGCGGCGTGATACGGTTACGTTGATTTTTTGGTCTGCCAGCGCCTGTTTGATATCTGCGGGGTCGTGGCCCGCGCCGGAAAAACTGACGATGCCGCATTTTTCCACGCCCTTGTCCTGCACGGTATAGGCCGGAAGCGATGCAAGCCCGTTGCGCAGTCTCGTCGCACGGGCATAGACGGCATCGCGAATTGCGGGCAGGCCGAGGTCGAGCGCATAATCGATGGCGGCGCCGAGGCCGAGTTTGCCGGCGACATAGGTTTCCCAGTTTTCGAAACGGCGGGCGTCCGGCTGGATTTCGAAGCTGTCCGGGCCGGTCCAGGTGGCGGCATGCAGGTCCAGAAAAGGCGGTTCAAGCTTTTCGATCCAGTTGCGCCGAACCCACAGGAACCCGGTCCCTCGCGGCCCGCGCAGGTATTTCCGCCCCGTCGCCGACAGCATGTCGCAGCCGATAGCGTCCACGTCGATAGGCATCTGGCCAACCGACTGGCAGGCGTCGAGCAGGAAGGGGATATCATGCGCTTTGGCGATTTTCCCGACCGCGGCGGCCGGGTTGACCAACCCGCCATTGGTCGGAATATGAGTGATCGCGATCAGCCTAGTGCGGCTGTCGATCAAGCGTTCCAGTGCCTCGACTGAAATCTGTCCGTGTTCATCGTCGGGAACCGCAACGACCTCGACGCCGTATCGCTGCGCGACCTGCAGGTACGCGATGTAATTGGAGACGTATTCCGCCTGCGCTGTGAGGATGCGATCGCCGCGCTGCCAGTTGAACCCGTAAAATGCCATATCCCAGGCGCGTGTCGCATTTTCGATAAAGGCAATTTCGTCCGCTGCGCCGCCGACCAGTCGCGCCGCGGAATCATAGGCTCTGGCTGTCGCATTCCCGGCTTCCGCGGCGGCTTCATAGCCGCCGATTTCAGCTTCGCGCCGAAGGTGCCCGATAACGGTTTCCAGCACCGGTGCCGGCGTCAGGGCGGCGCCTGCATTGTTGAAATGAATCAGGTCTTCGCAGCCGGGCGTATCGGCGCGGATGCGGTTGATATCTATGGTCATGGTATACCGTTACTGGGTGTTCGCGCGCTGTACAAGTGTCTTTGCCGGGAAGCGGATTGTTATGGTCGTACCGACATTGATGGTGCTGTCGATTGCGACGTCGGCGTCGTGCATATCGGCCAGTGACTTTACAAGCGACAGCCCAAGTCCTGCGCCATTGGACTGCGCCGGGCGGCCGGTATCGACCTGAACGAATGGTGTGAAAATCCGCTGCTGGTCGCTCTTTTCAATGCCGATTCCGTTATCTGTGACCGCAAGATCCAGGCCGCCATCGGAGTTGATGGCGGCAGTGACAGTGATCTTGCCACCGGAATCAGTGAATTTTACCGCATTCGACATCAGGTTCAGGACAATCTGTTTGACGCTGCGCTCCTCGCCGTTCAGCAGGGGCAATTCCGCGTTCGGTTCCAGAACAAGGGTCAGTCCGGCAGCTTGCGCACGGCGCTCGATCATCCGGGCGGCGGAAGAAATGGTGCCGGCGACATCCATGATTTCGGGCTTCAGGTCACGGTGACCGACTTCGATTTTCGACAGGTCGAGTATGTCGTCGATAATGGCCAGCAGGTGCCGCCCGCTGTTATGGATATCATTGACGAAATCCTTGTATTCGGGACTGCCCAGCGGCCCGAACAATTCGTCGTGTAGCACTTCGGCAAAACCGATGACAGCATTCAGCGGCGTTCGCAGTTCATGCGTCATATTGGCCAGGAATTCCGACTTTGCCCTGTCCGCCAGGATCGCCATGTCGCGGGCATCCACCAGCGTTCCTTCGGACTGTTTCAGGTCCGTGATGTCGACCAGCTGGATCATCGTTGCGAATTCAGGGGTGCGGTGCAGACCGATACGAAGCCAGCGGGAATCGATCCTGCAGTCGATACCCCCGTCCTGCGACAGGTCGAGCTTTGGAAAGAGCCCGGCGATATCGATCAGTGTAACCGGTTCATCAGCGGCTTTGGCCGCAGGCGGCATGAAGGACCGTGCGACCGCATCACCATATGTGAGGATACCGTTTTCGTTAAAAACAAGGACGCCCGTAGCGGCAATACTGTTCGCCGTGACAGCGACCGTGGCATCATCCGCAGGCAGCAATTTTTCTGACATCATTACCCTATTCAGGAAAAGCCAGTTATATCAAAATTCTCTACCCTGCCATGACAGGTTAGACCGTTCGAAACAAATTGTATATCAGGCTGTCGTGCGGGCGGCAGCGCACCGGATCAGAAAGTTGCCAACCTATTTGGGGCTGAAGGCCCAGGCACGTGCATTCATCTGCATCTGGCGCTGCTGGCGGTAGTCCCGGGGTGGCCATGTCGTACCCTTGCCGAATTGGACCGACGAACCGGCTGCATTGTCATCGGTTGGTTCCGGTGTCGCAATGCGCGCTTGTCGTTTGGCGTCCACACGTTTCTTCCGTTCGGCGATATGGACCTTTCTGTCCCGAATCCGGATCTGCTGCCAGGCGCCATAGACTTTCTTTCCGTAATACGCCTGTCGCTTGGTATCGGATGAATGGTAGAACCGGACAGCCCGTGACCAGGACCGTCTGGTTTTGCGCAGATCATTCAGGAATGTTGCCGCATAGGCCACGTTTGTTTCTGGTTCGAAAGCCTCATGCAGCGTTTCGAAAGCATCCGGGTGATAACCCAGATTGATTTGCATGCAGCCGACATCGATGTTGGTAACGCCATTGCCGATTAATGTTTTGACGGCTTGGATGGCTTCCTGCCGGGTCGGGTAAAACTTGCCTTCGCCAAGCGAGGTAACGGTCCAGGGCCAGGCAATGTTTGCCTTGGTTTCGGCGTCCCAGCGGCCAGATTCAACCGATGCAATAGCGTAGAGAAGCCGCGACGGGATTTTGCTGACGCGTTCCTGGTTTCGGGTCGCCGCATCGCACAATGCCTCATTCGCGCCGGCAGGGGCGGAATACAGCATGATCGGGGCAATCGCCATGAAAACTGCGATTCTGACGGTCCACCAACGCGGCCAATGATGATTTTTGCTTCGTTTCATGATGGTGAAACACTTAGCAAGGATCATGCCATTTGCCGGGCGATTTCATCGTTTTAAGCCGTTTAAAATATATTTTGCTGTTAACCCCTTTTTTTCACAGATCAGCAATTCCTATGAGGGTATTTGAGTAATCATGACTGGAGGCCGGTTGGCTCTTACTATGTAAACGAGCGGTTTTGATGAAAAACGAAAAAATTGAAACAGCGACCAGAATTCTGATCGCGGAAGACGATGAGGCCATGCGCATTTTTCTTGAAAATGCGCTGAGCCGGGCGGGGCATCTTGTCAATGCGTTGCCAAATGGGGAATCCGCCGCATCTTGTTCTGAGCTTGGTGGCTACGACATTCTGGTGACGGATGTGAAGATGCCGGGCATGGATGGTGTTGATCTTGCGCGCCTTATGCTGGCGGAGTCGCCGGATCTGCGGGTTATGTTCGTAACCGGTTTTGCGACGTCCGCATTGCAGGCAACTGACCTGATCGCACGGGGGGCTCGTGTCCTGTCCAAGCCGTTCAAATTGGTGGATCTGGTCGGTCAGGTGGAAAGCATGATCGCCACACCGGGTTGAACCGGTGAAACGGGCACGATTCCGTGGCCGAATAAACTTGATGCACGAACACTTGCATTCGCGGCCTAAATGGATATAACCGCTCCTCAGGATGGGCGCGTAGCTCAGCGGGAGAGCACTACGGTGACATCGTAGGGGTCGTAGGTTCAAACCCTACCGCGCCCACCATTCCTCTAAATACATAGAAGTTCAAAAGGCCCGGCGGCGGCATTGGCCGATTTGTGATTTGCGGCCACAGGATTGCGTGCGACACGTGTGCCTTCGGCAGCAAGCGTACGTCATTAACGATTTTCTTCAGGTTATCACGCTATTGTCGGATCGCCTTAGGAACGCGATACCTGAATTTGGCGCCGGGAAGGGCATTTGGAAAGTCCAGGCCGTATGGGAAGAATATTTAACGTTGGTCTCTCGCCCTATTGCTGGTGCGGCTTTTTCTTCCTGTTGGGAGGGGGGCTTGTCAGCACCTTGGCCTATAACGTTATGGGGCGCACGATCGGGTTCGAGCACATCGGGATTACGAACCTCATTCCCGGGTTTTCAGTCGGCGCCGCTGCGGGGCTGGCGATTTCGTACCTGGTGATTCGCAACCGGCAGGTTCTGCTGAACCGATTGAAGTCGGAGCAGACGCTGACGGAGAAGTTGAAGACCGAAATTGTCGAGCGCCGGGATGTTGAGACCGCGTTGCGCAAAAGTGAGGCGCAATTGCGGCTGGTCACCGATAACATTCTTGCGCTGGTCGCCTATGTCGATTCCGATTTCATTGTTCGGTTTTGCAATCAGCCCTATGCGGCGTTCTACGGCAAGGTACCGGACGAAATCCTGGACCGGCCGCTGCGGGATATTCTGGGCCCGGAAATCTACGAGGAAGACCTCCCGGGAATTAAACAGACCCTCGCCGGTGAACCGACCTCCCATGAAGGCGTTCGGGAACTGGGGGATGGCAAGGGCCGCTACCTTCGGGAAACGCGTGTGCCGCATTTCGGCAATGACGGCGCGGTGCTGGGCTGCTTCACGATTGTCAGCGACCTGACGGAGTACCGCAATCGCGAGCAGCAATTGCAGCAGGCACAGAAAATGGAAGCGGTCGGCCAGATGACCGGGGGGGTGGCCCACGATTTCAACAATATCCTGACGGTCATCCTGGGAAATCTGGAGTTTCTGAGCGAGAAGGAAAATGCGGATGACGACAGTCACTTGATTGCAAATTCGATGGCTGCGGTGGAACGGGCTTCCGACCTGACGCGTCACTTACTGGCCTTCTCGCGCAAGCAGCAGTTGGAACCGCAATTGCTGGATATAGGCGAGCATGTCGAGCGAATGGCCCAATTGCTCAAACGAACGCTGGGGGAACGAATAGCGTTACGGACCGACGTTGAACCGGGATTATGGGCCTGCGTGGCCGACCCGGCACAACTGGAGAGCGCGATCATGAACCTGTGCATCAATGCACGCGATGCCATGCCAGCGGGCGGGGAGCTTACGATCGAATGTCGAAACGTCAGCGCCGACAGCGCATCAGATGCCAGGCCGGCGGATATTTCCGAGGGAGAGTATGTGGTCATATCCATCACGGATACAGGCCAGGGCATGGCGCCGGAAACGCTGACGCGCGCTCTGGAACCGTTCTTCACAACCAAGGATGTCGGGCATGGCAGTGGTCTCGGCCTTGCCATGATCTATGGTTTTGCAAAGCAATCAGGCGGCGACGTTGCATTGGAAAGCGAAGAAGGCCGCGGTACGACGGTGAACCTGTATCTGCCGCGTGCAGTGAAAACCGCGCGTCTGGTGCAGAAAGAAAAGAAGCAGGCGGTTTTACCCGGTGGCGGTGAGACGATTCTGGTGATTGAGGATGACCCGGACGTCCGAAAGCTTATCATCCATATGTTGCAGGAGATGACGTATATCGTCATCGATGTGCCTGATGTTGCGGGTGCGAGAGATGTTTTGGACGGTCGGGACAGGGTCGATCTGGTGCTTTCAGACGTTATCCTCCCCGGTGGAACCAGCGGTCCGCAATTTGCCGATCAGATGAAGGAACGTCGTCCGGGTCTCAAATTTATTTTCATGTCCGGCTACTCGCCGGAAGCGGCAATGGGGGCCGGGTTTCTCACCTCCGGCAATACGCTTCTCAAAAAGCCCTTCCAGCGCCAGCAACTGGCGGCGGCGGTTCGCGAGGGGTTTGACGTGGAAATCGCCCCATCTCCCCAATCGTCCGGGACAGGTATCGCGTCTTAACTATTATCATGGGCCCCGAACCGGCTTTTGTTACTCGATCAGGTCTCCGATATCGACGTTCAGGGCGACGGCCAGCAAGCGGTAGACGCGCGTAGAGCCGCCACGTTTGCGGGTCTCAATCTGCGACAGGTATGTTGCATTGAGGCCCGTGCGTTTCGCCAATTCCTTTTGCGAGAGGCCGCGATACCGGCGAAAGACCTTGAGGGGGTGTTCTCCATCAAGCAAGCGGTCGAGCACCGCCAGCGGGATGTCTTCCTTTTCCCCGAATTCGTCGTCGCCGGAAAGCGCATTCGGATCGGGGTCGTCAAAGGGGCTATGTTGGTTCAGTGCTTCCAGCATTGACGTATCGGCAATGCCTCGAATCTCGATATCGTCCGCCGCCGCCTGCGTTCCGTTCACCGCGTGGCTGGCGAGGTCCCGCAAGCGCAGGAACAGCGGCCAGGGCATGACAGCGAAGGCAGGTGTTCCCGTGGGCGGCAGTGGCGTCACCCAGTCGCTGCCATCCGGTGCCGTGATTTCCGGACCGTTGTCGTTTTCGACTTCTTCATCTGTCATCGCTTGCGACCTTTACGCTGCGACTGTGAAAACCGGGAATCTTATAGCAGATTGCTATAGTTTTGTCGCCTGGTGGTCTCAGCCGCAGCAGGTCGCCGTTCAGACAGCCGAGGTGTAGGGCGGGGCGGGATCGTACTCGATCCGTTTTTGCACATCGCGGGCAAAGGCCGGACTATCGGTCTGGCCGATAACCCAGAGCGACATGTCGATGCCGGCGGAAACACCGGCGGAACTGACAACGTTGCCGTCGCGGACGAAACGCATGTCGTCGATTACTTCCGCTGCGCCACCGCGCTCGCGCAGCGTGTCGACGAAGGCCCAGTGCGTTGTCACACGCTTGCCGCGCGCAGGTCCGGCTTCGATCAGTAACATGGACCCGGTGCAGACGCTGGTGACCCAGGTACAGTCCGGGGCCACCTTGGCGATCCAGTCGATGACCGCCTTGTTGTCGACCTCGGTTCTGGTACCCATGCCGCCGGGGACCAGGACGATATCGAGTGGCGGGGCGTCGGCGAAGCTGTGGTCTGATTCAATGCGAAGCCCCTTGGCGCATTTCACCATGCCGCCATGTTCCGAGATGGTGACGACCTTGCCGCTGCCGCGAACATCGGCGGCCATCGTAAAGACTTCCCACGGGCCTATGGCGTCGAGTTCTTCCAGCTGGTCGAACAGCAAAATGCCTGTTGTATAGGTCATGCGGCGTACTCCTTGGTTTGATGAAGGACTAGTTATCCTGGGACACCGGCGCACGGAAGCGCCGACGATAATCCTGTGGGGAAATCCGAAACTGGCGTTGGAACGACTTGCGTAACCGTTCGGCGCTGCCGAAGCCAGCGTCGCGCGCCAGTGTCTCAAGCGGTTGCGGTGATTCTTCCAGCCGGCCACGGCAGAAGTCGAGCCGGATGGATTCGACGAACTTGGCCGGGGTTTGCCCCGTTTGCTGTGTGAACACGCGCGCGAAGTTGCGCGGACTCATGGCAGCGCGATCTGCGAGCGACGAAACACTAAGGTCCTCCGTCAGATTTTCCAGGATCCATCGCTGCAATGCACCGAAAGGACCTTCATCGCCAATCTGTGCGGCCAGTGTGGCGCTGAATTGTGATTGTCCGCCGGGACGTTTGAGAAACATCACCTTGTCGCGTGCAACAGCCAAAGCCAGATTTCGATCATAATCTTCTTCGACGAGCGCCAGTGCCAGATCCATTCCGGCGGTAACACCAGCCGAACTGTATACATGGCCATCCTTCACATGGATTGCGTCCATGTCGACATCGATGCTGGGATAGGCACGGGCCAGCCGCGTGCTGTAACGCCAATGGGTCGCGGCGCGCCGGTTGTCCAGTATGCCGGCTTCGGCCAGAAGAAAGGCACCGGTGCAGACGGACGCAATGCGGCGTGTCCGGCGTGATGCCTCCATGAGCCAGCGCGTCAGGGCCGTATCCCGCAATAATGAACCAACGCCTGCGCCACCCGCAACGATAAGGGTGTCGATCGATGACAGGTCGCAGTCGGCATAGTGCTGGTCAGGCAGGAGTCGTATACCACTTGATGTTTTTACCGGCCTTGCATCCGCTGCCAGCAGGGAGGTTGAATAGGCTGCGGGGAATGCTGTGCCCGCAGCCAGAAATTCGGAGGCCGTGGCAAAAACGGAAATTGGTCCGGTGACGTCGATCACCTGTGCTTCCGGGAAGCAGAACATGGCGATATTGCGGGGTACAATACGCTGCGGCGGCGCATGCCTGTAGGTGTCGATCTGGTTCATGCCGCGAAAATTCGCACGTATACTGTCTGGCGGCAATGACAAGGAGGCGGTTTTTTCTGCCAGATTTGAAAAGCCGTTTCAGGCTATGGGCGCAGCGTGTAGGCTGAACGCTGTAAACGGAGGGGAAGACCATGAATCTTGCGCATCACGACCATGCCCGCTGGGGTGCGACAGACCGGATCGGCGCTGCCAATCTTATCACGCCGGCAAGCCGGCTTGCGGCCCTGTCGCTTGTGAATACCGGGCAGGTTTATTCATTGGGACGGCAGATCAGCGCGGCGTCGCCGTTCCTGGCGCCAAACCAGACCCCCTTTGTACTCAGCACTGCGGCGACATGGCGTAACACGATCAAGGTCCGGCGCAACCTCGGCGCGGAGAATGATGCTGGCTCGAACCTGGAACGCATCGAAATGAACGTGCATGTCGGCACGCATATCGACGCGCTGGGGCATTTTTCGATTGGCGACGAACTATATGGCGGCCGCGATGCCTTTGAAGCCGTTGGTGATCACGGGCTGGTCGACCTGGGGATAGAGAATTGCCCGCCAATTATCGCCCAGGGCATCTGCCTGGACCTCTCCGGCCTCGATGGGGGCCCGCATCTTGACGCGGGCCGGGCCATTACGGCGGATGATCTTGCCCGGACCGCTGATGCGGCTGGCGTCGAAATTGGTGCAGGGGATGTCGTTTGCCTGCATAGCGGCTGGGGACGGTATTATGTCACGGACAATGCGAAATACTGTTCCGGCGAACCGGGCATTGACGAATCGGCGGCCCGCTGGCTGACCGGAAAGGATGTCATCGCGATTGCGGCTGACTGCATGGCGGTAGAGGTTCTGCCCAATCCTCAGCATCCAAAACTGATAATGCCGGTGCATCAGCACTGTCTTGTTGAGTCCGGCGTGTACCTGATCGAGAATCTGTTCATGGATGAACTGGTTCGCGACGGCATTACCCGTTTCTGCTTCATATTGCTGCCTGTACCGTTCAAGGGGGCGACGGGAAGCCCGGCGCAGCCTATCGCAATGGTATGACGGCAATGGCCATGACTTCCGCGCATCACAATTTCGCGCGGGAAAACAGGCTCTTGGTGACTTGGTAAGCTTTTCGCGGTACTTTTCTGTTCTTGTCTTTCGTCTTGTGAGCAGTAATTTGAATGCTTAGGGCCCTCTCGAAAAATTTGTTAACCGGCTTGCTGCTTGTTGCGGTTGCCGGCTGCACTAATCTGCGTGGCACACCGGGTCCGGAAGCGCGGGCGGCAACGGACCGGCTTGTTGCGCAATCTGGTGTGGTTGCGCCTGCGGACCGGTCCGAATTCGAATTGTTTGCCCGGGTCTTTGATCAGGTACGCGTTCTGTATGTCGATCAGGTCGATGAAACGAAGCTGCTGCAGGCGGCGGCGGCAGGCATGCGCAAGGATTTTCCCGAGCCGGGAAATGTCGATGACCAGAAACTGGTTTCGGCCGCTGTAAACGGCATGTTGTCGTCACTTGACCCCTATAGCGCTTATCTGGATCAGGCCGCGTATTCCTCGCTTCAGGAACAGACCCGTGGCCAGTTCGGCGGAATCGGCCTGCAGGTCGCGCTGGAAAACAGTCTGGTCAAGGTTATCTCGCCGATAGACGGCACGCCTGCGGCATCTGCCGGCGTACAGCCCGGGGACTATATTACGCATGCGGATGGGTTCTCGCTGGGTGGGCTGACATTACGCGCGGCGGTTCTCCGATTGCGCGGCAGCGTCGGGACAGCGGTCAATCTGACGATCCAGCGAAAAGGTCTGGCGCCGTTCGATGTCGCCATAACCCGTGCCGTGATACAGATTCATCCGGTTCGCTGGTCGCTGGAAGACACCGTCGGCTATATCCGGATATCGACGTTCAATGCCCGGGCCTCGGCGGAATTTGTGGAGGCCATTCAGGAGATTCGGGCCAAGGCGGGTTCGTCGCTGACCGGGTTCATCATTGATCTTCGAAACAATCCGGGCGGGTTGTTCGAACAATCCGTATTCATCTCGGATGTATTGCTTGAGAAGGGTGAGATCGTATCCACCAGAGGGCGGACTTTCCAGCAGAGCCACAGTGCCGTGCCCGGTGATATGACCTCCGGATTGCCCATCGTGGTCCTGATCAATCACGGCTCGGCGTCAGCGTCGGAAATTGTTGCTGGTGCGCTTCGTGATAACAACCGGGCAGTTCTGATCGGCGGGAAATCATACGGCAAAGGGTCGGTCCAGACGATTATTCCGTTCTCCCATCGTGACGGGCTCCGACTGACAACCGCGCGCTATTACACCCCGTCCGGTGCCACGGTTGAAGGGGGGATCATCCCCGATATCGAAATCGCCAATGATGATGCGCGTGACGGTGATGAGCAGCGCGAACGCGCCATCGTGGAACTCAACCGGCTCGCCCGGCGCTGATATTCACGATTCCAGGTCAACCGCGTTTTCGGGCGGGGGGCAGTTCGCCCATCGCCAGGTCGATATCCGTCTTGTGTGGTATGGCGGACTGTGCGCCGGCTTTCAGGCATGTAAGGGCGGCCGCGACGTTGGCACGGCGTGCCGCATCGACAATGTCCGCACCGCTATCCAGGCAGCCGGCGAGAACGCCCACACAAGTATCGCCGGCGGCGGTCGTGTCGTGGGGTGATATGGACAGGGACGGGATGTCCCAGCCGCCCGCCGCACCGTGCAGGATTGCCCCACGGGATCCCAGTGTCAGAACGCAGGTGAAGCCGTATTTTTCGAAAAGGCGCTGCGGCAGCGTGTCTGGCGGAACCGCGCCAATACCGCTCGCACTGGCGATTGCGGCACCTTCGATTTCATTGACGATCAGAATGTCCAGTGCGTCAAGCACGCTTTCCGGTACGGGGGCGGCGGGGGCAACGTTCAGGATGATCCTGGCGCCGCGTGCCTTTGCGCGCTCGACAAGCGCCCAGTTTTCCGCTGGCGGGACTTCCATCTGCAGCATGACGATGGTTTCTGGACCCAGCAGGGTGTCGGGGACCTGCGAAGCCTTGACCGCGCGATTGGCGCCGCTGGCGACAACGATAGAGTTTTCGCCGTGACCATCGACCCAGACGGCGGCACAGGCGGTCGGCGTATCGGTCTTAATGACGGCGGATGTATCCACGCCGGCGCTATGCATGATGGCCAGGGCGGGTTCGGCAAAGGCATCGCGCCCAACGCATCCCAACATGATAACCTGTGCGCCATCACGAGCGGCGGCGACGGCCTGGTTCGCGCCCTTGCCGCCCGGGTTCATCAGGTAGGACGGGCAGAGTACGGTTTCACCGGGCCTCGGCGGTTGGTCAACCGCGAAGGCCAGGTCGATATTGATGGACCCGAATACGACGATCATGGGCCGGTCCGGCGGGCTAGGCCGCTGCGGACCGAATGCTGTCTCGTTCCTGCAACGCCGTGCCGAGGAACTGCGCCAGGGCACCCATGCCGGATCCTGCTGTTCCCGCGAGACCCGCGACCGTTTCCGCGTCGGAATTGTAGTTGGTATTGGTGTTCACGTCATAGGTCCAGGCGGTACCATTCTCGTCCAGGATCATTTCGATTCCGGCGACTTCAATACCGTTGGCGGTCATGAAGGCGATGAATTTTTCATGATTGGGATGCGTGAAGTTATCCAGAACCTGGAATTTTGCGGCGGGGGCTTCGCCGACCGGGCATGCCAAATCCTCGATTGCGCAGACATCCGCGGGGCATAATTCGAAACCTTGTGAGGTATCGACGCGTACGGCATAGACCAGCTTCCGGTTCACGAATTCATTGCGAATAATCGAGGAATCAGCCGCACGGATGTATTCCTGGACAAGTACGGTGCCGTCTGGTCCGACTTCGTACGCGTCGCTATCCAGATAGGCGTCGACCGCGTCCAGGGACTGGAACAACTGTACGCCCGCCCCTTTGCCGCCCCGGTTCGGTTTCAAAATCAGCGGTGCGCCGAAATCATGGGCTGCCGTGCGGACGGCCTCACGACCGACCGCCACAACGGTGCGGGGGATACGCACGCCACAAGCGGCAAGTGCTGCATATTGTTTGACCTTGCTCAGTTCCAGTTCAAGCGCGCGCCCGTCATTGATGACCCGCCGACCGTGATAGGTCAGCCAGGCGAGGATGCTGGCCGTATACTCAGGCGAATGATCGTGTCCGCGCGTATGCGACGAGGCGCTCATCCGGTTGTAAAAGATCCCTTCCGGCGGTCGTGCCGAAAAATCGAACGATCCACCATCCAGCAACCATTCCTCGAACGGAACACCGGCGGCATCAAGTGCGGCTGCGAGTGGCGGCAGCCATTCCGGGTTTTCGTGAATGATGTGAACCTTGCCCATGGCAGCGTCCTTTTGTGTGGATTAAACCTAAATACCCTAAATCTGTGTTGAATATAGAGCGGACAAAAAATTAGACAAGACCCCGTATTTGTAAAGGGTGATGCGAGTTTCGCGGCGATTGGCTGGTTTCAAAGTGTTTCCGGCGGGTGTAGGCTTCGTTCCGTAAGTGCAATTCTTGCCAATCGAGGACGCGCCATGACCCAGCATCCCAATTCTCCCGAAAGTCGGGACATTGCGACACTTGTCCATCCCTACACCAACCTGAAAAAGCATCAGGAAACTGGCCCGACGATCATGCGCCGGGGCGAGGGAATCCGGGTTTTTGACGATACCGGCAAGGGCTATATCGAAGGCATGGCCGGATTGTGGTGCGCGTCGCTGGGATTTGCCGAGGAAAGGCTGGTTGCGGCCGCAACCAAGCAGATGCAGGAACTGCCGTTCTATCATTTGTTTGCGTCAAAATCGCACCATCCGGCAATCGAACTGGCGGAACGCCTGCTGGCGCTCTCCCCGGTCCCGATGTCGAAAGTGTTTTTCGCCAACTCCGGGTCGGAAGCGAATGACACGGTCGTCAAGATGGTCTGGTACTTCAACAACGCGCTGGGCCGGCCGGAAAAAAAGAAAATCATCAGCCGGCTACGCGGCTATCACGGCGTTACGGTTGCCGCCGCCAGCATGACGGGGCTGCCGGCAAACCACATCGATTTCGATCTGCCGATCCAGAACATCATCCACACGCTTTGCCCGCATCACTATCGCTATGGTGAGGACGGTGAATCAGAGGAAGATTTCGCAACCCGAATGGCGGACAGCCTGGAAGAGCAGATTCTCGAAGAAGGGCCGGATACTGTCGCTGCCTTTATCGCTGAACCGGTTATGGGCGCCGGTGGCGTGATCGTGCCGCCCAGGACCTATTTTGACAAGATCCAAGCCGTTTTGCGGAAATACGACGTGCTGTTTATCGCCGACGAGGTGATTTGTGGTTTTGGCCGGACCGGAAACATGTTCGGGACCGAAACCTATAACCTGAAGCCGGACATCATGACGATGGCCAAGGCGCTGTCGGCAGCCTTTATGCCGATCTCGGCAGTCATGATGAATGACCGGGTTTTTGACGTCATCAGCGCCAATAGTGCCAAGGTGGGGACCTTTGGTCATGGATTTACCTATTCCGCCCATCCCGTACCGGCGGCCGTTGCGCTGGAAACACTCAAAATCTACGAGGAACGGGACATCGTCGGGCATGTTCAAAGTGTCTCGGGCCGGTTCCTGCAGCGCCTGCAGCAATGTGCCGCACATCCGCTGGCTGGCGAGGTTCGGGGGGTCGGCCTGATCGCCGCCGTCGAACTGGTACAGGACAAGGCGACAAAAAAGCCCTTTGATCCGGCTGTCGGCCTGGGGGCGTTTGTTGGCGCAACCGCGCAGGAAAACGGCTTGATTGTGCGCCCGCTGGTGGATTCCATCGCATTGTGCCCACCGCTGATCATCACCGAAACGGAAATCGACGAGATGTTTGACAGGCTTAATGAGTCGCTGGATGCCGCCGCGAAGATGGTGGAGACACTGGATTAATGGCTCCAAGTGCGGCGTTTTTTAGCAGTGGTATCGGGAAATAAATAATCTAATATTTATCATTAACGGATTATCGATGGGCCGATGACCAAACTTTCGCGATCCTGAAGGGTGGCTAATGGACTACGAAAAGTTCTTTTCCGACAACTTGTCGAAAATGAAGCAGGCTGGCAATTACCGGGTTTTCGCCGATCTTGAGCGGGAAGCCGGTGCCTATCCCAAAGCGGTGTTCCGCGAAGGCGGGCAGGAATCGCCCGTTACGGTGTGGTGTTCCAACGATTATCTGGGGCAGGGTCAGAATCCCGAAGTGATTGCGGCGATGCATGAAGCGCTGGACCATTGTGGTGCCGGTGCAGGCGGAACGCGCAATATTTCGGGTACCAACCATTACCATGTGCTGCTGGAACGTGAGTTGGCGGATCTGCATCAGCGTGAAGCGGCGCTGCTGTTTACGTCGGGCTATGTCGCAAATATGACGACATTGTCGACGCTGGGAATGCGGTTGCCGGGCTGCCTGATTTATTCCGATGCCTGGAACCACAATTCCATGATCGAAGGCATTCGGCACAGCCGCGCGGAAAAGCGGGTTTTCAAACACAACGATCCGGCGGACCTGGAACGGCTGATCAAGGCGGATGATCCCGATGCGCCGAAGATCGTTGTCTTCGAATCCGTCTATTCGATGGATGGCGATATTGCGCCGATCGGGGAAATTCTAGATATCTGCGAACGCTACAATGCGCTGAGCTATCTGGACGAGGTCCATGCTGTCGGCATGTATGGCCCGACCGGCGCGGGTGTCGCGGAACGCGATGGTGTCATGGACCGGGTTTCGGTCATGCAGGGTACCTTGGCCAAAGGCTTCGGTGTTGTCGGCGGTTATGTCGCTGCCTCGACGGACCTGATCGACTATGTGCGCAGTTTCGGCAACGGGTTCATCTTTACCACCTCGATGCCGCCGGCTGTCGCCGCGGGAGCGCTGGCCAGTATCCGCTATGTGAAGGGCGCGCAGCATCTGCGGGACCGGCACCAGGAACGCGCCCGGACGCTCATGGGGAAGATCAAGGATGCCGGTTTGCCTCTGATGCCCTCGATTAGCCATATCGTTCCCGTTCTGGTGGGGGATGCGACGATGTGCAAGCAGGCAAGCGATCTGCTGATGGACCGGCACAATATCTATGTGCAGCCTATCAACTATCCGACGGTGCCGCTGGGTACCGAACGTCTGCGTATCACGCCATCACCGCTGCATACGGACGAGATGATGGATGATCTTGTTGCGGCATTGGCCGATGTCTGGGGTCACCTGTCATTGAAATGGGCGGCATAGAAGATTCACTGATCCCGCATTCGGGTGATGTTTTTCCTGCCGGATAGACTATATAGTCAGATACTGCATCCGGGAGCGTCACGGCCATGTATCGCGACAATACATTAATACCAACAGAAGCCATTCGTCTGGCTGCCCTTGGCAGTCTGGTGGAAGGTGAAAAGCGTTACGCCGACCTGGCCAGTGAAATTCGCTATTTTGCAGCCCGTGTCGCCGGTCCGTCGCTTGATCTGCTGGGATCGTCGCTGGAACTGCTTTGTTATGAAGACCTCGCCGCAATCGCAAATGGTGACGCGATGGAAGCGGATGCCGTGCTGCGGATTACCGAAGCGGGGCGCGAGGCGTTCCATACGCTCATGACCTCCAATGTGCGTGCACCGGTCAATGATGTCAGCAAGCTGGTCATCGCCCTGAAGATGCGGTTTCTGCACCTGATGTCGGGTGAAGATCGTGCGGATCAGACCGATATGTTGATGGAAATGTGCGAAACGGAACTGGCGCGTCTTGTTCAGCTGCGCGGCGAATATGATGAAGGGCAGCTGGCGGGCTGGCTTGATCTCGAAATTTCCCAACTTCGCGAGCGCCTGACCTGGTTCGAAACGCTGGACGTCTGAAGGCTGCCGCTACCCGTTCAGTAAACGTGCTGGCCGCCGGTAACGAAAATTTCTGTCCCCGTTACATAACTGAAATCGCTTGAGCATAGCTGGAAGACGCATGCCGCGACCTCTTCGGGCGTGCCCATGCGATGCATCGGAATCCGGTTGATGAGCGGTTCATATTCCGCACCGACCATGTCGGTTTCGATTTCACCGGGGGCGACGGCGTTGACCCGAACGCCCAATTGGGCAAATTCGACGGCCATTTCCCGCGTCAAGGCGGACAGGGCGGCTTTTGATGTCGAATAGGCGGAACCCGCGAACGGGTGAATCGCGTGCCCCGCGATGGATGTGATATTGACGATAGAGCCCCCGCCCTGCTTGGCACCGCGCCGCAGCGCCGCCGCAAAACCACGCGCAAGCACCAGCGGTGCGAACAGGTTTAGCTCGAAAACCTCTCGCCAGCGGTCCAGGTCGCCATTCAGACAGCCCAGCCGTTCCTGATAGGGGGTCTTCGGCGAAATCGCTGCGTTGTTGACCAGCGCGTGGACCGGGCCGTTGTCGATAAGCGCGTTGGCTTGTTTGACGAAGGCATCCACGGATGCCGGCTCCGCCAGGTCGGTGGGGAAATGGTGCACCCAGTTCGGGTCGCGTTTGCAGTGATCGGGAATGTCATCGCGACTGCAGCTGATAATCTGCCAGCCTTCATCGGAAAACCGCTGCACTGTCGAATGGCCAATGCCGCGACTTGCGCCAGTCAGGATGACGGTCTTCTTTACCTGTTCGGTCATGAGGCGATTCTATCGCGAATCTGCCGACCGGTCATGTGAACATATTTATCGGTGCAGGCGATGTTCTTCCTCCAGTCCTTCCGGGTCCTGGTGAATCAGCACTTCTGCGCCTTCGAAGGCTTCCTGAATTTCGTATTCCACGAGGTCGGCAATGACATGCGCCTTTTTGAGCGGCATGTCGCCATCCATCTCAAGGTGCAGCTGGATAAACAGGTCCGAACCGGAACGACGGGTGCGCAGGTCGTGCAGGCTGGCGACGGCGGCATGTTTCGTGGCAATGGCGCGTATCTTCGCGCGATCCTCTTCGGGCAATTCCCGGTCCATTAACATATCCAGGGCGTCGCCAACGATGCGCCACGCACCGTAGAGCAGGTAGGCGGCGATGCCGGCACCAGTCAATGGATCCAGAAAAGGCATGTCCAGAAACGGCGTGAGTACCAGTGCGCCGATAACGGCCAGGTTGATCAGCAGGTCACCCTTGTAATGTAGCGAATCGGCCGAAATCGCGATGGAACGCGAATGACGGATGACATAGCTCTGAAACAGAACCAGCCCGAGTGTCAGCGTAATCGAGAGAATCATGACGGCGATGCCGATATCCGTTGCCGCCAACGGTGTGGGATGGAACAGCCGGCTGCCGGCATGAAAGACAACGATAACGGCGGAACCAGCCACAAAAGCAGCCTGCGCCATGGCTGCCAGGGCTTCCGCCTTGCCGTGCCCGAACCTGTGTTCCCGGTCCGCAGGAACAAGCGCCTGGCGCACCGCGATCAGGGTCACCAGCGACGCGAGGCCATCAAGCATGGAATCGACCAGCGTCGATAGCATGGCCACCGACTCTGTCAGAGACCAGGCAACAAGCTTTGCGCAGATAAGGATGATTGCAACGCTAAGTGACGCGTATGTCGCGCGCCGCATCAGCAGGTCAGAATCGGGCAGTTGATCCGTCGTCGTGGTCATGGGAACAGCCGTTCGGTAGCCCAGCCTCCGTCGGTCGGCGCAAAAACAATGCGTTCATGCAGTCGAAACCGGCCTTCCCGCCAGAATTCGAACGCATCCGGCACGACACGGAATCCGGACCAGTACGGCGGCCGCGCGATTTCCGAAACGCCGAATTTGGCTGTATAGCGCGCGACTTCCTTTTCCAGCTCATGCCGCGTCGCCATGGGGCGGGACTGTCGGCTGGCCCAGGCACCAATGCGGCTGCCCCGGGAACGGCTGGCGTAATATGCGTCGGCCTCGGCTTCGCTGACGGGAACGACGGCACCTTCGACCCGTACCTGTCGTCGCAGCGATTTCCAGTGGAACAGCAGTGCGGCAAACGGGTTTTCCTGGATTTCCAGGCCTTTTCGGCTTTCCAGGTTCGTATAGAAGACAAATCCGTTTTCGTCGAAATGCTTCAACAGAACCATGCGGGCGGAAGGGCGGCCTTGCGAATCAGCCGTCGCCAGCGTTACTGCCGTCGGTTCACTGTCTTCCTTCTGCTGTGCTTCGCCATACCAATCCCGGAAAAGCGCCAGCGGGTCGTCTGTGTTTGTATTTGTCATCGACAATAAATATATACAGCTGTGAGGTAATTATAACCGCAGGTGCGAAACTTCTGTCATATCCGGTAGTTCGCTGCATGATATGGCATTTGTGGGTGTCTGGCATTTTAAAAGCCTTGGAAAGCCGTAAAGATATGCAGGGGCGGGTGGCGCTTGGTTGTTCAAACAATATTAAGGATGCGAAAATGCGTAAAATTGCTTCCCTGATTGCCATTGTGTTCCTGCTTGGCGCCTGTGCCGAGGGACAAGGCAACAAACAGACCGGCGGTACGCTGCTTGGCGCCGGGCTTGGCGCGTTGGCGGGGTCCCAGATCGGTGGTGGTCGCGGCAAGTTGGTCGCGGTTGCTGTTGGCGCCCTTGGCGGCGCCTTTCTCGGCAGTGAAATTGGCAAGTCGCTGGACAAGGCTGATCGCGCGGCGATTGCAAATTCGACGCATCAGGCGTTGGATAAGACCCCATCGGGCCAACAGGTCGCGTGGCGCAATCCCGATTCGGGAAATTCGGGCACGGTTGTCGCCCAGCCGGCCGTAAAGGCCGACACCGGCGAGTATTGCCGCGAATATGCCCAGACAATACAGGTTGGCGGGAAAACGGAAAAAGCGTATGGCAAGGCCTGTCGTCAGCCGGATGGCACCTGGAAAATCATAAACTAGTTAGGCCAGTCGGCTGTTGGAGCAGATATCGGTGGCGCCTGACGCATGAATGATCCGTACCAGATTCTTGGCCTCAAACCCGGGGCCAGTGATGCAGAGGTAAAGTCGGCCTATCGCAAGCTGGCGAAGGAACTGCATCCAGACGTCAATCCTGGTGACACGATTGTCGAGCAGCGGTTCAAGGAAATTTCCGCTGCCTACAGTATGCTGTCAAACAAGGATACGAAGGCACAGTATGACCGGGGCGAAATCAATGCTGACGGGTCACCGCGCATGGATAACATGTTTCGTCGCGGCGCCGGTTCCGCGTCTGCGGGGCAGGGTGCTGAATTCGAGGATCTGGTGGCCGACCTGTTCGGGCGCCGTCGACAGCCCCGTCAGCCCCGTCAGGCAAAGGGACAAAATGTAACCTATGCCGTGACGGTTCCGTTTCTGGAAGCAGCTTTGGGAGGCACGCGCCGGATACGCCTGCATGACGGCAAGAATATTGAAGTGAATATTCCCGCTGGTACGAAGGATGGGGATAATCTGCGCCTGAAGGGACAGGGTATGCCCGGTGTCAATGGCGGACCGGGTGGTGATGCGTTCGTTGAGATTCAGGTGACACCGCACCCGTTTTTCAAGCGCGATGGCCTCGATATCAGGCTCGATGTGCCGATTACCCTGACAGAGGCGGTGTTAGGCGCGAAAATCAATATTCCGACTATTCACGGCCCGGTCAGTATGGCAATTCCGCCTGGCACTAATTCCGGAAAGGTGCTGCGGCTTAAAGACAAGGGAATTGCCAAAGGCAGTGGCGCGACTGTCGAGCGGGGCAGCGAATATGTGCTACTTAAGGTCGTGTTGCCGGACGAGCCCGATTCCAAGCTTCGCGACTTCGTTCGGGAATGGACGAAAACCGGCGATTATGATGTGCGGCGCAAGGCCGGGTTGGAATAAGACGAAGCGGTAGCAGAATATTCAATGCTTGCCTTGGACGCAGTTGGTGAGTGTTGGTAGGATAACCAGAAGAACGAGCAGGGAAAGAAGGGTTTATGAGCGACATGCAACCGATCATGGCGGGTAAAAAAGGCCTCATAATGGGGGTCGCGAACGACCGGTCGCTGGCATGGGGAATTGCTCGTGCCGCTGCTGCTCATGGTGCAAAACTGGCGTTTACATATCAGGGCGATGCGCTTGAAAAGCGGGTGCGGCCGCTGGCCGAATCTGTTCAGTCCGAACTGGTAATGCCCTGTGACGTGACAGATGATGCCAGTATCGATTCGGTTTTTTCAACCATTGGCGAAAAATGGGGCGGACTGGATTTTGTCGTACACGCGATTGCCTTCTCCGATAAGGATGAACTCAAGGGCAAGTATATCAATACGTCGCGCACCAATTTCACACGGACGCTCGACATATCCTGTTATTCGCTGACCAGCGTGGCGCAGCGCGCCGTTCCGTTGATGGGCGATGGCGGCAGCCTGCTGACGCTGACCTATTACGGCGCGGAACGGGTCATGCCGCATTACAATGTGATGGGCGTTGCGAAAGCGGCACTCGAAGCCAGCGTCCGGTACCTCGCGGCTGATCTTGGCAAGGACGGCATCCGCGTCAATGCGGTATCGGCTGGACCCGTGAAGACGCTTGCCGCCTCCGGCATTGGTGATTTCCGCTATATCCTGAAATGGAATGAACTGAACTCGCCATTACGCCGGAATGTCAGCCTGGATGAGGTTGGTAATGCCGGAATGTATTTGCTGAGTGACCTGAGCAACGGCGTAACCGGTGAAATCCATCATGTCGATTGCGGTTACAACACTGTCGGTATGGTCGCGGTTGATGCCGCAGAGGAAGTGTCCGAATTGCTGGCGGGCATCAAGGGAAAATCCTGAAATTGACGGGCTCCATCTGCTATGTCGGCAAATAGTTTCGGCACGCTGTTTCGCGTCACGACCTGGGGTGAAAGCCACGGGCCGGCGATTGGCTGTGTAATCGACGGTGCGCCGCCGCTGCTTGCCATCGACGAGGCCGAAATCCAGCAATTTCTCGATATGCGCCGTCCCGGCCAGAACCGGTTCACGACCCAGCGCCGGGAACCGGATGCCGTTCGGATTCTTTCCGGCGTATTTGAAGGCAGGACGACCGGCACACCGATTGGGCTGATGATCGAGAATGTCGATCAACGGTCCCGGGATTATGGCGAAATCGTCGATAGTTTCAGGCCCGGCCACGCGGATTATACCTATTGGAAAAAATACGGCATCCGGGACTATCGCGGCGGCGGTCGATCATCCGCCCGCGAGACGGCGATGCGGGTTGCCGCGGGGGCCATTGCCCGCAAGGTATTGGGCGACGGCGTGTCAATTCGCGGCGCGCTGGTTCAGCTGGGGCCGCATGAAATCGATCGCAGCCGCTGGGATTGGTCTGAAGTATCGAATAACCCGTTCTGGTGCCCTGACCCGGTGGCGGCACAGGAATGGGAAACTTACCTGGATGGAATTCGGAAATCCGGTTCGTCTGCGGGCGCTGTGATTGAACTGACGGCGTCGGGTATACCGGCGGGCTGGGGCGCACCGGTATACGGAAAGCTCGACGCTGATATCGCCGGTTCGATGATGAGCATCAATGCGGTTAAAGGGGTCGAGATCGGTGACGGGTTTGCGGCGGCATCGCTGTCAGGTGAAGACAATGCCGATGAGATGCGCATGGGCAATGACGGCAATGTAAGGTTCTTGTCCAACTCTGCCGGCGGCATCCTGGGCGGCATTTCGTCGGGACAGGATATTGTCGTCCGGTTTGCGGTGAAGCCAACGAGTTCCATTCTGACGCCGCGGCGTACGGTAACAAAATCCGGTGAGGAGACTGAAATCTCGACAAAGGGGCGGCATGACCCCTGTGTCGGCATCCGGGCCGTTCCTGTCGGCGAAGCGATGCTCGCCTGTGTCCTTGCGGACCACATGTTGCGACACCGGGCGCAATGCGGCTGATCGGCCGAATTGTATTATGGTTTTTTGCGCTGATCGGCATGACTGCTGCGTCGGCTGTGGCGGTTGGAATCGTATTCGCCGTTTTCTATCACGATAACGAACCTGTCATGCCGGAGCGCGTGGTTCTCTGGCTTGATCTGGATGGCGGTGTCGCGGATACCCAATCTGAAGCGCCCTGGGCTTCTTTTCTGGATGAAAATACACTCACCCTGCGGTCGGTTGTAACGGCACTGGAAGATGCGAGCCGGGATGACAGGGTTGCCGGGGTCGCGGTGCGACTGGGCGCAGCACCTATCGGCATCGCGGCTGCACAGGAATTGCGTCAGGCCTTCCTGGAGCTTCGCAAGCAGGACAAGTTCGCCGTCGGGTTTTCGCCGAGCTTTGACGGTTCTGAAAACATGATGGCTCTGTATATGCTGGCAGCATCATTCGACCGGGTTTCGATGCAGCCTTCGGGTACGCTGGCGTTGACGGGCATTTCGATCGAAATGCCCTTTGCGCGGGAAGCACTGGACAAGGTCGGGATCAAGCCGGAATTCGAACAGCGTCACGAGTATAAATCGGCGGTCGAAACTTTTACCCGGTCCGGATTGAGCGATCCGGCACGGCAGTCGCTGGAGCTGGTCGTCGATTCGTGGATGCGCCAAATTCTCAACAGTATTTCGTCAGACCGGAATCTGCCGGTCGGCCGGTTGCGCGACATTGTCGACCGCGCGCCATTACTGGCGACGGAAGCACAGGAAAGCGGGCTGATCGACGCGCTTGAATACGGCGAAGATTTTCAGGCTGTTGTGCTGGCGCGAGCGGGTGCGGATGCGGCATTCATGAACTTGCTCGAATATGCTGATTTTGCGGAACCCCCGCAGGACAGCCTGGCGAATGTTGCCCTGATTTATGGCTCGGGCCCGATCGTTGCCGGGAAGAGTGGCGACGAATTTCTATCCGACGACCAGTTTTCCGCTGCGTCGATCGCCGGGACGATCGGGGATGCGGCCGATGACCCGGAAATTGGGGCCATCGTCCTTCGGATCGACAGCCCGGGGGGCGGCTATGTCGCTTCCGATACGCTGCGCAGCGCGATCTTGCGGGCGCGCGAAAAAGGCAAGGTCGTAATTGCCTCGATGGGTGCGACTGCCGCGTCGGGCGGGTATTTCGTGGCAATGGGGGCGGACAAAATCATTGCGCAACCGGGAACCCTGACTGGCTCGATAGGGGTGTTCGGCGGCAAATTCGTTACAACCGAATTGTGGGACAAGCTTGGTATCAACTGGGCGAAGGTCAGTGTCGGTGCGAATGCCGGGATGTGGAGCCCGATGCGGCCGTTCTCCGAAGGGGCGGCAGGGCGTCATCGTGCGGTGATGGACTCCATTTACCAGGATTTTACGGGCAAGGCGGGGGCTGACAGAAATATTTCCGATAGTGGCATTGATGCGGTGGCACGCGGCCGCGTCTGGACCGGTGAAGATGCCCGCAGGGTCGGCCTTGTCGATGAATTGGGCGGCGTCTCGGCGGCGCTTGATGCCGTGCGGGAAATGCTGGCACTGCAGGAGGATGCCGTCTTGAATGTCATCGTCATGCCGGCACGCCAATCACCATTCGAGCATCTGCTGGAATTCCTGGATGTAAATGGTTCTATTTAGCACGCTGTCGCAGGCGTTGTTCGTTCCATGAAGGGCGATTCGTATAGAT
>Ga0222651_1000152_pt1 | contig 54041 bp, 42 predicted proteins | sample AntAcemetagen369_FD_179855 | JGI IMG/M metagenome (GOLD analysis project Ga0222651, IMG submission 179855) | Saline water microbial communities from Ace Lake, Antarctica - #369 | ecosystem: Environmental > Aquatic > Non-marine Saline and Alkaline > Saline | place: Antarctica: Ace Lake...
CGGATGGCAGCCAAAGGGTAAGTTCTGGCACCAATGTGATAATAAGCAATCCTAGCAACATGGCCAGGAAGAAGGGCATTAAGGGGAAGAAAACTTTGGCAATGGTCGTTTTAGCCACTCCCACCCCTATAAATAAAACGGAGCCAACAGGTGGTGTACACACACCAATACATAAATTCAAAACCATTATGATTCCAAAATGAATAGGATCTATTCCTAAAGTCACCACTGCTGGTAAGAAAATAGGAGTGAAAATCAATACTGCCGGTGTCATGTCCATAAAGGTTCCTACAAATAGTAAGATCAAATTAATCATAATTAATACTACAAACTTATTGTCACTGAGCGACAACAAAGCCGTACTAATAGACTGAGGAATATTTTCACTGGACATGGCCCATGACATGCTCATTGAAGTAGCGATCAGCAACATAACAATCGCTGTAGTTTCTGAGCTTTTCAATAAAATGGACGGTAGGTTTTTTAGTTTTATTTCCCCGTAAATGAAGGACAAAACCAGAGTATAGACAACAGCTATAGCGGAGGCCTCTGTAGCGGTAAATACTCCTAAAACTATCCCTCCGATCACCACTACTAACAGCATCAAACTTGGAAATGCTGCTAAAAATTTTGTTCCTAGCTCTTTAGCACTTGTAGGCTCACCAGGTTTTAGCTTGTGTTTTTTGATAAAAATCGCTGCGGTGATCATCAAAAATAAACCTATCAATAACCCCGGAATATATCCAGCTATAAACAGTGCAGCAATCGACACACCACCACTGGCCAAGGAATATACAATCAGCACATTGGATGGGGGAATGATCAATCCAGTAGTAGAGGCAGTGATATTTACCGCGGCGCCTAATTCTCTAGGGTACCCTTCTTTTTCCATTCTTGGGGCTAATATACCTCCAATGGCAGAGGCGGCGGCGGCGGCGGAACCTGCAATGGCACCAAAAAGCATGGCTGCGATTACGTTTACATACAGCAATCCTCCCGGAAGCCTTCCGGTCATGGCTTTGGCTAAATTAATGAGGCGATTAGCGATGCCACCTTTGTTCATTATTTCGCCTGCCAAAATAAAAAACGGAATGGCAAGTAGGGCAAAACTATCCAATCCCACACCCATTCTTTGGGCGATGGTGGTAGCTGAAGGTACTGATGCAATGGTTACTGTTAGGGTGAGGAAACTTGAAAAACCCAATGCCCAAGCTACAGGAACGCCAATACCCATCAAAATTATAAAACTAACGATCAGTATTAATATACTCAAATATTCTTCCATGGTTGATTAATTTTGGGCGTCTTTTTGATTCATTAAAATTTTAAGGTCTACCAATTGATAAAAAAGTACCAGCAGGCCTGAAAAAGGGATCATCATGTACACATATGCCAATGGCAATTGTAAAGTAGCGGATTTTTGCTCCAGAATAAAGGTGATATATACCAGATTAGCGCCTCCCATAATCATCACCGGAATGACAAATAAAATGATCACCACATTGATTATGATAAGTAATTTTCGTTTTGCTTCACCCTTGAGCTTGGTAGGTAGTAAATCTATGGCCAGGTGATTTCCCTGCCCAGCCACATAGGCTGCCCCTAACATTCCCAACCACACCAATAAATACCTTGAAAGTTCGTCAGTAAACGAACTTGGGGATTGAAGCACGTACCTTGAAAAAACCTGCCAGGTTACATTGATGACCATTACAGCCAAAATAATCATCAGCATGATCCCAACAATTTTATCTAATTTTAATTTTAAACTGATCATTTCTTAATATTTTCTGATTTCTTGAACCAATTCATACATTTCCGGATCTTCTACCTTCATTATTTCATAAACCTTTTCAGCTTCCTTTCTAAATGGCTCCTTATCTGGATAAAAAATTTCTACGCCTGCTTCCTCTAAAATTTTCATCGATTCAGCTACAGATTCTTCCCATAGCTTATATTGGTAAACAGCAGATTCATCAGCAGCTTCCTGCAGCCATTTTTTTTCCTCTTCGGAAAGAAGTTCCCAAACCTTAGTACTGACGATCATCATGTCCGGAATGGCAGTATGTTCATTTAAAGAGTAATATTTAGCGACTTCATAATGCCGGGAAGTAACAAAACTTGGTGGATTATTTTCTGCACCATCTACGATTCCCTGTTGAAGTGCCGTGTAAAGTTCTCCAAAAGATACAGGTGTGGGTGAACCACCAAAACTCTGGACCATATTCACTGCCGTGGGACTTTCCATCACTCTTATTTTTAATCCTTCAAGATCCTCAGGGATCAATACCGGCTTTTCTTTGGTATAAAAACTTCGTTTTCCGCCATCATAAAAGCATAGGCCCTTTAGCCAGTATTTCTCACCTGCGGCTAAAAGTTTTTTACCTATGGGGCCTTCTAGCACTCTTTCCTGTTGTTCATCATCTCGAAACAAATAGGGCTGACCCAATATTTTTATTTCCGGGGCGAATCCTTCCATCGCTGCAGTGGAAACTTTGGTCATGGCCAAGCTACCTATTTGTAGCAATTCTACCAGTTCCCGCTCAGTTCCTAATTGCTGGTTGGGATACACTTGTACAATCATTTTTCCGTCAGATTTCTCCTTTGCTTTTTCTGCTAAATACAACATAGCTGCATGCACAGGATGACTGGTATCCAATCCATGACCAAGTTTTAATATCCTTACCCCTCCCGGTTTCGAGCAGCTCACCAAAATAGCTGCCAAAAACAGCATAGTTAGGTAGATTGGAAAATTTGTCTTTTTAAATTTCAACATATGAATTGCAATATAATTTGGGTTTCTATTATTCGTTCACTTCTTAAAATTATATGAATTAAGCTTTATTTCAATAATTCACGCACAATATCTCTAACCTATTATTCAGCATTGAATCGTATTTGTAAAATAGCACTCTCAAATATAGACTGACTAATAATGGTTTAGCTAAGTATTTTCAGAAGGTTTCGCTCGCAATTTATTCCTGTCCTCAATTACTATTTCCCAGTAATTTTGGTATTTCAATGTGAATTCTCTTCATGACACCTTAGAAACGATTTTGGAATACTGACAATAAACCATCAAAATTAATGGGGATTTAAAAAAAAAGAAGCCCTTAGCCTCTTTTCTTTTAATTTATTTATAAATTGTGCAATCGATTGCTCAAGATAATCAAATAAATGAAATGGTGCATAAAGTTTTACAAATTCATCCTGACGACAACGTTCTGGTTGCGTTAACGGACCTTAATAAGGGCGAAATCATCCAATTTGGAAATAATGAAATCACATTAAAAAGTAGTGTTTCTGCCAAGCATAAATTCACCATTTCTGACTTAGGTCAGGATGATAAAGTTTATATGTATGGCATAATTGTCGGTAAAGCCTTGTTCCCCATAGCATCAGGTGATGTAATCACGACGAGCAACCTTGCCCACCAAACAGCAACATACACTGGCCAAAGGAAGTCATTTAAGTGGAATGCCCCTGATGTAAGCAAATGGAAAAACAGGACATTTGATGGCTATCACCGACCTGATGGACAGGTAGGAACTGCCAATTATTGGCTGGTAGTGCCTTTGGTTTTTTGCGAAAACCGGAACATAGAAATCATGAAGCAGGCTTTTGTTGAGGAGCTGGGTTTTGCTAAACCCAATCCCTATAAATCGTTTGTGAAACAAATGAAACAACTTTATCTTGATGGTGATATGGAAGGGCTTCAGCAAGTCGGTGTGGAAACTTTAGAACTGGCAGGCGAAGAAAAGATATTTAAAAATTTAGATGGCATCAAATTCCTAACCCATAATGGCGGTTGTGGTGGTACTAGGCAGGATTCTGAGGCGCTTTGTGCCTTGATCGCCGGATACATCAACAACCCAAATGTGGCGGGTGCAACAATTTTAAGTCTGGGTTGTCAAAATGCGCAACCAGCGATTTTAAAAGAAAAAATAGCCAATATAAATCCGGATTTCAAAAAACCTGTAATCATTTTAGAACAGCAGGAAGAAGGCACCGAACCCCAACTACTCACCAAAGCCATCCAATCTACCTTCTTGGCAATGACAGAGGCCGATCAAATGGTAAGGAAACCAGCACCATTGAGGCAATTGACCATAGGTCTGGAATGTGGCGGATCTGATGGTTTTTCAGGGATTTCTGCCAATCCATCCTTAGGTCAGGTATCTGATATCCTTGCAGCATTGGGAGGAAAAACTATCCTCTCGGAATTTCCCGAGTTATGCGGTGTAGAGCAAGAATTGATTAACAGGTGTACTACTGATGAAAATGCAGAAAAATTCATCCAATTAATGCGGGCATATTCCGCTTCAGCCGAGGCCGTTGGTTCAGGTTTTGACATGAACCCCAGCCCAGGAAATATCAAAGATGGGTTGATCACTGATGCCATGAAATCAGCCGGAGCAGCCAAAAAAGGTGGAACCTCGCCCATTGAAGATGTGCTTGATTATACCGAAATCGCTACAAAACCAGGACTAAATTTATTGTGTTCGCCTGGAAACGATGTGGAAAGTACAACCGCAATGGCAGGCTCAGGTGCAAATATTATCTTGTTTACGACCGGCTTAGGAACACCTACTGGAAATCCCGTAACACCGGTTATTAAAGTGTCTTCTAATAATAAAATGTCCAAGCGGATGCCGGATATAATAGATGTGAATACAGGGGGAATTATTTCTGGGGAAAAAACCATTCCTGAAATGGGGGATGAACTTCTGGAGTACATCATCCAGGTGGCTAGCGGTAAGGTTAAAGCAAAGGCCGTTTTGTTGAATCAGGACGATTTCATACCTTGGAAACGAGGAGTTTCTCTTTAAAATATATACTAATAACTATAATTATAAAATGTCTCAATTATTTTCAGTAAAGAATAAAGTCATCATTATTAGTGGTGGAACGGGTGTTTTAGGCAAAGCAATGGCCAAGTACCTGGCAAAAGAAGGTGCACAGATGATTATCCTCGGTAGAAATGAGGAAAAAGTAACTGGACTAGTGAGTGAAATTAAGGATGACGGCGGTTATGCCTATCCTGCTGTTGCAGATGTAACCAACGAAAAAGACCTTTCCCTAGTCAAAGAAAACCTAGATAAAGAATTTGAGCAGGTGGATGTTTTAATTAATGCCGCAGGAGGAAATATGCCCGGGGCAACGGTCATGCCGGATCAAATGGTTACTGACTTGTCTTCAGATGCTATAAAAACAATTATGGATCTCAATTATATGGGAACCTTCTTACCAATAAAGACCTTTTTACCTTTATTGATCAAATCCAATAAAGCTTCAATCATTAATATCTCTTCTATGGCGGCGAGTAGACCCATGACCCGTGTTATGGGGTACGCTTCCTCCAAAGCGGCCATTGATAATATGACGAAATGGATGGCTGTAGAATTTGCTAAAAAATATGGCGCAGGATTACGCGTCAATGCTGTAGCACCCGGCTTCTTTTTAACAGCTCAAAATGAAGCTTTGCTAACCAATAAGGACGGTAGCCTCACACAACGTGGCAATCAGATCATTGACCATACACCAATGGCAAGATTTGGAAGTCCTGAGGAGCTTTTTGGTGCAGTACAGTGGCTGAGTAGTGAAGCATCAAAGTTTGTAACCGGAACGATTATCGAAATAGATGGAGGATTTAGCGCGTTTTCAGGAGTATGAGCAGTAACAATCAACCCATATATATGGAACAAACCATGCGTTGGTATGGTCCTAATGATCCAGTACAGTTGTCAGATATCCTCCAATCAGGAGCTACAGGCATAGTTACTGCATTGCATCAAATTCCCAATGGCCAAGTTTGGACACGGGAAGCAATAAAGGAGAGAAAAGCAATCATTGAAGCAGCAGGATTGACCTGGTCAGTCGTTGAAAGTGTACCTGTGCATGAAAACATCAAAACCCGATCAGGGAATTTTGAGGAGTGTATAAAAAATTATCAGGACAGCATCAGAAACCTGGCTGCTGAAGGTATCTTAACCGTTTGTTATAATTTCATGCCCATATTGGATTGGACAAGGACCAACCTTGCTTATCCCATGGCTAATGGAGCAAAAGCACTTCGTTTTGAAATGAAAGCTATTGCTGCCTTTGACTTATTCATTCTTCAACGGCCAAGTGCTGCTGCAGATTACAGTGAAAGCATGAAACAAAAGGCCAAGGCTCATTTTGATGCAATGTCTGAGGAGGAAAAGAACCAGTTGGTCAATAATGTCATTGCTGGATTACCGGGTGCAGAAGAGGGATACTCTGTAGAGGATTTTCAAAAAGCATTGGATACTTTCAAAGGAATCGACGCAAAAAAACTGGGCGAAAATCTCAATTTATTTCTCGATGCAATTGTTCCTGTTGCTGAAGAAAACAAGTTGTCTGTTTGTATTCACCCTGATGATCCTCCATTTCCTATTTTCGGTTTGCCAAGAGTGGTAAGTACAGCCAATGACTATGACCGAATTCTAGAAAACAACAATAGTCCCTATAACGGTTTTACATTTTGCACAGGATCCTTAGGTATAAGGGCTGACAATGACTTGCCAGCAATGGTAGAAAAATATGGAAAGCACATTCATTTTATTCACCTAAGAAGCACTCAGAGGGATGAAGATGGAAATTTCTACGAAGCCAATCACATGGAAGGAGATGTTCCAATGGCCGATGTGGTTGAAGCCATAGTGAAATTACAACAGAAAATTGGTAAATCACTTCCAATGCGTCCCGATCATGGACATCAAATGTTGGACGATCTGAGAAAAACCACCAACCCTGGTTACTCAGCAATTGGAAGGTTAAAAGGTCTTGCTGAACTGCGAGGTTTGGAAATTGGCATTGCCAGAAGCATCTTGAAAACAGATTAAAAGTTATTAACAATACGTTCAATTAACCTAAGAATAATTATGAATAAATCTAATGATAGCAGGAGGGATTTTATTAAAAAATCCGCTTTGGCAACCATGGGTATTTCTTCTTTAGGAGCTATAGGGTTTTCTGCCAAAAGCTATGGAAATATCATCGGAGCAAATGATCGAATCAACTTAGCAATCGCCGGATTAGGAAGACGGTTGGGCGCATATTATGAACCTATTGGATTAAAATCCAGCAATATAAACCTTATGTACCTTTGTGATGTCATGCCTTCGCAAAGAGAAAGAGCTGCAAAAAATTTCGAGAAACACATTGATTATAAACCAAAACTTGAAAATAATATACTCAAAGTTTTGGAAGACAAAGAGGTTGATGCCTTGATCAATGCAACTCCAGATCACTGGCACGCACCAGGTACCTGGCTTGCACTTGAGGCAGGTAAAGATGTCTATGTAGAAAAACCTTGTAGTCACAACCCTTATGAAGGAGAACTTTTAGTTGCTTACCAAAAGCATTATAACAAAGTGGTGCAGATGGGCAACCAGCAACGCTCCGCTCCTGAAAGTATCGAAATCATTAAGGATATCCATGAAGGTGTGATAGGAAATGTTTACAAAGCAACAGCCTTTTACAATTCAGCCAGAGGGGAAGTTCCTAACCAAAAGAAGGCTTCACCGCCGAATGGATTGGATTGGGATTTGTTTCAGGGACCTGCACCTAGAAGAGAATATACAGAAGAAACCTGGAACTATAACTGGCATTGGTATGGCTGGGACCATGGGACAGCTGAGGCTGGAAACAATGGTACCCATGAAATAGATGTTGCCAGATGGGCGTTGCAAGTAGATTTTCCAGAAAAGGTAATGGTAGATTCAGGAAAATACCATTGGCCGAATGATGGATGGACCATGTACGATACAATGGATGCTGTTTTTAAATTCTCAGGCAACAGAACCATTCAGTGGGATTGTAAAAGCCGAAATGGACACAATACCTATGGGCCAGGAAGAGGAACCATTGTTTATGGAACAGATGGTTCTGTATACATTGACAGGGGTGGTTACAAACTTTTTGATAGAAGTGGTAAAGTAATTAAAACCAGTGAATCAGAAAGCAATGAAGCTGGGACTGCATTAGGCGGCGGAGGCGATATGTCTACCCTTCATGTTGTTAACTTCTTTGACGCTATCCGAGGGAAAGCGGAACAAAAAAGTCCTATCGAAGAGGGCGCCAAAAGTGTGTTGCTTTGCCACTTGGCAAACATCGCTTCAAGAACTGGAGAGGTGTTAACTTGTGATCCTTCAAATGGCCATATTACCAACAGTAAGAAAGGAAAAGCCCTTTGGAAAAGAGAGTATGAAAAAGGATGGGAGCCTAAGCTAAAAGCTTAACCATTTATAATTTTCTACAAATAAATTCAACTTAAAATCCCCGAAAAAACTTCGGGGATTTTTTTTGCCCAATATTTAATCCTTTATCAAGGGGAAGCTATTTACCTTAAACCCGAAATAGGCATAGACAATCTAACTCATTCAAAATTTGTAGCTCTCCTTGAAAGAGCTAATTATTTTCTTTTACGCCTTTCATCCTGCTCAAAAACCATAATCTTTGAAGGCCGTTAATGGCCTGATATATAATACCTACTGTCAAAGAAACCTTCGATTACCGATAAACGTGTTATCCATTCATTTACGGTACTTATCCTATATAGACAAAGGTTTAATTTTTATTGATAACTTAAATAATCGTTCCCTAATTAGAGCTCCTCAGGAGTAAAAATAGCATATCCACCGGTGCTATCCCGTGGCAAAAAAATGAAAACAGAATTATTTTGGTGGTATTGTTGCCTTTTATTTAACAACTCTCCTGACAAAGTACCTAGCGATGTTAGTTACTTACCAATACAATTCCCAGGTCTTCAAATCCAGGTTTCTCCTAATATTCGGATTCAATTCAAATGTGCTTTTTTCTTACTGATAGCGTTTAGGTATTTTGCATACCTGTTCATTACCCAAAGGTGTAACCTTGCCTGGGTGTTTACATAAAAGAACCAGGGAATTTTAGGCACAAATTCGTGAATGGCAGAAATTATATATTTGCCCCCTAAAACCTCCCTGAACTCCAACCAACCATAGTTTGTCCGACTCACCAGCCAGCCTCCTGTAATGTAAAAAAGTTGTCTTTTTTTATCACTCCTGTCCTTCACCCAAGACAATTGAAGCATTGGGGATTTTATAAAAAACACGAATAGACTAATGACCTTGTCTTTGTCTTCTTTTGCTATAATTATAGATTTAAAAAAAATAGGTAACCAAACCTTGTACCGATTGGCTGCCCAATAGGCACTTTTACCAAGGGTATTTGGTAACCGTTGTATGCTTCTGACGGTATTTTTTTGCCTATTAAGCGGCTTGAAAGTTGGTGACAAAGGTTCTTCGACAGTTTCAAGAGCAATTTTAACCGCCTCTTCGTAACTTTGGTAATCAATGGTAGCCGCATCAAAAGCCAGTTCTTTGGATACAGTCATGGTATGCTTCAGACTTTCGACCAAGGGAGAGACAAGTTGAGATGGACTTTCACCAAAATACCCTACCCATAATTTTGACAGTCCCGGAGAGAGAAAAGGAACAGAAAACACCCACCTTTTCTTACCCATCACCGACGAAGTCTTTATCAGCATTTCCTTGTAACTCATAACTTCAGGACTTCCTATTTCTATTGCTTTACCAAATACTTCTTCATTTCCTAAGCAAGAATCTATGATGGTGAGTGTGTCCTTTAATGAGATAGGTTGGGTCTCTGATTCTGTCCATTGTGGGCAGATCAAAACGGGCAATTTTTTTACGAGGTTCTTAATCATATCAAAGGAAGATCCTCCCGGACCTACAATAATACTTGCTCTTAAGGCAGTCAGTGCAGCAGTTCCGGTAGATAAGGTTTGCTCTACCTCCCGCCGGCTTTTCAAATGTTGCGACCACTCCTCCTCGGGCTCTCCTTTAGGCAAAATACCTCCCAAATAAATGATCTGTTTCACACCATTGGCTGTAGCGGCTCTGGAGAAATTATCTGCCAGAAGCAGGTCAGTATCTTCAAAACTTCCCTGATTAAGTCTGGTGGATGCATTCATAGAATGCACCAAATAGATGGCATAGTCCACTCCTTTAAGTGCCTCGGTAGTAGAAGAAATGGAATACAACTCCGCCTGCCTCCATTCTATTTCCGGTTCAGGATTGTGAACCACCTCCCTTCTACTGAGTCCTACAATATGGTACTGGTCCTTAAACCTGTCCATAAACCATTTACCTATATAACCTGTAGCTCCCGCAATAGCCACAACCTTTTTTTTTCTTAGATACATCTTAATCAAACAAGTCCCAGGACAAATTGTTGGCGCTTCTATAAGTTATTCATTTTATTGCCTATATCTTTGTGTATATAAGTAAAAAATCAATCATTATGCATAAGTTTTTAATAGTTTGGTTGGCAGTATTATTTCTGCTATCCCCTTTAATGGCGCAGGAGGAAACGGATTGGAATGTTTCCGAGCCAAATGGCGATTGGGAATTTGACTGGGTAAATTTCACAACAGATGAAGGTACCTGGATGAATTTAGATGTCAGTCCGGATGGCCGTACCATTGTTTTTGATATGCTCGGGGACATCTATTCTATTCCTGTAGATGGAGGCAGGGCAAAGCCTTTAAGAACCGGAATGCCCTTTGAAGTACAACCGAGGTTCAGTCCAGAAGGAGAATGGATTTCCTTCACCTCAGATGCAGGCGGAGGAGACAATATATGGGTAATGAAGGCCGATGGTACAGCCGCAAAACAAATCACCAAGGAGTCCTTCCGCCTGCTCAATAATGCAGAATGGATGCCCGATGGTGATTATTTTGTGGCTAGGAAGCACTTCACCTCCGGAAGGTCCCTTGGAGCCGGAGAAATGTGGCAATACCACATCACGGGAGGGGATGGCTTACAACTGACCAAAAGAAAGAATGACCAACAAGATGTCAATGAGCCATCGGTCTCACCCGACGGCAGGTACCTCTATTATAGTGAGGACATGTCTCCAGGAGGGGGGTTTCAATACAACCGAGACCCCAATGGTCAAATTTATGTCATCAAGAGATACGATTTTCAAAACGGAGAAATAAAAACAATAATTGGTGGTCCAGGCGGAGCAGCAAGGCCACAAATATCTCCCGATGGGAGTAAACTTGCTTTTGTGAAAAGGGTAAGAACTAAAACGGTATTGTATATCCACAATCTGGAAACTGGTGAAGAATGGCCGGTCTATGACCAGCTAAACAAAGATCAGCAAACAGCATGGGCTATTTTTGGTGTTTATCCGGGTTTCTCCTGGATGCCTAAAGGCGATGAATTGATAATATGGGCGAAAGGAAAATTGCAAAAAATAAACACCTCCAACCTTAGCCAAAGCATCATCCCGTTTTCTGTAGATGCAAACATGCCATTGGCAAAACGGGTACACTTTGAACATCAAATTGAGCGGGAAGAATTTACTGCCAAAATGATCAGGGATGTAAGCACTTCCCCTGATGGAAAATCCATTGTATTTAGGGCTTTAGGTTATGTATGGACAAAAGAATTACCCAATGGCAAACCTAAAAGACTAACATCAGCTGTGGATTTTGAAGCGGAACCATCGTTTTCACCAGATGGGAAAAGAATCGTATTTGTAACCTGGAATGACTTAAACAAAGGTACAATTGCGGAAATTGACCTGAAAAGCAAAAAAACCACCACTATAACCTCCGAGAAAGGCATTTATAGACGCCCCTCTTATTCCCAGGATGGAAAAAGTCTGGTTTACAGAAAAGAAGGTGGCAACCTGGATCAAGGAAAAACATTCACCAAAAACCCTGGAATATATTTACTTAACATTGAAACAGGTGGAAGTAAATTTTTAACAGCTGCTGGAGATTACCCATTATTTACAGCGCGTGGTGACAGGATCTTCTTCCAGACTGGTGGCAAGTTCTTTGGCAACCTAACAAAACATCTGAAATCCATGGACCTCAATGGGAAAGACGAAAGGACGCATATTGAATCGAAATATGGCAACCGATTGGTCCCTAGTCCGGACAATAAATGGGTAGCTTTTATTCACCTTCACAAAGCTTACGTGGCTCCCCTCGTCCTCAATGGGCAAACGAATGATCTTGACGACAAGAGTAAATCAGTTCCTGTTGCAACGCTTGATAAGGACGCCGGGCTCTACCTACACTGGGCTGCGGACAGCAAGACCGTTCATTGGAGCTTGGGTGATCAGTATTACAGTAAAAACCTTACCGAAAAGTTTTCTTTCCTTGGTGAAAAGATCGAAGAAGAAAATGAATTGCGGGAAGAAGGCATTAGCATAGGCCTCACCGCCGATGTAGACCAGCCAAAAGGCAGCATCGCATTTACAGGTGCTACGATTATCACCATGGAGGGAGACGAGGTCATTAAAAACGGAACCATTGTAACAGATGGGGCCAAAATTCTGGCTGTTGGCGAAAGTGATAAGGTAAGGCTACCAAAAGATGCTAAAGTTTACGAAATGAATGGTAAAACGATCATGCCCGGTATGGTAGATGCGCATGCACATATAGGCGCCTTTAGAGATGGTCTTACCGTGCAGCAAAACTGGCAACTTTATGCCAACCTTGCCTTTGGTGTCACCACTTCGCATGATCCTTCTGCAAATAGTGAAACCGTATTTACCTTGTCAGAAATGATAAAGAACGGCAGCCTAGTAGGACCACGGGTATTTAGCACCGGCTTTATTTTATATGGTGCGGATGGAGATTTTAAGGCGGTGATTAATAAATTGGAAGATGCAAAATCCTCTATCCGTCGTACCAAAGCATTTGGTGCCAACTCCGTTAAATCTTATAACCAGCCGAGAAGAGATCAGCGGCAACAAGTACTAGAAGCAGCCCGAGAGCTCGGGGTAAATGTCGTGCCAGAAGGAGGTTCTACTTTCTTCCACAACCTGTCCATGGTGCAGGATGGCCATACAGGCATCGAACATAACATTCCAATAGCACCGGTTTACAAAGATGTTCTTGAACTCTGGAGTCGGTCAAAAGTTGGGTACACTCCCACCCTTATTGTCAATTATGGAGGGCTTAATGGTGAAAACTATTGGTACCAAAAGACCAATGTATGGGAGAATGAAAAGCTTTTGCGCTTTACACCTAGAGGGGTAATCGATGCGCGGTCAAGACATAGGACCATGGCTCCAGATGAGGAATATGAAAATGGCCATATCCTCACTTCCAAACAAGTCAATTCACTTGCGGAAAAAGGGGTGAAAATAAATCTAGGAGCGCATGGACAATTGCAGGGTTTGGGTGCCCATTGGGAGCTTTGGAGTTTTGTTCAAGGGGGCATGTCAAACCATGATGCACTGAAAGTCGCGACTATAAATGGCGCACAATATATAGGAATGGACAAGGACATTGGTTCTTTAAAAGCTGGGAAATTGGCTGACCTGATCATTATGGATAAAAATCCATTGGATGACATTAAAAACTCCAACACCATTACCCATACCATGATCAATGGAAGGCTATATAAGTCGGATACCATGGATGAAATTGGAAATGAACCTAAAAAAAGGAGGCCGTTTTATTGGGAAAACAATCTCTTTCACGAAGCCTTCCCATGGCATGAAAGCATAGAAACTTACCTGCATAGCGGTTGCGGCTGCCATGTCAATGCGCGATAATTAATTTGTTCTATCTACAAAATAAAAGGGGTCCTGTTGTAAATACTGGATCCCTTTTTCCCATATAGCCATGGCATCCATAACAACACTTTTGGCTTCTAAAACTTTTCCAGTTCTGTAATCTCCAAGGTCAAGGACGTTAAAAAGGCGATCATAACGTTGCTCATATCCTTTAAAACCATGCCTTTGATACGTTTTCTTTAGGGTTTTACCACTTGAAAGCTGCAGTTCGTGGTCTACCTTTTCTCCAAATAAATAGGATGGAATGAATTTTTCCTCAACCGCATGCATGGAAGTATTGGGCCGTGTTCCACATCCCAGAAACATTACCTTTCCCTTAATCAATGGTAATTTGGCAAAAGGTGAATAAGGGCCACAAGGTGTCTCATCTTTTAAATGATCTTTCAAGAGAAAATCAGCTTTTGCTCCCAAACCACATACGGAATGAGTGGGATGAATGCTTCTTTTTACACCCGGATAGGTTCTGAAAAACTCCGTTAAGCCTCCCACGCAAGAGACAGTCGTCAATTCGTTAAAAAGGGGTTGTGTTTTATTTACCGTTTTATAGGAAAGGCTAGGCATTAAAAGTGTTCCCTCATCTCCCAAATAATCCAAAAAAGCTTTGACAATGGTCTCTGCACGATCAGGGAACCTGCCAAAGGAATTAAGTGAAGAATGGATTAATAAATGGTCCCCTTTTCTTACCCCTAGTCGGTATAGATCTGTTGATATACGCTTTGAATTTCCGTCCATAAAATTTTTAAGAGAGTAAACAATCTCGGGGCACGCCCACGAGACATTTAGTGGAAATATTTTAATTTTTCGAGGCAAGCTTCTGAGAATTAAACCCAATGGGTATTAAAAAAAGACATAGGAAATCAGGTCCTAATTTTGGGTAATTGTCTTGGTAAAACGCGAAAGGCTAAGTGAAAATTGTAACTCTCTTGAGAAAAGTCACCTTCAAAATTCCGGTCGCTTATTACTTATGCCTTTCTATAATAGGATAAGCTCCCCTATTTATGAATGGACAATTCAAAATAGGGAAGCTTATGTTTTTTTTTAATGTTATTTATTTAAGAAAGAGGAATACATCCAAACCAGCTTTTCCTGCTCACTAATGTAGTCACTCATCAAGGCATTGGTACCTTCATCCTCTGCATCAGCTGAAAGGGACAACAACATTCTTTGTTTTAATATTATTGTTTCAAATGCTTCCAAAATGGTTTGTAATCCTTGTTTTCCGTCTGAAACATTTTTAACGCATTGTATTTTTGCAGTGTTTTGGTAGTCCTCAAATGTGTGTAGTAGTGTTACTCCCAATGTCAATATTCTTTCTACCACTTCATCTACTTTCAAAAGAAGGTCATTATAGAGCTATTCAAACTTTAAATGCAGTTCGAAGAACTTGTCTCCTTTAATATTCCAATGTAAACCTCTGTTGTTTTGGTAAAACATCATATAACCCGCAAGTAAATTATTTAAGCCGTCAGCGAGGGATTTACTTTTGACCGAGTCAAGTCCGATCTGATTGGTTTTTTTCATTTTAGTTCATTTTTTAAAAATTGTTAATGAATTTTATTTTGCAAACTGTTCCACGCCCCACCATTGTGAACTTCATTGTAACCGTTTGATTTTAATATTCTTTTTGCAGAGGCACTTCTCATTCCACTTGCACAACACGTAATGATTGGCTTGTTCTTGTCTTTGAGCCTCCCTAAGTTACTACTTAACGTATCCACAGATATATTGGTTGACCCTTTTATATGTCCACCTTGAAATTCACCCTTGCTACGAACATCTAAAACAATAGCCCCTTGTTTTACCAATTCGGCAAAATCCACTTTTGGGCCAAAACCAAAAATTTGTTTGATTGTATTTATCATTATTCTATGCTGTTTGAGTTTGATAATAATTAACATCTAACCAGGAGCCAGCATTGAAACATTCAATCCCTTTCTGCTTTAAATATTGTGTAGCCTGTCCACTTCTTCCACCACTTGCACAACACAATACCAAGGGTTTTTTCAAGTATTTCAGCTCCTCAATCCTTTTATCCAGCTCCTGTAGAGGTATATTAATTGATCCCTCTGCATTTTCGCCACTAAACTCCATTGGAGTTCGTACATCTACAATAGTGCCTTGTTTTTCTTTGATTATTTCTGTAAAACTCATTTTTTTTCAAGTTTAGATTTTCTTTTCAAACACTGTTAACAACAAAACATCCGACTATTCCTTTTAATATTCAGTTTAATTGACACCTATTCCGATGCAATTACCGCCATATAAGGTTTTTTCAGCAAAGGCAGTAAACTGTTTGATGTTTTGATAATGTAAAGGTGTGAAAATGTATTAACCTGTACAGGTACTTTTGTTACATAAGAAAAAATTAATTTCTTCTCAATATTTCACTTCAATCTCCGATTCAAGCTTATAATCTTAACAAAACATGAATTTTCGTCTGGTTATTTTTCAACTATTTGAATCGCTGGAAATAAGTACTATTTTTGATTATAAAGTTTCGATGGAGTAGATTCCCAAGCATCAGGTCGATTATTTAATTGGCCTAAATTTTTTCCAAAAATGGCTTTAAACCCCATTATTAGCAACAAAATTATCAGAACCATAAAAAATAAACTTGTCGAGGTAGACTTTATGACAGAAAACAAACTTGTCGTTCTTACTGATAATTTGGTCAACTCAGAATAGCTTTTCAACATGGTAATAATCCCAAAATTCTCCAAATAATCTGCAATTCCCACAATTATAGGCAATAGACACAGATAAATATAAGGAGCATTCAGGTTTCTTTCAATAAATTCAGTCAGTTGTTTCAATTTTTTCAAGATTTAACCAATGAATAATTCAGAATGGTTTTATAGTCTTTCGCCAATTGACCGACTATATCTTGCATTTTTTTAATCACAGTTTCCCAGGTGTCAGCTTTTTCTTTCGCCCAATCAGCAGGCAATAAAAACGGTTAACATAGAATAAGTGTAGTGTTTGGTAGTTCTTTTTTTGTTTTGTCTAAAAGCTTTCTATAGTTTTCACGCCACGCTTCAATTGAATTTTCATTTCCAATAATTCTAGCCACATCATTCACACCAATTAAAATACTTAGCACATCTGGTTTAAGGTCAATGGTATCCTTTTGCCAGCGTTCTTGTAAGTCTTTTATTTTATTTCCACTGATTCCCCTATTGTAAGCCATTAAATCCTCTTTTGGATAGTCATACCAAAGACGACTTGCGATAAGGTACGCATATCCATGACCCATAATATGGTTCCAATCCGCATTACGAGATCGACCACCGTCGGTAATTGAGTCCCCTTGAAATAGGATCGTCAATCCTTTCCCATTTATGTTTTTCGAGCGTTTCTTTTCTGGTTGGCTGCTGTAAGAATTCTCGGCCAACTTAATAAGGACAATCCTGTTAATCCAAGTTTCATGAAAAACGCTCTTATTAATGATGGTATCTTTTTTATGAAATTTTGTTATTGTCTTATATGCAAGTTCCTATATGGATCCCTCTAAAAGTAATTATTAGCAATTACTCCTTGCCAATGTGGAACGAACCCTGCTGTGGTATAAACCAGCAGAAATTGCCAGCTCACTTATTTGTCTTTCCAGGCCAATCCCAGTTTATTAAATCTTCACTCCAAGCTATCCCTATTGAAGCGTTTTTATCAAAATCACCTTCCTGCTCAGTTTTTGGTCCTGAACCGTGATAAAACATAAGGTACTTACCAAACTTTGGGTTTTCAGTGAGGTTAATTACTGTACCCGCAGTAATTCTTCCTTTGGCCCAATCCCAATCCTCTTGGCCTAAAACAATCAAGTCTCCCCAATCCTTCCAGTGGCTAAGGTTAGTGGAGCGTTTAATTCCTATACCGTTGTGTGGAGAGTGGAACAAAATGTATTCATCATTTTCTGTAAGTACCGTAACATTCTCTCCCGATTGTGAATAGCAACAAAAATTCCAATTCTTCAAATCATAACTGTAAGACATACTTACACCATTTTGCTTGTAGAAGCACCACCACTTTCCTTTTTCATCTTTGTCTTCGACTATGTAAGGATCAATCATCCTTCCCATATCAGCTTCTTTTACATCCGCGCCTTTAACCTTTAAAAGTTCAGGGGTGCTCCAATTTTCCAAGTCTTTGCTGCGCATTATAAAAATCCTTGCATCAGAAGATCCATACATGACTGGATCTTTATCACCCAATCCTGGTCTGGGATAAGTCTGTAAACTTAAAATCCACTCGTCTTTATATCGGATCACATTTCCAGGGCTACTGAAATTTAAATTTTGGTTTTTAGGCGTAATTATTTTGGTTGGACTCCAGGACTTTAAATCCTGGGATTGGCTATTTGCTGTGTAAGAATAAATAAGTCCATTTTCAGACCTTACAACGGTATAAAATAGGTGAAAGGTATTGTCATGAAATAAAACCGCAGGGTCTCGGTAAGCTACTGAATCGTTTCCTAAAAAAATAACTGGAGACATTAGGGCCTCTAATAGGTTCTCTTGTGCATTTGTTTTTTGCCCAAACAACAGTGAAATAATAAGCAAAGAAATGGGCAGCCATTTTATTGTAATCATATTGACAACTAATAATTGGGTAAGTTTTAAAACCTTTTAATTTATTTATTTTATTAATTGACAGCAACCGCATTTCACGTTCCGTCCCATTTTTGGCTCAAAAGAATTTTGGTCGATATTAATTCCAGAGTTCTTTGGATGCCGTAAGAATAATAGGGGCACTATCTGTAATACGAATTATTTATTCGTGTTGGGTAAAGTATCCAACTTTGTTTCCGACCAATGTCCACCCGTCCATTAATTCAACAGCATAGGTAGATTTAGCTCCCAACCTTTTCAAAATTTCGCCATCGTATTTGTCTAATTCTTTGGTTGACATACCAACTTTGGCGTATTCTGTCATTAATTTGAGGATAGTGCCAACTACTTCGCTAATTTTTTTCATTCCGATAAGTTCGGACTCTTTTGTTATTGACCTATCATTCCTTTTAAAATAAGCTACAACTCTTAGAATATGCAACTTAGTCTCCCGGTAGGGATATTTCCAGTAAACTCACACTTCATTCTGATGGCTGAAAAGCCAACAAAATGAAGTGGAATTGGTGATGGTTTTAATCTTTGGTCATTTGTACCCATTCGAAGCCACCACAGCCAGCAGCTAAATCATCGGCGTTTGAAGGTTCTGTGCTATTCTCAATAAATGTTTGAGATGGGCTATCAAAAAATGATTGACAATAATAAAACTTATCATTTGATACCTGTGTAAAGACAAATTTACTATATAAATCAGCATTATAGGAGTTACTTGCGCTGTTATGGCAGATGAAGTAATTACCAATGACATCCAAGATTTCAAAAACATTGTTATTTATTGTTATATTTAAATTAGTAATTATATAGGAATCTCCAAAATTAGAAGTCCATTTTCCAATTACATTACTAATAAAACCACACTCATCAATTTCGCCATCACCATTATTATCAATATTATCATCACAAATTTCATCAGCTCCTGGATAGGCTGTCGCATTTTCATCATCAAAATCACTATTGTCAGAAACGTAATCTGTAGGTGCCGTACACAATAGCTGCGTACTGTTTGGATTCCCAAAACCATCTCCATCAGCATCTTGATACCAAGTCTGTTGTAGACAGTCGTCTCCTTTATCACAAGATCCAAGTATTGTGATTATAAATAAAAATACTAAATAAATGGCTATTTGATGCTTCATTGTTTTTTAGTTTTGGCTTGGTGTTTAGATTTTTAATAAGTTTTAAGGTAGTAATAATATGGGAGTTACTAGCCCTCTTCTTTAAAACGTATCCAATTAATTATTGGAAAAGTCATGAGAACACCTTTTAGCAAGAGACATAAAAAAATTGAAAGGAAATTATCCTCTTTTTAAAAAATGAAAAAAATATTTAGAAATAAGTATTTATGCTACGACGTTATGGCCTACAGGCATGTATAGTTATTTTAGAATGATTCAATTGTTCTCATCTTGAAACCTCAAAGGCAAATTAAATTTAAAATTACTTCCTTTACCAATTTCACTTTCAACCCAAATATTCCCTCCAAGCTTTTCTACAAATTCCTTGCAAAGAACTAAACCTAAGCCAGAACCTTTTTCATCCGCAGTGCCTAATAATGTTATATTAGTGGATATATCGAAAAGTTTATCTCTAGTTTCTCCACTCATACCAACACCATCGTCAACAATAGAAATTTCAACCTGCTGCTCATTTATAGCCGTTAAGACATTTATATTACCTCCAAAATTTGTAAATTTTATTGCATTAGAAATTATATTTCATAAAACAGTTTTTAAAATATTTTCATCAGTATGTAATTCAATTTGGTTTGTTGGAGTATATTTCAAAGAAATATTTTTAGCATTTTAGAGAGATTTTTCAAGGCCTAATATATTATTAAATGGACCTCTTAAATCATGAGCTATGATTGAAAATAATTTGTCCTTAGTAGCATTAATTTCTCTAAATCGTATTTCGCTTTCTTTTAAGGCTACTTCTGCTTTTTTTTGTTCGGAAATATCACGAATTACACCAACCAGAAACTTTTTTCCACTAGCGTCAATAAACCGTGACTTTCTCGTGGATATTATTAAGGTATTCTCTTCTACTGTAAGGGACTCCTCATTTATATTGTCGGTTCCATCCCTTAGTACCTGGTTATCAATTTTCAAAAAGCTTTCTCTCTCATTGGGAGGAACATCTTCGGCCAATGTTTTACCTATTATTTCTTCCCTTGGTAGCTTAAATATTTTACAAAAAGCATCATTAACCAGGATTAACCTGCTTTGATCATCCTTAACGAATACCGAATCACCCATATTGTTGAGAACCATATAGGTGAATTTCTCACTTCCATCTTCACTTTCTTTTAAAATTGAAGATTCAATGTCTCCTTATATTTCATGGCTAAGAAATGAAGTATGGGATGGAAGTATCTCATTATGTTTTTTGAGTGCTGCAATCTGATTTTCTAATTCTTGGCGTGTTGGCTTTTTATTCATTTTTTAAATTCTGACCAATAGTAATGAGCTCCAATTACTAATCAACTATTTAGCCCGTCTTCGTATTCACTATTATTTTCATTATCAATCCAACCCCCCGTTTACCTTAGAAACTCAACCGGATTATCAGGCAGAGAAAATTCTTTTAATACCTTAGTTTATTGGCAGTTGCGCCTGTAACATTACTAATTTATATACCCTTTATTAAACGGATCCTGCAGCATCTGGAAGCCACCAGAAATTACCGTTTCTTTCAAATTTGTCTATCTTTCCAATTAACATTTTAAGCTATAAAAAAAACCAAACCATCATTGAAAAGACTCGTCAAAATTTGTTAAGCGCTGAATTGAAGTTCAATAGAATTGTCTTATTCGGCAGGCATTTCTTGTAAAAGTAAAAATCGTCGCTACATTTACGTTTGCTAAATGAAATATAACCTACTTAATAAGTTCATCACTTAGATCACAGAAAGTGATAAACAATGCTCCCGTTTCCCAAGCCTCGAATCTCTTCTTTCAACCCGGCGTATAGAATGATAGTGTATGGTCTATCATTAATTATACAAGCTTTTTATAGATTTCGGTTTGGATAGCGTTTATCCCTATTGAAATAAAGGTATTTAAAACGTTTATCCATTTTGAGTACTTGGGTGCATCCTAAAAAGTTATGAAATTCGTTAAATAAAAAAGCTGCATTTTCATAAGGCTTTTGTATCTTTCCGCCTTTAACGCTCAGAAAACCCAATTTTATGAAAAATTTGAAATATCTTTATTTGGCTTTGACACTTACCATTTTGATGGTCTTTTCAGCCACTTATCAATCTCATGCCCAGCTGCAAGCTCCAGCACCTAGTCCTTCAAGCTTTATATCACAAAACGTGGGCTTCACTAAAATCAGTATAGAATATTCCTCCCCTGCAGTTAAGGGCAGAACGGTATTTGGTGAACTTCTCCCTTATGGGACGCCCTGGAGAGCAGGTGCCAATGCGCCAACTACCATCGAATTTAGCACTGCGGTAAATATTGGTGGTAAAACTATCAACCCTGGAAAATACTCTGTTTTCATTACTCCCGCACAGTCCGGTGACTGGACCATTCACCTCAATAGTAAGGGCAATGCTATTTACGCCTATATGCAAGGAGAAAAAGTAGATGTAGCCGCCCTCACCAAGGACGATGCAGTATCCATTAAAGTAAGCCCTGTTATGGCCAATGAGACCCAGGAAAGACTTTCCTACTCCATATCAGCTGAAGACAATAAAGTAGCCAAGGTAACTTTTGGATGGGAGAAGGTAATGCTTTCATTTATGGTGGATACGCAAGTAGACCAGAAAATGGAGAGTTTCAAGGGTGTGTTCAACTAATGGATCACCTCCGTAAAAATTCAATTTTAGTGATTGGAAATTCAGTCAAACATAAAAAAACCTCTGATCGGAGGTTTTTTTATGTTTGACTTAGAAATCAACGGCCGTTGTTATCTAAAGACCAAAATAAATATCCTACAGTTCAGGCTAAATATCGAAATCATATAGTCGATTACATTGTACGATTATGGAAGACCAGAAAGTCCGAGGTCGAAACACTTCTTGCTCTTCTATATTACCAATTCTAGATACAATCATAGGTACCCGAAATACACTTGTAACCTTCAGTTGAGAAGCAGAAATTTTGCCATCCATCAATCGCAGCATTTTCTTGATTCCTTACAGGCTCAATATCTCCATATTTATCAAAAAGTGATTTTGAGAGTAATCATTGGATAGAATGAATATTGACAGAATTGTAAATAAGATTTTATTTTATTGTCATAACAGGGTTAGTTAAATTAGTTAACGCTCATAAACGATTTGGGCATGAAACACCTCCCGAAGGACATGCACCATACCCGTTGAAGAACAAGTCCTTCTAAGGCAGGTAGCCGTCAGAAATGAAGACTAAAGCTTTACTTCCCGTTATTGTAACCTAATTGTTCTTCCTATTTTTTTCACCTTTACTTATCAATTCAATTTGCTCTTCATCGACATCAACTATTACAGTGTCTCCATATTTTAATCCTTCAATCTTTGGAAGTAAAATTTCTAATATTGTTGGGTTTTGAAAATGTTCTGGTTTCGTAACGGGATCTGGCATATAAATCAAACCTTTATAAGTATTAAGATTAAGTTGAAGTGATACATCGAAAAAATAAAAATTTTCTGGTGGGATAAACTCAGACCAACTTATATTCTCGAGAAAGTATTTAGGTTTTATTATTTTGAAAAAATAGGGAGCAATGTCTAAATTGATAGTCCCCGGAAAGTATTGACTTAGGTCCAAACCCTTTTTCAAGAAATGTTCGCATTGGGCCTTTATGGTTCCTCTAGGATAGCGAGGGTCATTAGCTTTCCCCGAGGCAACACCATGACCTTGACTTACCACAGCATTAACTTTCATTGTTCTTAACTTTTAATGATTTTATAACTAAACATCTCCAAAGAGATACCTTTAATTCACGCTGTAATAAAATGTACCCTGTCTAAGGTAAATTTTTGCCCTATTGATTTGTTGGGATGCCTCTGAAAATTGCTCTAAAGACCGTTTTCATAGGCTCATATCAATTCAATTGGGCCATGAAATACACCATTAGCGATAAGGCTAATATTGTCTTATAAACCCTTGAAGGACTATAGCGACAATGCCAAATAGAGAACAACTAAAGTGGTGATAAACTACCATTTTAAAACTTTATTAAGTTAATTTACAAATAGAGTAGATTCAAAATGCTTACGCAAATTTACACTCGCAAAATTAGTAATAATATATAATCTACCAACACCCCTTTCACCTAACCATATCCCTGTATATAAAAGTCAGGCTGTAAAGTATCCCCTCATACGGCTTTCTGATAACGTTCTTGATTGAGCTTTAGCAAGGATTTTAAAGCATGCATACTTTCCGAGTCTGACAGCCTTTTGCTTTGTACAAAGGTACTGTATGGTCGTTGGCGTAAAATCTTCTCCACTTTATTTCCTTTTCCTAGTCTAGTCTGGCGCTTTGGTTCCAAAATCAAACCAAAACCAGTAAAAAAATCAAAAAGGAAGGCTTACCTCAAACTTTGAATATTCCCCTAATATAGAATCAATTTTTAAGACCCTCCCATGCCGTCAATCAGGTTACCTAATATTTGAAGTATTTTGCTTTTGGGAATAGAATTTCCAGATTACCATGGGCCACTTGCTCTTGCTTCTCTCTTGCATTTTTAGCAGCCGATTGCAAATAGATTATGGATTTTGTGATTTTTAACCCATACATGATCTCAGCAGCAATGATTTCCAATAAATTTGCCTTTTCTGGGCTGATAATTTTAGTTTTTGAATCCATAACACACAAAGCACGCAGACTGTATCCAGGGATATGGTAGAAAGGATGAGTACACTTGCCATGGTGTATAGAATTGACCGTCAACCGGAAATATTGCAGCGAATAGATGAGGAGTTGAAGGCAGTCTGTGTATTTTCCGATTGGAATCCGCTGCACTTCCTAGATGTAGCCGAAATGTCATTTGCTGTAGCCTTAGCTGTAGATTGGGTTGGAAAGGACTTGCCCAAAGCAACAGTGAGCATGGCAAAAAATGCACTTATTGAGAAAGGAATCAAGCCTAGCTTTAATGAAGGAGGCGAAAGGATGGGTTGGATCAATGGCCATAACAACTGGAATGCTGTTTGCCATGGCGGTATGATTGATGCTTCTTTAGCAGTGGCTGATATACAACCTGAATTGGCAGCTAAAACAATTTCCAGAGCCATGGAAATATGGATGCCGGAACCTTTGTATTTGATTTAAATGGCGTACGTTGGGTTTTTGATCCCGGCAATCAACGGTATTATTTATTGAATAAGATAGGCTTTAACCTGGCAGGTCACTGTCAGGAATGCCCAAGGTGGACCCTCCTCACCAAAAACAATAAAACCCATAGCACCATCACTGTCAATGATGAAGATTTTAATGTAAAAGGTTTTGCACCAATCACTGATTTCAAGACCGGAGAGCAGCCTGAGGTTAGTATCGATCTAACTGACCTGTACTTTGACAATATAAAAGCTGTCCATCGAAAATTCACAAAAGAGAACAACAAATCGTTACTTATTGAGGATGATTTTGAAACCAATGAAAAAACAGAAAGCATCACCTGGGGGCTGATGACCTTGGCGGATGTTACTTTGGAGAAAAATGGCGCCATTTTAAAACAGGACGGAGAAACGTTACATCTCCGAATTCTGGATTCCGACAAATACAATGTTTCCGTAATTTCCATGGATCCACCACCGTTAGAAATAGACAAAACCATCAAAAACTTAAAACGGATAGAAATCCGAACACCTGCCTGGACATTGGAAAATGGAAAAGGCAGCCTAAAAGTCAGGTTGTCTGAGGAATGATTTTTGGTACCGAAACGCGACTAAAACATTTTCTATTTATATACCAAAACAGCCACCGGAACCTGCCTCTAATTCAGATAATCGGGACTACAATGAATCGAAGTCTTAATCGCCTCTTTTTAGCTTAATTGTTGGCAATTGATGTTTATTATTTTTTAATTATTTTTTGCTTTCCATCTTTACTTACAATAACGCTACTGCCCTCAAGCTCAAGAGTGTCATACTTATTACGGACAATCACTTTTCCATTATAGTTAATCATTATATTATTTTCAACTACCCTATCAAAACCTTCCCGAAGTTTGAGACCTCCGTTCATGCATAAATTATTATAAATATGATAGTTGGATGACCCGTCGTCAAGGTCAATATCCCAACCATGGTCACAACGGAAACGGTTGTTGCGGATAATGGTAGTGTGCATGGCATCCCAATAAGGCATTTGAGGATTTGCATGCACCAAACTGTCTATAACTTTCCTGTTTGGATGCCAGAAGCGGTCTCTACCCCAGGAGTTGAAAGCACCATGGTCTCCAGTTTCCATAACGGTATTAAACACATCATCATTTTCAATAAGATGTCCTCCCCAAGTACCTTCACTTACATTGATTCCTGCCCTTGGCACATCATAAATACTATTGTTTTTCACATGAATGTTCATGGCCATAGAGAGCTGAACGCCTGCCACTTGTTTTTCAACGCGTCCTATTTTATATATCAGATTGTTCTCTACTTTACAATCTGCCGGATACAAATCATTGGCTGGGCCCTGAATGGTATCCATTACTTCAATGGACACAAATTCGCTGTATTGATACGAAGGTGAGCGCACAGCAGTTGAATCTCCTACAAAACTGATAGCTGTTGATAAACAGCTGGTTAAAAACCATTCCTTCTTCAACTTCGGTAATCCAAATGTTTTCATCGAATGCTTTCCAGTTTGTATTCAGAACAGTTGAACCTTTAACACTTACTTTGTCTGCACCTTCACCAATAATAGCAATATTGCTTAGTTCTGGGAGGATTACCAAAGGTGTCGACAAATGATATTCTCCTTCCATCAAATGGATGGTGATGGTTTCATTGCTACTTTTCCTGATCTTAGTTGCTTCTTCAAAGGCTTTTTCAATGGTTTGTACCGGCCTTTCTTTCGTGGCAGCATTCTCATTATTACCGTTAGAACTTACATAAATATCTAGCTTTTTTGTGCCACAACTTATGAGAACTAATGTTGTTAACATTGCTATTAGTATTGATCTTTTTTTGTCCATTTAATAAGGGATCTTTTTACATGTTTGGTAACGTTTAGTATAGAAGTAGTAGCAGTTTTAATGCACTTATTTTCATGATAGCAAGATACTTATAATATGAAAAAAAGGTTCGAGGACACACCCAAACCGCTATTGCTTTTATACATTATTACCCAACGTTTTATTGTTATTCTATGTAATTCAAAAGTTTTTTACTAAACCATTGACTTATTATAATAAATTGATTCTTCAAAATCTCTGATATTAATTGAAATAATGGTCTTAAACGGAAATCATTCCTTTTTTATCCTGTAAAAGGAATAGCTTCTGATTTAATCATCACTTCGTAAAAAGACTACCTTTTCAATTGGTTCAACCATTTGCTGTCCAAATACGGCGGAATTTAGAAAAGATGGGTCGTTTCCTAAATCGGTGTACAATTGGGAGATGTCTACTATCCGCAGATTTCCTTCTTTAAAAGAAACAGGAATAGGATTTCCATGCTGCTTTCGGTGGTGCTTATGATAACTACCATCCTCATGTACATCCACTCCCCAATGAATACTCTCTGGTTTCAGGTGCATCACGACACTATGTATTTTTCCATCAAATAGGCAGAGAACGACATTTTCAGATAGTTGGGTTTGATGAAGTGGTAGTTGTTGACCCTCTCGGTTAAAACCTTCAATGATCATACCGGGCCAGCCAGAAATGACATCAGATCGCATGATAAACCCAGTTCTTGTTTCATAATCTAAGACCACATTTGTTGCTGGTTTTCTGAGTATATCGTGGGTGTGATCAAGATCAGTAAGCCTGCCAATACTAAAAGCCCCATCAATCAAGCAATCCATAAACAGCTCATCAACGTAAAAAAACCGGATGGATTCCACTGGCAACATCGCTTCATCAGGGACGAGGTAATTGAATGGAATTCCCTTTAGCAAGCGGAGGTCTTCAAATCCTTTTTGCAGGATATCAGGTAGCTCCTCTATTGGGCTTGTGTATTTATCCTTCGTGGGTAGGTGATCTGATTGATGGACAATCATTTGCTCTGCGGCCAATATCTCGTGGGTGTGCTTGCGTTTCCATTGAAATAACTCGGTGGAAAAGCGCTTATCCGCTAAAGCCCATAATCTTCCAAGTTCCCAGGCGCAGGCATAGGAAATATCGAACATGCCAGTTTGTTCATCATAAAGGTAAAGCGTGTCAGCAGCCTTTACCGGAAAAAGGAAAGCACTTTCAGTCTGTCTTCCTGTGGATAGCGGACTGTGGTACCAGGAAACGGATTGCGCTCCTTTTCGGAAAAAATGGGGAGCAGCGACAAAACCCGATTGGAGATAGCTATCAACTTTAGGATTTTTATCTGGTAGGCGCAGGGTACTTGGGGTTCTGTTGAGGTGACTTAGCGTACTGGTAAAAGTGCCGAAATGAAAATATTTAGCGACTGTTTCTTCATAGTCTACATTTAGGGTCTTTAGTGCTGCAATAAAGTCGTCTTTCTTAAAATATTCACTTCCTTCAATAGCCTGTAATCTATCAGCAAGAGGTTCAGAGAGGGATTTTAGTCTGTCGAGTGACTCCTGGGTTACTTTGTAATGATCAGGACAGCGGAATTTCCAGGAAGCCAGGCTTACTAGCATGGCCGGAGCCATATGATCTTTTTCATCAAAGGGATCGGTCTCAAAGGAGACTAAATGCAGCGTGCTTTCTTCTCCTTTTTTGGGAAGGCGATGGCACATTATAAGCGCCTTTTCTTCTCCTAAAGGATTACCTTCCCTATCCGTTCCTTGCCGAACATGGGAGAGCAATTGTATTTCCTTTTCATCGGGCATGGTGCTGTGAAGTATTTCCAACGGAACACTTAACATGGATAATTTATCCGTAGGCGATTGGCCCGTTTCAGCATTGGCTTTAAACCCAGCCTTTTCAAGGGTTTGCACTTCTTCGGTTATACGCGACATTTCATCCTCTGTAAATAACAGAAGCACTAGCCAAGAACTTGTCTCCCCAAAAATAGCATTTCGTCTTTCCCATGGCAGGGTACTCCTGTTTAACACAATGTGTGGAAATGTATTGGAATGATCCGCTACACTACCAGCAGGCGGAAATTTCTGGCCAACATCTTTCGGATTGAGCACATATTGTTCGCCAGCTACCCAAAAGGTCAAGTCTTTTTGAGTTCCCGGCTCCGCAGGGATTCCTTCCTGTTCAATGTCCTGTCTAATCTGAATAGTATACTTCCCATCTTTCAAAACGGGGCGGTGACAATCAACGAATTGGACGTAAGGTGTTTTATCTTCTTGCATGCTATTTTGATTGAGGCAATGTGAACAAATAATCACTCGCGTCAAACTGAGCAAGATCGATTTCTACATCTAAGGCTAGTGCAGAGAGCAGTTCATTTCTTTGCCTACTTTCTTTTTTAGGATCGACGTTTTTCTTCTCCATTGTGTTGGGTAGCAGCGAGGGTGCTTTCCAGGCAAAGCTATTTATGAGTTTAAGTGGGTCGCCGCCAACGAGCTCTTCCCTCAGAATAAGTTGCGTTCGCTGCCCTTGCGGCTGCTCTTCCAGTGAAATAACAACACCCATTAGTGCATTTTCAACGAAAGAAGGATCATTGACTGCCGGTGTGAGTTTCGACCCCCACAATGCGGCGGGAACCTTCTTGTTTAAAGGCTTCGTCTTCAATTGTTCATGGGAGTTGTTCGGGCCTTTAATTAGAACGGAGAGTGATGCGTTATCAACTTTAGGAATCCCCATTGGGCCTATACCAAAGGTGGTAAAGTGTTCTTTTTCTACATGCCGACCGTTAACCAAGACATACTTAGAAGGGATGACTGATTCGACAGTTAACTGAAACTTCTTGGGATTTACTATACCCAGATGGTTTGGATTATTAGTGCCTGAGACTAACCCGTGATTAATGGTAGCCGACAGGATTTTTTCGGGTGCTGGCAAAAAGGACGTCTTGAATTTCTCCCATTCAATCGGTTTTGGACCACCCTTACCCTGCCCGAAATGAACGGTTATTGAAACTATCCAGATGTGAACCTTTGCAGTACCTCCAAATTCAGGACCACTAAGGTGAATATCCGCACCAAGTCCTACTGATATATGGTGAGTACCAAAAAAATGATAGGTGTAAGAGGCGCTAATTTCTACATAAATATGGGCGTCATAGTGATATGGTTTCCAGGTAATCAGGAAATCAGCTCCAGCCTTAAAACTTGCAGCGAATGCTCCACTATGATAGCTTGCCTCCAGGTGGCCGCCCACCATAAAGGCATGAGAACATAAGGCATAATAGGCTTCGCCTTTAATGACAGTATGGCTATCTATCGTCCAGTTGAACCCCAGCCTTGGTACGTGTTGTGGGTAATGGGAGGGGGGAATGAATTCCGAATGATACCCGCCCAGGGTAACAATGTAGTCGCCGTTATGCTGTCCTGAAAACCAAGAGAAAAAGGCAAAGCCGCCCGTTAGTTTACAGGCCTTCGATAAAATGTAGGAATTGGAGGTCAGTTGGGTTTGGATGCCTAAGAAACCTTCTTCGGGAATGTAGGTACCACTCAACACCATCTCAATCCTGGCTACCGGTGATTGGCCGGATTCTATCTCGGATGGTACTAGTAGATTTGAGATGCCCAATAAATGCAATTCCACTTTATGCCCAAACGAAAGGGTGAGTAAGGCAAATGAATGTACTTGTTTGAAAGAATTAAATTTCACGCCAATGGCCAGAAATATATCACCAACCGATGGTGGGATGTATTCTCTGAGGCTTTGTAGTGCTGCCGTTGGATCAACATGCTCAGGTACACCCGCATTGGCCGCTACGATTAACGGAAAGTGTTCAACCTGATCAATGGAAGGTATGATTAGTTTACGGTTGTAGCCAAAACCTGCGGCCAGGCCCTCCACAAAAAAGAAAGAGGGACCTCCAATTTGTTTGTCCAATATGGCATACAAAAACAAAGAAGGGTGATCATCAATCGTTGTGTAGCCCCCCATCGCCATTAGTGAAAAAGCTTCTGTTTTAATAAGAGCCGTTCCAGAATAGTCATCTACTATTTTTCCATTTCGCTCTACCTGCTCGCGTAAAAAGGATCCTCCAATTTCAAGCGGGCCGTTGGCAAAATCTAGTCCGAGGCCCTTGAGCCCAAAATGAGGATCAAATTTCTCAATACCGCTGGTTACGGATAATTCGATCAATGATAAAGTGAGGCCACTCATGGATAGTGAGGCGTCAATCGTAAAAGTGAATTTTCCGGAAGAATAGCTAACCCCCATCCGCTTAAAATAAACGGGGCCAATGTGTTTCTGGATAGCAAACCATTTGATGTCGGGCTGCTGTGGCTTTGTGTGATCGAGCTCTATTATGGGGTCGTGCGGAACCGCTGTATCATTAGTTCGACTGACTGTTTGGGTGGGCGCGCGATTACTTTCCTTCGCCTTTAGTGGGAAATCCATAGGGATCATCCGATCACCAATCTGCATATTGATGGAAAGTCCTACCCCTTTTGCCAGCCCCATTTCTTTACCGTCTTCAAGCGGACTGGGTAAGAGCTGTGGCATCCCATTGGGCAGATGGGCATTGATTTGCCCAACTGCATTTGCATCAAAAGTATCCGTAGCGTATTGAACATGAAAAGCCAGTTTCACACTATTGCTTCCCTGGAAAAGTGTTCCTACCAACGGTAGGTTAGAGAGGTTTATCCCGCCTTCAATATCTGAAATGAAAAGATTTTTGGTCGTTTTGCTTCCTGGTATATCACCTGGCGCACTCCTTGACGCCAAGACCGCATCTTTGACCTGAATATTGATATTGGGAGCAGGATCCAAGCCTAAACCTTTAAGTAATTCCCCCAGTTTTAAGGACTCTTTCCCTTCATCATGATAGGCCGCTAGCAATAGCCTTTCATTCGGAGCATCACTACTAAAACTCAGGTCGAAGAAGTATTTTTCCTCTACCACTAATCGGCCGCTAAAGCTTGTTTTTTTGTTGCCGTTGCTATTGGTAGCCTTCACCAGAATTTCAGCACGGATGTCTTTATCATTCATTGTGATGAAACCCTGTCCCCTCATTTGATAATCGCCACTATGGGTGTTGAATTCAAACAACAGTTCAGCAATTTTAAGGGATTGTAATGATTCAGGAAGAGAGGTTTCGGGAGAAAGGTTGCTGAGGAATACTCCTAATTCAATGTCCGCCGCCTTGGCTGCAAAGAACCAGCCGTCGTTGTAAAGTGCGGTAACCAGAAAATCTACATCGTGTAGGCTGAAATTTGACGAAACACCAAAGGACCAGTGCTCGTTTTTGCTGATGTTGAAGTGCAGGCTGGTGAGCTCAATGTCCAGGAACCCAGGTTTCCAAGAACCGCTTACGCCGGTGGAAAAAGAGGCATGGCCAGAGCTGGCATTCACCCAGCCTTCAAACTGATCAATGACCAGTCCTTCATCTAGCGCAGGGTGTTTTCCGGTGAAACTGCCTAGCAGCTCATTGATGTGAATCGGAGTGGCAGGATCTAGCCGGAAAGAAAACTGCTTGGAAGGGTATTCTCCCATCGCAAAAAGCCTGATACCAGACGAACCTAGCAACGCAGTAGCCTGAATAGAGGCCATTACGAGGTTTTGGGTACCCGGCTCTAGTACGGTTATTTGAAAATCGAGGTCTTCGAGTACGAGTAGTTTGTCAATCAACACCCAATTCTCTACCTCCAGTTCAAACGCTGCACGGAGAATGGATTTTCCCGAAATAGATAAATCTAATTCCAGGTCAATTGCTGCAGTCGGTTTAAAAGAACCAAGTCCAGGAATAGACGCAGTATCTACAAAAGGAATAGATCCAATTATACGGGCACTCGCTTTAATCCGGTCGCTGCCAATCGGCCATATTGCTTTGATCGTTAGTTTTTCACTGCCGATTTCAAGTTTGGCACCAAAGCCAATATCTGTTTGTCCAGGGATGTAATAAGTTGGACTCGTTAATTCCAAGAATACCTCATCCAATTTCAGGGGCCCTTCATCCAAGCCGGTGACCAAGGGCACATGAAAAGTAAGTTGGGGAAAATAGAGTGGATAGTGCAGAAAACCATAAAATGGAAGGGTAGTAAAACTTCCATTCATTCCAAAATAATGATCGAACTCCGTTTTATTTGGTACGATGGAATCCAATCCCAAATGTCCAAAAAGGTACAGCCCGCCACGCCAGGCTTCTAGGCTGTTATTATCTTTAGCAGCTTTTGAAAGTTCCTTTAATTTTTTGGTGGTATTTAATTGAGGCGAAATAGCGTCTATTTTTTCTAACCACTCATCCAATACGTTCGAATTGGAAGATTGACTCGTGTATACATAGACCCAACTTAGGTCCTGAGGGATCATGTCATACAGGTGAAATGGCCTTGTGTCCACTTGAGGAAGTGACCTCCTGGATTGATTTTGATCAGACGAAGAAGATGGTTGAACGGGAGGCAGCATATAGGGATATACCTCACCAACTCGTGCTTTATGTAAGGGTTCTATAATAGCTAGAAAAGAAAACTGCTCCTCCTCTTTTTGCCAACTAAACTTGAGGGAACAGCGTTGATTGCCATAAAGAAATTCAGGAACTGAATGAGAGCCTGCGTTTTTTTTAAGAGAATCCCTAATGATTTCAACAGCATCAATATCCAGGTAATCGTAAATATGCGTGTAAAAATCAAGCGTCGCTCCTATTGTCCCGGATGATATGTTGGGTGCTTCTAGCATGATTTACAATTTATATTCTTCGAAATCAGATTCTTCAAAAACGAGGCTTTTAGCGGTGTCTACCTTTCCAATTATAGCAGTAGTGTCTTCTTCGTTCATATTGAGGAAAGGGAGGAAAATTTCCGCAACTTTTAGTAGGAACTGATCTTTTGCTTTGTAATGATGGCCTTCCTTAAAATAACCAAATAAATACTTTAGAACATTTTCGCGGCATTCTTCTCGCTTAACTTTGATCGTCTTTTCATAATACTCAGTTGCTTTTTCTTCTATGGGCTTGCTTTTGATAATCTCATGAAATTCATCCTCCGATAAAGCGTGGGAAACCATGAAAATAATCCAACCATGACTTAAGGTAATGCGGTAGCCATTTTCAGTACACGCTTTAATCAGATAAAGAAAATCGTTAATGTTCTCTAATAAACCACCCTCTTTTTCATGATACCTTTTAGCAAATGGCGTTTCTTGAGTTTTGAGTTTCTGAACCAAGTTCTTAGGCATAAAGTAAGCCACTGGAAATTCGATGTCATCGATCTTCGGCCTTCCACCCTCATCGTTGTGAAAGGCTTTGTTGATAAATACCTGACTGTTTTTTAAAGTCATACCAGAAATCGAGTTCAATGTGCCCGCAACTAATTCAGTCAAATCATTAATATTGCCTTTATTTGGAATTTCTAGTTGGTTGATTATTGGCAGGCCTGGAATGAATTCAACATAAATATGATTAAATACATCTGCCGGGCAGAGGGCTACGGTCAAACTCTTGCCAAACGCTTGAAAATATTTACCAGGGAGGTTCTTAAGATTTGTATTTAACTTAAGCTCTGCCTCCCGGATTAACTCCTGTAATGGACGCGTCAACCTAGGCCAACAGGCAAATAGATCGTAATCTCCGGTAACACAGTTTTTATAGTATTTGGGGTTGATAATAGGGTAGTCGCTTGATACAACTTTATCACGTTTAAATTTTCCAGCTGGGATTTTCGGATAGGGAGGATAAGGGTTAATAGCACCTTCGACAGGGGAAAAAGCAATCTTTATTTTATTATTTAAACCTTTTACTGCCCTTAGGTTACTTATTTTTTCACTATTAGTCTCTGAAAAATTTATGCTTATTCCCTCAGCGACTTTTACAACATTTATGACTTTTAAGTCATTCACGCCCAAGCCAAAGAAGGCATCCTCTTCTTTCCCAGTATATTCTTTTTTTTTGCCCTTATCTTTATACTGTATTGCCCCATGATAAACATGCCAAATTTTGAAATCCTCATCTTTTTTGAGCAAATACTCCAATTTTATTTTGTCAACTTCTTTGGTTTTTGAGCCCGATTCACAAATTCCATAAATGAGGTCATCTGACAATTCGATATAATCCGTTCCCTCTTTACCAAGTTTAAAAAAATTATGTTCATCACGGAAGATTTCATTTTTTCTTTTGTCTGATATTTTTATCGGCTGAAAAAGATCAGCATAACTGCGGTCTTTTTTAGTCCATTTATTATAATAGCCTGAAAGGTACTTATAGTTGTATTCAATTTTTCCAGCTCCGTATTTATTTAAAGGCGGAAGTTTACACAAGAATCCCGCCATAGGGCCCCAGGTACAGGATTTCGATTTTATTTCGTATCCTTTTAAATCATGACCATCATAAATCAATCCACCAGCTGGACCTCCAGGCGTTCGGCTGGTAATTATGCAGTCCAACTTGTCAGCTGTTTGCAAAAAAGTCTTTACCATCGCTAATGGAAACCCTTCCTCTTTTAGCCCTAATTGGTCAAAAGAGTAGCTTCTTTTGACCAAGCCTTTAGCCAACCTTTTTATTATATTTTTCTTAGCCATGCTCTTTTTATTATGCTAAATTTTTCTCTTTTAGTAGAGAATTATTAATTCCGTTTTGTCTTTATCGGGCGCAAAACCCTTAATTCACTTAACATTTAATAATATAGGTTAAGGCGTAATAGGGCGGTAGGTTGTTGTGGGGTTCGTTACTTCCTGTATTACCTGTTTTGGGCTTATCATATTTATCGTTACCATTATCTGTCCAAAACGGATCTCGATGACCTGCTTTCCATTGCATAGTTGCCCATTTCGCACGGAAATATCCATGATCATGGCTGGGCATTTCAGGAATAGTCAGTGTGTGTTTCTCTTCACCTCCTTTTGTATCTCTATAATAATTTGAAAGCCCAGTTCCCTGACCTGCTCCCACAATAAAACGGCTGCGGAGATCAGGACAGTAAAAGTAAACACCATTCTTTTTAGCCCAATCAACATTGGGACTTGGAGGACTTCCTAATTTTTTATAAAGATCAGGATAATCCTTTTTAAAATGATATTTGTTGTCACAAATAAGCCAGCCATCAGGTACCTCAATTCCCCCATAAGCAATGATCGCCCCAACGGGCATTACATCCCCTGTTTTATCCTGAATGCGACCAAAACCGGACCTTATATCGCCATTTACATTAACTTTATCCTCAACTAATAACCAATTTTTAACCACCATTTTTCCCAAGACCATTGCATTTTCCTCAACATAAAGCTCCTTTTTTACCGTTAAATTTCCATCGGCAATCACATTACCCGCAACATCTAAAGTAACCGCAGGTATTTTTCCAATCCCCACTTTATCGCTTCTGAAAATCAGCGGTTGTTTTTCAATCGGCACGATAAAGCTATTGTCCCAAAATCCCGGAATATTTTCAAATCGGATGTAGCAATTCGTTTTCCCAGATGGGTGCTTCGTGATGATATTCTTGATTATGATGTCAAAATACTCCGGAATATGATCGGCATCCTCTGCACTGTCAATAAATTGACGGCCGAATAACACCTCTTTTTTGCTACAACTAACTGTAAATAAGGTAGTGGCTCCTTGTACAATTTTGGTGGTTTCTAGATAAGAGCTAGAGGTAGAAAATTGAAAGCTATGAGCCGTTTCATTGTCTGCAATGTTCCATTCATCCTGATTTGATCCTTCATCGAAACTGATGATGATTTTTGACTTTTCATTGTCATCTAGATGATGTAAAAACGTTAGGGAAGCTTTATCATTCAGTAGTGAAACCCTCAAGGTTAATTCATTGGGATCTCCATTATTTAAAATGGTATTAGACCCTAAAAAGTCAACGTGTACGGGTATGGTCGCATAGCCGCGGTGATTTATAATCGGCCATTTTACGATTCGAGTGGCTTTAATGAGTTGTTCCAGGTTATCGTTATACAGATGATCACTAATCAGTTCTACACTAGTTTCGCGGGCACCTGTTCTCCGATCAGCTAAAAAATCGGTCATGGACAATTGTAAGTCTCCACCTGATTCAATTTGTCTAGCTGTTTCCGGGGCATCGTGCTTAAGTGTGAAAGCCAAGACATCCATCCCATGAAACTTGCTGTGTGCCAACTCCCAGTCCTTATGATCCAAGTTAATGTTTTCAGGATGCAATAAAGTCCCTGGTCGGAATCGCAGCGTGAAATGGTGGTATCCGTCACCAGGATTTTGATCTTCCTGTACCCTTAAATATAACGGAAGGCCACCTTTGTTGATGATAGATAGTGTGATGCTACCGGCTTCATCTTCAATAAAAAAGGCATGTTCCCCACTTTTATTTAAAAGCTGGAAATCGAATGGATAAAATGACCTAAACTTACTCATGTCCTATTTTTTTGTGTTGTGTGATAATTTCAACCAACCTTCTCTAATTTCAGATTTATCCCGGAAAGTGGCTGCATAATCAGGTTGTATGATCCTACATTTATTTAAAAGATATTCAATGCGATCAGTCATTGGAGCTACCGAAGGGCTGAGCGTTTTACTTATTCGCCCGTTTCGGGCTACGATAGTTGCAGTAAACCCATCCAATGGATCAATCCACTTTTGCAAGATCAGCTCATCCCAAACAATTGCTCCGTTTGGAAAAGCTTCCAGGACTTTATGTTTATCAATCCGACCTGTTTTAGTAATCTCCTCCCAGCTTGTTTTTTGCCGCGACACCCAACTCCATTCAAAACCTGGTTCAATGGGTAAGGGCACGGCAATCCGTTCTTTGGGACTTAATATTGGGGAGGCCAAAAAGAAAATATCGATCCTTCTTAATGCTTCCACATATTGATCTGGTGGTAAATTGATGACTTTGGTGGGTAGAATCCCGGACACTACGTGTACTTTTGCACGAGGATCAATCAACATGGTAAAGGTCTGGGGAGCATCGGCTACTGAAACCGTTATGTTAGGCTTGCCGCTTTCGTAATATTGAATGTGGTTGGTGCCTTCACCCGTAATTGTTGAATAAAATGGCCCGGCGGCCTCCTCATCCTTCCAAAACCCAATAACCCCATCGTTAAATTGCCCTGGCTCACCTAATCTAACGGGGAAACGGATTTTTTCAAAGCCTTCGCTATCATAGGTTCCTTCTCCGATATCCCGACTAAACAAGTCCCAGCTTTGATTCACGGCAGTCCTGCCCTTTAATTCTAAGTTGAGTGCAGCCCTGGCGATTGCAATCGGCCGGCCCATTAATAAGGCCAGGTCGAGATGCTGAGCAAAGGATTCGGGGTCAATTTTCTCGAGGGTTTTATTGATCACCTTTAATAAATCAGTACTTCCTTTTTCAAGGGATAAGACTACCTGCCTTAAATGCTGGTTAGGAATATGATTGATTGCAATTACATTCCTATTTCCCGGTCCTGCTTCCCAGCTGCCCTTTTGATCAATTATTCCAAGCAAGTCACCGCTTTGGTCATAGACCATCATGCTGTTATCAAGATTGTTAGGCAATAGCCAACCGCAGATGGGGCTGCTTTCGGGATGGCTACCCATTTCAAGCTCATCCTTATTGGCCGAAATCCAGCGCAAGTTTAATCTCGAGGGCTGCGTAATGCGTGGTAGCAGTACAGCCATATCGTCTATTGCAGGAAAAGCATGGGAGTGAGTTAAATTTTTATTAACGGGGGCATCTACATGTCTACCAAAACTATCAATTAGTCGAAGGTTTAATACGTTGATCTTACCAGATCGAATCGGCATAAAAGGGTTTTCTGGCTTAGGAGCCCATTTGTTTTCCCCGCCCACCAGTTTATTGACTTTTTTGGAAAACCTTCTGTAATCTTCAAAGGCCAAAGGGTCATCAATAGGTAGTTGCATCGTTTGCTGATGCATTAACAAGGCTGCATTAAAACCACTAAATGCTTGAGAAAGAAAATGGCCTTTCTCAATTTTGTCTTTTTGCAAATTGATTGAACTTCTTAATTTACTTTGCTGGTGATTGGGGTTGTCTAAGTAGTCTTTTATAGAATCGAGTACCTTTATTTTTGCGTGCGGGCTAAGTAGGGTGTTTCCAGAGAAAATTTCACCTGACTCCTCAAAATCAACTGCACTTTTAACTATCGTTAAGTCTGGGTGGTGATCTTGTAACTTGAAATGGTTGGTAATGTCTTTTTCATCATTTTTCTTCAATGGGAATATTTCCACCTCCCATTCTAGCACAATTGGATTCCAGGGTTGCGTTTTCCAATATAGGTGCTGCTTAAAGTCTGTATTATAAGTATGAATCAGGCCAATATTTTTCACTAAAGCAGCAATACTTTTTTCATCAGGAGCCCCCACGAGTTCATGCACATAAGACTTTAATTTTTCATCCTTTTGGTCTTTACCATCGAAACCATGCCGCTGAGAGGGAGTACAGGCGGTTCCGGACATCATGACAACAGGTTCATTGGCCTGCCAGTATCTTGCTGCTGCGCCTTTTTCCAGCTTGTGTTCTATCTGCTTAAAATTATTTCTATCGCAAGCTCTCTCGTCCTCCGTAAGCGTTTTTCTGAATACCCTGATGCTCGCTATGCTCCCACCCAATACCTTATTCGGAGAGTTCTCCATTAGAAAAATTGAATCTGCAAAAGAGTCGGAAGCTTCGAGGTAAAGGTGTATCCATCTATCTTTTGGAATTTCCAGCCACTTATGAAATTTATTGGGATCCATATTATGGCCATCTATATAAATAGCCTTCCAAAATACACCTATACCGGATGGCCCTATTTCACTACCGGGCTCATTTTCTATCCGCAGAAGGTTGAAGTCTTCTGAGGAGTTCATTCCATTAATATTGACCCAAAGTGAAATGGCCCTTGACTGAACCAATTCTGCCTGTAGGTTGGATAACGCTGTTGCGTTATCAGGTAATGTTTCAGGTAGCCTATTTAGGACAATAGTGAAGGCAGAATCTGGCCCGCTACAAGAAATGGCATCGGTTTGTAAAAGCTCGCAGGGGATAAAGTGCGCAGTGCTTTTTTGGTTTAGTCCTGCTGCTATACCCTTTGTTTTATCGAAGGTGTAATAGAGCAAATCATTATTGTGATTCTTTAATTGCTTGTGTTCTGGTATTCTTCCATTGTTAAAATCTTCCTCGTTTTTTTGAACTTGAACACCGGCCTTCCATATCTCGCCTTTATTCTCTTCCTGCGAAGAAAGCTTTTTGAGCTCCTCCGCTTTTTGTTTCAATTCGGGGATAATGTGGTTTTCCATGAAAAACCTGATCTCATCAATGTCGGCTATTTCATCTTTTTTGATATAGGGATGATTGCTAGATACCATAAATTTGTACCAGTCAGAAAACAGTTGTTGCTTCAGATCCCGGAATTCATCGATTGCTCTATCGTGTTGCTGTTGAAGATTATTTAGGACATTTAGATGGTGAGCAAATAATGCGGGTAGGCTCGTATCAAGCTTAGTCGAGGTATGCTCTTTTTTGAGGGAAGGCTTATCTACTGTAATTGCCCATGTAGAGCCTCCATCAAAAGGAGTGAAACCATTGTCGTGAAAGGCTTCTTCAAACTTTGCATTTAAGTCCAATCTTTGGGTGCCAATTTTAGATAGGAGTCTGATGGCTTCGAGCTGCTTTTCAGCCCTTGGATCATCAGGACTCAGCATAGCCGAAAGTGCTTCGGCCCCTGTATTACCAAGGGAAATACCATCAATAGTAGGAAGTGTATTGTCTCCATTGTTTGGAATACCTTCTTCAAAAATTAGTCTTCCGTAACAAATCAGGTGTTCAGGAAAATCTCCTGGTATATCCGCCGAAATATTTAAATCTTTAAGGATATTTTCCTTGATGGCTGCTATTTTTTCGCTGCCAGTAAGCGAAGAAATTTCAGCTGTGTTGTTTAGCGCTATCAGTGTATTAGCGAGGTAATCATTGTCATGATGACTATACCAGCCAATTACTTCATACTCGACCTTTCCCGTAAGGGATTCATCTAAAGAATCATAGCAGCCAAAGACACTGTGGCATTCTGGATAAAAGGCCCCAAAAGAAGGATCTCCATATCCCAATGCCGTTAAATTTTCAAAGTACTCAGCGGATGTTTCTACTGGTTTATCGTTTGACAAATCAAGCTGTCTACCCATAAATCTGAAGGGTTGGCCAGCTGATCCACGTTGGTCGTCGCTTAGGGGGAAGCTAATGCCACCTTCTGTATTATCGGCACCTTCTTTTTGCAAGAAATTACTTTCAACAATCCACTGTTGTTGGTTTGTGCCATTTTTTCGGGTAACCAACCAGCGGTCGGGTACTTTGGGATATACTAATTTTTCAGTCTTATTATTTTTTTCTAACCTACCTGCCGTTAAAAGATCAGGTAAAGCCCAGTGCAAGTGTATGCCCGCCTCCAAAAGCATTCTTTGGCTTTGAAAAGGTTTGGACAATAAGTTTTCGCTGATATTAGCAATGTCTGAATTTACATCGATATTTTTTACCTTATCGAAATAGGGTAGTCTGCTAAAATCAGCCTTTGCTCCAACAAACTGTTGTTTGGTTTTAAGAAATAAGGCATCTACATGCATTGGTATGACGATAACTTTCATATCTATTATTTCAACAATTACTTAATAAATTTTGTACACGTGTTGAACGAATCCTGCTATGGCAGCAAGCCGGCAATTATTGCCGTTTCTTCCTACCTTAGACTTATCATAAATATTTAAGATTTTAAACTATGAAAAAAAAAGCAATCTATCATTGAAAAAGCCTGTAAAAATGTGCCAGATTCTGATTTACAGCTCAAAAGGCTCCGCAGGTTAATAACCATTTCAGGTAAAAGTCAAATTACGCTCACCAACCATGCCCGATGTCTGGCTCATATGGGACTGCATCTCAACTGTGACCTGCTCGAGCTTGACGATGAAGGCTTAGAAGGTTTGGCTTTCATATCTTACCCAAGGGCCTTACCCAAATCAAACATTATGGCATCCTGGCCAGTGCCTTCAAAGCAACACATAAGGTCAATATCTACAGCCAGATCGGTCAAGTCGTATTAGAAGTAGGAGAAAACCAGCTTCCCTGCTCAGAAAGTGCCCTTGTTGCAAAACCGGAGAACTGCATACAGTGGCATGTTTCGACCAAAGGGGGCCACCAGCCAACTGGTTTAACAAAATCAGGAAGCAAGACAATGCCCTGAGCTGGCCGAAGGGCTATTTCATAATTTTATCTACCGGAAAGGATTCTACATAAAGCGTTGTCGAATTATCGGATTTTTTTCTTATCTCCACCTTTGTCAATAGCTGCTTATAATTAGTGAAGTTTGCCTCTTTTCGCAAAACAAGTAAGTTCAGTATTTTTCCGCCTTCACTATTGGTTTTGGTCATTTGTTTCAAAATTGACTTCATCTCTTTATCGTAAGGCAATTTGTTTTGGTCAGAGACATGATAATTCCACGCAATTATACCCATCTTAGCCTTCATCAAGTATTCTTCCTCTGTTTCAGAACCGTTGAGAAGAGGTTCGATGAATTGTATCAATATACTTGAATAGGAAACGTAATTTCTTTTATCCATAATGAAGGTTTATTTGAATTGCACAATACTAAGTAAATCTAAAAGGAATCTGAATCAATTGATTATTTTTCATCACTAAGGCACCAGCAATAAGCAAATCTCAAGTCCTTAATAATAAATTCTAAGCTTCAATTATTATTTTTTATCGTCATAAATATTTCATCCTTCAATTATTCAGATGTTGTCAAGAAAAATCAATCAAAAAGCAGTAGAAATTGGGTTTAACTGTCGGTAGTTCTTCTAAATGAACAGCAAATTATTAAGGTAGGATTTGCACCAAATGGATTACCACAGCTTCGTGGCACACTAAGAAACGTAGGGGAGTTTGAAATATATCCCTTTCAGTTTAGCACTTAGCCAAGCCAAATATTTTTATAATTATTTTTCTTTTTCGTTATCAAAATTTTGGTTTGGCGGACTTTAATCTAAAATATAAACTTTCAATTAACCACCAAAACCCCTATGTTTTTTTGCCATTGTTGGGGCATCGTGCTTTTTTTTAGTTTGTAATATCAACCAGTCATGACGTTTATTTTCTGTCAATGTCATTTATTAGTATCCATCCGAGGAAGTGCATCTTTTAGTATTGAAGATCTGTAGCTAAACTTGTGTCATGAAAAGACAAACAGAAGGCAGCATGCGAAAGTTTTATCAGGAATGGGTATCCTCCGGGGTTAGCAGGTCGGAATTTGCTGATACCCATGGCATCGTTCGTACAACTTTTTATTATTGGACTAAAAAATTCAGTACACAAGAGGAAGAACCCACCGAAGGGAAAGCATTTAAGTTACTGGGTCCTGTTACTTCTTTTGGTCGACATGGCCGAGTAATAGCCCATATCCATTACCCTTCATGAAACTTGATACGAATCACAAGACTTCACCTTCCTGCCGGACAGACAGGTTTAACCACTAAACCACCTATTTTTTTAGGTGCTGTTATGTGCTGCCCTGCTTTTCGTCAGTACGCGTTTCGCATTACGTTCTACATTAAAGGCAATTAAAAGCGATTAATATTAGGAGTGATATTGTGTCAAGTTGGCAAGTATTGTGTGCTGGTAAAAAAAATGCGTTCGCAAAAGTTCTACTTGAGTGGGAGAAAAAAACGCTCTAAAAAAACCTTGGTTCTTCAATTGACGTGCGGCGGTTTTAAGAGTGTATTTTTGTGGGCTAGCTTTTCATCTTTATTGTCTTAACCAGTCTTTGAAAATTGAAACTCTTGCTTTGCTTATTACTATTAATTCTGTTGGTGATGGATTTAATTTTAAAATGAATCTTCTGTTATGATGGTTTCGGGCTTCTTGAATTGCTTTTCTTGAAACAATAAATTGTCGGTTTGCTCTGAAAAAATCTGTTGGTGATAACTGCTTTTCCAATTCATCTAATGTTTCATCAAATACAAATCTTTCTTTTTTAAAACCAAAACCTTTTACAAGTCCGTTTTCAATTACAAAATAGGCAAAGTCATTAACTGCAACTGGAATGAGTCCATCATACTTTTTCACCAGTAAAGTACGCTTGTAAGCTTGTCGGAAATCGGAATTTATATTTTGAATAGTTGTCTTTGCTACCAAATTTTTGTGCTTGTTTATTGCAAATATTAATTCGTCTTTATTGATTGGTTTCAAAAGATAATCAATACTATTTACTTTAAAGGCTTTTAAAGTATAGTTATCAAAAGCGGTGGTAAAAACAACGGGGAAATTTATTGCTACATTTTCAAAAATGTCAAACGAAAGACTGTCGGTAAGTTGAATGTCAAAGAAGGCAATTTCAGGTGAAGGATTACTTTTAATCCATTCCACTGCATCGTCAACACTTTGTATTATTGCTTGCACTGAAATCGAAGAATCAATTTCTTCTAACAATGCAATGATATTGTTTGCAGCACTTATTTCATCTTCAACAATAATTACTTTCATAATAGAATTATTGGAATGGTTACGGAAAATATTTTATCATCCTTGTTTATTTTAATTTCCTGATTGCTGATTAAATGAAATCTCTTTGCAAGATTTATTAGACCTATACCATTGCTTTCAACAAAAAATTTTGGATTATAATTATTTTGAACCGCAATAAAATTAGCAGTTCTTTCAATTTTAATTTTCAAAGGAACTTTATTTGTGAGTTTGTTATGTTTCACTGCATTCTCTACTAATATTTGCAAAGCAAGCGGTGGAATAGAATCTTGCATTTTATTTTCATCAATAAGAATATTGACAACTAAATTATGCTCAAAACGCTTTTCCAATAAATAAATATATGCTTTCAGAAATTTTATTTCTTCTGAAATACTAACTAAATTTTTATGTTGACTTTCTAGAATATACCGGTAAACATCGGATAAACTTTGAATAAATTCAAGGCTTTCATTTTTTTTATCGGTACGAATTAAAGCACTTAATGAGCTGAAAGTATTAAATAAAAAGTGTGGACTGATTTGTTCTTTCAATGCCTGAATTTCTGCTTGTCGGTTTTCCTCTTTCAGTTCCTTTACTTCCATTTCTCTTTCTTTTGATATTCTGAAAGTAGTTAAAAAGTAAGCTAAGAAAATAGCAGGGACTTGGACATAAAGTAGTTTGAGTAAATAAGTACTCAAAGAAATATCTTGTGCAAAATCAAAAAATATTTTTGATAAAACACTTACAAAAACACCAAGAATAATTAAGAATAAAATGTTTATCGCAATAGTTGCAAATTGTTTTTTTCTCCTTGAAAATTCGGGCTGAATGAATTTGTATCTCCAAAAATAATTGAAGAGAAAAGTTCCATAGAAAGCAATAAAATTAATCGCCAGCCACCAAATAAAATAATTGACCTTTCCTGTTTCTCCCTCTGCAAGTTGGCCTATTTTTTTGGGGTTTAATAAACCCAGTACATAGAACGTGTAGCCCATGTTTACCGTGCAAACAAAAGCAAGGGCTGAAAGAATTATGGTGATATGTACAATGTATTTTCTCACGGTTTAAATATTTAAAGGTAAACCAATAAAGGACATTTATCTTTCCCTTCGTGATTCTTGACTTCAAAAAGCTCAAGCAAAATTTATTTTATTAAATTGTTGATGAAACCTCTTGTGATAATATTGATTTATTTCCTTGGCCATCTTCTGCTTGAATTCGGTAATAGTAGGTGGTTCCTAAGCTTAGTCCTGTATGTTGAATTAAACCATAAGTCGCACCCTTATCAATAAATTCAATAAATGGCAAATCTAAAACATTTGAGTTGAGTGTAACTCCTGGCGAAGTGCTCCAAAATAAATTATACTTAATAAAAATTTTATTTCTTGCAAACCTCAAATCCATTGTTGTTGCTGAACCCGAACTATAAACAATAGGTGGTATTAAGGCAATATAATTAGCAAATGAAATGGCTCTAAAATTCCCTATAGTTCCAGCTCCAAAATTAGAAACTGGATTATAAGGTGTCTGCCCTGAAACACCAACCATACCACGTATAATTTTTTCGTACATATTGAAATAGTTGTAGGTGTTTAAATCGATTTCAGCCGTTTTTAATTCTAATCGCTCATTGGTATTTGGGTTTATAGAAGGATTGAAAACTCTAATTCCATTATTCCCATTTGGAACTCTATCATCGTCTATCGCCCAATCTCTTTCCTTATTATGAACACCGTTTATCCACCATTCAAACAAGTAGAAATTTCTTGCATTCGGGTCGTTATTTACATACCAGACTTCTTCATACGTTGAATACAGTGTTCCATTTTTTCCAGTTCCAGTGATTTCGTTTATTTCAAATTTATTGTAACTGGCTGTTGGCAGCATAGTGGCATTGGCGGTATATGTTTGATCATTTATTGTGATCGTTAAATTGTAGTTGGTGCCAATACTTCCTTTTATTGAGCTTCCTTTATAAATGCCTTTGCTGCCTGTGTATGCTAATGTTTCTTGAATACCATTATTTTCAGTTATTTGCACAGTAGCATTTGTTTCATATATCGGCTCAGCGGTATAAGGATTATTTATATCGTTTGAATATGATATTTGAACCCAAGCCGAACTATCTTTTTCTATTTTGGCATCCATTACGGTTATTATGCCTATATTGTTTACGTTTAAATCTATAGGTACTATTTCTTCATGTAAGCCTTCAGTACAAGAATTAAGTAAAACGATTATTGAAAATAAAATTACTGTATTTTTCATTTTATTTAAAATTTTAAGGTTAATTGAAAGCTTGGAATAAAACCAAAAGTACTTCTACCGTATGGTGTAAAATTATTGGTAGGCGTTCCTTTTGAGCCGTTTTCAGCGGTATTATTTGCAAAGTCTATGGAATAAATATTTCTTCTGTTCAATACATTGTACAAAGAAATATCAAGAATAGGTTGTAATTTTTTATCCGGCTTTTTAGTTTTTATTGCTAAATATTTAGGTTCGTATTTTATGCCAAAATCCATTCTTATAAAGTCAGGCAATCGATATTCATTTCTTGCTTCCCAATATGGAAATGCAACTCCACCTATCGTATAATAACTTTCTGGGAGCGTAGCAGGTCTGCCTGTGTAGTAAACAAAATTGCCAGATAAGGTTACGCCTTTCAATGCTTTTGTAAAGCTATAACTGCTTAAAAGATTTAAACTATGCGTAATGTCGAACATAGAATTATACCAGCGACCTTGATTGATATTTTCAATTTGCATCATGCTTCTTCCTAAATTGTAGCTTATTCTGCCAGTAAAATCTCCTTTTGGCTTTTCTAATGACATTTCTACTCCATAGGCTTTGCCTTTGCCTTGAGCTACATATGCTTCTAAATTATCCACCAAAAAATTATGTAATCCATCTTCAAAGTCTGATACGCCATTTTGAATTTTGTAATATGCTTCGGTGGAAAATTCTAATTTGTTATTCATAAAATTTCTAAAATACCCTACAGCTAATTGGTCAGTTAAAATGGGACTTATATTTTCAGTGCTCGGCATCCATATGTCATACCACGTAATGTCACTGCCTAAAGTCATTAAGCGTAAATATTGGGCATTGCGATTGTATGAAGCTTTGATAGAGTGCACATCACTTAATAGGTAGGTTGCTGAAATTCTGGGTTCGGGATTTACATAAGTTTCTATAACATCAGTCGGATTGGCGTAATACCTTTGGCTAATTGATAAATTAGTATTGGGATCATATACATTTGAATTGCCACTTCCCAATCTATTATACATACTCAACCGCAAACCGTACAATGCCGATAATTTTTCAGTTATTTGTTGTTCGTTCTCTATGTATAATGCAGTTTCTAATCCCTGCATAGGTGGCATAAATTTGCCGCCGTCACTCTGGGTATTGTCTAATAAACTACCATGGTTAAAGTCTTGGTATTCAGTCTGAAAACCGAAACGCCAATGATTTTTTATAGTAGGTATAAAAGAGAATTCTTCTTTTAAACTGTAAGTACCTATGCTTGAGGCAAAATCATAAGGGCCATTTGCAGCATGGGTTTGATATTTACTATAAATTAGTGATGTGTTTGAAGTCCATTTAGTATTCAGTTGACTAAACCATTTTAAGTGCATAGCTGTATTTCCCCAGCGAGTTAGTCCACCTCCTGTAAATCCGTTATCCCTACCTTGATATAAAGAATAGGTTATTCTGTTTTTGGCATTGATTTGATAAATGATCTTTCCATTTATATCATAAAACCATTGTTCAGGTTCAAAAAAAGTATTTGAAGTTTTAGCCGTTGCTGCTTTATCAGAGCCTTTATCATCTGTGCTATTATCACTGCTTAGCTGGTCATACATATAACCCAACCCAGCTTGTGAGGATCGTGCTGCAAGAAAAACAGAAAGCTTATTTTTTATAATGGGGACTTCAACTGCAAATTTTGAAGTAATAAGCCCCATACTTGCTTCCCCTTTAAATTCATTTAAATTACTATTTATCATTCGTACATCTAATACGGAAGAGCTTCTGCCCCCAAAACGTGCTGGCACACCGCCTTTATATATGGTCAAACTGCTCACAGCTGCTGAATTGTAAACCGAGTATAAGCCTCGCATGTGAGAGGCGTAGTAAATAGGCATTTCGTCCATCAACATCAGGTTTTGGTCAAGTCCTCCACCTCGAACAATAAAACCGGCATTCCCTTCGGCAACACTATTAATTCCAGGTAATAGCTGAATTTTTTTTAGAATATCAGTTTCGCCCATAATAATAGGTATTTTTTCAATTTGTTTTATTGAAAGTGTTTCTATACCAATTTCGGTAGAACTAACATTTTGGTCGGCTCTTTGGGAATTTACGACTACTTCCTCTAAACTTAATCCCCTTTCATTCGCTTGTAAAGTAAAATTTATTTTAGTGTCCTGCGTTAAGTTTATGGTTTCTATCCATTCCTTGTATCCTATACAATTTACACTAATAATGTGTTTTCCTTTTGAAAGCAACATCGAAAATTCACCAAAATCGTTCGTAACTGTACCTGTTTTGGATAGGGAATCGTAAATAGTTGCGAATACATTTTCCTTATTGGAACCATCTATTACTTTTCCAGTTAAAGAGAAGTTTTGAGCATTAGAGGTTTTGACCAACAAAATTGTAAGGATAAAGACTAACAAAATTTTCGGTATCAATTTTATGCTATATGTTTTTTGTACCATGTTAAATTACTTTAGATCTCAAAAATACAATCTACAAACAGGTTAATTCTGAAAATGTGAGTGAAACTGACAAAACAAGTTGTGAATTGTCCAACTATTTTTTTTAGTAGTCAATCAACTCGTTATGTAAAAAAATTGATTAGAAGGTAGTGAGTTTAATGGTGGCAGTGTCTTTTTAGGGTTGCACATAATCGAGTCACGCGAGGGAATTTCATCCTTGCCTCTCATCCCGGTCGACCGGGATGCTTGAAACGCTCGCTTCACACGGCTCTTCTTGTTTAATCACAAAAGTGTGACCACTTTATGGATTTACCAATTTCCAGTGCGGAAAGAGTAGCGGAGATTCTTTATACTTCTTCTGCAACCATCTAACTGAAGCCATTTTGTAAAGTCCTTTCTCCTATTTAACCCATTTGAGCAATCGTACATTTAACTGGTTCCAGATGTCACGTGTGCGGTTCGTTGAAAATTTGCAATAGTAATTCATTATGCCTTGAATAACAGCGCGTAACGCATTTGCGATTGCTTCAATTGGTTTTCTTCGTTTGTGAATGTTCAGTTCCCTGAACTTTTCCATCACGCTGTTCTTCGATTTTCTGCTCATAAACATACTTGGCATATTGTTTCTCCGTTTTGCAATGCACCACCACCTCATCGGCATAGCGTTCAAAAGGCTTTTCAGAATCATTTATTTGCATTCATCTATCAAAGCTAACATGCATAAAGATATTGGCCAACAATGGACTGATTACACCTCCTTGCGGAGTACCGGGCAGTCGGTCTATATGGTTTCCGTCTTGTTGCACGATACCAGCTTTGAGCAAGCGTTCAACGTATAGCAAAACCCATTTGTCCTTACAATAAAACCTTACCGCTTTCATCATCAGTTCATGGTCGATTGTATCGAAAAATCCTTTAATGTCCAGGTCTATAGCAAAGTCATGGTTGAACGTGTTCTTGCATGCTTGTGCTACCGCCTGATGACAATTTCTGGATGGTCGGTATCCGAATGAACTATTATGAAACTGTGGTTCTACAATGCGTTCCAAATATGTTTTAACTACTTGCTGTGCGATGCGGTCCAATAGTGTTGGAATGCCTAATTTACGTTCCCCTCCGCCCTTCTTTTTGATGGCGACTTCTTTTACAGGCATGGGAAAATAACTGCCAGAAGTTAGCCGGTTCCATAGCTTATACAATTCGGTTTTCAGGTTGTTTTCCAACCATTCCCAATCCATATCCTCTACGCCACCGCTTCCCTTGTTGGTCCGTACTTTCTTGTATGCCTGAAATGCCATCACTCTGGTAATTGGCTGTGATTTTATTTCATAATAGTCAATCATCGCATTCCTGCTTGTTGTTAATTAATGAAATGTAAACAAGCTAACCCCTTCGCTCCACACTCATTACAAGTGCTTCATCACTACTACGAGTTAGTCTGCCACCGATACTTCATACAATCCCTGTATGACTGCTTCCCTTTGTGGTTAACAGTGCAGCATCGACTTCTCTTGTTCTCCCGCAAAAAGCGGGATAAACTCCCAAAACCCTGTATTGCGTTTTCTGATACTCGGGACAGGCTCTGTCAACTTAATCCCGGATGCCATGTAAACAGTAATCAGGTTTCCTTTACACTCTTAACGGCCACAAACGTAACTGACCGCTTTCGACATCTTCTGTTGCTTTTACGAGACTTCATAGTTGCTTTAATTTATTCAGCTCGACAATACTCACCTACAAGGATCTCTCTCCTCGTTTTTAAACCTATCCCTGCCGGCAGGGTTCACCACCGAGGGAGTTTCCGCCCAACGCATCATAAGGTGGTTTGCAGACTACTTCCCGCAAAGCGGGACAGGCTCTGAAAGTCGTCTGAGGAAGGCCAGTTCCTTTGTTGTTGATAATGATTCCTTGCTCAGTTCGCTCGGCTTCGGCTTGGAGTTTTATCATCTCTAAAGGGCTTCCATCTTTTGTACAGCATTCTTCTCCAATTTCATGGAGTTGATTCAAGACACACACGGTTTGCCGCTACAAGAAGGGCGGGACTTTTACAACAAAACTTGATTTGAAAAACTAAACTTCCTTTAACCACTAAACTGTCTTTGGAACACGAAACTCCGCCTTTTGGGTAGGTGCTGTTGGCTGTTCGTGCTATTCCGTCCATTAAGAAATATCTGTTATGATTACACAAATACTCATAGCTCAAAAGAGTTGCGCCCATTAATACAATCTAATTAAACGCCTGTTTTAAGGACGTTTATTTTATGTTAGCAAACGACTACTTAAAAGGTGTGCCTATCCTTTCACCAATCTTTTTAGTGGCTTGCCAGCTTCCCCAGGAAGCAATAGCAATCAGTTCACTATCACCCAATCCAACCTTTCTTATTTCATTGATATTGGCTTCAGTTATTTTATACGGTTCAGTCGCAATCCGTAAAATGAATTGTGCTATTACTTTTTCAGAGTGTTCAAGATCTTTTGTTACATCATCAATCCATTTGTTGCTGAACCCTTGATTTTCTCCCGTCCATTCTGCTAAATAATTTGACACTGTTGTTTTCACTCTCAATGGGATGACCTCTTCACCAATTTGATTTATTAATTCATCAAATCCTGAAAAACTATTTTTAATGTGCTTGTTAGATTCTGCCCAATAAAATTCTTTTGCTTCCGGGATGGATGTCAACCATTTCAATGATTGTCCAGGTATGGCGTTTACACCTGTAATATTTACTCCTGCAGTCATTTTGAAAAATGATGATATGATTGGTTTCAACCAATGCAAGAATCTTGGTAATGGAAGAGGATATTCTGTAACAAACACACTGACCATGCGATTTACGTAATGGAAGGAAAGCGCTGTTCCAATGATTTCAGGCGATTCGATTATTGTAAATGGAGGATTCTGAATGAGCGAATTACCCGTATAATGAGATTTGCTCCATTGAAAAAGAGTGTCATGCTCTTTATCGATTTTACCTCCAGACATTTTTATGTGTGCTTCCTGACAATAAGGGCACTGATTGCTAATGGAAACACCTCCTGCAATAGCTTCTTTGGTAATGCGCTTTACCTTACCGTTGACAATTAGTGATTCTCTAACCAAACTCCACATGCCTACCATAATCTTAGGGTTGGAAGCATGTAATGTAAACGGGGCACCCAAGACATAATCATAGCCTATTTCATCATATATTCTTCGGACATCTCCTGTTGAATCAGAATACTTTATTGGCGTCAAAAATCTAATTGTTCGATGGACAATACTTTTAAAGATAAAATTCGAAACGCTTTTAGGAATCATGTGGTACCTGTATTATTGAGATGATTATGAAATTTATAATTGTTTGCTATTTTTTTGTCGGATACCCTGCTTTTCGTCTGAAGTTTAACAGTGAAAATTATTTCTCCCCATAAATTACAAGCGCACTTGAATCAAACAATACATTCCCATCAGGAAATTTTTGATTAACCAAATCAAATACTTCGCTTTTAATTTTTGACTTAATGTTGTCATCCGCTTTACTTAATGCGGAAACAAATGGTGCAGCCACTTCCGTCATCATGTTCCAGTAAACATCCGTTGTTCCAGCATTTAATTTGCCATTTACTTCTGTTTGAGAAATGTTTTTTAACCCTGCTTGTTTGAATATATCAGCAATCAATCCACTTTTAGCACAACGAAACATGCCTGGTGCTTCTGGTGGTGGTGCAGGTAACTGCATATTTCTGTTGATAGTGCTTCCAATTGCTGTTACCCAGAAATTCTTTTCGGGAATATTCCAAACCGATGTAGCAATTCTACCTCCCGGCTTTAATACTCTCCCCATTTCTTTTGCAGCGAGTAACATATCAGGGAAAAACATGAAGCCGAAGCGGCAGCTTACCACATCAAAGGTGTTGTCATCAAAGGGAAGGTCGCAAACATCGCAGACCTTTGTTTCTATATTTTTGATTCCTCTTTTCGATGCGTTTTCACCAGCTATTGCAAGCATGTCTTCTGAAAGGTCGGTGAGCATCACTTTTCCATGCTTCGCAAGGGTTGCAATTGTCAATCCTGGCTCGCCTGTTCCCGATGCTATGTCCAGCACCACATCCGTTTCTTTAACTTTCAGTAGCTGAATAATTTTATCTCCATTAGGCTTTAAAAAGTCCATCGTTAAGTCATCCCATTTTTTCCAGCCGGGAGAAAATTTATTCCATGTTGATTTTTGTTGCTCGCGGATTTCTTGAAGTTGTTGTTCCATTTTGTTTGTTTTTACTTTGTTCTCAAATGTAAGTTTTTTGTTTCTTCGATAAAGTCAGCATAGTCGTCCAAGCATGACCGCTAACGTTTAGTAATCGAGTAGGCAAAGGGAGTTGCACCCTAAGCCTCTCATCCCGGTCGACCGGGATACGTGAAAGTCTCCCCTCACACGGCTCTTGTTGTACAAATCTAAGCGATAATGTTAATTTGAGAGAAGTTCCAATGGTAAAACAAAGTAGGAAATTGATTCCTTACTGTTGCCAACCATTTGTACCCTTTCTTAATACTGGTCTTATATCGCTTATACCTTTTCCTTGCCCACCAAACCAATCGTTTATTAAGTAGCCGAAAGACTTTTGTAAGTTCGTACATCTTAAATTTACCATAATAATGCACCCATCCCCTAATCATTGGATTAAGATATTGTGCTACTCCTACAATGCTTTTAAAAGTGAGTTTGTTTACGTTGAGTTCTTCGAGTTTGTCGGCGATCCGTTTTCTTGAACTAATACTTATAGCACAATCATATCCTAGAAATAGCTTTCTCTTTTTCTTAGAGTAAGCTGTTCTTGGTTGAAAAGAGTATCCCAGAAAATCAAATTTAACTGATGGGTGCTTTTCTCTTCTTTTGTAGTCTCGGCAATAGACAATTTTTGTCTTTTTAGTATGTAATTCTTATCCTACCGATTCCATTCTTTGATGTACTAATTGCAGTATTTGTTCTGCATGAGCTTTTGTATTACAATGTAGTATCACATCATCGGCATATCGAGTGAAAGCTACATTTTTGTCTATCTTTTCCAACCATGTATCAAAAGCATAATGTAGAAAAAGATTTGCCAACAATGGGCTGATTACTCCGCCTTGTGGCGTTCCTTTTCCTTGCCTTTGGATTAGTTTTCCAGACTTTGTTACAACGGGTGCTTCCAACCATCTCTTGATGTAAAGTTTAACCCAATTTTCAGGCACATGTTTCTCTACTGCAAGCATCAGTTTGTTGTGGTCAATATTGTCAAAGAAACCTTTGATGTCCAAGTCTATTACCCAATTTTGTTTCCAACAATTTAATCTAACTTTTGATAACGCCTGATGGGCATTTCTCTTTGGTCGATAGCCGTAAGAATTTGGACTGAATACTGCCTCTAATCTTGGTTCAAAAAACATTTTGACCACCATTTGTCCTACTCTGTCACTAATAGTTGGTATACCCAATTTTCGGATTGAACCGTCTTTCTTAG
>Ga0222651_1000153_pt1 | contig 53908 bp, 45 predicted proteins | sample AntAcemetagen369_FD_179855 | JGI IMG/M metagenome (GOLD analysis project Ga0222651, IMG submission 179855) | Saline water microbial communities from Ace Lake, Antarctica - #369 | ecosystem: Environmental > Aquatic > Non-marine Saline and Alkaline > Saline | place: Antarctica: Ace Lake...
TCGGTGAGACCCGTTCGACCGAGGACTACATCGCCGCCACCCTCCAAGTCTGGGAAAGCGAATACAAGACGGGCAAACTGTCGATCAACGTCGAGTAACCCCACCGCCTCGCGCCCCCCCGCCCCCGTCCTCCTTCCCCTTCCGTTGCCATGGCACTCATCCCTCATCCGCAAAATATCCGCCTCGCCATCCTGGGCTCCTCGCCCGGAAATGGGCATCCGTATTCTTGGAGCGCCATGTTCAATGGCTATGATCGCGACTTAATGACCCGGGAATGCCCGTACCCCGGCATCCCCGCCTACCTGAACAAGGAGAACCCCGAATCGCTGACTATTCCCGGAGCGAAGGTGACCCACATTTGCGGCACCGGCGAAAGCGAGTTCAGCGCCGAACACGTAGCCCAGTGCTCTTACATTCCGCACGTTGTAAAAAATCCGACCGACGTGATCGGTCAGGTCGATGCGGTCATCATCGCCACCGATATCGGCGGTGATCACGTGGCGCGAGCCCGCCCGTTTGTCGAAGCGGGTCTGCCGGTGTTTGTGGACAAGCCCTTGGCCGACAATTTGCCGGACCTCCAAATTTTTCATGACTGGGTGAAAGAAGGTAGCGCGATTATGTCGTCGAGCTGTATGCGATACGCCAAGGAATTCCTCCCGTATCGGCTTTCCACGCACGAGCTCGGCCGCCTCCGCTTCGCCAGCATTACGACCGCCAAGAGTTGGGAAACCTATGGCATTCACGCCCTCGAAAGCATTTACCCCATCAGCGGCCCCGGATTTATCGCCGTCCGAAACACCGGCACCGTCGACCGCAACATCGTCCATCTCACCCACCGCGACGGCATCGATGTGGTCGCCGTCGCCTCGACCGACATGTATGGCGCCTTCGGCTGCCTGCAGCTTTGCGGCACCGCCGGACATGCTGAGGTCGCCCTCGGCGATACGTTCTTTGCGTTTAAGGCGCAATTATCGGCGTTCATCGACTACCTGCGCACGGGCAACCGTCCGTTTCCTTTTTCCGAAACTATCGAGCTGATGCAGCTGGTCATCGCCGGTAAACTGAGCCGCGACGAGGGAGGCCGCACGGTCGAACTCGCCGAGCTCGAACTCAAGTGAGTTCCACCCCAGTCCCAACGACGATCATCTCGCTGCCTATCTTTTATCATGAAACTCCGCCCCAGCCGCGTACTCAAACGTCTCAACGAAGGCCAGATGCCGACGTCCTTGAAAATCAATCTCTCCGACCCACGGGTCATCGAGATTGCCGGTCTCTGCGGCGTCGACGCCGTATGGCTGTGCCAAGAGCATGTGCCCAACGACTGGCTCGCCCTCGAAAACCAAATTCGCGCCGCCCGTGTCCATAATATCGATACGCTCGTACGCGTCTCTCGCGGCAGCTACAGCGACTACGTGCGCCCATTCGAGGCCGATGCCACCGGCATCATCGTGCCGCATGTGAAAAGTGCCGAAGAAGCCCGCCAGATCGTAGAATGGACCCGGTTTCAGCCGCTCGGTCGGCGCGCCCTCGACGGCGGCAGCATCGACGGACAGTTCTGCCTGATCCCCGCCACCGAATACCTTGAGCACTCCAATACCGAGCGCATCGTGATTTTTCAGATCGAGTCGCCCGAGGCGCTCGAAAACGTCGAAGAAATTGCCGCTGTGCCCGGCTTCAACGGCATCATGTTCGGCCCTGGAGACTTCAGCCACGTAATCGGCAAGGTAGGCCAACTCAACGACCCGCAAGTCGTCGCCGCGCGCCAGCGGGTGGGGGCCGCCTGCCGCGCCAGTGGCAAGTTTGCCATGACCGCCGGCGTATTCGCCCCCCTCGAAGATTTGGTCGCCGAGGGCTACCGGGTGATCAACATTGGGGCCGATGTCGTCGCCATGACGTCGTACGTGCAACAACGCCTAGAGACCGTGCATAAACAAATGGGAGCACTTCCCGCCGAAATCAAACCCACCGCCCACTCCCCCTATGCCTGAAGCGCCTTCCTTCTCCCTCGCCGGTAAAGTCATTGTACAGTTCGGCGGTACCGGCGTCTTGGGGCGTTCTCTCGCCGCGGCTCTGGCGGAGGCCAAAGCCACCTTGATCGTTGCTTCGCGCAACCGAACGTCTTTGGCAAATCTGGCAGATGAGCAACGGGCCTTGGGGTACACCGTGCACATCGACGAGGTCGACATAGGGTCGGAAGCGTCGCTGCACGCCTTGCGTGACCGCATTCTCGACACCCATGGGCGGATCGATGGCATCGTCTTTAACGCGGTAAGCCGCCCGATGAAATCCTATGACGCTGACCTCAAGGACTGGCGCTCATCGATGGATGTGAATGCCACCGGTTTTTTCGCCACGGTGCGTGCCTTTGGCGACGCCATGGTCGGGCAGAAATCGGGCAGTATCGTCAATATCGCCTCCCAAATGGGTACGATCGGCATGAATCCTTGGCTCTACGAAGAGACGCCCATGCCGGTCCCGCCGGACTACTTTTTCCACAAGGGCGGCATGATCAACCTCACCAGGTATCTGGCCTCCCACTACGGTTCGCACAATATTCGCGTCAACGTCGTCTCGCCCGGCGGCATCGCTAATCCTGACCAGCCGCAAGCCGAGGCCTTCGTCACCCGCTACGGCAAGATGACGATGCTTGGGCGACTCGCCCATGCCCGTGAAATCGGGGGCAGTGTTGTTTTCCTTCTGAGCGATGCTTCGACTTATCTCACGGGCACGAACATTGCCATCGACGGTGGCTATACCGCCAAATGAGGCCAACCGCATCTCGTTCTCGACCTTCCTAGGCATTTTTCGCCCCTGCCACCTTCAGCGCTGTTTCCGAGCCAGCTCGGAACCATAATCAAAATAGACCCGCGGTTTTCTCTCACGGCGGATAGCCGAGGGCATCGTCCCCAAAGTTGAGATGCGACCTCATCCCTCGCTGAGAAGTCGGGACCAACCGTCACGCTTTCTGCCAAAATTTTGATGGTAACAACGAAGCACTCGCCGCCCTTAATCCCCAGGAAGCGCTTGAGTGTTTAATTTGCTGTATCCGAGCGTATGCAAGCCCAGTAATAAACGGCGTTAACACCGGCTTAACCTGTGACTAAGTGCACCACAGAATCCTGAGCCGGGGATCATGCTCCGGGACAATCGGGGACGACGGAGAGGCCATCTTCTGCCATCAAAATGAGCAGCCCCCCCAGTTCGCGATGCCCCGCGAAAACTGGAAATCGATGCCTTGGTGGCGATCCGCTCCCCTGAAGGGGCCAGCGTCAAGATCATGGAAGGCAAAGAGATGTGTTGTCTGCGACTTGCACTTGAGAGCCGTTCGGTCGGGCTTGCTGCCCAACATCGCAGTGACCGTGATCTGGCTGGGATGCGTTCTCGCGCATGCCTAGCAGCCTGTCGGACTTAGAAACGAATCTCAATAAGACGGCCTCGAAGGTGCCTCAGTCTCAATCCAATCACTTTGCGGCGAACTTTGAAGTCATCCTTGAGCCTATAGATCGCTTCGAGGGGTTAAGTCCGACAAGCTCCTAGGTGAAACCACTCACCTCCGTAATCCTTAAAGGATAAGTCCGAAAGAATTGCTGATTAACGACTTCCCACCCAAAAATCTTCGCTAGAAGAGTCTCATAGATCGTTTAAGGCGGCGGTGCTTTCCCGCGCCTCGGCCGGCAGGATGCTAGGAGGCCACCTCCAGTTTTAAGACCGTTTCGGGCGCCAGCGAAGAAATGCCGTTTCGACGGTGAGTGAAAGCAATTCAGCGACTTTTTAAAACTCGCGGGGAACGATTCTTTCTAATGCCAGCTGGCCCGATCGGGAAATCCGGATCCGACTCGAAATTAGGAACCTCGCGGAAGCCTACAACCGACGTCCATGGCCCGTGTTGGTATTAGCATGAGGAATACTCCCATCGCCATAAAAGGTTCCAGTAAAAAACGCTAATATGTCTTCGTGGTGATCAATCGACGTTGACCAAGTTGGCGGAGAAGACACCTGTATACAAGAGCCCCCAACACACAGCCACTTTTGGCTAACCAAAGAATAAATACTATGAAACAAACTACACCTTTCGCCCGTTCCGGGCGGCGACTGCTCGCCTTTGCAGCTTTCGCAGCAACGACCTTCGGATTGCACGGCCAATCCGGGACCTCAGCCGAAGAAGCCTCCGAACCAGAGGCGATCGTGCTGTCGGCCTTTCAAGTGAGCACCGCGCGTGATGTCGGTTACTTCTCTGCCGAAACCACCGCCGGAACTCGTACATCCAAGACATTAGCCGAACTTCCCGGCACCGTCAGCATCATCAACGAGGCTATGATTGATGACCTAAAAATTGATCGTCTCTCCGACGCGCTCAATTACGGCACCGCTGGCGTCACTTCGCTCGATATCATTCGAGACGACTTCAACATCCGAGGATTTCGCGAGGCCAACACCTTTCGCGACGGAGTCGTCCAGCTTGGTTTTTTCAATAACCAAGTCTACGACCTTGAACGGATCGAAGTGCTGAAGGGTCCAGTCGCGTTGAGTTTCGGCTCTGGCACGATTCTTGGCGGCGCCGTCAATATGATCTCCAAAGCCCCCTCGGCCACACCGGTGCGCGAGATCGACGTGAGCTTCGGTCCGAACAACTTCGTTCGCAGCACAGTCAACGTCTCCGATGCGCTCACTGACGATAAAAGCGTGCGCTACCGGGTCACGGCCGGAGCCCAGAACGATGATCGCTGGAAGGAAATGGAATTCGACAATAATATCTTCTTCGGTAGCGGCGTTGACTTCGATTTCGGCAATACGACCGTCTCTCTGTACGGCTACCACTTCGACACGGAGGGCTATTTGTACTTCAACGATTTTCTCGATAGCCAGACGCCAACGGGCATCCTCCAATTCAACGAGAACTCCACCGAAGACTTCTCAACCGCCCGGCAGAAGGACGTTTTTGCCAACAACACTGACAACTATTTCAAAGCGTCGCTCGCGACCCAGTTGAACGACGATCTTTCCTTTCGGGTGCTCTACCGCTATCAGGATTTGAAAGATCGCCGTCGGATTATTCGCGGCATCTCGCTTGAAGCTGACGGCTTTACCCTCAATCGTCAGGACATTCCCTTCGCGATCGACGGCAGCACCTCGACCGTCCAAGCGGATCTGAACTATGTGCTTAATTTCACTGGTATGAAGCACGACATTACAGCGGGCGTCGACTACACGAACGGGCTCTTCCGCCAAGGATTGATCGTTCTGCCCGTGAGTCCGCTCGACACCCGAAATCCTGACTTTTCCAGCGATGACAGTCTACCCCAGGGAGACGATATCCCGGCCTTCACCTCAGACAACGTCACCTACACCGACACGACCTCCTACTATATCAGCGATTACATTTCGTTCTTTGAAGGAAAGTTAAGTTTGGCGGGCGGTATTCGTTGGGTCGATGACGTTGTGGCGCAAAAAAATCGGATCACCAATGTGGTTACCCGCGAGGCAACGCCGACCCAATCCGCTCCGAATTATGGGGTTGTCTACCAACCAACTGCAAACAGCTCGGTCTATGCGGTTCACTCTGAAACCGTTGCCTCTTCCAATGGGTTGGACCAACGCGGAGAACTCTTGGCCGACTCCGTAGGTGAAATGGATGAAATCGGGATTAAGGCCTTCGGCATCAATCTACTGGGTGGTCAGGTCTTCTCGTCGGTCGCCTACTTCGATATGGCTAAAACCAATGTCCGGGTGATTCTCCCTGATATCGACCCGGAAACTGGCTTCAGCATCATTACCACTACAGCCGGCGATACTTCAAAGGGCTTTGAGTTCGAGTTCGGCTACCGTGCCGAAGTGGGCCCCGGTCAAGTCGATCTGATCGCTACCCACTACAACGCGGAGACTCGTAATACGGCCGGCCTTCGCGTGCCGTTTGCCCCCGACAATGTCACGAGCCTTCTGGTGAAATACTCCTGGAACCAAGGCCCCCTCGATGGACTCGCGTTTGGTCTCGGTTCCTACAACGAGGGAACCAAACTCGGCACCACCGCCCAAGACCGGATTCTGGACTACGGCAGCACGTACGATGCGTTCGCCAACTACAGCTGGAACAACTGGGACTTTAGTTTGAACGTGTATAACATGTCAGACAACCGCTACGTCTACCGTATCGCTACACCCGGTCTGGTCTCAGGTAACGAACCTCGCACCTTCCGCTTGAACATCGGCTACCGCTGGTAACCGACCGCGCACTCCGCGCCATATCAAAAATTCGAGGGCCTCGATTGCGTTTTCCAGTTCCACTGGCCGAACACATCGAGGCCCTTTTATGTTCTTCGCCTGATTGCCGGCCCAAATCCCATTCACGTTCGATTGCTCCTTCGAACGAATGGGAGCGTTCTTTCCATTTCAGCTCAGTGCTCCCCTAGTCCAATCCATTTGCAGGATGCGCATCACTCGAAGAACCGAAAGACTCACGCACCTCCACCATTTTTTGACGACCTCTCGCCGTCGCATTTCCATTCCCTACCTCTCCCCTTGATGAAAATCTTCCTCGTATGCCTGCTGCTATTTAAATCAGCCCTCCTCGCTCAACCTTTGGAATTGGGGTCCCGTCTCGAAATGATGGTCGATCACTATCTGATCGATAAAATGAACGGCGTCAGTCTCGAACTCCAGACGCCGTCCAACGCCGGTCATGCGCTCGACTTCAACGACCCTTGGGATCGTGATGCATCCGGCTACGCCACCGTCATTGAGGACGACGGCCTCTATCGTCTGTATTACCGCGGTGGACCCGCCGATGAAACCGCTGGTTCTGACGAAAGAGCGACCTCATTTTTTTGCTACGCCGAGAGTCGAGACGGCATTAACTGGGTGAAACCCAATCTCGGTCTCGTCGAATTCAACGGCTCCACCGATAACAATATTCTGCTCGCTCCGGCTCCCCGGGAAGACCCTTACACCCAGAGTTTGGCTCCCTTTATCGACCGACGTCCCGGTGTGCCTGCCGACGAACGCTACAAGGCCATCGGTGGTCAATGGCCCCAAGGCCTCTACGTCTCCGTTTCGCCGGACGGCATTCACTGGAAGAAGTGGCGAGAAGAAGCCGTCTTCACCAACGGTGCCTTTGACTCCCAGAACGTCGCCTTCTGGTCCGAAAGCGAAAACTGCTACGTGCTCTATTTCCGCGTCTTCAGTGGCTGGACCGACTACTCTCCCGACCAAGAATGGCAGACCACCGGCTTCCGCACCATCTCTCGCGCGACCTCGCCCGATCTGATCAACTGGAGCGAACCAGAACGCATGAGCTTCGGCCCTACTCCGTTGGACCAACTCTACACCAATCACACCCATCCCTATTTTCGAGCCCCCCACCTCTATATCGCCACCCCCATGCGTTTCGTTCCCGGCCGTCGCTATCTGAGCGACGACGAGCTTGCGGCTCAAGGTGTCGGTAAGAATTTCCTCGGTATCGTTCGCGGCACCCACAACATACCCAATGAAGTGTCTGACACGGTACTGATGACGAGCCGGGGCGGCACCCGCTATGATCGGGCCTTCATGGAATCCTTCGTGCGCCCCGGCCTCGACCGTGGGAATTGGGTCTCACGCAACGGCATTCCCGCGACCGGCATCGTGCAAACCGGTTCTGCCGAAATGTCGATTTACATCGGTCAAAACTACGTTCAACCCACGGCCCACCTCGCCCGCTACACGATGCGACTCGACGGCTTGGGCGCGGTCAGCGCCCCCTACGCTGGCGGCGAGATGACCACGAAGCCCCTCACCTTCAGCGGCGACCAACTCTCGCTCAATGCGGCCACCTCCGCCGCCGGTAGTATTCGCGTTGAAATTCAAACCGACGAGGGCAACCCCATCCCGGGATTTACCCTTGAAGAGTGTAAGATTTTCGTCGGTGACAGCCTGGAACACGTCGTCATTTGGGATAACGGCAACGACCTCAGCCGACTCCAAGGCCAGCCCATTCGCCTGCGCTTCGTGATGATGGATGCCGATCTATTCGCGCTGCGCTTCAATCAGACCAAATAGAGATCCGACCCTCGTCATGACGCCCCCCCCGTCCTCCGTGCGCCGGCGCCCCGCGATCCGATTGGTCTGGAAGATCCTGAACGGTTTCAACCCATCGCCGGGTTCGAACACAGCCGAACTGAAGCAACTTCCGACAATCAATTCGATGCCGCCATTGCCTGATCAAACCGTGATCTCGACGAACTCGCCAGCCGGACCATCCGACTGCGAGCATCGTTCAACCGCGCCGAGGCTCCCGATCCGCAACTCTTTGCCCTGAACCTGACTCGCCTCTCCGGCGATTGAGTTCGTCCTCTAGCCTCACCGTCGCCACCCCTTTTTTCATGATCCTTTTCGCAAAATTAGTGGTCGTCGTATCTTTCCTTTTTAGCCCGGCCCTGCGATCAACAATGATGGCTACCGCTCCCGCGTCACCACCAATTGAATACCACGAAACGGCGACCGGCGTGCGCTTCGGCATCTGGGTACTGGATACAGCGGAGCCTGCCCCTTCCCCGGTGCTTTTCATTCTCGCAAGCACTATTGAGGAAACCCTCAGCACGCCCTACTATCGGCAGGCGGGCAACGCGCTGGCGGAGCGAGGAGTCCTCTGTGTCTCCGTCGATCTTCCGTGTCACGGCGAGCAGCAAGACCCCGGCGAACGGGTCGGACTCGATGGCTGGCGTGACCGCGCTGACCGGCAAGAGAACTTCGTCGCTACGTCGAACCAACGGCTGCGCGATGTGCTCGACCATCTCATTTCCGAAGGGACCGCCGACCCTCGACGCATCGCCGCCGCCGGCACTTCCCGGGGCGCATTCCTCGCCCTGCACTTCGCTGCGGCCGACCCACGCGTGAGTTGCGTCGCCGCCTTCGCGCCCGTCACCGACCTCGCCGCACTGCGCGAGTTCAACGGTGCCGAGAACAATCCGCTCGTGCCGTCCCTTTCCGTCATCAACCAGAGCAACGCCTTGGCCGCCCGCCCCGTCTGGGTGGTCATCGGCGATCGCGACGACCACGTCGGCTCCAACGCCGCCATTGCCTTCGTGCGCCCACCCACCACCGTCGCGCTCACCCGCGGTCTCGCTGCCAAGGCGGAACTTCACGTGCTGCCCGAACCTGAAGGCCACACCACGCCGGCCGGTGCCCCCGCCCTGGCCGCCGCGTGGCTGCTCACTCGATTCCCCCCCTAATCACTCCCATCATGACACTTCCCTCCGATACCACCCCCCTCGCCCGCCGTAACTTCCTCAAGACGATGTTCACCGGCAGCCTCGCCCTGCCCCTCGGGGGGTTCGCCGTCCCGGATGCCGCGACTGGCTCCCCCGCCGCCCCGGGAGCCTCAGATGCGCTGAACAGTCTGCTGCCCGACTTCAACCGCCTGCCCCCGGAGCAAAAAATCCGTCACATCGAGAAACTCACCTCGACCGCCCGCCACCATCCCAGCGGCATCATGGTCTGCATGCCCTACGTCGCGCCCGACGGTCTACGCCAGGTGCGCCTGACGGATTTCAAGGGTCAGGATAAATTTTCCGACAACTTCGGCCACCGCTTCAAATCCGTCACCGACTTCTTTTCCAACGAAAATTCCATCACCACCTCCGGCAGCCACCTCGCGGCCCAGAGTATCCGTTTCAAGGCTACCGAGGATCCCGATGCCCTGGCCGCCGCGCGGGTCGCCTACCGCTCATTGCGCACCGTCTTTCAGTTCGGCGTCGAAGCGGGCGTGCCCGGCTTCATGGGCAAGCCGTTTCACTTCGAGTATTCCGCTCACACCACGGGCGACCAGTATCTGCACACGCTGTGGGGCCTGTGGAGCTTCCACCCGATCGCCTCACCCGAGGAACAGGCCGAGGTAAGCTCCATGCTCGTCGCCATGGCCGACTACCAGATGAAGGTCGACTACACGATTTTCAACCGCACCGGCGGCAGTTGGAACAACCGCCTCGATCCTACCGACTACAACGCGATCATGGCCGCCATCGTCGCCGCCGCCTACAAGATGACCGGCGACCAAAAATACCGCGACGCCTGCGAATTCGTGATGCAGACCGGCAAGTGGCAGACCCACCGCCGCATCGATTACATCATCGAGCAGTTTCAAAACGGCACCTATGAACCGGAGCTCTGGGACGAGATTGCCGGCGCTCGGGTCGACGAAGGCGAGTTCGCGCACTGGGAACAGATTCAACACTGCCAATTCACCGCCATCTCCGCCGTGATCATCCATGAGAGCGTGCCGGAACTGTTCTCCCGCGAGGACCTCAGTCGCGTGCTGGCCCTGTGGTGGGCGGACTATCCCGTGGGGTTCGATCCGGTCAATTGGAACTACCTCTACTGGTTCATCATCTCGACGGAGGACCGCAGCTGGCGGGCGGTGGACATGACTCAGCGTCTGCCCCGCGAGCTCTGGATGGGTGGCCATCCGATGCTCTCCTTCGCCTCGAAATGGGTCTACGGCGACTGCCTCGCCCGCTTCCAGTGGACGGCCATGGTCGTGGCCCGCCATTGCCCGGAGAAACGCGCGGAAGCCGTGCGTTTCGCCAGCAACACGCTGCGGTTTCTGCAACCCCGCCACTTGCTGTGGATCTCCGATCCCGACGGCCATCAGGTCCCCCCGTCGCTGAATTACTTCACCCACTTTCTCAGCAGCGAAGTGCCGGAATGCATGATCGCGTCGTACTGGGAGGGCCGCCGCCTCAACCTCTGGGCCTGACCCGCCCGCCGCACCTGTCGCCGCCATGCCTACCCTACGTCGCCTCCTCCTTCTCGCGATCTGTGGCACCCTGCCGCCCGCCTTCGCCGCCGGAGCACCCAAGGAACTCTCGCTCGAAAACCTGCACCCCTCCGTGCCGGTGGCCGACCGCGTCGCCCTGATCGAACGCTTCCTCGGCGAACGCTACTTCGACCCGCAAGGCTTGATGTATTCGCACTTCAACTGGCGCGAAGAACGCCCCTTCACCCCGGCCGACTTCACCGCCGCCGATCCAGTTATGCCCGGCCCCGCACCGTGGCAATGGATGCGCGACGAAAACAGCGCCTTCGTCTCCGGCCTGCTGCTACCGCGACCAGGCATCCCAAGATCCCGCTGCCCTCGACCTCGCCGCCCGCGCCTTCCGCTCCCTCGACGCAAACTATCGCCTCACCGAGCAACGCAACCCCGCCAACGAGGCACCCGAACAACGCTCCGGCTTCAGCGGCCAGTCCACCGCCCGCGCCAGCGAGACCGGCTTTTTCTGCAAACCCTACTCCGGCCAGGCCACCGACAACACCAGCACCGAGCAACACTTCGCCCCCTTGCTCGGCCTCTATCGCTACTGGCCGCTCGCCGACGCCCCGACCCGGCAACGTATCGAACAAATCTTCCGCGAAGTTTCACGACGCTGGCGGGCGGGCTACGTAATCCACTATTTCGGCGAGGCGTGGGACATGGAGAAATCCTACCCCCGCGCCCAACAGCACATGTTTCTTTGGATGGTGATGCACCGTCTGGCCTACGAACTCACGGGCGAGCCGGAGCGCCTCGACGAATTCCAACGCCTCCGCGCCCTCTACGCCAATATGCCCACCCCGCGTGAAACCGAGTGGGGCCTCGGCCATCCGGCCTACACCAGCACCGAGGCCCGCTCCCGCCACGTGCAGATGGTCATCGGCGGCGAACTGCTGCTCGAGCTGGAGCCCGCCGATCGCGCCCGCTGGCTGCGCGGCATGGAGTCCTGGTGGCGCTACTCGCTCATCGGCCGGCGCGACGATCTCGCGAGCTACTACTTCATCCGCATCGCCCCGCTTACCGGCGAGTGGGGAAAACGGCCCGCCGCCATCAAGCCGCGCGCCCTCTGGCGCTCGCCCTGTATGCTAACCAACGCCGTGCTCCCCATCTGCTGGCTCGGCCCCCCGGAACGCCAGGCCATCTCCCGCGCCATCGTCGCCCGCCATGCTCCCGCCCCCGCCGGTCCCGCGACCGCACGCTTCCAACGCCTCTACACCGAACTCGACAAGGGCGACCTGAAATGGTTCTCCTACCCCGCAGAGGTCATGCCCGCCCCGCTCCAACGGATGCTCAACGTCATGCAGGGCGACGCCCTGGCCTTCTACTCCCTCGTCTACTGGTCTGACCGCGCCCACCCCGCCGAGACTAATTTCTCCCCCGAATGAAAATTACCCGCGTCTCCACTCAACTGCTCACCGCCCGCTGGACCGACGATCCGTCGTTCCCCCAGGCCCTGCACTCCACCGCGATTATTCGCATCGAAACCGATACGGAACTCGAAGGCCTCGGGGAACTCACTTGGGGCTACTTCGCGCCCGACGCCGTTCCCGCCATGGTGGACTACTTTCAACCGGTGCTCATCGGGCAAGATCCGCTGGCTATCACCCAACTCACCCGCGCATTGGTCGACGACTCCGTCTGGTGGGCCCGTTCCGGGGCCGGAAAAAGTGTAATCAGCGGCCTAGAACTCGCCCTCTGGGACCTCAAGGGCAAAGCCCTGAACGTACCCGTTTGGCAACTACTCGGCGGCCGCGTGCGCGCCCGCATCCCCGTCTACGCCTCCGGCGGCCCGTCGCTCTGGCCGCTAGATCACCTCGTGCGCAAAATCGAGCACTACGCCGCCCTCGGCTACCGCACCGCCAAGCTCTCCACCCACTACTACAACCCGCCCGCCGCACTCGAACACCAGGCGCGCATGACCCCCGTCGCCTTTCCTTTCTCCCGCCAACTCGAGGTCCTGCATGAGGGCTTCACCCGCCTGCGCGCAGAGTTTGGCGACGCCATCGACTTCGCCATCGACGGGCATCAGGGCGGCGTGCCGCATCCCATCCCCGTCAGCGAAGCCGCCGGCATCGCCACCACCCTCGCCCCTTTTCGCCTGCGTTTCTACGAGGAACCCCTCGCCTACACCAATCTCTCCGGCTACGCCGAACTGCGCGCCCGCTCGCCCATTCCCATCGCCGGCGGCGAAAGCCTCTGCGGTCTCGACCAGTTTCACGATCTCATCGCCCGGGGCTGCGTCGACCTCATCCAACCCGACCTCGGCTTCGTCGGCGGCCTCCACGAAACCGCGCGCATCATGCACCATGCCGAAGCCCATAATCTCGGCACCGCCATCCACACCGGCGCATCCATGGGCCCATCCCTCGCCGCGTCTTGGCACCTTGCCGCCGCGTCCCACTCCGTCGACTGGCTCGAACACGTGCAGGCGGCGAGTTCCATCCACCGCGACCTCCTCGTCGACGATTTCACCGTCACCGAGGGCACCGTCGGCCTGCCCACCGCGCCCGGGCTCGGTGTGCGGCTGACCCCGGCGCTCATCGAAAAATATCGCTTCGTGCCCAGCTCCGGCGAACGTACCTGACCCCCGGCCTTTTCTTCCATGAAACTCCTCCTCAACACCACGTTTCGTTTCTCGGTCGGCGAACGCACGGCTCTCGTCGCCGCCTGTCCCGGCCTCACCATCGCCGAAACCACGGTCGCCGATCCCGACACCCTCGATGGCGCCGGCGTCGAGGTTCTCGTCACCGAACTCGTGCCCCGCGATCTCGCGCGCTGGCCCGACCTGCGCTGGGTTCAGCTCCTCTCCGCCGGCACCAATCAGCTCCGCGGCCATCCCATCTGGGACCACCCAGTCAAAATCACCAACGCCAGCGGCACCCACGGTGTATCTATCGCTCAATACATCACCTGCATGTGGCTCATGATGGTCCATCGCATGCCGGAACAGCTCGAGTTCAAGGCCACTCGCATCTGGCCCAACCGCACCGCCCTCGCCTGCCACACGGTCCGCGCTCTCACCGTCGGCATCGTCGGCTACGGCGCCGTCGGGCGCGAGTCAGCCCGCCAATTGCACGCCCTCGGCATGAACGTGCTTTGCCTCAAGCGCGATCCATCCCAACGCCGGCACGCCGGCTTCAACGGCTGGCCCGGCACCGGCGATCCCGCCGGCACCATTCCTTCCGCCTGGTTCGCCCCTGACGAACTCGACGCCATGCTCCCCGCCTGTGATCTGCTCGTCGTCACCGTGCCCGGCACCGGCGAAACGCAGGGCATGATCGGTGCCCCCCAGTTCGCCCTCATGAAAAAAACCGCCCGCCTCATTAGCATCACGCGCAGTGGCATCGTGCGCGACGAGGATCTCGCCGCCGCATTGCGCGCCGGCCAAATCGCCGGCGCGGCCGTCGATTGTTTTGTAAAGGAACCCGTCCCGCCCGACCACGATTTTTTCGACGTCCCCGGCCTCATCATGACCCCGCACATGTCCGGCGTTCACACCGGCTTCTGGCCCATCACGGTCGACCTAATCGCCGCAAACCTCCGCCTTCACCACGCCGCCCAGCCACTCCTCAACGAGGTCGGCCGCCAAGCCGCCAGCTGACCTGCCCGTTTCGCTTCAATCCCAGCCTTCCACTACCATGATCCTCGATTCCCTCGAACAATCCGCCTGCTACCTTCCGCTGTCGCCCTATTTTGAAGCCGCCTTCGCGTTCCTCAAAAACCTACCCGCCGACGCCCAACCCGGCCGCTACGACATCGTCGGTAACGATGTTTACGCCCTCGTCCAGCATCACCGAACCCGCCTCGTCTCGGAAAGCCAATACGAGGTGCACCGCCGCTACCTCGACGTGCAATACATCCAGCACGGTCGAGAAATCATATGGTGGTCTCCCCTTCCCTCCATGACTGAAGAGACCATGTCTTTCGATCCCGAAAAAGACGCCGCGCTCTACCGCTTTTCTGATATCGGCGCTCCCTTGCCCGTGACGGCTGGCCAGTTTGCGATCTTTTACCCCGCTGATGCCCACATCCCGTCCTGCGCCTGGAACGGCGTCCCCGACGAGGTCCGCAAGGTCGTCGTCAAGGTGCGCATCGTATGAGTGCAGTCTGAGCAATCGGGGCATCAACCGTCCGGGAGATGCTACTCTTCGGCCCGCTTTGGTCCCCGCGGCAAGACCGACGCTGGTTTGCGGATGGCCCTGTAGCCGAAAGCTTGCCGCCATCCGCGACGAAGGGTTCTACGGCGTTTTCGCTCCACTGCGAGATCGCGGCGAACTGCGCTACCGGGCGGCCACCAGGGTCGACGATATCTCGAAGGTGCCGCCCGCCTTCGCCGCCGCCCGAGCCAAAGCGTCTCCAATACCACCGTCCGGGTGCACCATGCTAATCCACCAGAGTCCGCGCTCGATCGCGCCCCGCACGCCTTCCTCTTGCAGACACAGTCGCAAGTGAGCCCAACGGGGCGCATCCTGCCGCGTCACATAGTCGCGGTCGGTCCTTCCTCGTAACATAACGGTATGGAACGCCATTCCCGGCCCTTGGGGCCGCAATGGAATTCCGTTTTCATCCGCCAGTGCCCGCAATCCGTCCATCAAACGGCGACTGAGACGGATGATCGTTGCGGGGTGGTCAGCACCCGCGTTGATGCCCTGGTCCAGACACCACTTGCTCGTCGCCAAGCAAAGCGGGTTGGCATTGAGCGTACCCGCGTGAATCGCTTCGCCGGAAATGATCTTGGCCATGGCCGCCCTGGTGCCGGCTAGTGCCGCAAACGGCGTCCCCCTGCCAATCGCCTTGGCCAGCACCGTGAGATCCGGGCGGAAATCATAGTCCCCTTGCGCCTCCCCTGAAGCGTAACCAAGTGATCGTTTCGTCCGCGATCATCAGCATGCCTTCCTGATCGCACAGCTCGCGGATCGTCGCCATAAAACCTTCGACCGGCTCGATGCAGCACGTATTGCACATGGCCGGTTCGAAAATGATCGCCGCGACCTGCCCCTGGTCGGCCGCCATGCGTCGACGAAGATGCTCCACATCCCCCCAACAAGCCAAGACAAAGTGATCCGTGACCTCGGGAATGATGCCCTTACTGGGATGAGTGCGAGCAGGCGATTCGGGGTCATGCTACGTGCTGGGAGGATTGGCAAATCCCACCAATCCTTCGTTACTCCAACCATGGTGGTGGCCTTAGAATCGCAGAATGAGTGAACGCCCGGTGTGCGTGCGCGCCAAGCGCATCGCAGCCATTACGACTTCCGTCGCCGAGTTTTTAAAGCGCACCAACTCCGCCGATGGCATCATTCGTTTAATCCGTTCGGAGACTTCGATTTCCGACTCGCATCGGGCCGCCCAATGCAATCCCAGTCGCGCTTGCGCCGCCAACGCATCGGCTAGGCTGCTTGGCGCATGACCGTAAAGCAACGCGCCCTGCCCTAATTGAAAGTCGATGTATTCATTGCCATCGACATCCCAAACTCGGGCCCTTTCGCCTCGGACAAAATACAACGGCACCGGTTGCTCCATCTTGCGGATGCCACTGTTGCCCCCTCCCGCAATACTGAGCTGCGCCCGGTCAAAAAGTTTGGAAGATCGAGTGAAAGTATCGGCCATAAGTGGGATGCGTTAACGGGGTTTCCCACGATGGGCGCGAGCACAGGGTCATTGAAACGCCGTAGTGCTGCGCTCAGCGCAGTCCGACGTTTCGCGGAAAAACGGGTAGTGGGTGCCGCCACACTGATGCCGACGAGAGGCTCGTCGTGGGCGACCAAGGAAACGGCCATGCAAGCCATCCCTTCGACCGTCTCTTCTTCCTCCAACGCAAAGCCCCGGGCACGGGTGGCCGCAAGTTCCTGCTCGAGCCGAAGGCGTACCGCCTGCCTGCCCCGGGCAGGCATCGTCGCACAAACCTTCGTGACCAGACGGGACTGCCGCGCCTCCGGTAAATGGGCCACAATCTCTCGCCCTAACGCAGTGGTGTGAAAAAGGTCCCGCGCCCCAGGTTTCACGATCCAGCGCAAAGCCTGGTTAGTTTCTTCCACATGCCGTAATGCACAGAGATACCTTCCAATCCGCCAAGGTTCACCGTTTCATCAAAAACTCCCCTCCACGCCTCCATCCAAGGCTGGACTTTAGTGATCAAGGCCACGTCGCGGCCATGTGCCCGGAGCGGGGCTAGACGCTCGGACAACCCAAAACTCGCCCGCGCTCCACTTGCTTCCAGTGAGCCTAGATCACGCAAACTGCGCCGGATACGATGCACCGTCGGTTTCGGCAACCGGACTCTCCTCCGCCAGCTCCGCCAAACTCAAGGCCCGGCCACTGCGGGCCAATACCTCAAGAATGGAAAATACTCGATCTAAGACTGCAATACCCATGTTTTTGCTTTACATCATATTCCACAATGTGGAATTTTTATTCCGTAATGAAAACTTATTAATGATCACCGACTGCCACCATCACCTCGGCGCAGATCTGTATTTCTACCTCAACGGTTACCATCCCTACGCGCAGGATCTTCCAGCGTTGGTGACTGCAGGGCGCCACTGCGGTGTGGATCGTTGGGTCGTCTTTCCATGATCTCGAATCTGTCCTTCGACATCTCCGCCATGCGCCGTCAGGAGCTGGTCTACGGTGGATTGGAAGCGGTGCCCTACGCCTTCGAAAACGAGCGTATGCTGCAGGAGATCTACGATCTGTATCCTGACATCGGTAAATCCACCATTCCTTTTGCGATCATGGACCCACTGCGCGAACCCGAGGCCCAGTTGACCAAACTCCGCGAACTGCACGCCCGCTACCCGTTCTATGTTTTGAAAATCCAAGCCACCATCATCCAATCCGACATCACCGCGTTGCTGAACGTCGGCCGCGGATTTCTCGATTTTGCGGCCGAATTCAACCTCCCTTTCATCATCCATTCCAGCATCGCCCCCCCAGGACATGTGGTCTCAAGCCACCAGTATTCTCCAAGTGGCCGAGGCAACTCCCGAGGTGAGCTTCTGCCTCGCGCATTCCTGCCGCTTTGATCGGGAGTGCTTGGACCGGGTCGCCGCGCTCCCCAACACCTGGTTCGACTGCTCCGCCCATCGTATTCATTGTGAATGCGCCCGCCAGAACTTTGCCAACGTCACGCCGGTCGATCGTAGATTCGAGGCCAACTACGACGACCCCGCTGCCGCCCTCGTCGCCTTGGCCGAAGCCTACCCCACCAAATTCATTTGGGGTTCCGACACCACTTTCCAAAGCTACGTCGACCATAAGCTTTCTCTACGCAGCTCCTACGCTGCGGAAACCGACTGCCTGCGTTCACTTCCGCCCTCCCTGCATCGCGCCGTGACCTGCGATAATCTCCTGAACCTTCTTCAACTTAAAGATGAAACCCCTCTCGCTCTCGGGTAGTGCCTTCCTTGTCACCGGATCTGCCCAAGGCATCGGTCTGGGTGCCGCCCGGGGTCTGCCGGAATCAGAAGCCGACGTCGTCTTTCACGGCCACACTGCTCGCCCGCCTGATATCACCGAGTCTGAGTCTTATCTCACCGGCGACCTCTTGGACTCCGCCACTCCCGCCGACCTCATTGCCGCGGACTTCGACGCCCAACCCGATCTCGACCTGCTCGTCTGCAACGCCGGCAGCTTCTTCGACCTGCCCTTCCTCGACATGAACGTGGAGGCCTGGGATCGCCCCCAAAACCTCAATGTTCGCAGTACCTACTTCACCGTGCAGGCCTTCGCCCCGGAAATGGTCGCCCGCCAACGAAGCGGCGCCGTGGTGATCACCGCCTCGATCAATGGTTCCCAAGCCGAGCTCGATTCCAGCGCCGGTGACACCTCCAAAGGGGCTCTTGTCATGATGACGCGCACGCTCGCTCCTCACGGCTTGCGGGTAAACGGTATCGCTCCGGGCATGATTCGCACGCCTCTCACCGCCTGCTGGCTCGACGCCCAACCCGCCCGGCGTGAACTCTACGAGCAGCGCACGTTGCTCAACCGAATCGGCACGGCCGAGGACTGTGCCGGCGCCGTTACATTCTTGCCGTCACCATCGTCCGGATACGTAACGGGCCCGGTCATCACCACCAACGGCGGCATGAGCATTAGCCAGATCGGCAATCTCAAATTATGACGGGCCTCGACAACCTCGCCACGCCCAGCGTCCTTCTCCGGGAGGATAAGCTGGAGGCCAATCTGCAGAACATGCAGTCCGTCTGTGATACCCATGGGGTCGAACTACGACCGCACATCAAAACCCACAAGTTGGTGCCCATCGCCCGTCGCCAACTGGAGCTCGGCGCCCGGGGTCTGACCTGTGCCAAACTCGGCGAAGCGGAGGCCATGCTCCCCAGTGGGGTGCGCGAACTCTTTATCGCTCATTCGCTCGTCGATCCCCGACAGGTTGACCGGATCAATGCCCTCGCCGAGCAACTTGATGAGCTGCGGCTGGCCGTCACCAGCGAAGCTCACGCTGAGGCCCTGATCGCTCTCGTGGCCCAAACCGGCCGTAAATTTCCGGTCATGATGGCACTCGACACCGGACTCCATCGCGAAGGAGCCCGTGACCTCAAATCCGCGCAGCGTATTGCGATGCGATTGACCAATTCGTCCCACGTAGATCTTGCGGGATTTTATACTCATGAGGGATTTTTCTACGGAAAAGATCCCGCCGATCACACGACCGACATCGCCTCAATGCTCGACTCCATTTGCACCATTCGGGACGCCATTGACCCCGGCCTGCCCGTGTGGCCGGGTTGCAGTGTCACCGCCCGGGCCGTAGCGGAGACTTCCCACGGTCGCGTTCAGGCGGTCCGCCCGGGTGCGTATGTCTTTGGAGACCATGACTCTCGACCACCACTGGCATCATGCCTTTCGCCGACGTCGCGTTGCACGTCCTCGCCACCGTGGTAGATCGCCCGACAGATGATCTCGCCCTGATTGACGCCGGCTCCAAAACATTTTCTTCCGATCAGACCGCCAAAGGGGTCCGTGCGCTCGCCGCCGACGGACGCGACCTTTCCGTCAGGGCGGCAAACGAAGAGCACGGTTATGTGCGCGGCGCGGATGTCCACCAACTGCGGATTGGTGACCGCTTGCGTTTCGTCCCCGCCCACGTCTGCACCGTAATCAATCTCGCCAACGACGTCTGCGTGCTCGACGCCCACGACCGAGTCTCGGCCCAGTGGCCGATCGATGCCCGCGGCAAAACTCAGTAATCCCCCCCGTCCGACTCCCGCTATGCCTTCCCTTCCTGCCGCCACGCCTCCGCCTCTCACTGCCCCTACGATCTGTGGGCAGCTCAGTGGGAACGCGCTCTCGCCGCAAGCCCGGTGGCCCAAGCCCCCCCACCGAGGCCCCTGGCTTCACCTTCGCTCAACCCTGGCTGACCCAAACGGAAGTGGGGTTCCAGCCCGACGAGGTAAAAATCGCCGCTCTTTCCCACGATTTATTGGTCTGGGCCGATCTCAAAGCTCCATCGCGGGAACATACCGCGCCCCGCGATCATACGCGACTCTGGGAGCAAGGGGACGTTTTTGAAATCTTCCTCCAAGCCGTGGGTGAACCCGGCTATTTCGAATACCATCTCGCACCCAACGGACATATTCTGCAGCTGGCCTTTCCCCAGAGATGGGATCGCAGCGGGGACATCACCCCGTTTATCAATCCACAACCACGCTTACGCTCACGAATCTCACTGGATCCCTCCGGTTGGAGAGTCTTTGCCGTTGTCCCTTTACCGGAAGGAAACACCTTCTCGACCCCTCGGCACGGGCGTTGGCGCGTGTCATTTGGCCGATATCACTATCGGAGCGACGGTCACGCGGTGATCTCAGGCACATCCCCTCATCCCGTTCCCGACTTTCACCGGCCTGCCGAATGGTCCGAGTTCACGCTTTCTTCCACCTGACCTAATTGTTTCCGTCGATGAAAATACTCCGCTACCTTGATTCCACTCAAACCGTTCGTTTCGGCGCTCGTCAGAACGACGGCCGCATTCTCCGCTTAAAGGGCGACATGTTTGAGAATCCGCAGCTGACCGATACCGAGGATGCTCCGCAAAAGATTCTCGCGCCCATTGAGGCCACCCAAATCCTTTGCATCGGCCTGAATTACCGCCAACACGCCGCCGAGGCCGGCATGAAGGAGCCCGAGCGCCCCATCCTCTTTGTCAAGGGAGTGAACACCCTGCACCATCCCGACGACCCGATCGAAATCCCCACTCACCTCGCCAGCCATGAAGTCGACTACGAATGCGAACTCGCCGTGGTGATCGGCAAGCCCTGCAAGAACGTGAGTCGAGAAGATGCGCTCGATTACGTGCTCGGCTACACCTGCGCCAACGACGTTTCTGCTCGCGACCACCAGATCAAACTCGGTGGCGGTCAATGGTGCCGGGGCAAGTTTTTCGATACGTTCGCGCCGCTTGGCCCGGTGCTGGTCACGCCGGAAGATATTCCCAATCCCAACGCATTACGCATTTCCACGCTGCTCAATGGTGAACGGGTGCAGGACTCCAACACTAGCGACATGATTTTCGATGTTCCCTCCATTATTTCCTACCTCAGCGGCAGCACCACCTTGGTCCCTGGCACGGTCATCCTCACCGGCACGCCTCAAGGCGTAGGTATGGCCACCAAACCCGACCCTCGCTGGCTACGCCCAGGCGATCAAGTCGACATCGAAATCGAAGGCATCGGCACGTTGAGCAACCCGGTGCAACTCGAGGGTGCGGCGCGTTAACCGCCGCCTCTGTCGGGCATAAAGCGCGCCCCACAAATCAGTTCCGAATACTCAAGTGGACCGGGCTTTACTGGCCGACTCTCTCCGCTCAAACGCGGCGACCCACTCGTCAATTTCCCGTAGCCGCGTTTGAGGCAAATGCCGAAAGCATGGTCTCGCTGACTCACCGTCTCGGCGACCCGCTACTGCCCCCTCCCCACCTGATCCAAAACAGGTCACATCCCCTTACCCATTGGCAGGTTTCGACCGAGGGCCCCAGATCACATTGAGTGAGTTCCTCGGCCGAAGCCTCCGCCTGCTCAATCTCAGCATTCCAATCCAACCAATCGCATGCTTCTTCCCGGGAAAATCCTTAAAACACGTCTCGCCTCCGATGAACCCGTGATCGGCATGATGGCTACCGATCACGCCTGGCCACACTTGGTGGAAATCTGCCAACACGCCGGGCTCGACTACCTGATCATCGATCGCGAACACGGTAGTTTCTCTGACGAATTAGTGGCTCATCTTTGCCAAATCGGCCGACTCACTCAATTTCCGGTCCTCGTCCGAGCCATTTCCAGCGAGACATCGATAATCAGACGCCTCATCGACCTTGGCCCGTGCGGCATCCTGTTACCCAATGTCGCCACGACGCAGGAATTGGATCAGGTGGAAGCGGCGATCCAGATGCCTCCGCGCGGCAACCGCCGCCCCGGAGGCATGGGCAACTATTGGATGCGCGACGTGCACTAAAAAACCTGGAAGAGTGATTTCGAGGACCATTTTGTCGTCATTCCGCAAATCGAATCGCAAGCTGGCGTAACTAACGTGGATGCGATTGTGGCCCACCCTCTCGTCACGGCGCTCGGACTTGGACCGTATGATCTGTCCGCCGATATCGGCTGCTGCTGGACCCCCGATGCCCCCGCGTTCCAGTCCGTTCTGAACATCACGAAGAGCGCCGCAGATCCGGTTGGCAAAAAGGTTTGGGCCGGCACCAACACGACCCAACTTCTAGCCAAGGGCTACACCTTCCTCTGGGTCGGAACGGTCAGTAGCGTTCTGGGGCAATCCCTCGCCCAAACGGTCAAGTCACTGAAAACCGGCCCCCCCCCTGGCCGCGAGCGAGAGCTCCCCTCCCCCCGCTTGATCTTCGTTCAATTCGTAGCAGTTTAGAAAAGGTCGAGACGGATCGCTGGGCCGTCCGCTCCTGCCTCACCAGGCCATATCCACATTTCCCTTTCAGTCCTCGAAAAACCACCGGAGGATTTTTCACCGGTCAGGTAAAATGGGTCTGACTAGGTTTGCCTCGAAGGATGAAGGCTAAACGCCGAATTGAGGTTGAATGTAGGACGGGGTTTACACCCCAACTTCAGACTGATCGGCACCCGAACCTTCGCGGTATAAAACCGCTCCTACATTTTCGATTCTATCTGAATAATTACCCTGCCGTTCGCCCGCCAACTCATCTCGAAAATTTCCGTTTTCACCGACGTGACGAATTAGGGCGATTCCACATAAACCCGGTCAATCAGGGGCGGCAAAGATCGATACCAGTCACTCAATTGGGCTCTCAATTGATCGGCCAATTCAGGATGCTCAGACGCAACATTATGCGACTCTGCCACATCCTTATTTAAATCAAAGAGCTGCACGTCCGTGCCGTCGTATTCCATCAAGAGTTTCCAATGATCAACCCGCACCGCCAACGAGGGGCCTCTTCGTTTGGCGGTCGGATTCTGCCAAAACACGGGTTGCCCGCGGCTAAACGATTTCCCTTCCAAGGCCCGCCTCACATCGAGCCCATCGGGTTCAAAACCGATCGGCATTTTCGCCCTCGCCAATCTAGCCAGAGTCGGAGCGAAATCCGCCGCATGAATAACCGATTGGGTGTCCACTCGGTTCGCCGGAATATGACCGGGCCAACGCACGATCATCGGCACCCGAATGCCCCCTTCGTAAAGATGCCACTTCCAACCGCGCAACTCCCCGTTGCTGCCCGCCGTATCCGTGTCCAAAGAAACCCCCGGAGCGATCTTGCCACTCGACTGACTGCCGGACCGAGCGGGCGTGCCATTGTCACTCGAAAAAATCACCAAAGTATTTTTGCTTAATCCCAACTCATCCAGACGCGCCAACAAACGCCCGATTTGTCGATCCATGTGCGAAACGACGGCATAATAACTCTGCGCTCCCCGGTCTTCAATATCCGCATAAGCGGCTCGCATTTCTTCTGTCGGTTTCAACGGAACATGGGGATCATGAAACCAGAGATTCAACATGAATGGCGCCTCCCCGTGGTGACGGGAATGTTCATCGAGAAACCGCAATGATTCATCCACGATAAGCTCACTCGACCACGTGATGAACTCGTCATCCGCATACGGGTAGACCTCGTGCGCTTCATCGCGCAACTCACGCCCGAGCCAAGTCGGACCGTTTCCAGCCATCACCCGCGTGTCATCAAACCCATAGTCGCTAACCAATGGTGCGTCGCCGCTGTTAATCGCCTTCCCGCCAAAATGCCGACCACTGCCTCCGCCCAAATGCCACTTGCCAAACATCGCGGTGCGGTAACCCGCGTGCTGCAGCGCTCGCGGCAATGACGGTGCCTCCAACGGCAACCAGTCCGGCATCCCCCGTTGGGCATTAGAACGCAGCCAGGCGAAATGCGCATAGACATTCCAGCGCGACGGATACTGCCCCGTCATCAAAGTCGTGCGCGATGGCGAGCACACCGAATGACTCATGTAAAACTGCGCGAAACGGGTCCCTTGCCTCGCCAATCGGTCCAAATGCGGCGACTTGATCCGAGGATGACCATAACATTGCAAGTCTCCGTAACCCAGATCATCCGCGAGAATGAAAACAATATTCGGGCGGTCCGGCTGAGCCCCCAAACCGCCGACCAAGCCAAACCAAAGGCTCAGGCCAGAGAGCAGCCGACACCCCAACCCGCGGTTCGTCCGCCGAACCCACGCGCGATCGTCACCAATTTTCAGATTCATATCATTCACGCGAAACAGTAGTTTGAGTCTCCGGCAGAATCAACGTGACGACCCAAGCGAGCCCCACCGTGACCATCGCCGAGACACACGAAACCCAGAGATTAGATATATCGGAGTAGGCGACCGAAAAGCCGGAAAAACTGCCCACGCCCATTGCCGCAATCAATGCCGACCCTTTCACATTAATCTTGGAAACGGTGCAGAACATACAGCCCAACAAAGGACCCAGAAAGATTCCATAGAACGCATTCATGATATCAAAAAGGGAACCCATGCCTTGCACAAATCCGGCCGCGATCGTCGCCATCAACCCAATGCCGGCACAGGTCAGTCTCGCGTAGTTGAGCAGTCGCTTTGGCTCCACGCGCTCAGCTAAAGGAACAAAGTCGCTCAACAACGAACCTGAGAGGGAATTGATGCCACTCGTGATACTGCTCATGGTCGCCGCCAAAATGGCCGCGATCACGATGCCCATGAAACCCACCGGCAACTGCGTGGCCACGAAATAAGGAAACACCTTGTCTGCGTCGGTCGGCAGCAGCGGATCGGGATGAAGATCATACCAGGTGCCCACGGTCAGACCCACGGCGGCCAGCATGACCAACACCAACACTATCGATGCCATGCTCATGCCAAACGCACTGGCGGCTGACTTCACCCCCCCCGCGGTCAAGTAGCGCTGCAACGACATCTGATCCGCCGTGAAGGAGCTCATGTTCTGCATCAACCCGCCGATCGCCATGGCCCAAACCGTCATCGTGATCGTCGGATCCAATGACCAATTCAAATCCAAGAGGTTCGTCTCATACCGAAGGTGATCGACCACTTCTTCCAAGGACAACGGAACTTTGAACAACACATAGCAAATCGTGCCCAACAGCACCGCCATGATCAAAAGTAGCTGGATCGCATCCGTGATGATCACCCCGCGAATTCCGCCCACCACGGTGTAGATTGTGCTCAACAAACCAATCAACAGCACCAAGGGCCAAAACCAGTGATCGCCTAGGTTGCAACTCGCCATCACCACAATGACCGGCGCGTAGATCAACGCGGCCATCCAACACAATCGCAGCAGCACAAACATGCCGGATGCCACCAACCGGGTGGGCACGCCAAACCGACGCTCAATAATGTCATAGGGGCTGACTTGCGGTCGCGCGAGGTAGCGCGGCAAAAACCAAAATCGCAGCACCAGATACGCGAACGGAAAGGTAAACAATCCGGTCAACGTCGTAATCCCATAAGTGTAAACAATACTTGGATACGCCACAAAACTCAGCGCACTGAACATCGTCGCGCCCAGACTCAATCCCACCAGCACCGTACCGCCGAAGCCCGAGAATCCCGATTGGGCGGTGAAGTAGTCGTTAATATCGTCTTGCCTCCCTCGATAAATCACCCCCACCGCCACGATGCCGGCTAGATAAATAAAAATTATAATACTATCAATTAAAGTCATGCAGGGGTGGGCTGAAGGCTAAGCAGATTAAAGTGATGCGGACGTGGTTGACTCGACGGGGCGACTTTCCAATCCCCAGGACCAAACGTGCGGGGTGCGCACCCCGGCACTGATTTCACCCGAAACAAAGATCCAGCGACCGTCCATGCGCACCGCCGGCGTGGTGACCACGGGGCAGGGCCAAGGTCCATCACCCGGGCACCATGTTTCCGTTTCGAGATCAAAGTAGAGGATATCGCCGGGCACTCGGGTTGTCCGCGGTAGTTTTCCCACCAGTCGGCCATCCACCCCGCCGAGCACATAAACGCGAGTCGGATGCTCCGATACGGGCGCCGGAGTCGGAGCGGCAATGGCAGATCGGGGGAGGTCAGGCAGCCGCTTCCATCCCGTCACCGGAGAGAAGCGATATCCATCAACCAAATACGTGGTAGTGCAGCTGCCGTCGAGGTCGGCTACGAGTCCAATCCCACTACATAAAAAAACATCCTCCGCCACCGCCGCCATCACGGCTTGCCCGCGAGAAGGCCCCGGCCAGACCGGCAATTCTTGCCACCCCGCCGCGCGATCGCGCAAATTCCAGCGCCAAAACCCCGCGAGGACAGTGCGTGGATTCCCTTCTCCGTAACCCGGAGCCAGATAAATGTAATCCCCCGCCACGACCGCCACCGGACTACTCATGGCCACCGGTAACGCGGGGCCTGGCGAGGTGACGACTTGCCCGCCTTCCCATCGCAACCAGAACGAGTCCGCGTAAATCACCTTATCCGTCTCGCCGCCCAGCACGAGCACCCCCTCGGGCAAAGAAACCACCGCCGCGTAACCTCGCGGCGCGGGCAAACGTCCCGCCGATTGCCATGATTCCTCCATCAGTTTCCACCCGTGAATCTCATCGTAGAATTTTTTTACCCCCGCCTCCCACGGCGGAGCATCGGGGAAATTGGCCCCTCCCGCCGCGATCAAAACATCGTCGTGAGTCCCCGCCAGCACGCCGGCGACCCCCAGTTTGCCCGGATAGTCCGGAAGTTGACGCCAGCCGTCACTTAAACTCGATTCCTTCATGAAAGGCACAACTCCTTACTTTGATTTCGCATACGATTTTTGTCCGAGGAGTGATACAAACAGGTTCAGGGGCTAAAGTTCATGACTGACCAAAATACCGACAGCGCATCAGCGCATTTCTGAAGTGAGGCTTCAATCCTCGGCAATTGGTCACATTGTTTGACCGCGACAACACCCTAGCCAACAACCCTCAATTCGCTCGCCCTAACGGACCTCTTCTAGTCCGCTGAATTCCAGCCGCCTTTCCTCAGGCCAGCGTGTCTCGCGTCCCCGCCTCTCCTTCCCGCTCAAACATGAAAGCCGCTCTACTTGGCCTCACTCATCCGCATTCGGACATTCTGTTCACCACGTTGGCCAACCTTCCCGAGATCACCGCCATCAGTTTGTGGGACGCCGATCCCGCGGTGGTCGCTGAGACCCCCTTCTCTCGCCGACCCAAGACCACCGCCCTCACGCACGATCTTGACGATATTCTCGACGATTCCGAACTCACGTTTGCCATCGTCTGCGCGCGGCACGATCTCTCTGCCGAAATTTGTCTGAAAGTGATCCAAGCCGGAAAACACTTGCTCGCGGAAAAACCCGTCGGCTTCGACAGCACGCAAATCAACGCCTTGCAGGACGCCGCCCGCGAGGCCGGCGTCGTCGCCAGTGTCCTCTACCCTCGACGCGCCCACCCTTGCATGGTCGCCGCCCGCCAACTCCTGCACCCCAACGCTCTGGGCCCCTTGTTCTCCATCGAGGGGCGTTTTCTTACGACCCAGGTGAAATTCCGGCAGCCCGAGTCGTGGCTCTTCCGCGAAGATCAAGCCGGTGGGGGCATTCTCCTCTGGCTCGGTTGTCACTGCCTCGATCTCATGCAATACGTGACCGACGATCCCATCGTTGAAGTCGCCGCGATGACGGCCATCCGTTCCGGTGAAATGATCGACGTCGAAGACACTGCGGTGTTGTCGCTCAAATTTCGTTCCGGTGCCCTCGGTTCCTTTCACGCCGGCTACACTCTCGCCCATCACGGCACGGGCTACGTGAATCAAAAAGGCTACGATTCCTACCTGGGGTTCAACGCCCGGAACGGTCGCGTGGTCTGGCCTGATCTGGATCCCCGTCTCCAGATTGAAAGCCCGTCTGAAAGCGACGGTTCACCCCATCGCGAAACCGTGTTCGACCTCCCCGCGTCCAACTCCTACGGCGGATCCTACGGCGAAGGGTTCTTTCGCCAATTCATCGCTGCCACCCAAGGAGCCTCTGATCCTCCCACCACCTTGGCAGACGCCTTCCGCACCGCCCGTGTGATCGAGGCCGCCGCGGAATCAGCCCTCTCCAAAGTATTCGTCAAAATTGGCTGAGTCGTCCCTGCCTTCGCTGTCGGGCCTTCCTCCTTTTCAGACGCTGTCGGGCGTAAAGCCCGACCCACTGTTGAATCACTGAAAACGTGGGTCGCCCTTTACGACCGACAGCCGCTGCCCGCACTACCCTCGGTCGATGGCGCGATCGAGCACTACGACTTCACCCCCGCAAATGGCCCAAGACTGACCACATGCCGAGCAATCGCCAACGAAGCCGTCGCGGCCGGACTCGGTGCGTTCAAGATGTGCAGCGCCTGCGGTCGTTCTTCGATCCAAAAGTCCTGAATCAAGGTGCCATCCCGATGCATGGCTTGTGCACGCACCCCCGAACCACCGGGCAACAAATCCTCCGGCCGCAAATCCGGCACCATTTTCTGCAGCGCCCGACAGGCCAGTCGACGACTCAGAGATTGCGCAATCTCTTCTCCGCATAGCGCCGGATAGTTTTTAAAGAAACGCCACAGCCCCGGGAAACCCATGGCATCTGCCGTGTCCCGCCACGAAATATTCCGCCACGAATACCCTTCGCGACTCAACGCCAACACCGCATTGGGTCCCGCCTCCACTCCGCCCTCAATCATCCGCGTGAAGTGCCGCCCAAGAAACGGAAACCGCGCATCCGGCACCGGATATATAAGATTACGTACCAGCGATTGAGCCGACTCCTTAAGCAGGAAATATTCGCCTCGAAACGGCACGATTCTGACCGTCCTATCCACGCCCGCCAATTGCGCCACCCGGTCTGAAAACAATCCCGCACAGTTGATCAAATAGTCGGCCGTCACGGTCCCATCACTGGTCTCGCATCGCCACTCCTCCCCGTGCTGTTTCAGTCCGATGACCCGACTGTTCAAACGCACCACGCCCCCGCGCGCCTCGATTACTCGTCCTAGGGCGGCACACACCGCCGGATAGTCGACGATACCTTCCTCCGGGACTTGCAACGCGGCAACCCCGGTCGCGGCCGGTTCAATTTCCCGCAGTTCCGCGGGATTCAATCGCCGCAAATCGCGCAGCCCATTCCGGCGACCGCGATCCTCCAGCACGTCCAGCGCTGGTATTTCCGATTCCGCCGTGGCGACGACCACTTTGCCGCAGATCTCGTGCGCAATCCCCTGCTCTTCGCAAAACTCTGTCATCATCCGAATTCCCGCCACTGCCAAACGCGCCTTCAACGAACCCGGCTGATAGTGCAGACCGGAGTGCAACACGCCGCTGTTATGCGAACTTTGATGACGCCCCAAACTCGCCTCTTTTTCGGTGAGGGTGACCGAGGCACCCGGATTCTTCTCCAATAGTTCCCGCGCCACTGCCAACCCGACGATACCGCCGCCGATGACAATAATTCGTTTTTTCATTCGGATTGGATCTGCCGGTAGGAGCCTGCTCGCAGGCGTTGGTTTGGCTCCAAGAATCTTTTACTTCCCTTGGTCAGGAAAGACCCAGCGTTTTTCCGCAGAAGATTGCAGCATCGAGACACATGCCTCCACGCCCGCTCGTCCGTCGAGACTTTGGCCGACGTTGCTTGGTCGACCTTCAATGAGATCAATGAACGCCGCCATTTGGTCACAATAGGATTTCATCCGCACATCACCGAAAGCCATATTGGAATCCTCAAAGTTGATGGGCGGCTGAGTCGAAACCACATTCCAGCCATCCTCATTCGACAGCTTCAACACATCCGTCGGATCCAGATCAAGCAGTCCCTTGTCCCCCATGATCCGGAAACGAAAACCTTCGCCGGGAAATGACTCGGCCGGCAGAGCCCGACTGGAAAATAATGAGCAGAGTGTGCCATTGGAAAATTCCATCAACGCCATCGTCGTATCCTCTACGGTGATACCTGGCAAAAAAGTGCGGCTAAACGCCGAGACCGTCACCAATTCAGCGCCGGTAAACCATCGCAACAAATCGACCGCATGGGGCGCGCTGTTGAGCAGATGCCCGACACTGGCCGGATCATTCCACCACGCCCAGTTTCCGCCAAATCCGCCCGATTTAATGACGTTCGAAAACATCGGCATCGAGACCTGCACGGTCTGCACTTGGCCAATCACCCCGGCTCGAATCAGCTCGCACGCCTTCATGTTGTTGGTGCGGAACCGCTGTTGATACCCCACCCCCAATTTTCGTTGGTGCTGCTGAGCCGCGGCGATCATGCGATCACAATCCTCTACCGTCGTCGCCAACGGTTTTTCGATCAAAACATGTTTGCCTTGAGCGCACGCCGTCAGCGTTTGATCCACATGACGATGGTGCGGCGTGGTCACCACAATCGCATCGATATCCGACCGCCCGAGCAAAATCTGTTCGTCCGGCTCGTAGGCCATGCCATAACTTTGGGCTAATCCTTCCGCGCGCGTGCCGCCGGAAACGGCCACCAATTCAGCATTGGGTAAACGGTGAATGGCTTCGGAATGGGTGCGCCCCATAAATCCTGATCCTAGAATTCCAAATCGTAGTTTGCTCATGCGGATAACGGGGTTGATCGTGTTTCGAGAGAAGGCGGAATGATCGCAAGTTCGTCAGCGATCGTGGTGAGTTGAGTCCAAAGTTGGGCCGGCAACGGAATGCCGTCGCGCTGACGGCTCTGCTTGTTCCGCCATTCCGGTTCTCCTGCCAGCAATACTTCATCATAGCCCGTGGCCGGTTCCGACGCTCTGACCAGTGCGCCCAGGGTATCCATCCGCGTCTCAAACTCCCCCGCCGGCAGAAACCGCGTCGGATCAAGCGCGATAAAGGTGTGACTGACGCCTATCGGATCCCTCCCCGTGCGAAAGGTCGGCAACTGCGTGGTCATCTCGCCGCCGCTCAATCCGGCACAGAGAATTTCAACCATCATCGCCAGTCCGGTGCCTTTGTGGCCGCCGATCGGCGTGGGATTCCCCTTCTGTGCTTCGAGCGGATCAGTGGTGGGATTTCCCGAGGAATCCAAGAATCCCCAGGCCAATGGAATTGTTTTCTCTCCCCGATGCACGGCATTGATCAGTTTCCCCAACGCCACCGTCGTGGTCGCCATGTCGAGCACCCAGTGCGATTTTCTCCCGTTTCCCGGCACCGCCACGCAAAAGGGATTGGTGCCAAATATGGCAGTCTTTCCCTGCCAGGGTGCCACCGCCGGACAGGCATTACTCATCACAATCCCGATCAGTCCCGCCCGAGCAAGTTTCTGCCCCCACCCGGCCCCAGTCCCAAAGTGATTCGAGTGATTCGCCACCACGACCGATACCCCCAACGCTTTCGCAATCCGAATCGAATGGTCCGTGCAGCGATCCGCCACCACTTGCCCCAATCCGTTATCGCCATTATAGCGCAGGCAAACCCCGTCCTCGCTTTCCACATGTCCATTTGCCTCCACTGCGACCCCTCCCGCTCGAATTTGTTGAATGTAGGTCACCAGCATTTGCACGCCGTGCGAATCCACGCCCCGAAGATTGGCCTCCACTAATGAATTGGCCACGATCTCAGCGTGGCCCTCCGGGGTGCCAAGTGCCGTCAACAAGTCCCGGCAGAATCGATTCAGGGCAACAGCCTCACAGAACGAGGATGCGGGGACATCAATGGACGACATAAAACAAACGCAAAGGGTTAGGTGTATATCCGAGGGCCGGAGGTAAATCTGGATACTCAGGAAATCGTCTCCATCGAGCACGAGACCATCACCGCGCTCAACCCTCCTCGATTGGTCACATTGTTTGACCGGAAGCCCATTCTAGAGGTCACCTCAATCCTCCCCATATTACGCCATGAATCACTCTGTGATTTATCCTCTTAATCCTACCCTCAACTAGAGCTACCATGCGCACCTCACTCCTTCGATCCCGCCTCCGCCAACAAGAGGCCGCCCGCATCCTTTGCATGTATTATCCGACCGCGATGTTACCGGCCCATGCCGCCCAAGCGGGCTTCGATGCCATCTGGCTCGACGCCGAGCACAACACTTGGGATCGCCGCGAACTCCAGCGCATGATCTCCCTGCACCACTTGGCGAATATCGATTGTCTGATTCGCACCGGGTCCCGCAATCCCAACGACCTCTACCACCTCCTGGAGGACGGCGCGACTGCCCTCATGATCCCCCTTGTCGATACAGCGGAAGATGCCGCCGCCCTCGCGGCTGCGGTCAAATTCCCTCCCCTCGGCCAACGCGGTCTAGATGGAGCGAGCCTCGACAATAATTTCTATCTCAACGGCACGGCGAATTACCCGAAAGATGCCAACGCCGAAACGCTCCTCATTCTGCAGATCGAATCTCCCCTCGCCCTCTCCAATGTCGATGCCATAGCCGGCACGCCCGGCGTCGATGGCCTCTTTCTCGGGCCCGGCGATATTTCCCTCCGCTTGGGATGCCCGATGGATTGGGATGACCCGAAGATGACCGCCGCCGAAGACGCCGTCTCGGCCGCCGCCGCAAAGCACCGCATCGCTTGGGGCCGCCCCGCCGGAAACGTCGAACAGATCCAACGCATCGTGAGCAAAGGCGGCCAACTCATCGCGCACGGCAGTGATTTCGGTGCCGTCATGGGCGCACTGCCCACCTGGCGCGCCAATCTCGACCAAGTGCTCAATTCCAAGTGAGTCGCGCCCGCTCCGATGCACCAAGATCGCTAAACCTTGGGTTATTTCAACGAATTCACATCCTCGTCGCGGCGGTTCTTTTGATGACGACTACGGTCAACTCCACATCCGCCGTGGACGCTCCCACTCCTTGGTCTGGCGATCTCGAACTCCTTCGGGCAAAAATTGCCGACGTTGAGACGCCCATGATTTGGGTCATCACGGGCGACTCCATCACCCATGGGGCCAAGTGGCTGGGCCTGGAGCGATCCTACCCGGAATTAATTCAAGAGCACATCCGCTGGCCCCTGGGGCGGCGGCGAGATTTTGTGATCAACACCGGCATTTCTGGAGAACGCACCGGCGGACTGCTCGCCGACTTCGACTGGCGCGTGAGCCGCTTAAATCCAAACGTCGTTTCGATCATGATTGGCATGAACGACGCCGTTGCCGGGCCCGACGGACGCAAACCGTTTGAAATCAACCTGCGCGAGATGGTGCGACGCGTCCGCGCCACTGGCGCGATCCCCATGCTCCATTCCACCAACTCGGTCGATAAAGAGAATCCCGGCAGCGTTTCCCGGTATGATTTGGCAGCCTACAACCAAATCATTACGCAAGTCGCCCAATCGACCGCCACCATCCTCATCGACCACTGGAGTCGATGGCATCAGGAGCGGCCGACTTTACCGCTGCTCCGCGAATGGTTAGGCGAATCCATTCACCCCAACGGAGCGGGACACCGCGCCTTCGCGCAGGAATTTTTTCGGACCCTCAGCTATGACTACACGCCTCCCTCCCCTTCCCCACGGATGTCGGCCCCGGAAGACCCTGATGCCGAAACAAACTGATCCGATAAACCACGTTTCGTGACCGTGGACTTGACGAATTAAATCAAGGCGTGAAGGCCAAATTGAGGTTGAATGTAGGAGGGGTTTCACACCCCGATTTCAGGCTGATGGACCTCGAAACCATCGCAGTATAAAACCGCTCCTACATTTCCGATCCTTTCTAGAATCCTCACTGCGGAATTCAAACAGCGTCCTAAAGATCCTGAACTTCCGTTTGAATTGCCCACAGATTCCACGCGGTGGCCATTCGCTTCACGCGCGCAGGTTGGGTGGAGGCTAGGTCAGTCGATTCAGAGCGATCAGCAACAAGATCGTAAAGTTCCCACCGCTGATCGCTCGCGCCCCAGACCATTTTCCAATCGCCATCGCGCACCGCGCGATTGCCCATCAACGCCCAACAAAGCATCTCGCCTCGCGGCCGAACCGGACCGCCCTCGAAGACCGGAAGCAGACTGCGACCCACCAGAGGCAGCACCTCGCGCGAACCCGCCGCCTCGGCATAACTGATTCCCGCCAGTTCCAAAAACGTCGGCATAAAGTCCACGACATGGCCGACTTCATGGGTGAGCTCACCCGGAGCCACTCGCCCCGGCCACCGCACAATCATCGGGGTGCAGAATCCACCTTCATAGTTCCAACCTTTGTAGCGCCGGAAAGGCGTGTTTTGCGCCCACCCCCAAGACGGTCCCACGAACTCATAACCGTCTTTTTCTCCGATTGGGACGTCCCGATTAAAGGCGTCATACTCGGCCATTTTGTCTACCGTGGGCAGGCTGGCACAGCCTCCGTTATCAGAGATGAATATCACCAGCGTATTGTCCATTTGTCCGCTCTCTTCGAGCGCCGTCAGCACCCGGCCAATTCCCTGATCCATCCGGTCCACCATGGCCGCATAAACTTCCATTCGCCGCTCCTCGCGCGCCCGAGTGGCGTCGTCCAAATCCTCCCACCGAGGAACGGCATAATCGTAGCGGAAATCGCTGGTTTTGTCATCGGCGTCCTCCAGCGGAGTCACCGCCGGATTCACGATGCCCAATTCAATTTGTCGCGCGTAACGACGTTCTCGGAGTGCGCGATAACCTTCGTGATACTTGCCCCGGTAGCGGGCAATATCCTCGGCCGGAGCCTGCAGCGGGAAGTGAGGTGCGGTGTAGCACAGATTAATGAAAAACGGGGTCCCAGACCTCTGCGCGTGCTGAATTCGCTCCACCGCATGCGCCGAAAAGGCATCGGTCGTGTAAAAGTCGTCGGGAAACTCCGTCACCAACGTGTCGTTATGCGCAAAAGGACGGTTCGCACCATTGTTTCCGTAGAACAGTGGATCCGGAATACTCGGATCAAAAAAGTTACAGGCTCCGCTGAGCACCCCATAGTAATCTTCAAATCCACGATCAATCGGCCGCTGTGGCGCCGTGCTGCCCAGATGCCATTTCCCAATCAAACTGGTCTCATACCCTGCCCCCTGCATGGCTTCCCCCAGGGTGACCATATTCGGACGCAGCATGCCCTCGAAACCCTGCCCCTGCTGCGGATACGCCCCCGAATAAACCGATGCCCGTGTCGTCACACAGACCGCGTTGTTATAAAATTGAGTGAACCGCGTCCCTTGCTGCGCCAATCGATCAAGGTTCGGCGTTTCGATTTCACCGCCATAGGAGCCGATGTCCGAGAAGCCGAGATCGTCCGCAATGATCAATAAAATATTAGGCCTTTCGGCCCGGGTCTCCGTCAGCGCCCCTTGGGTGAAGTTGACCGCTACGAACAAGAGTAATAATGAGGGATAGATCGGGCGCATAGCAGGAATAGATTCGAATGGGTTGGGGACTAAAAGTCTCTCGTTACGGGACATTCATTCTGTCGATGGTCGGAAAATCATCCCTCCATTTGCGGGATAATTCCGCCCGTAGCCTCGGGCGGAATGCTCAGCCATCGCGCGTCATAAAGTCCAGTTTCTGCATCGCAGACCCGGCCGTCACGCAGCGTGTATTGATTGGGCATGCTCGGTCTTTTTCCCGAGAGGTATTCCGGAATGCGTCGCCGATCAGCTTCCAATCGGCGATGCGCCTCCTCCCAGGAAAAACCTTTCTCCAGCTTACTCCGCATGATCTGCACACGGTCAGCCTGAGCCGGGTCATCCCCCAGATTGGTGTTCTCCGTGGGGTCGTCCTTCAAGTTGAAGAGCAGTTCGGTCCCCTGCTCTACTTGCACAAATTTCCAATCCCGCGTCCGCACCAATCGCATGGCCCGCATCGGCGCCTGATCTGAACTTTGGTTAAAATTGATGCGCACACCGTAGTAGTAGAACGACGAGGTGACATAGTCTTGCGCCACCGCTTTCGGATCCAAGGAGGCCAACGCTTCACTTTGATCCACGCCATCAAGACCCGCCGGAATCGGAATGCCCGCCAGCGCACAGGTCGTCGGAAAAAGATCCATCAACGAGATGGGTTCCTCCCATTTATGCGCCCCGAGCTTGATCCCCGGCCCGGAGATAAGCAATGGCACCGCCACTGACTCTTCGAAATAGACCTTCTTCCCCCACAGCCCGTGACGACCAATCATGTCCCCGTGGTCGGAGGTGTAGATGACAATCGTGTTTTCCAGCAGCCTTGCCTTAGACAAACCGTCGAGCAAATCGCCGATGCAATCATCCACAAAATCCGTGCAAGCGTAGAAGGCTTCCAGCGCGGCGAGTTCGTCTTCCCGCGTCGGATTCCCCGGCTCAATCGCGATTTGGGCGAAAGGCTCGAGACTCTGCGGTTCCCCCTCGGCCAATGGCGGCAAGGCCACCTTGCCCTTATAACGTCGGATGTAGCGGCCGGGTGCAGTGAAGGGACTGTGCGGGCGCGAGTAGGACGCACACGCAAACCAGGGTTTATCCGGTTGCTCATCCTGATGCTCCTGCAAAAAAGCCAAAGTCTCCCGCGTCACCACCACATCCTGCATCATACTTTCCGGCACGTCGCTAATCCCCGCACTTTTAACATGCGCATAACCGGGAAAGAGGTCGATCGGGTCGGGTTGGTGGCCGAGTCCGTGGCGAAGATCTCCATAAGGCCGATGTTGAAAGCCCTGATTTTGATCACGACCGCCAAAGTGCATTTTCCCGATCAGAGCCGTGGAGTAACCATGGTTGGCCAAATGCTCCGGCCACGTGGTGTGTTCCGGAAAAATCACCCAATGATTACTCCAGGCCGCACAATTATGCGGTTCCTTCCCCGTCAACATACTCATGCGCGAGGGCGAACACACCGGCGAGGGGCAGATCGCCGTCGTGCAATGGACACTGCGCGCAGCCAGGGCATCGAGATGCTGCGTTCGTACGATCTTGTCTCCCGCAAATCCCGCCAAGCAGGCCGGATGTTGATCCGTTTGAATTAAGAGGATGTTGGGACGGGTCGACATGATTTATTCGCCAAAGCGGTAGGCATAGACATCGGCATCTTTAAGCACGAATCGCAGACGCACGGGACGATTTTTTAGACTACTCACATCGGAGCCCTGCTTCCAAGTTATCTCCCGAACCAAGGTATCACCAAACAGCGGTTCACACTCTGCCAAGGCAAATCCCGAGATGGGTTGACCGTCTAGGTCTTGAATCTCAACCCACACACTACCCGCTGCCGAGGTGGAGAAATTTAACTTCAGCTTATCACCGGAAAACTTAATCGGCTTCGTCACTAACTCGCCGCCCGCCATCGGCGCGTGGGCCGACACAAACCCATCCATCCGCAAGGTATAGCGCCGCAGTGAACTCGACTTCCCGACCCAGTAACCTTCCACCGCGTAAAACGATAATTCATCCGGCGCTCCGGCTAGGGCCGACTTCGTCTCCACCATCTGCCATCCGATGTATTGGTGACCATAGTTCCACGTGCCCGAGCGCTCAATCCCCGGGCGCAGGAAGGCCGAATTCCAGCGTTTGAAATTCACCCCGTCGCGACTCGCCATAAACAGTCCCTCGGTAATCGCCGACCCAAAACGTTCGTGATAAGAACCGCGCATTTTCCGGTGCGCCACATCCGGCAGGGCGAGTAGTGACGCCGACCAATCCTTCGTTTTTTCGGCATGACTTAGCTCGTCGTTCTCTTGGCCCGGTGCGGGTTTATAGCCGCGCTCAACATAGCGCAGCGGAAACCCCATCAGAATATGCGGCGCGCGAAAATACGGTTTGATCGCATTGGTGTAGAGCTGTTCTTCCGGCGAATCCACATACGCTAAGTCCGCCTGATTTCCCCAATGGATAAAATCCTTCGAAGTCGCCGTGCGAATGGAGCGGGCGCCCCGATGAAGATCCTCCAATTCCCCTCCCGCAAAATAGCGCCAGTAGGCCCGGTATTCCTGTTTAACGTCATCCCAGAAGGCGAGGTTCACCGAATCAAACGCCCCATCCCTCAAAATCAGCTTATCGGTCAAAAGTTCCCAATGAATCGCGTCGGCTGACTGATAGGCCACCAACCCCTTCGGCTCATCGGAGCGAAACAGTGCCTTATAACGAGCCTCCGGAGCCGCATCCGGATTAGTGTCCTTAAACACCGCTGGGTGAGCCGCGTTAATCACAAACCCATCCCGCGGCCCACTGGGCATCACGATATTGTTATCCGTCGATCCATTAAATTCATGCAGCCCCAAATTCGGTTTCCGCCAATGAATGCCATCATCACTTTCCGCATAGGCACAGCGGTGAGGGTTAACCGGGTCTTCTTTATGTCGGGGCTTAATTTGCCATGACTTATAATACATCCGGTAAACATCACCGTCCTTAAAGATTCTATGATAACTCGAGCCCGCGCCTTCCCACGGCTCGTCGTGCACGATCGCGATTTCTTGTGGGACGGGATGGTGCAATCGCAGTGACGCCTCACCTTGGAGGCCTGCAACCAACGTCTCATCGACAAACAGTTCCCTCCGGTTTCCGATGTCCGTAACCGGTTCGGGGGTGGCGCTTGCGGCTATCGCCGTGACGGCGAACGAAACCAAAATACTGCGACAGAAAATCCGGGGGGCTTTCATGAACTGGGAAGGACGGGCTACGATTAATCTTCAAATTTAAGCGAATAGAGATCCGCGTCACTGAGGACCATGCGCAGGCGGATGGGTTTGCCCGCCAAGGCGCTCACGTTCGTGCGATCCTGCCAGCTCACCGTGCGATCAATCGTATCGCCAAACAGCTCGTCACAGTCGGCCAGGGCAAAACCCGAGAACGGTTGGCCGGCTTCATCCTGAATTTCGACCCGAATCGAGCCAGCCGCGGACGTCGCAAAATTCAAAGACAGTTCATGCCCCGTAAACGTAATCGATTTGCTCACAAACTCTCCCGGTTGGCGCTTCGCATGCAGCGAGACAAACCCGTCGATCCGCAGGGTATTTCTGCGCAATCGCGTCGGTCTTTTCCAATGATCGTCGTGCGTATAGAGGGACAACTCCGGTTCCGCAGTGGGGTGTTCCGCCGCGGTCTCCAAAAACCCGATCCCCACGAAGGCATCGCCGTAGACCCAGTTGTCGCGGCGCTCGGGTCCCGGCCGGATAAACGCTTCATCCCAACGGTGAAACTTTTTGCCATCCCGGCTACTCATAAACATCCCATCCGTCAAAACCGTGCCATAGCGGGGACTGAACGCCATCCGCGCGCGACGGTGCTCCGGGTCGGGAAGATCCCGCATGGCCGCCGGTGAATAGGGACGGTCAATGTAACGGGCGGGAAATCCCAAAAACAAATGCGGGGCCCGGGCATACGGCCTGATCCCATTAATGTAGAGGGCCTCATCCGGCGAGTCACCGTAGTCCAATCGGTGGGGTTCGCTCCAATTTAGAAAGTCCTTTGAAGTCGCCACCAAAATATCGCGAACTCCGGTCTTCGTGTCGCTGGTCGGGTTCCCGTCAGTCCCGTGGAAGTCACGCACATAACACCAATACTGCTTCCTCACCGGATCCCAAAACGCATTGTTTTGGGTGTCGAACTTCCCCCGCGTGATGATGGGGTCTTTCTGCAGATAACTCCAATGAATCCCATCGCTCGATTTGAGCGCATAAAGCCCTCCCTCGCCCGATGACACCGCCTTGTAACGCTCGCTCAGCGGGCAGTCCGGGTTCGCATCTTTGAAGGGGACGAAATTATCCAAGTGGGGCGCATCCCAGATGATGTTGTTCTGTTTGGATCCATTAAACGCAAACAGTCCAAGGTCGGGACGAGTCCAATGAATACCATCCTTGCTCTCCGCGTAGCACACCACCGCATTCCTCCGCTTAGATGGATCCCCGGGGTTATGCCGAAGCGTGGAACCATCGACACTCGTGAGTTCCATACCCATGTAATACATCCGGATGATGTCGTCATCCCGAAAGATTGTCTCAAAATCACTTCCCGTGCCTTCCCACGGAGCATCCCGGGTCAGCACCACCTCTTTCGGCACCGGCGAATGTAGTTTCAGTTCCAAGTGGGTCTTCTGCTGAATCAAGAACTCGTCGACAAACAGCTCTCGCCGATCTCCGATCGCCGTCACCGTGGACGACGCGGCTGACATTATGGAGAGAGGCAGCAACCAGAAGAGACTGAGGTAAAAGAAACGGGCAACTTTCATTTTGAACGAGGGGTTGAAGGGTGATTTTCGAGGGGTAGATTTTGCTAAAAAGAGCCTACTTTAAATCGACTATCGGGACAAATCAGCGGACGGGCGCATCCCCGCAGGGCAAGCCCCGTGATTCATTGCTGAAACTGGTAGGAGTAGATCTCCGCATCTTCGAGGACCACGCGCAGTCGCACCGGCCGACCAGCCAGCGAACTCACGTCGGAGCCCTGCTTCCATCGAGCGACCCGATCAAGCGTATCGCCAAAGAGAGATTCGCTCTCGTCCAAACCAAATCCCGGAAATGGTTTCCCCGCCAGATCCTGAATTTCAATCCGCACGCGGCCCGCGGCCGAGGTGGCAAAATTTAATGACAATTTTTGTCCGGAAAACTTGATTGGTTGAGTCAGCAATTCGCCCCCTGAAGCGGGCGCTTGCACGGAGACGAAACCATCGATCCGCAAGGTGTAGCGACGCAATGCACTGCCCTTCCCCGTCCAGTAACTTTCACCCGCGTAGAGCGAGAGTTCATTCGGTGCGCCTTCGAGGTCGGATTTGGTTTCGACGACGTGCCAACCGATATACTGGTGGCCATAGTTCCAACTGCCCGTGCGCTCAATCCCCGGAGGCAAAAACGCTTCATTCCAACGTTTGAAGTTCACCCCGTCCCGACTCGCCATCAGCAACCCTTCGGTGATGGCCGCGCCATAACGTTCATTGGATTTCGCCCGCTGGATTCGAGCATCGAGCTCAGGGAGCTCCCGCAACGTCTCCGACCAGCGACTGATTAACTCCTCATGCGTTCCGGGAAGTTTTGCCCCATGCACCGCATCTCCTTTATCGAGATAACCTCGCTCGCGATACCGCGTCGGAAAGCCAATATAGAGGTGCGGCGCCCGATAGTAGGGTCGCACTTGATTCGTGTAGAGGTGCTCCCGCGGCGAATTCTGATAAGTCAGGTCTTCAAAATTTTCCCAGTGGATAAAATCTGGCGAGGTCGCCGTGCGGATTTCCCGAACCCCCGCGTAGGGCTCATCCTTCGTGCCTTCATCGAAGAACCGCCAGTAAGCCCGATACTCCCCGCGATCAACGTCCCAAAACGCGAGATTCTGGGAATCAAACGCCCCATCCGTAATGATCGGGCGATCATGCATCGGCAACCAGTTGAACCCATCCGCCGACTTAAACGCCAACAATCCTCGCTCGCCTCTCGAACGGAAGATCGCCTTGTAACGCGCATCCGCCGCCACGTTGGGATTGTCGTCCTTGAACACCGCGGGGTGTCCCGCATCCACATCCAATTCTCCCACGAGACCGCTGACCATCACGATGTTGTTGTCCTTGGAGCCGTTAAACGCATACAGCCCCAAATTTGGTTTTCGCCAATGGATGCCATCGTCACTTTCGGCGTAAGCACAAAAAAGCGGATGAGGTGCATACTCCGTCCGGGAACGATCCGCTTCATAAATGGGATTAATGTTCCACGCTTTGTAATACATCCGGTAAAGGTCACCATCCTTGAAAATGGAATGATAGCCCGAGCCCGTGCCTTCCCACGGCGCATCATGTTTGAGCGATAACTCCCGAATTACCGGGTGATGCAGTCGCAAGTGCGCCCCACCTTCAAATTTCTCAATCAAACTATCTTCGACGAAGAGTTCCCTGCGATTGCCAATATCTGTGACCGACTCCGGGGCAGCGCATGCCTGTAGGAGCACGATAATCAGCAAAACAAAACTACTGCGGTAAATAATAAGTGACGATTTCATGGGGTGGGGTTTTGAGGTTAGATTTACTTTTCAAATTTTAGGGAATACAGGTCCGCATCACTCAGGACCATGCGCAGTCGAATGGGACGACCGGCCAAGGCACTCAGGTCCGTGCGATCGTGCCAACTCACCGTGCGATTAATCGTATCGCCGAACAACTCGTCACCGTCGGCGAGAGAGAATCCCGGGAGCGGCTGGCCGGCTTCGTCCTGAATCTCCACCCGAATCGATCCGGCCGCGGACGTCGCGAAATTCAAACTTAGTTCGGACCCGGTAAACGTCAGCAGCTTGCTCACAAACTCTCCCGGTGGGCGCCTCGCATGCAGCGAGACAAACCCGTCGATCCGCAGGGTATTTCTCCGCAGTCGGGTTGGTTTTTTCCAGTGGTCTTCGTGGGTGTAGAGCGTCAGCTCCGGTTCGGCGGTGGGATCTTGCGCCGGGGTTTCCAAGAGACCGATGGACATGACACCATCCCCATAAACCCAATTGTCCTTACGCTGAGGTCCCGGACGGATAAACGCCTCATCCCAGCGATGAAATTTTTTGCCATCCCGGCTGCTCATGAACATTCCATCCGTCAGGACCGTGCCATAGCGGGGACTGAACGCCATCCGCGCCCGACGGTGCTCCGGGTCAGGCAGGTCGCGCAGGGCCGCCGGCGAATAGGGCCGATCAATGTAACGCAGGGGGAATCCGACAAATAGGTGCGGAGCCCGATAATAAGGCCGAACCCCATTCACGTAGAGAGCCTCGTCGGGCGAGTCGCCGTAGTCCAACCGCCGCGGTTCGGTCCAATGGCGAAAATCCTTCGAAGTCGCGACCAAGATATCACGAACCCCAATCTTGGTATCATCCGTCGGCTTGCCGTCCGGTCCATGAAAATCCCGGACATAACACCAATACTGTTCTCTCATCGGATCCCAAAAAGCGTTGTTTTGGGTATCGAATTTCCCGCGGGTGATGATGGGGTCTTGCTGCAGGTAACTCCAATGAATTCCGTCACTCGACTTGAGCGCATAAAGCCCGCCTTTTCCTGATGATACTGCCTTGTAACGCTCGTCCGGCGGACAGTCCGGATTCGCGTCTTTGAAGGGGACGAAGTTATCCAAAAAAGCCGCATCCCAGATAATGTTGTTCGCTTTGGAACCATTGAAGTCAAACAGGCCCAGCTCGGGGCGCGTCCAATGCACGCCATCCTTGCTTTCCGCATAACACACCACCGCATTTCGCAGTTCGGTATGCCCGGGATTATCCCGTAGCTTGGAACCATTAACATTCGTGAGTTCCATGCCCATGTAATACAGCCGGATGATCTCACCATCACGAAAGATCGTCTCGAACGTGCTCCCCGACCCTTCCCACGGAGCATCCCGGGTCATCACCACTTCCTGCGGCACCGGTGAATGCAACTGCAGTTCAAGATCGACCTTCCGCTCGATCAGGAACTCATCGACAAACAATTCCCGCTGCGAACCGATGTGAATTACCTCGGCCCCGCCAGCGGGCGGGGCCGAGGCTAGGGCCCAAAGTAGACTGAAGCCTCCCGTTGTGATCACTTGTTTAAGTCGAAAAACGCTATGCCAGTTCATGAAGGTAATGTCCCACGCTGCCTAACCGTGCATCGGCCGATATTTATTTGTCATCATTGAACCGGAAGTAGTCTGATTCATCTATAGTCGTGACCGGTCAAACTCAGGGCGCACGAGTCAATCCACTGCTCAAGATACGCTTTCATTTGTCCGGTAATCACCGGTTGACGGTTTGCCACATCAATCATTTCAGCCGGATCGGCCAACAGGTCATAAAGTGAGTAGGTTTTACCTTCGTCTACACTGATTAACTTATACTGATTCCCGATCAAAGCCTGCTGACGTGTCTCCGTGTCCATTTCCCAACCGGCCCCGGTTCTTCGAGGAGATTGAAAAGCAATGGGAGAGGGTCGGCCGGCTACCTCGCCCCGCAGGATGGGTAGAACGTCAATGCCATCAATGGGCATGGGCTGTTTTGCCGGTTTCGCACCCGCAATCTTCAGGAGAGTGGGGTAAAAATCACTCGTCGAGATCGGGACATCTACCTCACTGGCCGTAGGCAAACCCGCCGGCCACTCCACCACCGCTGGCACCCTAAGTCCCCCCTCATACAAGGTTCCTTTCTTGCCACGAAAAGGACCCGCTGAGTTGTAGTCATGAACCCACGACGGTCCGTTGTCGCTGCAAAACCAAACAAGGGTGTCATCGGCAATCTCCAATTCCCTCAGTCGAGCCCGAAGTCGTCCCACTTGCTGGTCCATGGCGGTGAGACAGCCATACCAATGCTGTTCCTCCATGCTGAGGTCCAAGTAAGGTTCACGATCCTCATCCCCCGCTGCAATGGGAGTATGCGGAGCAAAAAACCAAACGACCGCCAAGAACGGCGTCTTTTCCTTCGCCTCGGTATCGATAAAGTCCAACGCGTGATCCATGATAATCCTAGAGGTGTCACCCGCGAGCTCATCCGCACCCACCGTCTCGCCGGGGCCGGTCCAAAAATGAGCGGGCCAGGCCGTGACTCCGGGAGTCAAGGTCGTCTCCCCTTTCGCCACGGGACGTTGCATAAAATAGCCGTAGTCCGGTCCTCCGTATTCACCATTTCCCCACACCATTGGGTTGTAGGTTGGCCCACCGATTTCGTTACTAAAGCAGACATCGAAACCATTTTCCCACGGAGGAGAATAATACTGATTCCCTTCGCCACCCCGATATCCGTCTTCCCCCGTTTCGGTCATGGTGCCCACGTGCCACTTGCCAAAATGCCCGCTGCGGTATCCGACTTCATGCAACGCCTCGGCCAGCGTGGCTTCCTCCGGTTTTAGTCGGCCGTCATTCGCCCATTGGATACCAAACCGAGAGGAATGACGTCCAGTCAAGGCACTCGCACGGGTTGGCGAGCAAACCGGAGCCGAGGAATAAAACCGGTCAAGCCGCACCCCTGCTCTCGCCATGGCATCAAGTTGGGGTGTTTTTACGATGGGATTTTCATTATACCCAACATCGCCCCACCCTTGGTCATCTGACATGATGAGGATGATATTCGGTGGAGCGGCCACCATGCTGTTTAGGGCGAATGCGAGCCCCAAAATCACCGAAGGAATCAGGCATCTTCTCAACTTTCTTAGAGAACTCATGGGGATTAGATTCATGATAAATCTTTAGGTGGCTCGATCCGGTTTGGAACTGAGGTCAGTCACTTCGCGCCCACCGCTCGATCGGGTGGATCTAATCCCCAAAAACAGACCGCGCTCGATGGGGGCGGCCCTGAAATTGGAACGTAAAGCGAGTGATCCGATCATCAGTGGTGAAGATTATTTTAAAAAAGTTTCAACAAAAGGGACGAGAGGAATCTCATTCCTTGAATTGGTAGGCGTAGACGTCGGCATCCTTGACCACAAAACGCAGTCGAACCGTTTTCCCTTCCAGCGAGCTCACGTCGTCGCCGTGCTCCCAGCGCACCTGTCGCTCAATCGTGTCACCAAACAACGGCGCGCACTCTTTCAAGGTGAAGCCGGGCAGCGGTTTACCCGCCGCATCCTGAATTTCAACCCAGACACTCCCTGCCGCCGACGTTGAATAATTCAGCACCAGTTTGTCGCCGGAAAACTTGATCGGCTTCGTCAGCAGTTCGCCGCCCTTAGCCTTGCCTTGCAACGAAACGAATCCGTCAAGCCGCAGCGTGTGGCGGCGCACGGTGCTGCCAATGTCACCACTCCAGTAATGTTCATCCGTATAAATCGAAAGTTCATTGGGTGCGCCTGGAATCGAGGATATCGTCTCCACGATGTGCCACGCCACGCCTTGCTGGCCATAACTCCATGCGCCATCGCGTTCAATGCCCGGACGCAAAAACGCCTCGTTCCAACGCTTGAAATTTACCCCATCGCGACTCGCCATGAACAGGCCGTCGCTCAACGCAGTGCCCAAGCGCAAACCTCGGTCAGCCCGCCACTGGCGATGCTCCGCATTCGGGAGCTCTTTCATATTGTCCGACCATCCCCGATCGATGTAACGCATGGGGAATCCGATCAGCAAATGCGGAGCGCGAGCGTAGGGCTTGATCGCATTGGTGTAGAGCTGCTCATCGGGCGAAACTCCATAGGTTAAATCCGCTTGATTCTTCCAGTGGAGGAAGTCCTTGGAAGTCGCGGTGCGAATCGAGCGCAGACCCATCGGATTCTGGTCGTCGTGCACATATTTTCCGCCCTTGGCAAAGTAACGCCAGTAGGCCCGATACTCTTGTCGAGCCCCATCCCAGAACGCGAGATTCTGCGAATCAAAAGCGCCATCTGTAATGATCGGCTTGTCTGTCAGTGGCGTCCAATGAATGCCATCCGGCGACTTGAATGCGAGTAATCCCTTCGGCTCGCGGGAACGCAAAATTGCCTTGTATCGAGCGTCGGGGGGCGCATTGGGATTCTCGTCTTTGAACACCGCCGGATGCCCCGCATCCGCGTCCACCCCGCTCACTTTCCCGCTGACCATCACAATGTTGTTGGCCTTGGTGCCGGCAATCTCATGGAGACCCAGCGCGGGTTTGCGCCAATGAATACCGTCATTGCTTTCCGCATACGCGGTGAGCAGCGGATTGTCATCCGTGTTGGGCGTGCCCGGTCCCACCGTGCGTTGCCACGCTTTGTAATACATCCGGTAAAGATCACCGTCCTTGAACAAACTGTGATAACCGCTGCCCGCGCCTTCCCACGGCGCATCGTGCACGATCACCGTCTCACGGGGAGTCGGATGATGCAGCTTCAGTTCGGCCGCGCCGGTTACCCGATCGACCAAAGCGTTTTCCACGAACAGTTCTCGACGAGAACCGATATCAGTGACGGCACTGTCTTTCCCAAATAATGCGGATCCAGCGGTCAAAAAAAGACCGAACCCGGTGAAGCCGATGACTTTGAGGATCCGGGGCACTGTCGGCGAGGTGAAGTTCGATTTCTTGGGCATTGCTAAAGGTATTTTGGAGCTAACGAGAATGGGGGCAAAAAGAGAGCAGGCCCATTTCTATTGGAAATATCGCCTGACCGAACTGCTGGAAGAGATGCAAAAAAATGGTAGCGACTGGAGTGCCTAACCGACACTCCAGCCGGACCCACTAACCTAACTAACCCACAAAATCTACCACCTATATCGGACGGTCAATTTGGCTCTGAACGTATCCGAACCTTGCACCAAAGCACTGGCCGCAGTTTGCACAATGTAACGCTCGTCGGTCAGATTGTTGAGATTCACTTGAAAATCCCATTTTTCGTTCGGTGAATAACCGAAAAAGGCATCCGCCAGCAGAGGATGTTCGAGCATATACGCACCGTAACGTTTATCCGACTCAGTCTCGACCCCGGCTCCCATACGGAAGCCTTTTAAAGAGCCGGCGGTCCAAGAATACTTGGCAAAGGCACTGAACTTCTGCGGGACAAATGCATTGGTCTGACGAACGTAGGGTTTGCCTTCATCATCCGCGATCGCGGAGTCGCCGTCAAAGTAAGTCAGGATGATATCAGCGCGACCGTCGTCCTGCTTAAACTGAATGCCGATATCCGTCTCCCATCCTTCGGCGGAATCCTTGGCCGACTGGACCAGACCCATGTTGCCGGAGGGCAGCACCCCGAAGGTGCGGATGTTGGTTTGCTCCATCTTGAAAAGCGCCAGCGAGCCATACACTTTAACCTTATCACTGAGTGCGTAGTCATACTTCACCCCCAGTTCCTTGAGCTTCCCCAATGAATCCTTGTAGGGATCACCCAACATATCGGCTTGAATCTCGAGATCCGTGCGACCCGCTGGAGCAGGGAATACATTCTGAGCGTCGGTGTAATAAACCGAAACCGTCGGCAAGATTTTGTAAACCAAACCATACTTGTGCACGCGGAAGCTCGTGTCATCGCGGTCGGAAATGACGTCGGTCAGCACGTTTTTCGAGGTGCCACCGGGTTCAAACCAACGAAGGCCACCCACCAAAATGAGGCGATCATTCAAGAACGAAAAATTCTCTTGGAGATAGTAGGATAGCGACGTCGCGTGGGTGGTGCCTCGCGAGAGTGGACCCGTGACGGATGCCGGACGGTTCACAAAATACGCATCGTCGTTCGGGAATTGAGCAAACCACGCCGCATCATCGGGGAACAGCCCGGTGCGAGAATCGACCGGCGGCATATTGGTGGCGACCGATTGATCTTGGTAGGAATCAGATACGCCGACATCGAGGCCGGCGATGCTGTCGACTTTCATCCAACCGAAGTCGAGGTTGTTAGTCACATCCACCTGCACGCTGTGGGAGGTCGTGCCATTGTTGTTTCGAATATCCTGGCGGTTGATGGTGTAGTTATCGGCCTGCACCGTAATCCCACGGTTGTTCTCGCGACGATCATCATGCCACGCGTAGTAGTAGGCCGCCCGAACATTGGTGTTTTCCGTGAGCTGAGTCAGATAAGTCACATCGAGCACCGCACTTTCAACATTCCAAAACGCATCCTCCGGTCGACCCATCCCATAACTTGGGGACGAGTATTGGTTTAAAACCGCCTTGGTTAGATTGGTGGTAGGATCTTTCGGAATGGAGATGTCCAAAAAGTCCAACAGGTAGAAATAGTCATTATTTTCGTAGTAATACCCGTTCACCGTGAGGCTACTGCCGTTCCCGAAGTATAACGCCAAAGCGCCGCCGTAGAACTTGTTGTCCTGCTGCTCGATATCTTTACCCCGTGGTGCTTCTGAATTGGTCGCACCCAGTGTGACCCGATAGTTTATTTGCAGATCATCCTCGTTATAAAGGGGGCCGGAGGTGTTGAGATCGAAGCGCAGTGCACCGGTGTCGCCGATCGACAATTTTGCTTCTCCCTTCTTCACGGAAGTGGGCTTACGGGAGATGTAGTTGATCGCACCACCAATGCCGCCATTGGAACCGTTCAACATCGCCGCCGGTCCCTTCAATACCTCAACCCGCTCAATATCGTAGAGCGGAGCGGTCTGGGTCGTCGCACCTCTCAGAGCCCCGTTGTAGAGGGGAGTACCCGCCCGAAAACCACGGATATTCACATCATCATTGAAAGACTGATTTTGCGTCACACCGCTGGTCGTGTAACGCAGGGCGTCGTGAACTGAAGTAGCCCCGAGGTCGGTGAGCTGCTGCAGGTTGATGACACTCACGCTGACGGGCAGATCGATCAGGTCTTTGGAGACCCGACTACCGACCATTGTTTGCCGAACTTGATAGCCATCATCGTCGTCACTGGAGACGACAAAGGGGGAGAGCTCTATCGCTTTTTCTCCGACCTGTTCTTTCGACTGCGACTTGCTCGATACCGTGGATTGAGCAAGGGTCGCCTGCAGCCCCAAAAGGGTAAACAGCAGCGCGCCGCATAGTGTTTTTTTATTCATTTTCGTAACTTGGTTTTGATTGGTGAGAATCAACGACAGACCGCGTCGAACCGGGGTAGTAGTCGTCTTGCCGAGAATGAGACGTAACCTGAACCCGTGTGTCAAAGAGCCGCGTCTGGTAATAAGTGTTACCCAAGCCCGCCCCCCCCGCTCGCTCCAACCCCGAGATCTCAGCCGCCCAATCCCACAAACGAATCGGCTCGCTCCATGCCTTGTTTCACCTCTGTAGAAAGTTCCGTAAAGTTCACCGCCAGCGGAGTGTCCGCCCCCACCAAACCTTCGACACATTTCAATCACTTGATCGCCATCTAACACGCCACTGACTTGCAAGCCACACGTGACTGTCGTCGACCCGACCGCCACTCCCCCATCCTTAATGTCCTTTTGTTCTTCCATCGTTGGTGGATGAGGAAATTTTACGGGAGGACTCATTCGTGATGCCCAGATTGATATCCGGCAGATAGTTCAATTCGCTACCGTAAACTTTCTCGTCAGCACGGCCTTCATGTATTTCCTTTTCTGGGACAACGATGAAGCGTCCTTAGGTTGAAATAGGTTTGCCCAATCAACCGATTTCCCGAGGGAGTGTTTGGGAAAGACGCTAGATAATTGTCGGTTCATTGGCTTGCCCCGAGAACGTTCCCCCTCAATGCCGGTAATTCCCTAAAACGATGTCGGGCGTAAAGGGCCGTCCCACATCTTCAGTGCGTCAGCCATGGGTCGGGCTTTACGGTCCCGACATCCGTTACGGGTCTCTAGTTTTCATACACCCGTCCTAAAATCCGTATTTAAGTAATACTTTCTGAACCTGCTGCTTTTTCATCGCCGGAGTGACATCGGGGGCGCGCAAAATCTGATGGGCTTCATATTCAAAGGCCCGCATTTGCACGGCCTTGGGACTGAGAGTATCCAGTTTTTCTTTGGGGAGTTTGATCACGCCCTCCGCGTTGGCATGGAGCACATCACCCGTGTTCACCGTAATTCCCCCCACCTCCACGGGCTGGTTGATCCGACTGAAACGCAGTGCCGTATGATGGATGGTAACTCCCTTGGCGTAGGTGGCCATCGGCAGGGTCAGCAGTCCGTCAATATCACGCACCCCGCCATCCGTGACCACACCCACGCATCCCACCGAGGCAAGCATCTTGCCCATGCCATCACCAATGACGCATTCATGATCCGGACGCGATCCGATACATTTTACCACCCAGATCACCGGCACCTGCATGAGTCGAATTTGATCCAACTGTTCCCAGTAATCATCAAACGCGGCCTCCTGTCCCGGGGAACTGCTGTCGATGCAGCAGGTCACCGCCACCCCCACCGTGGGGCCCAACCTGGGCGTCATGGAACGGATCGAACCACCCATGTAAAACTCATGGGCAGGCGTCGGATCGATATAACCCAACGTATTGGCCAGCAGGGCCGTGTCGAATTCCCGCAGCTTCTCGATTTCTTCGCGTAATTTTTGGTCGTTCATGGTTAATAAAATAACGTGGTGGAAACGGGACTATGATTCGTCGGCCGGGTTCAGGTAGAGCGCATACAAACGAATGGCATTGCGCTCCTCCCCCTCCAGGAGAACCCGTAACTGCACCGCCTGCAGCGATGCGGCGATGTTTGATTGCGAGGGCCACTCCACGGGAACGCGCAGCCCGGACACCGTGACCGTCGCCGCATCATCCCCAGAGTAGCCCGGGATGGGTCGCTCGTATTGGCCAAGTAACTCCACTCGCAAGCGGGAAAGCGGCGCGATCCCTTCCGCATTAACCGCCAGTTTTAAATCACGTCTCAGCTCAATTTCAGTCGTAATGAGAACGCCATCCTTGTCCGCATCACGCGGGCTTACGGATCCGAATCGATCACGATCAAAGATCAGCAACCCGATTCCACCCTCCTGCCCCAACGGCAGTCCGGTGCGGGGCCCGGTGCCTTGATCCATGGGCGCTCCATACCACAGGTAAGTGTGGTCACCGACGTTTTCGAAAGCTTGTCCCTGCCCCAATCCACTATGATCCCAGTCGCGGCCTTTCTCACCGACCGGAGCAAATTCAAATTCCGGCTGGGGGTCGCGAAAGTGAAGCCCGTCATTGCTGATCAACAGCGCCAAGGGATGCGTCACTTGGGTCCAATCGTCGGAGCCATGCCAAAACCCCGTAACGCCAAGCAACACATTTCCGCGATTCCAAACACTGACTCCCTCGTGGGTTTGCTCGACTTCCTGGCCCAATCTTCCGCTGGCTGCCTTCTCAAACTGGCCCTCACGGGCAAATCCCATTGTTTGAGTCTCTGACCAATTCAACAGGTCAGCAGAGCGCCAAATTTGGACATGTCGACCATAGGGAGCCATGGCCGAAAGGTGAGTGGGTCTTGAAATGGATTGCCCTGACAGGTAATACATTCCCTTCCACTTATAGAGTCCCGCCCCTTCGACCTGAGCTAACAGGTTGTGGTTCGGGGAGAACTTCGTGCGATCATCGGTGACCAGCTCATCTGCGATTCGCCAGTTCAATCCGTCGGCACTGTAAAGCGGCACAAAAACCTGCGGATTGGCCGGCGGGGGTGGCACGCCGGCCCATTGATACACCCTCCGCTCCATGAGTAGCGCCATCATCTTGTAACGTCGTGAGGGATCCGGATCCTCAGGTTCATGCAGCACCGAGGCATGGTATCCCCGGAAACCATCAGGCATGTTGAGCAAATTATTGTTCTTGTTACCTCGAAAATCTTCCAAACCCAGATTGGGTTTAATCCAGTCAACTCCGTCTGTGCTTTCGGCATAGGCGAAGCGAAACCCCCGAGCCTCGAGTCCGCCCCCTTGCAGGGGATTGGAAAAGCCGTCACGGGCCGCCGCGATATACCACATCTTATATGTCCCCGCGTCTTGTAGGACGGTGCCATAGAATCGAACCTGCCATTCATCCGGAGTCCCGTTGCCCCCCAATCGGTAACACGGGGTTGTCCCGGTGTTTTCGCGCTCGTTCCATCGACAATTGCAGATTGCCGGTGAACGGCACGGCATGGTCATCGAAGGCAAAGATGACGGCCTCATCCATCTCGTTATTGTTGAGCCTGAGGGCGGGTTCCTCAGCTGCCACCAAGCCCGTTAGAAACGGTAAAATCAATCCTAAGCCCCAGCCCATTTTTGTGATGTTATTTACTCTTATATCGTATCTTTGGTTATTATTTTTCCGTTAGAAAAAAGCTCCCTACTCCACCTATCCCCTCGGCAAAAACGTTCCGCGAGCGACCACGGATTGAGCCAAGCTCGTCTGCAGCCCAAAAGGGTGAAAAGCAGCGCACTGCATCGTGTGTTTTATTCACTCTTGTGACTGAATTTGCATGGAGGGCGGGCGGGAGTAAACGGCAACGCTCGTTGAACCAAGGAAGAGGAGTTGCCTTGCCAAGAATGAGACCTCGCCCACCTCCGAGTGTCAAAGAGCCGAGCCTGGTAACAAGTGTTACCCAAGCTCGTCCTAATGTAACAAGGGGCGTTGCTTGACGACGCCCGCGAACGTCGCCCCCCGTCCAACCTTCCCCCCTCCCGTCCCCCCGTCCGCCACCCACGGCATTTGCAAACGAACGCCCCCCCATCCTGATGCCAATGTCCCGAAGCTTTTAAACTTTAACCACGAAGAACACAACGCCTTCAGCCTAGTTCTGTTGACCACACGGTGTGCGACAGCGCGTCGATGGTGAGTCACGAAGTGACTTGCCCCGGAGTGAACGGAGCGGGTGACGATGGCGGGTGCCCTTTGGGCGACAGAGGAACAAATTCACGGATCCGATCTGGACAAAAGGCAGTGGAGTGGGAATTGGTATCCGGTATTTATCCGTAAATTATGTGGTTGAAAATTATTCTGCCGGTAGGTTTCTAAAGTTTAAATCCTAATGGCGATTGGCAAAATGTAGGCGCGTTGCTCTATGTCGCGCCATAGCTCCGCAAAGGTCGATGCTCGCGATACTAGGTCCGCGTTGTCCGATTCGAGGCCAAACCATCGCCTGCACGCAGGCTCCTCCTTTTCGAACACGCTTAGAGGGATCAGAACCAAACCTCACGAATCAATCGCTCAACGCCATCCCCTTTTTCACCGCCGAGGAGAACTCCGCAAAATTCTCCACCAACGGAGTGCCTGCTTCGCCGGTCATACGATAGAGAGAGCGCTCATCCTTGAAGCCAATGCCAGTTACCAGACAGACGATATTCTCGTCCCTTGTCACCTCTCCCCGCGCTATCGCTTGCGTCAAGCCCGTCAACGCCACCGCTCCGGCGGGTTCACAAAATATTCCTTCGTCGCGAGCCAAGCGTTTCTGCCAAGCCCAGACTGCTTCATCTTCCACCGCATATCCGTGCCCGCCTAGACGACGACAGGTTTCAA
>Ga0222651_1000158_pt1 | contig 52888 bp, 56 predicted proteins | sample AntAcemetagen369_FD_179855 | JGI IMG/M metagenome (GOLD analysis project Ga0222651, IMG submission 179855) | Saline water microbial communities from Ace Lake, Antarctica - #369 | ecosystem: Environmental > Aquatic > Non-marine Saline and Alkaline > Saline | place: Antarctica: Ace Lake...
GTCGTGGCGCAGGCTTGACCGGTGTTCGCGGTGCTGCGCCAAAATCGACCATGGGGCCGGCGGCAATGTGCCGTCCGATGCCGGGCTGGTCGATCTCTTCGAACATGGGGTTATCCGTTGAAAGGCGCGGGTCTTCGCGCACCGCTTGGCCAAACGTCTGATAGGGGCCCCAGCAGGCGCTGGCGGCACTCAAGGCGACGCGCGCCTGTTCCAGCGTATGGGCAGCGAACCAGGGCTTCAGCAGGGCAGTGATGGTATCGCGGGCTTCCCAGCGTGCTTCCTCGCGGTCGAGATCCAGCTCGAACAGTTCCGCGACTTTTTGCATGCGTTCGGCAAGGCCGGTCGCTTCCAGCAGCGCGTGCCAGTGGCGCGTTGTGAAGGCGGTAATCATGACGCGGCGGCCGTCGGCTGTCTCGAAATCGCAGCCATAGGTACCGTATACCTGATTGCCGGTTGCGGGGCGGTCGTCACCGTTGATCTGTACTTCGGCGACGTAGCCAAGATGGCTCAGCGTTGAGAAGGCAGCGTCGGAAAGGGCATGGGCAATAAACTGACCCTGTCCTGTATCCCGTCGCATCCGTTCGGCAGCGAGGATCGCCGTGACGGCGCTCAGCCCGGCAACGACGTCCCAGACTGGCATGACATGGTTGACGGGGCCGGTATGTCCCGCAGGCCCCGTGACCAGCGGAAAGCCGGCAGCGGCGTTGACCGTATAGTCCAGCGCGACCGAACCGTCGCGGTTGCCTGTGATGCCAAGCATGATCAGATCGTCGCGCCTTGCTTTCAGCCCGTCATAGGCGAGCCAGCCGCGCGCGGGCAGGTTGGTCAGGACAATTCCGGCACCCGGCCCTTCGCGGGTCATCAGCGCATGGGCCAGTTCGCGACCTTCCGGGGCGCGAGCGTTGAGCATGATCGATCGTTTGCCCTTGTTAAGCCCGGCCCAGTAGAGGCTGTTGCCGTCTTTCGTGATCGGCCAGCGCTTGTGGTCCAGCCCGCCGCCGACAGGATCGATCCGGATCACGTCAGCGCCCATCTGGGCGAACGTCAGCCCGGCATAGGGCGCGGCGATAAAGGCGGAAGCCTCGACGACCCGGAGGCCCTTGATAATTTGTGTCATGGTTGCTCTGTACTGTGTTCGGGGGTGTCAGGCTTTTGTATCCAGGTCTCTGACGGCCTGGCTGGAACGTTCTACATTGTCGATGGCGGTATCGAAGAACAAGTCCAGCCGCTGGCGGATATCCGGTGACAGGGATAACAGTTTTGACCGGGCGTCCTCCGGATTATCCGTTTCGATCAGAAAGCCTTTCTTGATCGATGTCTCGACATATTTGCTGGCAGTATGCGCGCTCTTGATGGCTTTCATATAGCGCAGGGCATCTGTCTTGCGCACGGGCTTGTCGGCGCGCCAGGTTTCCGTCAGCAAGTCCCAATAGGCGGCCGAATAGAAATCGGTGTCACCCTGAAAAACATTAAGCCAGCTTCGGCCAATATTGTCCGTCATTTCCAGATATTGTTTGCGTTGTGCCCGCGAGTAACTGGCTCCCATTTGCCCCCCTAACCACCCGTTTGAATATACAAATCTTACTGTGCCGCCCGTTCTTATACGATCCAGACGACCCGTAACGCGAATTTTAGATAGGATTCGCCAAAATACAGTCGATTATCGCCCATACTAGATATTGATTTCCCCTGTCCGCTATCGAAATATACTTTTTTAAAATCGTTTGTGAATTTAAAATTGACATTAAAAATGCATATAAATATGCTTGTGTCAGATTGTAGGTTTCCCACTTTCAGGAGGAACGGGATATGGCTTCAGGAATTCGACGTTTCGGCAAACTGGCGGCGGTATCCGCACTGGTGATTGGTCTTGGCGCTTGTCAGACGACCGGCGGACAAAAACAGACCGGCGGTACGTTGCTTGGCGCCGGACTTGGCGCGCTGGCAGGGTCGCAGGTCGGTTCCGGGCGCGGTCAGCTGGTCGCGGTTGCGCTGGGTGCCCTCGGTGGTGCCTTCCTGGGAAGTTCTGTTGGTGAATCGCTCGACAAGGCTGATCAGTCCTACGCAAGCGACGCGAGCCGCCAGGCGCAGACGGCACCGATTGGCCAGCCAGTCGTATGGCGCAATCCCGATAGTGGTAATCAGGGAAGTGTCGTCGCTGTTCGTGAGGGCACCAACACTGCGACCGGCGCCTATTGCCGCGAATACCAGCAAACAGTTTCTGTTGGCGGCCAGCGCGAAGAGGCCTACGGCACGGCTTGCCGCCAGTCAGACGGAAGCTGGAAAATCCTCTAGCATTCTATATTCATTACAAAGGTTTACGGCCTGCTCTGCTGCGGTGACGCTTTCGTCACCTGCAGTGGATTGGGTTGTTAGCCGCTGGGATAATCCTGTGTCGCCTAGCCCGGCAAGCAGCCGGGCCGCGAGGGTGGCGCGACCCGGCCTTGGAGCAGAGGGGAAGGGAGGCACACCGTGCACTCGTCTTCACCGCCATAAATTTATGCTTTCGGCAAAACCGGTGAATTGATCTAAATCAATACGTCTAATATTCCCTGTTTTATTTGTGGGTAAGTGGGGTGGTCCGCGGCGCAGACTGCAATTACAATGCGCCCGGCTTCGCCGTTGGCGGCTGAAATGGACAGGACATCATGGCCGCGCCATCCCTACTTGTCATAACGGAACGCCTGAACACCGTAATACCGTTCGAGGATGTTCTGTCACAGGTGCTGCAGGCAGGCTGTCGATGGATCATGGTGCGCGAGAAGGATCTGGCGACGGCCGAATTGATACCGGTCATCAAGGTCATTCAGGAGGCCGCGACCAAATACGGCGCCACGATTTCCATCAATGGTGACTTTACGGCGGCATCAATGTGCGAGGTGCGCGCCGTGCATCTGCCGCAGGGCATGCCGGCATCCGCCATCCGGCGTGTCATGGGCGACCAGACACTGATCGGCGTATCTGCGCATTCCGCAGCGGAAGCGATGCAGGCTGCCGGGGAGGGGGCGAATTACATCACCGCCAGCCCTGTTTATGAAACTCCGAGCAAGCCGGGTTATGGTCCTGCGCTGGAAGCGGAGGGGCTGGCCACGATCGTCGCCTCTGTGCGCGTTCCGGTTCTGGCGCTTGGCGGTGTTACGGCAGCCAATGCCGGTGATTGTATCCGCGCGGGTGCCGCCGGTGTGGCCGTCATGGGATCGGTCATGCGCTCCGAAACGCCGGGGCAGGTGGTTTCGCAGTTGATCGCGGCGCTGTCATCGGGGGCCGCATAACGGCTTGCCCGATGACTGTTTGGGCGAATCCTCAAGCGGCTTTGGGACGCTTGAAATTGTTTTCGGGCGCCGGGTCGTCCTCCGAGCCGGGGTAGACGATGGTGTGCGTGAATGCCGGGCGGGTCGCCGTTTCCTGGCTGATTCGCCGCCAGCGAAAAAACAGAAGGACCAGCGCCGCGGCCAATACGCCATAAATGCCCGCCAGTCCGGTCCATTCAACAGTGCCAAGCGACTCGTGAATACCGGTCAAGAAGATGTGGACATTTGCAGCGATCCCAAGTGCCAGCAAGACGGGTACTGAAACGGAAAAGGCGATGGCGTAGTTTTCGCGGGATGCCCAAAGGGGTGGCGCCGGGCGGCGGTACTCTTGTATCGACCATGCGAAGATTGTGAGGCCCAAAACGATGAGCAGGCTTCCGATATAGATATTCATTATATTTGTTCCTAAAGGAAAAGGCGTGTGTAGAAATAGAGCAGGCGGCACCCGGATTTACGCGTAACCCCTGAAAAGGGTTCGCTGTTTTCCGAATGCAGGTTTTCGACAGGTAAGCGCGGGTATCAGCCGTCGGCGCGGTAGTGACGCGCCAGCGTCAGGGTTGTCCTGTCTAATGTGATCTTGTCTAAGGACTCTGCGGAATGTGCAGGGGTAAGGTTAACCGCCACTGCCGAAGACAGTGTAAAAAACGGCTTCCATAATTCCGGCGACTCCTGAAAAAAAGGCAGCGTCTGATTTACGCCGTCGCCCGAATATGGGCTAAAACCGGGAACTGTCAAATCACCATTTAAAAGTCTCTTCCGCTGCCATACGCTAACAGCGGGTGTCCGGCGCCATCCGAAATACGGTGCGGCTGGCGCCGGAGACAATGTTTTCCGTCTTGGGGTCTAGTAGCGATATTGCTGTATGTCGGCCAGCGGAAATGCGCTGGATACATGCGCTTCATTGACTGCTGGCGCCTGCTGCAGATAGCTGCTGTCCAACTGGTCCAGACTGGTGACACCAAGCAGGCCCATGGCCAGCTTCATCTCTTCTTCAAGAAGCTGGAGGACACGGACCAGACCGTCCTTGCCACCCGCGGCAAGTCCGTATCCCTGCAACCGACCAATGCCGACAGCGTCGGCGCCGAGTGCGATTGCCTTCACGATATCCGTACCGCGGTAATACCCGCCATCGACAATAACGGTTGCCTTGCCGTCGACGGCTTTGACAACATCCGGCAATACCGCCGTCGTTCCGAGGCCATGGTCGAGCTGCCGGCCGCCGTGATTGGACACATAAACCGCGTCGACGCCGTGTTCGACGCAAAGCGCGGCATCTTCCGGCGTAGCGATGCCTTTCAGGATCAGCGGAATGTCGTGCTTGTCCTTGAAGCGTTTGACGTTATCCCAGGTATACAGCGCCTGGTATTCCATTCCCGAGGCACTTACGCGCCAAGGTTTGGCAAACCGGTTCGCCAGGTCACGTTCCCGACGACTGTAATGCGCGGAATCGACAGTCACGGCGAAGGCATAGAAGCCGTTGTCGATCGCACGCTTCACGTAATCGTCTTCAAAGGCGGCGTCGCCCCGGACATAAAGCTGGAATATCCGCTTGTTGTTTGCCGCCGCCGCGGTTTCTTCGAGGCCGGGGCCACAGCGTGAACTGAGCATGTGCACGATGTCGAATTCTTCTGCCGCCTGACCGGATGTGGCGCCGCCGCCGGGGGCGAAGGATTCAAGTGAGCCGATCGGGGCCAGCAGAACCGGAATGCGCAGTTTCTCGCCAAGCAACGTGCTTGTTGCATCAACATCCAGGACGTTCCGGCAGACGCGCGGCCGGAAGGCAATGGTATCCAGCGACTGGCGGTTGCGCCTTAGCGTCGTTTCCGTTTCGGTGGCACCGACAAGATAGTCCCACTGGTCGCGCGGCAGGTTCTTCTGCGCCTTCGCGACAATTTCGTGGAGGGTATAAAATTCGCTTTCCGCGGCATTTGGGTCGTCCGTAATGTCGTTCACTGCTTGGTTTCCCGTGACCTGTTGATTTTCTGGCGCGATCCTAGACGTAGCAGGCCAGCAGGCACAAGGTTGTGTGAAGGGGGCAAGTTTGCCGCAGCCTCTGGCGTCATACCGCCGGGCGCGATAGACAGTGCCCATGACCACTTGCTCCATATGCGCCGGCGACCGGCAGACGCCCTATGTCCACCATGACGGATACGATTACGTAACCTGCCTTGGTTGCGGTTTTGTTTTTCTGGATCCGATGCCGGACCCCGAACGGCTTGTTCAGATATACAATCAGGACGAAGCCTCTATCACCGCCGGAAGTTATCCCAAGGCGGCATCGCGCAAGCGCCGGGCGATCCTTCGGGCAATGAAGCTGATGCCGTATTTCTTCGGTCGGGATGCAATTGACGTCGGTTGCGGTGGCGGCTTCGTTGTAAATGCAATGCGCCGCCTTGGCGCGCGCGCCAGCGGGCTGGATATCAGTGCGCCGGCCATCGCGTATGCACGGGCGGCCTTTCCGCGGGCGGCCTTCTATGAAGAAGATTTCAAAGTCTTCCTTGGCCGGGAGCAGCAATTCGATTTCCTGCATTCGTCGGAAGTCATCGAACATATCGGTGATGTGAACGGCTACATGCGTTTTCTGGCGGCAATCGCGCGGCCCGGCGCCCGACTGTTTATGACGACCCCTGATATAGGTCACAGGGTCGTGCCGGATACCGTGACAGACTGGGATATGCTGTCACCGCCGCGCCACGTCCATTTCTTTACGGAGTCGACGCTGGAAACCCTGCTCAATACGCATGGGTTCGATCTCGTGAAGCGGTATTACAAGAAAAACGCGCCGACACTGCAGGTACTTGCCCGAAAGCGCTGAATATTACCCTGCCATGTGAATATTCGGGTCGGCAGATAAAAGGCAGGCCTCAGGGGCCGACGGACCGGCTCCCTGATACCCGAACAAACGTCAGCACCCTTAATCGGCGGCCTGGCTCGCTTCCGGTGCTTCGACGATTTCGGTCTTGAAATCGGCCGGTGCAACAATTTCCAGAACCTGGAAATCTTCGGAACACGCGATTTCCCGATGCGGGATCAGCGGCGTCTGCTGGATGCAGTCACCCTTTTCAATGCGATGCACGCCCTGGCCCGCATATTCAAATTCGGCCCAGCCTTCGAGTACATAGACGAACTGGAAATCGCAGATATGGCGGTGCCATTCCTTGACGTCGTCTTTGGACTCCTTGCCGTTTGCACGCACGATATGGGCGACATAATCGCCTTTCGTGGCGTCCTTGTAGCCAAGGTCCCTGTATTCGAATATTTCCCGCAGCCCCGGGGTCCAGTCCGCTTCGGACGCCTTGTTATGGATAAAGTCCCAATTTCTCTTCTGCATGATCGTTCTCCTCTCCTCGAACTCGGTAGGTGAAGCTTACCACTTGTGCACGGAAAGGGAAGTGGCTCGCCCGGGCGCAATCTGGGGCCATAACGGGGTCGTATTGACGCTCCGTTGGAGAGATGGCACTGCTAGAACAAATCGAAATCCGGGGAAGGAACGCCGACCATGATAACCGTATCGCATGAAACCCTGCGCAAGCAGCTCAGTGAAATCTACCGCGCCTGGGGCATGGATGAGGACGAAATTGGTATTGTCGTCAATAATATGGTCGAGAGCGACCTGCGCGGAATTGACTCTCATGGTGCGGGGATGCTGCCAACCTATGCGGAGCGTCGGCGGGCGGGCGCGGTGAACGTCAATCCCGATATCAAGGTTGTCCGTGATTTCGGCGCCGTGGCGTTGATTGATGCCGATCATGGTTTGGGCCATGTGCCGGCGACGCGCGCTATGGAAATGGCTTGCGACAAGGCGGCACAGTTCGGCATCGGCGCCGTAACGGTCCGCAATTCGAACCATTTCGGCGCGGCCGGCGTTTACTCGACGATGGCGAGCGACCGCGGATTAATCGGCATTTGTACGACAGGGACAACCCAGCGCGCGGTGCTGCCGACATTTGCCAAGGAGCCACGCTATTCGACGAACCCGATTGCCTTTGCCGCACCGGCCAAACGCAATGATGATTTCTCGCTCGACATGGCGACCAGCACAATCGCTGTCGGCAAGCTGAACATTGCCCGCCGGGCGGAAAAGGAAATTCCTATTGGCTGGGCAGCGGATGAAGAAGGGGTGCCGACCAGGGATCCGGTCGCTGCGCTGAATGCGACACCCAAACGGCTCTCCCCGCTAGGGGGAACCCGGGAACTCGGTTCGCACAAGGGATACGGCCTGGCGATGATGGTCGACATCCTGTCTAGCGTTCTTTCGGGATCGTTCATCGGCGGACATAATTTGAAAACAGGCGAGCGCGAGCAGTACATCAATGTGGGGCATTTCGTGTTGGCTATCGATCCCAAGGCGTTCCGCGACGATGGGGAATTCGAGGAAGAACTTGATGACCTGATCGACATGCTGCACGCGACGCCGCCGGTGGATCCTTCCAAGCCTGTTCTTGTATCCGGCGACCCGGAGCACAAGTCGCGCATCGAGCGGTTGGCAAAGGGAATCCCCATGACCGATACGCTTGCGCGGGAAGTGCGCGAAGTTGCGGAGGAATGCTCCGCTCCCTTTATCCTCGGAAATTGATCTTCGTGGATTTCGGGATTTCGGCTACCATGGATTGAATGGATCGTCTGTGTCTTTGCGGGAGGACAGGTCATGAAAATCACATCACTCGGCCATGTTGTGCTTCGGGTCGGTAACTTGGAGCGGTCCGAAGCCTTCTATAGCGGCGTTCTGGGGCTGCCCGTCTGCGCCCGGCTGGAGAAACGGGACATGGTGTTTTTCAGTCTTGGCAACCATCACGACTTTGCCATTGCCAGCGTTGGCGACGATGCGCCCAGACCGCAGGAAAATACGACCGGACTGGCGCATGTGGCCTTCAAGATCGGCGACGATATCGAAACGCTGAAAAAGGCCAAGGCAGAGCTGGAAGCGGCGAATGTCGAGATATTACGGTTTGTTGACCATGAGGTTTCGAAGTCGATCTATATGTCTGACCCCGACGGCAATACCGTCGAGGTCTATATTGACGCGTCGGATAGCTGGAAGACCGATCCGCAGCGGGTTACGCATGGCGAACCGCTGGCAATCTGACGCCGCGGCGCCGCGTTACGTATTGACATAGGGAAGGACTTCGTTGGTGAGGCGGTCCAGTTGTCCGAACTGATCGACGGAATTGCACAGGCGGAAGGCGACCCGGTTAACACCGCTGTCGCGATAGGCCTGCAAGGCTTCGATACATTCCGCCGGGCTTCCCCAGGTCAGCATCTGGTCGAGTTGGCCCTGTGAGAATTCGAAGTTGTAGTACTCGTTGAGGAACGTTGAAGCGTTTTTCAGGGCGCGGCTGCGGTCGTCGTCGATACTGATATTGAAATAGAGACAATTGTCGAAATGCGCGGTTTCCCTGCCGAGCTGACTCGCGGCATCCAGGATGCGGGTCCACGATGCCCGAAATGAATCCGGTTTAATGGTGTGGGTCATCCATCCGTCGGCATAGCGTGCGACGCGATTGACGGAAATTTCGGATGCTTCATCGGTTCCGCTGACGGCGGACATTCGTTTGGCGTTTGTCGCGAGCCATATCTGCGCCCCGCCGGCGCTTGGCTTCGGTTCCATCGCCAGCCCGTCAAAACTGCGAAACTCGCCGTTGAACGGTTGGTTGTCGCGGGTCCAGAGGTGGCTGAGGATCGTCATGTTTTCCAGCATGCGTCGCCGCCGGTCTTTGGGCTTGATACCAAGCGCCCGGGATTCGGCATCCCAGACAGGCCCGGCGCCGCCACCGGCACAAACGATCAACCGCGCGCGCCCGCTGGAAATCTGATCGAGACCAACCCATTGATGGGCAAAGACCAGGGGGTCACGTATCGCGAAACTGCCCATGCAGGCAGGGCCCAGCAGCACGCGTTCGGTCCGTGCGGCGATGGCGGTAAGGACGGTAAGGAAATCCAGACGCGGATTAACAAACAGCGAGTCACCGATCCAGACGGACTCCATTATTGGGTTGGCGTCTGCCTGCTGCGCCATATCGAGCATGTCACCGGCGGTATTATGACCAAGCACGACATTGCGGTTTGACAGTATCAGGCCGAATTTAAGATCACTCATGGCTGCTTCTTCAATTGGAGAGCGCGGTTCCGACCAGCGTTTTCACTGTCTCGGGTAGTGGCAAATTCATGGCGGATTGCTGACCTTCGACAGACATTTTTCCCCAGGTCTTTTGCAAGATTTCGATGATTTTTGCTTCTTCATGCTTGGCGGCGAAATCGATCAGGTAAAATTGCAGAAAAACATGGCAGATGACATCCTCCAGCATCTGGGAATCGGGATCGGATTTTGGACGTTCCTTGCGGATGATGCTTTTGACTCGCGCGATGGCATCATCGCCATAGCCGCAATCGGCGAGAATTTCTGCTGTCTGATCGGCGTGCCTGTTCTTTAATTCCGTGCGCCAGCGAAGATAGCCGACTCGGCCCATCGGGTAACTGTTCCGGGGCAGCTGCCATCGCTGCAGATGCTGCGCCCGGGCCGCGAGACGCAGGGCTTCCGGCGCATCGGGGCAAAATCGTTGCAGTGCGGAAGACATGCGTTCGGAATAGACAAGCTCAGCCGGTCGTTGCGTGCCATCGCTCTCAACCATGTTGGGATCTTCCGCGTTTGCCCGGTCAATAGCCGCGATGGCGTTTTCAAAGGAAGGGTGAGACAATTCAGACACGTGTTTGAGGCTCCGAAAAACATAGGAAAATGATTTGTTTTGACTATAAGACTGGGGCATCGGGATGGGAAGAAATCAGCGGGACCGACAGTTGGGATACCGCCGGTGAATGGGACACGAAGGTTTCACAGTGTAATCGACAATGAATAATTGAACGAAGGTAGGGAAACATGGAACAGGAAGTATCGGTGTTCGCCGAAGAGATGACAGCGTTCGCGGCAGTTTATGGGCTTCAGGTTGTTGGCGCGATTGCCATTCTGATTATCGGCTGGATGATGTCGGGCTGGGGCGCACGGGTGACAGATAAAGCGCTAAGCCGGGTCGCGGCACTGGACGAAACACTGCGGCGGTTTGCAGTCAGCATGGTCCGCTACCTTATCCTCGTCGTCACGGGCCTTGCGGTATTGCAGCAGTTCGGCGTCGAGATGGCGAGCCTCCTCATTGTGATGAGTACGGCGGGTCTTGCCATTGGTCTGGCCTTGCAGGGAACCCTCAGCAATGTTGCGGCCGGCGTCATGCTGTTACTGTTTCGTCCCTTCAAGATCGGCGACGTTGTCAGCGTCGCCGGGCATACCGGCGGGGTCAAGGCGATTACCCTGTTTGTCACCGAACTGGCGACACCGGACAACGTCCATATTGTTGTGCCGAATGGTCAGGTATGGGGATCATCGGTACTCAATTTCAGCCACCATGAAACTCGGCGGGTCGATATTACCGTAGGTATCGGTTACGAGGACGATGTCGACAAGGCGATCGCGGAAATTAACGCGCTGATCGAAGCCGATGACCGGGCACTGGCGGCGCCGGATCCGTTTGTCGCGCTGACCGGGCTCGGCGATAGCACGGTGGACCTGACCTTGCGTGTCTGGTGTGCTGCGGCGGATTACTGGGGGCTGAAATTCAGCCTGACCAAGCAGATCAAGGAATCCTTCGATGCGGCGGGTATCAACATTCCATACCCGCAGCGGACCGTTCACCTTGTTCAGGAAAAAGCCGACTGATCAATTTCGCCGACACGGTGCCGAATGTTCTGGCATCGCGTCGGCGGGATGATATTGACGCCCCCGGTTGCCTATGGCCAATCGGGGGCGTTGACTTTTTAAGATTCTGAACGGCCGTCAGGCGATGGAAACGTACCATCCGCCATTGACGTGAATGGTCTGACCCGTGATGTAGCGTCCGCTGGGGCCGGCGAGCAGGCGTACCATATCGGCCACGTCTTCGGGCTGTCCGATTCGTTTCGCCGGGGTTGGCCGGGCACGGAAATGCTCCGAAAGGCGCCCGGGTTCGCCTTCATGTTCGATATGGCCTGGGGCGACGCAGTTTACCGTAATATCGCGTGGCGCGAGTTCGATACCAAGCGAGCCGGTCAATCCCGCAACACCGGCCTTGGCCGCGGCGACGGTGGACCGGTTTGCGACGCCGGCATGCCCGGAAACACCGCCGATATTGATAATCACGCCCTGACCATGATCGCTCAGATGCGGGATCGCCGCCTTGGTGCACAGGAACATGGCGTCCAGCGTTCCGGCATGAACCGAGCGCCATTCTTCATAGCTGACCTCGGTGATCGGTTTTGCGATACGCGTTCCGACATTGTTGACCAGAATATCCAGCCGGCCGAATGTTTCGACCGCCTTTGCAATCGTGCCGGCCGCTTCATCGGGTTGGGAAACGTCAGCCATGTGGACGATCGCCGTGCCCCCGACAGCCGCAATTTCATCGGCGACGCTTTGGGCGGCTTCGCGCGATGTTCGCCCGTTGACGAGCACAGATGCGCCGGCGGCGGCAAGGGTCGTTGCCATCTTATGGCCCAGGTTTTTGGCGCTCCCTGTGACAATGGCGACTCTGCCGCTCAATTCCTGTGTTGATGCGTTCATGGCTTGCTCCCGGCTTCCGTTGCGACAATACGAATGATTGGGATATTCGATGTGTACGTTACTGTCGAGAGGGCGCAGGGAATGCAGGGAGCAGGAGCATGAACCGTTATGACTTCGAAAGCCGGACGATTGTTGTTACCGGAGGCGCGGGTGGGATCGCATTGGAATGTGCGAAACTGCTGATCGCGGGCGGCGCGCATGTCCATCTGGTTGATCCGCGCGAAGACGCCCTGGCGGAGGTTGCCACAGCGCTAGATGGGTATGTAGATGGCCGGGTGACGACACATGTGTCTTCTGTGGAAGGGCCGGACGCCTGTGCCGCAGCATTTGATTCTGCGGAAACGGTACCCTACGGCTTGGTCCATTTGGCCGGCCTGTTCGAACCCGATCCGTTTGACCCGGCAGTTGCCGATGTCTGGGATCGAGCCATACAGGTGAATCTCAAATCGGCATATGACATGGCGGTTGCGTATGCGCAGCGGCGGCAGGAGGGCGAGAGCGGGCGGTTGATCTTCACAACCTCAATTGCGGCGGGGCGGGGTTCGCCCGACTACACACCCTACAGTGTGGCGAAGGCTGGTTTGCATGGGCTGGTGCGGTCCGTGGCGAAGAAGCTCTCACCAGACGTGACCGTCAACGCCGTTGCACCGGGCATTATCGTGACCCGGATGACTTCCGACATCATTCAGGAACGCGGCAATTCGGCTGCAACGGAAGCGGTGCTGGGTCGTTTTGGCCAGCCGGAAGAGGTCGCCCATGTCATTGCCTTCCTGTGCAGCAACGGGGCGAGCTTTATCAACGGGCAGGTTATCCAGGTCGATGGCGGGATCGTGTTTCGTTGACCGTGTCCTTCGGGGATCAATCGGAATCCGCGTATTTTTCACGAATGTCGAGAATCCGCGGCAGGATATTTACGAACGTTTTCAGCAGTTCAGGATCAAAATGCCGACCGGACTGTTCGCTGATGAAGGCCACGGCGTCTTCTACAGGCCATGCTTCCTTGTAGGGCCTGACCGATGTCAACGCATCGAAGACGTCGCATATCGCGCTTACCCGGCCTTCGATCGGAATATCTTCGCCGCTAAGGCCGTTCGGATAGCCCGTGCCATCCCATTTTTCATGATGCGTCAGTGCGATGACCCGTGCCATCTTCATCAGGCTGGATTCAAATTCGCCGATAATATCGCCGCCGATGGTCGCATGGGTTTTCATGATTTCCCATTCATCGGGGTTCAGCTTGCCGGGTTTCAGCAAGATGTCGTCGGGGATACCGATTTTCCCGACATCATGCATCGGGCTGGCCTTGAGAATACAATCGGCAAATTCGTCGCCGAGGCCCGCCGCCAGCGCCAGGCTCTGGCAGCTCTTGCTCATTCGGATGATATGCATACCGGTTTCATTGTCCCGGTATTCGGCCGCACGGCCGAGGCGGCGGATAATCTCGAGTCTTGCGGTTTCCAGTTCGGTGTTCCGGTCGCGCAACTCGCGCGTTCTGTAACGGACTTGTTTTTCCAGGTTTTCCGCCTGCCTTTTTTGCTCGTTATACAGCGAACGAATTTCGAGGATATTGTTTATGCGGTTGAGAACTTCCGTCTCGTCAAAGGGCTTGGTGACGAAATCGCGTGCGCCGGCTTCAAGCGCGCGAATGCGTGTGGCGCGATCTATCTCTGCCGTCAGAACAAGAACCGGCAGGTAATCGTCCTTGATATCCTGATCGAGCTGCTCCATGACCTGAAATCCATCGAAATGCGGCATGTTCAGGTCCAGGACGAGAAGATCGAAATTCCCTTTGCGGATGGTGTCGTTGGCTTCGCGGGAATTGGTCGTGCTGAACAGATTGCGGTATCCGGCGCCATTGAGGAGCATTTCCAGCAGTTCGATATTTTCAGGCATGTCGTCGACGATAAATATTTTCGCCTCGGTCATACTCTTGCGAATTGCGTTCATGGGAATTCCCATCGCAACGCCATGTCTTCGGTATCGTTTCCAGATAATTTTGGTCGCATGGTACCTAATCCTTGATCGCCGCCATGCTCCCGAAATGTAAGCGATCGTTTTAGAGCCCGTCTCCGGTTTGCCCTCGACCGCCAATATGCCTTTCGCGAGTTGATGAAAGATTAAGCCGGATGGTAATTCGGCATGTCGATTTCAGAATTTTCCGGCAGGGGATTGCCCGTGCTGTCGGCTGAAAACCCCCCTGACAGGAACCTGCGTCAGCTCCATCAACAGCGTATATTCAGGCACACGGCGGCGTTGCGCCGTCGCGATGGTATTAAGTAGTGTGTTGGGGAAGTTGCCAGAAGCAAAATGGGGCAGACCTGAAAAGCCTGGGCCCGCTAAATTCAGCAGCATTTTGCATCGTTGCCGTGATTACGGCCGATGAAGGGGACCGAACCGGTCTACGGGATGCCGCTTTAACGTCGCTGCATCCCGTTAACCATGGAAATCGATCTATTTCGCGTTTTCTTTGATATAGGCAATGACGTTTTCGCGGTCTGCCTGCTTTTTCAGGCCTGGAAAGGACATCCTGTTGCCCTTCAGGAACTTGCGCGGATTGGCGAGGTAGCCGTCCAAAGTGGCGTCATCCCAGGTAAGGCCTGAATTACGCATGGCCTTTGAATACTTGAATCCCTTCATTTCGGCGGCCTTGCTGCCGATAATTCCGTACAGCGTGGGGCCGACCTTTTTCTTTCCCGCTTTTAGCGAGTGACATGCTGCACATTTCTTGAAGACCTTCTTGCCCTTGTCCAGATCGGCCGCGATGGAAACGCTACTGCCCATTAAGAACGCGGTGCCAACCGCGGCAAAAATCAGTTTATGCATAAAATTTTCCCTCATGCTCCGACATAATCGTCATGGATTTCGTCCTCTTGCATAGGCCATCTAACTACTGGGTCGGGACAGATCAACCCTGCCTGCCTGCTCCCAATTGCCGCAGGGCTGAATGCCGACGCGAAGCTTAGAACCTGACGGTAAGCGGAAATTCGCCTGAATCCGGTCCGGTCAAGGGATCGTTATCGATTGTGTCGATCTACAGAACTTTGCCGGGGTTCATGATACCCTTCGGATCGAATGCCTGCTTTATCCGATGCATCTGTTCCTGTTCGATATCGGATTTGTATCGGGCGAGTTCCCCGCGTTTAAGCTGGCCGATACCGTGTTCGGCGCTGAAGCTGCCTTCCAGATCGGTGGCAATGTCGTGAATGCCAACCTCGATGTCGTGGGTTCGGGCCAGGAAAGCGGCCCGGTCGCCGCCGACAGGCTGCACCAGATTGAAATGGATATTGCCGTCCCCGATATGGCCGAACGGTGCGATGCGGACGCCGGGGATCGTGTCGCGGGCGCATATGCGGGCACGATCCAGGAATTCGGGTACCTGGGAAACCGGAACGGAAACATCATGCCGGATAACGCCGCCCGCATGATTCATCGATTCCGGAATGATTTCCCGTAATCGCCAGAGTGCTGCGGCCTGCGCGCCGCTGGCGGCGATAACCGCGTCCTGAACTTCTTCCGCCTCGAAGGCGGCACCGAGCAGATCTTCCATGACATCGGAGCCGGTCGACATTTCAATCAGTGCATAGTGATCGTGGCGGGTTTCGAACGGGTCTTTCAGATCCGGGTCGCGTGCAAAGACAAGGTCAAGGCAGGCCCGGTCCATATATTCGAAGGTTGTTGTCCCGTCGCCGCTGGCCGTTTTGGCGCGAGCCAGCAGGGTGACCGCGGCTGATGCGCCTGCCAATGCAACGAACGCGGTGCTGACATGTCTCGGGCGGGGAAAGAGTTTCATGACGGCTGCGGTAATGATGCCCAGCGTACCTTCCGCGCCGATAAAAAGCTGCTTCAGGTCATAACCGGTATTATCCTTGCGCAGCTTGCGCAACCCGTTCCAGATTTGTCCGTCCGGCAGCACGACCTCCAGGCCGAGCGCCAGGTCGCGGGTGTTGCCGTATCGCAGGACGGCGGTGCCGCCGGCATTGGTCGACAGGTTGCCGCCGATCTGGCAACTCCCTTCGGCGGCAAGGCTGAGCGGAAAGAGCCGGTCGACTTCCGCTGCCGCGTTCTGGATGTCGGCGAGGATACAGCCCGCTTCCACCGTAACGGAATTGTCGAGCGGATCGATATCGCGGACACGGTTCATGCGTGTCAGCGAGATGATGATCTCACTGCCGTCGGCGTTCGGGGTTGCGCCGCCGCAATATCCCGTATTGCCGCCTTGCGGTACGATGCCGATCCCTGCCTCGGCGCAGATCGACACGATGGCGGAAACCGATGCGGTATCGGCCGGGCGCAGGACAATTGGCGTTTCGCCGTGATAAAGGCCACGGAAATCGTCGAGATATGATGCCTTGCCGGCATCGTCATCGATCCAGCCGTTGGGACCGGCAGCCTGTTTCAGGCGATCGAGTATCACGTCGTTGATTGTTTTCATGGTCACGATCAATGCTGAATGTTGGGGTTGTCCGGCATACGGAACGGGCAGGACGTTTCATAGGCCCGTGCGGCGCGCAGAACGAGGGCATCCGCATCCTTCGCGCCAATGATCTGCATGCCTGCCGGCAATCCTTCCGATGTGAAGCCGCAGGGCACCGTTGCGGCGGGGTTTTGCGTCAGGTTGAACGGGAACGTAAAGGGGGTCCAGTTGGTCCAGCGCGGGTAGGCCTGCCAGTCGGGCACTTCCTCTCCCGCCTTGAACGCGGGAAGAGGCAGTGTCGGCGTCAGAAGCAGGTCGTAGCGATCCAGGAAACGCGACATGGTTTCACCCAGGTCGTTTCGGGCGCTGACGGCCTCCATATACTGGGTCATGGTGATGTCCGCGCCCTGGGCTGCGATTTCCTGCAATCCCGGATCGACCAGCGCCTTCTGGTCATCAGGCAGGCTGTTGATCATGTATGCTGCCGCGCTGAACCAGTGTCGCCGGAAGGTTTCGGCGGGGTCCGCGAAGCCCGGATCGATCTGTTCCACCACGGCACCTTGTCCGGCCAAAACGTCTTTGGCGGTTTCGACGAGCGCGGCAATTTCAGGATCGACATCTGCGTAACCAAGGGTGGGGCTGTAGGCGATGCGCAGCCCCTCGACACCGTTGTTCAGTCGAACGTCATAGTCACGGCCGTTCGGGGGCAGGGCGGTCCAGTCCCGGGGATCCGGACCGGATATGACATTCATCATCAAGGCGGCGTCGCTTACGGTCCGTGTCATCGGGCCGATATGGGCCAGCGACCCGAATATGCTGCCGGGCCAGGCGGGGACGCGGCCGAAACTGGGCTTGATTCCGAATATACCGGTGAAGGCGCTGGGCATCCTGATGGAGCCACCGCCATCGGTACCGATGTGCAAGGCGCCCATGCCCAGCGCGGCCGCTGCTGCGGCACCGCCGCTGCTGCCGCCGGGCGTGCGGTCGGTGTTCCACGGGTTGCGGGTGATCCCGGTAACGGGACTGTCCGTCACACCCTTCCAGCCGAATTCCGGCGTCGTGGTTTTGCCCAGCAGTACGGCACCATGTTCACGCAGCCGCGCGACGCACGGCGCATCGGCATCCCAGGATTGATCCGGATTTACCGTTCGGCTGCCGCGCAGGGTCGACCAGCCTTTCGTCAGGACGATATCCTTGATCGTCGTGGGAACACCGTCGACCAGACCGAGCGGCGACCCTGCCTGCCAGCGGGCTTCGGAAGCCGCCGCGTCTGCCAGCGCCTGTTCCGCGTCAACGATGCGGAATGCGTTGACGGCGCTGTCGCATTCCTCGACCCGGGCCAGTGCCGCCTTTGTTGCTTCGACAGGTGACAGCTCTCGGCGACGGAAGCGGTGGACGAGCTCACAGGCAGAAAGCCGTGCTATTTCGACGGACATATGCGGGACTCCTTGATGATGCGTCCATTCTATCAGCGACGGTCCGCCGGCTAAAGTAGGCGCGAGAGAAATTCGAAACGTTGCAGAAAAATCGCCTTGGCCTCCGCCGGTGGCACAGGGCGCAGTATTGTTGCGTCCAGCCCGCGTGGCTTGCCGAAAAGGCGCCGTGCTTCATCGGGATCGAACCCGGCCAGTTGGATCGCTTCCAGGTAAGCGGAGGCATGATCCGCCCGCTTGATAAGCTTTTTCGCCGTTTCCGGGGTTTTGGCCGGAATGCCGAACCGAATGTTGATCGCGCTTTCCAGATTGTTCTCGAAGGCCTTGTAATCGAGCCCGACGGCGGCCTTGAACGGAGAAATCATGTCACCGATGACGTATTCCGCTGCGTCGTGCAGAAGGGCTGCCATACGCCACGCCGGCGGTATCGATTTTCGCATACCTGCGGTGATGGTCTCTACCAGAACCGAATGTTCCGCGACGGAATAGGCCCATTCGCCGCTGGTCTGTCCGTTCCAGCGTGCGACCCGGGACAATCCATGGGCGATATCCTCGATTTCGATGTCGAGCGGAGATGGTTCCAGCAAATTCAGGCGCCTTCCACTCAGCATCCGTTGCCACGCGCGCATATATGTTCCTTTCCGTTACCGGCATTGTAGACTTCGAGAAACCGGAGAGGAAAAAAATGCACTATCGATGCGCATTGATTACAGGGGCGACCAGCGGTATCGGCAAGGCCATGGCCGAGGCAATGCCCGTCGAAACCGATTTGCTGCTGACGGGACGCGACGGCGAACGGCTTGCCGCTTTGGCGGATGCGCTCGCGACGGATGGGCGCCGGGTCGAAATCCTCGTTGCCGATCTCGCAACGGCGGAAGGCCGGGCGGGGGTGATTGCGCGCGCGGAGGCAATGGAGATCGATTTTCTGATCAACAACGCGGGGCTGGGGCGGTTCGGGTCCGTCGCGGAGACGCCTTTGGCGACGGAGCTGGCGATGGTGGCGGTGAATGTGACGGCGCCGGTCGAACTGACCCGTACATTGCTGCCGGGCATGACCACGCGGGCCCGCCAGTCGAAAAGCCGCGCCGGCATCATGATCGTGTCCAGTGTGGTGGCGTTCCAGGCGGTGCCGTATATGACGACCTACGCGGCGTCAAAAGTATTTGATCTGTTCTACGCCGAAGGCCTGGCGGCGGAATTGAAGGGGGAACCCGTTGATGTGCTGGCAGTGTGCCCGGGCGGAACACGCACGGAATTTTTCGACCGTGCGGCGATGCCGGACCGGCCCGTGCCCTATATGCTCAGCGCGGAGGCCGTGGCCCGGCAGGCACTGGCGGCAATGGGCAAGCGCACGGTGCTGGTGACCGACCCGATCCGCAAGGTCACGCTGGTGCCGGGATTGATACGCCGTCGCATCCTGCGTTCGCTCGTCGCACGGGTAATGCGGCGGCTGGCGCGCGGAAAATAGGACGTGGGGGAATGCGCCAGGGGTTTTTGGCTGACGTTCGGGCGCTCGCTGGGTCGTTATCCAGAACCGGAGACAACTGTCGCAAATGGCGTGATAATCACCCCTTCCGGTTCACTTCAGCTTAAACATTCGTTACTATACAAAGGTGACCGGTGAAGAAACTCGCCTGATTCTGCGAAAAATTGGCGGTAAAGCCGCCAATACTTTCCCTGTAGCGTTGCCCTGAAGGGGAGACAGATGATTGACCCGGAAAGCGAGTTCGCGTTTCTGGACCATGTCGTCGAAACATTCGGCACGACAGCCAAGGACCTGATCGGGGAAGCACGGTCGATGGACGACCTGAACACGGTCTGTTACGGCGTTTTGCTGGCGGCTTGCATCCTCTATTGCGAAAAGCACGGTATCGATGAAGGCGAGCAGACGGTCGAGCAACTCGTAAAACGGATATTCGACGAACGGCGGGAACGCGAAGGAATGCTGCCGGTTCCAACAGAGGCCACGCTTCACTGACGAAAAGGTGTTGCGGGCGTGTGTTGCGAACGGTGCTGGCTTTGGTAATACCTTCACTTGGCGAGCATTATTATCTCCAGATCATGAGGGTCCCGAATGGCGAAATCGAAGCGCGGTCGCAAACAATCTTCTTACACCCCATCAGCAAAGGGTAAAAAGGCCGGCGGTGATTTTTCATGGAAATATCTGTTCCTCGGCCTTTGCGGCATAGGTCTCGTTGCGGCAGGCTATGGCATTTACAGTAGTCAAAACCGGGCTCAAGCGTTTGAAGTGCTGGCCAAACAGGGCGCAGCGGCGTTGACGCGGGTCGATACCCGACCGAGTGAGGGACGTACGCACCTTACTGCCGGGCAGTCGATCCAGTATGGCACCAACCCGCCGACGTCGGGGCCGCACTATACCGTTTGGGTCGATCCCGGGTTTTATGACACGGCGCAAAGCCGGGTGAATCTCGTTCATTCGCTCGAACACGGTATGGTTGTCGTATATTACGATGCGCCCGGTGATGACGTAATGTCGCGGCTGCGTGAATGGGCGGATCTGTTCACCGGCCCGTGGAGCGGGATCGTTGTTACGCGCCGTGCCGGGCTGGGCGAAAAGATCATTTTGACATCCTGGCGCCGGACCCTGCGGCTGGATCGATTCGATGAATTGGCATCGGCAGCGTTTATCGATGCTTATCGCGGGCGGGGGCCGGAAAACCCAGTGCGTTGATTCACTTAGGGACTTCGATAGGTTGAATCCGAAGAGTCGATTCAGCTTGTTTCCGGGGCCTGCAAATTTTACCGTAACCGGGGTAGAAATGCGTTTTTGGGTCACAAGGCTCGGGACGCGTAAACGGGGCGGCTGAAGGGCTGGTTTAGGGACTTTGGCGAAAACGTTGAACGACAGCAATCCAGGATCTGCAGAATCCGGCATTAGACGGCTTCTGACGCGGATTTTTCACGAGCGCGAATTGTTGTTGCGGTCGAATGGTCGTGTCCGTTTTGTGCGCCTGTCGCCACGCCTGCAGGTCGCGATCGCGGTGCTGGTCGGCTTGACCGTTTCATGGGGCGTCGGCGGTACGCTGGTATCCATGTACGAGCACCGGATGATAGCCGAACGCGATGGCCGTCTGGTGGATGCACAGACCGCATACGATGATCTTCTGGAAGAAATTGCGATCTATCAGCAGAAAGTTGCCGATGTAACCGGAAAGTTGCGGCAGAATCAGGCCGATCTGGCGCAGCAGCTTGCCCTGGCTGACGCGCTGCAGGCGCAGGAACAGTCTGAAACGCGTCTCATGCAGGTGAAACCGGGGCGGATGGCCGCGATTTCAGAGGCGCGTATCGCGATGCGCCAACATCTCGAACAGCTGAATACAGATGTTCGGGCGATGACCGACCTGGACACAGTACTCAAGACATCGCTGCAGTCGATCCGGTCGGATCTTGTGACCGCCGTGGCCGAGCGCAAAAAAGGCTATCGTGCCCGGGCCATTTTGCTGGGGCAGGTCAAACGCCTGAAGGATGAATTGCGTGATACGCGCGAGACATCCGCCGGGCTGCTTGCCGAGACCCGGGTCCTTGGGAACGCATTGGCTGAATCCCAGCTGGATATCAATGAAGCGGAGGTTGTTCGCGCCGCGCTGGAAAGCCGCATTGCATCGCTGGAAAATACGGTTACTGCACAGGGTCGTAACAAGAGCACCTTGCTGACGGAAATGTCGGATTTGCGGCAGGCGCTTTCCATTTCGCGGGATGACTACAAACGGGTTTCGTCGGTCCGGGCACAGCTGGATGTGCGGCTAGCCGCGCTGGAAGGGGCGTTGCGGGCGGAAGAAGACCGGGCAAACGGCCTGGAAGCGGATATGGAAAATGCGGTCTCCCGGCTTGCCCGTGAGACGGGAATGGAAGACGGGTTCAACCGGGCGAAGGAAACGCTCGGCGAACGGGCGGATGTCCTTCTGAGCCGGTTAACCCTGCTGCATGAGGCGCGGGCGCAGGCGATCGAGAACTTGAATGCCCGGACCGCGGGTTCGATTGACGAAGCCGAACGCATCCTTGGCATGACGGGACTGAACGTCGACAAGGTTTTGGCCCGTGTGGAGGAGGTGGACAACCTTGGCAAGGGAGGGCCATTCGTGGCGGTCTTGCCGGAAGGTATCGCCGTTGATGGTTTCGCCGAGAAGGTCGTGGGGCTGGATTCGCAATTACTGCGCCTGACGACCCTGCAAAGTGCATTGGCCGCAATTCCCCTTGTCGCGCCGGTCGATGCGTTCCGGATCGCCAGCGGGTTTGGTAAGCGAAAAGACCCGATCTCCAAGAAATGGGCGGTACATAGCGGTCTGGATCTGTCCGCACCGACCAATACCGCGGTTTACACTTCCGCGCCGGGAACGGTCGTGTTTGCAAACTGGAAAGGCCGCTACGGACGGATGATCGAAATCGATCATGGATACGGCATCAAGAGCCGTTATGGCCATTTGCGGAAAATACTGGTGAAAAAGGGACAGCGGGTCAGCCACCGCGACAAGATTGCCCTGATCGGTAGCAGTGGTCGCAGTACGGGGCCGCATTTGCATTACGAAATTCTATACGGCACAATCGCAATGGATCCGATGCGATTTATCAAGGCTGGTAAATATGTTTTCAAAGAACAAGAACGAAACGTCCAGTAAGTCTCAGAAAAAGCAGGAAAAACCTCGAATTCCGTCAATTCTGAGCGAAGACCTTCATATCAATGGCGACCTCAAGACCGAGGGCGATATCCAGTTGGATGGTGTCATCGACGGGGATATCCGCACCCATTCCCTGACTGTTGGCGCATCGGCGATTGTGAACGGATCGATTGTCGCGGAGACAATCAATGTTTCGGGGACGGTAAACGGAACGATCACCGGCACCGTGGTCGTGTTGGCCAGCACCGCCAAAATTGTTGGTGATATCATTCACCAGAGCCTCGCCATCGAGGCCGGTGCGCGCATCGAAGGCATGTGCCGGCATGTCGATCCGGATCGAGCTGCCGAGCTGGCTGGCCCAACCCGGCCCAGTCTGGTTGTGACCGAAGGGTCTGAAGAAGCGGAAGCTTCCTAAAAGCCGTCCTTCACCATCATTTCCTTGAAGCAGCGCAACGCCTCAATCTGTTCGGGGACTGCGCCCATATAGGTGCCCGCTGTGTAGAGCGTGACATGGGTTGCGCCGAGTGCGCGCCATTGGCGGGCATTCTCGAGCCATGTATCAGGGTTAGGATCCCGTGTCCTGATCCAGCATTCGATCCCGAAATTTTCCGTGTCGCGCCCTTCCTCGTGCAGATAGTGGCGCAGTTTTTCCAGGCGTTTTTCGGCGTTTTCATCCGGATCGCCGAGGGGGATCCATCCAGCACCGTGTTTCGCCGCACGCCGTAGGGCGGCGTCGACCGATCCGCCGAACCAGATTGGAATGGGACGCTGAATTGCCGGCGGGTTCAGGCCGACGCCGTTCAGTGTTTCCCATTCGCCTTCAAATTTTACGATATCGTCACACCAAAGGTGCTGCATCGCGGCAACCTGCTCATTCTGGCGTCGGCCGCGTGAATCCCAGTCCTGGCCCAGCGCTTCATACTCGACCGGATTCCAGCCGACGCCGATGCCGAGATCAAGCCGCCCGCCTGACAGTACGTCCACTTCAGCCGCCTGTTTGGCGACGAGCGCAGTCTGCCGTTGCGGCAGGATCAGGACCGATGATTTAAGCCGGACCCGCCGGGTGATCGCCGCGAGAAAGCCCATCGTGACAAAGGTTTCGTGATAGGGATTGCTGAGATCGTAGGGGCCTTCGAATTCGGGTCGGCTGGCGCGGTCGACGCCGACCGTGTGGTCGGGAATATCGATATAATCGTAGCCAAGTTCCTCGACGGCCTGCGCCCATGCGCGGATCGCCTCAGGATCGTTATCAAAGGCAAGATTCGGAAAGAATGCGCCCAGCGGCATGGTGGCCCCCTTGAATGTCAAGAACTGCGGGGAAGCCTACAGCGTGGCTACGAAGGCGTCGAGCGGCCCGGTGACATCGGATTCATTGAGCGTGGGTACATGGCCCGCGCCGGCGACCGTGACCTGGGCAAGTCCGGGATGCCGGTCCGCCATCTGCGTCAGGGTATCGGCACTGAGAATGTCGGATAAGGCGCCGCGGATCGCCATGAGTGGCAGATTGCCCAGACTGTCGTAAAGCGCCCATAGGTCGGGCAGGGGAGCACCTTTGGCCAGTGGTTCGGCGATCCGGGTATCCCAGTCAAAATGCAGCAACCCGTCATCGCCTTCTTGCCATGTCGCCCGCGCCGCGCTTTCCCACGCCGCGTCACTGTCGAGGGACAGATGGGGGAACATGGTGGCGAGGTCCTTTGTGGCGCTTGCCCAATCGTGGTGCGGCCGGTCTGTCCCGATATAGCTGATAATTCGCGCCAGACCCTCGCCGCCAATTTCCGGGCCGACATCGTTCAACACCACTCCTTGCAGGACGGTTGGCATGGCGGCCCCCATCGCCATCGCAAGCAGCCCGCCAAGCGATGTCCCGACGACGACAACCTGATCAATTCCTGTGATCGCCAGCAGGTGCCGGATATCGTTGAGATAGGTTGCCGGCTGATAATTGTCGCTGATGGGGTCATAGTCGGAACGGCCGCGTCCGCGATAGTCCGGGCACAGTATTCGCCTGTCATGACACAAGCGCAGCGCCAGCCGGTGAAAATCGCGTGAATTTCGGGTCAATCCCGCCAGACACAGCAGTGGTGTTCCGGGCGCATCGGGGGCACCGTATTCCCTGTAATACAGGGAGAGGCCGTCCTGCGAGGTGAAGCGGCATTCACGATAGGCGTTCACCCTCTATACCCCCATGATCTCCGGAACGGGCGACAGTGATGCAATCTCCGCCTTCGGCACCCCCGGCAGGCGCTCGCGCGGTTGGTTGAAGCGGTTCACCCAGATGACCTGGAAGCCGAAATGGGCGGCGCCAGCTGCATCCCAGGCGTTGGACGACATGAAGGCGATTTCGTTGGGGGCCGCGCCAAGCCTGTCGACCGCAAGCTGGTAGGTTTTCGGTGAAACTTTGTAAACTCCGACCTCTTCGATCGACAATATATGATCCAGATGATCGTTGATTGCCGCCGAGGAGACGGCCGATTCCAGCATCATCGGCGAGCCGTTGGACAAGACGGCCGTCTCCAGACCAGCGGATTTGAGCGTGGCGAGAACGCCGGGTACTTCGGGATAGGCGCTGAGCCCAAGGTATAGCGTCATCAGTTTTTCGCGCAGCGCGGGGTTCTCCAGCGATACGGCAGCCATCGCATAGTCGAGTGCGTCACCGGTGATCTGCCAAAAGTCGACATGCGCGCCCATCAGGCTGCGCAGCCAGCTGTACTCCAGTTGTTTCTGCCGCCAGAGGGCGGATAACCGGTCCGCATGCTCTCCAAGGTCGTCACGGCAGCGGGCGGCGGCGGAATGTACGTCGAACAGGGTACCGTAGGCATCAAATACGCAGGCACGGATACCGTCCAGTCTGGGGGGCATGAAATTCTCCTCGACCGGTTCCGCAAAATGCGCCGGTCCGGTTACGGAATGCTTATCCTGTCGGAACCGGTCAGGGCATCCACGATTTTCAACGGTTCGAACTCATCCTGCAACCGATACCCGTAAATGGGAAGGTTCTCCAGTACCCGTTGCACGTAATTCCGGGTTTCCGAGTAAGGAATGGTTTCGACCCAATCCACCGCATCGAGGATCGAGCTTTCGCGAGGGTCGCCGTTTTCAACCAGCCATCGGTTTACCCGGCTTGGTCCGGCATTGTAAGCGGCAAGCGCCAGCACGATAGACCCGTCAAAATTATCGATAAGCTGGGCCAGATAGGCGCTGCCGAGGTTCAGATTATGGGCGGGGTCACTTATCAGGCGACTGCGCGAATGGCGGACTTTCATCTGCCGCGCCAGCCCTTTAGCCGTGGCCGGCATCAGTTGCATCAATCCTCTGGCGCCGGCGCCGCTGATTGCGGTCGGGTCAAAAGCGCTTTCCTGGCGAATGACCGCATGTACCAGGGCCGGATCTGTGGGAACATCAAGCGGTACCGGAAGGGAGGGATAGCCGGTTCTGGTCAGGACGACGCCATCGCGTATTGCCTTTTTTGCCACGCGAACGGAAAGGTCGCTTCGGCCGACTTCAATCGTAAGCTTCGCAATCAGGGCCCAGTTGGCTTCCCCTTCGGCATCGATCATCAGTTTTTCCAGAAACGTCTCCGCCAGGTCTTCCTGGCCCAGTTCCGCCAGCATGCGGACAAGCCTGACCATTTCGTGACTGTTGAACGCGGTGATGTCCTGGCTGTTCGGCGCGGGTTCGCGGATGGGGCCCGTCGGCGCGGCCAGCCGGTTCAGCGCAAGTTGCCCGTAGAAGGTCGTGAAATGCTCCGCAGCAACGCCGTACCATTTCTGTGTGATTGCCCGATTGGTGATGCCACCGGCTTCAGCCGCGCGACCGGCCCAATAGGCGCCGCGTGCCTGGCTGATCGGATAGCGCACATTGTTATACATTGTCGTGAAATGCCGCAGCGCGACGTCATCGTCGTTCAGATAGCGGAGGGCAATCCATCCAGCCAGCCATTCAGCTTCGGCCAGGGCGGCGCCTGTAACCGGGCCGTGTTCATGGGCCAGCCTGTAGGCGAGTGTGATATCCCCGCGACGGAGCGCGCGCCGGGCCAGGATAGCCGTTCGACCCACCACTTATTGGGCCGTACGAGGTCTACAGGCGGTGTGTGAAGAAGTTCGACAGCGGCGTCCGTGAAATTCTTCTTCCGGCGCCAGCGCAGGCGTTCATATGCCAGTCCAGGGTCCTTCAGAAGCGCCTGGGGAATACGGGCAATGGCATTGTCCACGCCGCCATGCCGCCGTGCCAGCATGAGTCTGGCTTCCGCCAGATAACGATAGCCGCTATCGACGCGCCGCATTTGCCGCTTGGCAGCGTGCGATTGCTGATCCCAGACCAGCCTGTCGAGGCGTGCGATATGGTCTTCCTTACGAAGATATTTACGGAATTCCATCCGGAAGCTGTTCTCCTGGCCGGGTGACATATCCAGCGATTCCCAGGCCTTGCGAATGAAGGTAGTCGCCTGTTCGGTCCGGCCGGCGGCAAGCAGGGCACGCGCGTAGCGCACCGAACCGGGTGAGGTGATGGGGGGGAACTTTTCGAACCATGCCATGAGTTCGCTGTCGGGAACCGTGTTTGATATGGCCTCCTCGGTCCGGCGGCGAAGGCGGCGCATGCCTGGCCAGTCAGGATTGGCGAGAATGAAACCGGAGAGTTCGGCGAAGTCCGCTTTCGACGTAATCGACCTGTAGCGGAGCCAGCTCAGCACTTTTCCCGGCAATTTTTCGTGGGTGGCCGCGCTTCGGCTTTTCACTTTGCGCCAGTTTTCCGATTTGGCGGCGGCAAACGCCGCACGATATGCCGCAATGTCAGCTTTGCTGAGTTCGGCGGCGGCGATGGGGGCAATATCAGCGGCCATCATGGTCAGGGCGACCAGAATGAGCAATAGTTTGTTGTACTTGTTACTTAAAATTCGCATTTCGCCGCCAATAGTTTACACGATACAATGAGCATCAATAACCGGGCCGTGCGAATGGACCGTAGCGCTATTGCCCGTCCATCAACCGCACGGTAGTTTCAGGGAGGCAGTCGCAACCGCGACAAGGAGAATACATTATGTTTAACGGATCGTTAGTGGCATTGATCACACCATTCAAAGATGGTGCGATTGACGAGGATTCCTACCAGGAATTTGTCGAATGGCAGATTGCCGAGGGAACGCATGGTTTCGTCCCGACGGGAACGACCGGGGAATCGCCGACACTCAGTCATGACGAACACAAACGCGTCGTTGAGTTGTGTATCGAAGTCGCGAAGGGGCGGGTTCCCGTTATTGCGGGTACCGGGTCGAATTCGACCGCCGAAGCGATTGAACTGACGCAGCATGCGAAGGATGCCGGCGCGGATGCCGCCCTTGTTGTGACACCCTATTATAACAAGCCGACGCAGGACGGGCTGTATCTGCATTACAGCATGATTGCCGAAGCAGTCGATCTGCCGATCGTCATCTACAACATTCCCGGCCGTTCGGTCGTCGATATGTCGGTGGCGACAATGGCGCGGCTTGCCAAACTGCCGAATATCGTTGGCGTCAAGGATGCGACGAATGATCTGGCGCGGCCGCTGGCCTCCCGGCTGGCGATCGAAGGAGATTTCTGTCAGCTGTCCGGTGAAGACGCGACAATTGGCGCATTCCTGGGGCAGGGTGGCGACGGGTGCATTTCGGTCACCGCGAATATCGCGCCGAAACTGTGTTCGACCCTGCATGAAGCCTGGCAGAAGCGGGACCTGGATACGTTCGCGGATGCCCGTGATCGGCTGATGCCGCTGCATGATGCGATGTTCTGCGAAACCAGCCCGGGGCCGGTGAAATATGCGGCGCATCTCATGGGCAAGTGCGATCCCTCGTGCCGTCCGCCGCTCGCGCCGATCACCGAGTCCAGCAAGGAAGCCGTTCGATCCGCCCTGGTGGCATCAGGACTGCTTAACTGACCTGATGGCCGAACAGGATACGACGAACCGACCGGTTGCGCAGAACCGGCGGGCGCGATTCGATTACTTCATCGACGAGAAGATCGAGGCCGGCATCATGTTGCTCGGGACCGAGGTCAAATCGCTTCGTGAAGGCAAGGCGAGTCTGTCCGAAGCCTGGGCCGGGCCGCGTAATGACGAGCTTTGGCTTTTCAACTGTTACATCCCGGAATACAGCGCCAGCAGTCACTTCACGCATGAAACGACGCGTCCTCGGAAACTTCTGTTGCATCGGAAGGAAGTCGACAAGCTGATGGGCGCTGCCAAACGGCAGGGTGTTACGATTGTCCCGATGGCGGTCTATTTCAACGACCGCGGAATTGCTAAGGTGTTGTTGGGGCTTGCGCGTGGCAAGCGTCAGGTCGACAAGCGGCAGACGACCAAGGACCGCGACTGGCAGCGCCAGAAAGCGCGGGTCATGCGCGAACGCGGCTAGCGATTTCCCTGAAGACGTCGTGGAACATGGCTTCGGTCAGACGACCGGTATTCGTGTTGTATCGCGAACAATGATAGCTGTCCGCCAGCACAATCCCGTCAGGTAGTGTGTGGAAGGCGCAATGGGAAAAGGGATAGGCCGCTGCGCGCAATCCGAGGGTCCGCAGTATCGATCCATGGGATACGGTGCCCAATGCCAGAATAATCCGCAATTGCGGCATGCCCGCAATTTCATCAATCAGAAACGGTCGGCAAGCGTTGATTTCCGCGCCAACCGGCTTGTTTTGCGGCGGTACGCAGCGCACAGCGTTCGTGATGCGACATCCGACAAGGTTCAGGCCGTCATCGGGGGATTCGTCATAGTCGCCATCGGCGAAACCGAACTTCTGCAGGGTCGGATACAGCAACTGCCCGGCGTAATCACCGGTGAAAGGGCGGCTGGTGCGGTTGGCGCCGCGCAGCCCCGGTGCCAGTCCGACGATCAGCAAGGCCGCATCATCGCCACCGAAACTTTCGACGGGCCCATTGTGCCAATCCGGCCAGTTTTCGCGGTTTTCTTCGCGAAAGGCAACGAGTCTGGGGCATTTCGGGCAATCCCGGCCCGGTTGATCAATTGTCACTGGCGGAATCCCGGCGTTATACCGGCGTGACGACAGGGTCGTCGTATTCATCCTCGTAATCTTCATCGGCGAGGTAGCCGTCATCGTCGGGCATATCGTTCGGCGCGGCGTTATCGCGGCTGTGTTTGCGCGCGATTTCCTTCGACAGGTCCATAAGTTCGACGAATTGGTCCGCCTGGCGGCGCAGTTCGTCCGCGACCATCGGCGGTGACGATTTCACGGTGCTGACGACGGTAACGCGGACGCCCTTGCGCTGTACGGCTTCTACGAGGCGCCTGAAATCGCCGTCGCCGGAAAACAGCACAATGTGGTCCAGTTGGTCGGACATCTCCAGCACATCGATCGCCAGCTCAATGTCCATATTGCCCTTGATCTTCCGACGACCGTAACTGTCGGTGAATTCCTTGGTCGGTTTGGTGATCATGGTGTAGCCGTTGTAGTCGAGCCAGTCGACCAGCGGGCGGATCGGCGAATATTCCTGATCCTCTATCAGCGCAGTATAGTAAAGAGCCCGGATCAGCCGGCCTTTTTCGCTGAATACTTCCAGCAGGCGTTTGTAATCAATATCAAATCCAAGGGCCCTTGCCGCCGCATAAAGATTTGCCCCATCAATGAATAAAGCGACTTTTTCGTCACTGTAAATTTTTAAAGTCATCAATTTACCTTGTGGAATTTTATATTTTTATGAATTTGGTTCCGCAACGACAGCTAATAATCTATCAATGCCCCACACTTGTTTAAGCTATCTATGCTGATATGACCAGTACGACAATAGCCTGCCCCGCAGCTGTATTCGTGGGCAGGGGCCTTGACCGGCAGATCATTCAGGCAAATATCTTGTGTAGCTTGCGCGTTCTGCCTATAGTCCGCGCCCGATTTGACCGCTTGACGTTGGAGAATGACCGCCATGGCGCGTGTAACCGTTGAAGATTGTATTCTCAAGGTGCCGAACAGATTCGAACTGGTTGTGCTGGCTGCCCAGCGGAGCCGTGGTATCTCCGCAGGATCGCCGATTTCCGTGGAACGGGATAACGACAAAAACCCGGTTATCGCCTTGCGCGAGATCGCGGAAGAGTCGATTGAAATCGAAGACCAGAAGAATACGGTGATCCGAAGCATGCAAAAGCATGTTGAAATCGATGAACCGGAAGAAGAAGATCCCATCGAACTGATGGCTGGTGCCGCCATGGCCGATGATGGCGAACTGACGGCGCCGGCAACGGTGAAATTCGAAGATGATGAAAACGCCAGCTGATCAACGGATACCGGCGGCGTGACCGCGCGCCGGATTTTGCACGGAGCGTCGCCGCATGATGCGGCAATATGAACTAGTTGAGCGGGTAACGGGTTACGACCCGGGCGCGGATGAAAGCGCCCTTAACCGCGCTTACGTTTTTTCCATGAAGGCGCATGGTTCGCAGCTGCGCGAATCCGGCGATCCTTATTTTTCGCATCCGGTCGAAGTCGCGGGCATTCTTTCCGAGAAAAAGCTCGACTGCGATTCCATTATTACCGGCCTGTTGCACGATACCGTTGAGGACACTGTCGCGACCATGGAGGATATTCGCTCCCTGTTCGGGCCGAATGTCGCGCGTCTGGTGGACGGTGTCACCAAGCTGAGCCAGTTGGAAGCAATGTCCGATCGGGCAAAGCAGGCGGAGAATTTCCGCAAGCTGTTGCTCGCCATGTCCGAAGATATCCGGGTGCTGCTGGTCAAGCAGGCGGATCGGCTGCACAACATGCGGACCCTGAAATTCGTTCGCAGTGAAGAAAAACGGCATCGTATCGCCAATGAAACGATGGATATCTACGCACCGCTCGCCGAACGCATTGGTATTCGTGACTGGAAGGACGAGTTGGAAGACCTTTCCTTCGCCGAACTGAACGGCGATGCACGGACATCGATTATCAACCGCCTCGACTTTCTGAAGCAGCGCGGCGGCGATATTGTCGGCCGGGTCAGCGCCGAGCTTGTTGAACGGCTGGCGGACAAGGGCATCGACGCGGAGGTGTACGGCCGGGAAAAAACGCCGTTCTCCGTATGGCGCAAGATGCGCCGCAAGCACATTGGCTTTGAACAGCTTTCCGACATCATGGCGTTTCGGGTCATCGTCGGTACGGTCGAGGAATGCTATCAGGCGCTTGGCATCATCCACGGCCAATACCGTGTCGTGCCGGGCCGTTTCAAGGATTACATCTCGATCCCCAAGCCGAATGAATACCGTTCGCTGCATACCACGGTGATCGGGCTGGAAAATCAACGCATCGAAATGCAGATACGCAGCCGCGAGATGCACCAGGTGGCGGAGCTTGGTGTTGCTGCGCATTGGCAGTTCAAGCAGGGAGAGCAGACGGATGGCCGGCAATATCGCTGGCTGCGGGAACTTCTGGAAATCCTCGAGCATGCCGAAGCGCCGGAAGAGTTCCTTGAAAATACCAAGCTTGAGATGTTTACCGATCAGGTGTTCTGTTTTTCGCCGAAAGGGGAGCTCAAGGAACTGCCGCGCGGCGCGACCCCGGTTGATTTCGCCTACGCTGTTCATACGGAAATCGGCGATACCTGTGTCGGGGTGAAGATTAATGGCGAGCGGGCACCCTTGCGGACCGAACTCAAGAACGGTGATCAGGTTGAGATTCTTACGTCAAAGGATCAGACGCCGTCGCCGACCTGGGAAGGTTTCGTCATTACCGGCAAGGCGAGGGCCTGTATTCGCCGGTTTGTCAGGTCGCAACAGCGTGATGAATATACCAAGCTGGGCCGTGAAATCGTTGAGAAGGCGTTTCGTCGGGAAGGTCGCGTGTTTGAGGAAAAGGCAGTCCAGGGATTACTGCCGAAATTTTCGTGCCGGACAATTGACGACCTTTGCGAGGCGGTGGGCACGGGGCAATACACAGGGCAGGATGTCCTGGGGACCGTGTTCCCGGAGACCCGGGTAAATGAAAATGACGATGACAAATCCGAAGAACAGGACCGGAAAAACGACAAGAATGAATTCGCTGTACCGATCCGTGGCCTGATCCCGGGTATGGCTGTTCACCTGGGGACCTGTTGCCATCCTTTGCCGGGTGACCAGATCATCGGCATTTCGTCGACGGGCAAGGGGCTGACAATTCACACCACTGATTGCGAAACCCTGGCGAATTTCGTCAATGTGCCAGAACAATGGGTTGATGTGCATTGGGAAGGTGGTGCCGGCGAAGAAGGCGGGCGTGTCGGGCGGTTGCTGGTAACACTGACGAACCGGCCGGGCGCGCTTGCGGCGCTGACCAGCGTGATCGGACGCGGGCAGGGCAATATTACCAACCTAAAGATCAGCGACCGGTCGACAGAATTTTTTGAGTTGCAGATTGATATCGAGGTTTCGAATGTCGACCAGCTCAGTGATATCATTGCAGGGCTTCGGGCCGATCCTGCTGTTGGGCTGGTGGAACGTGAACGGGGCTGACTGCAGCCGGTTGAAAGGATGTGATGGATGACGGCCTATTCGAAGCTGCGCCTTGGTGTGAATATCGATCATGTCGCGACCATCAGGAATGCGCGCGGTGGCGAGTATCCCGACCCGGTACGGGCGGCCAAACTTGCGGCAGCGGCAGGCGCGGATGGCATTACCGCCCATCTTCGGGAGGATCGCCGGCATATTCGCGACGACGATATCCGGCGAATTCGCGAGGAAGTGGATGCGCCGCTGAACTTCGAAATGGCCGCAACGGATGAAATGGTCGATATCGCCCTGCGCCATCTTCCACATGCGGCCTGCATCGTGCCGGAAAAACGCGCGGAACGGACAACCGAAGGTGGCCTCGATGCGGTGCGCGGTCACAATCATCTGCAACCGGTTGTTCGGCAACTGGGCGATGCGGGCATCCGGGTGTCGCTGTTCATCGAGGCTGATTCAAAGCAGCTGGAAGCAGCGGTTGCGCTTGGCGCGCCGGTTGTAGAACTGCATGCGGGGGCCTATGCCGACCTTGAAGGCGCTGAGCAGGCAGTCGAACTGGCGCGCATTGTGGAAGCGGCAGCTTACGCGGAGAGGCTTGGGCTGGAATGCCATGTCGGCCACGGTCTGACCTTTGACAATGTTGCCCCTGTGGCCGCGATCGGGACTGTTCGGGAACTGAATATTGGTCATTTCCTTATCGGAGAGGCGGTCTTCAGCGGGCTGGACTCGGCGGTGCGGAGGATGCGGTCGCTGATGGACAATGCCCGGGCGGATTCTCAGGGTGCTCGAAGCGCATGATTATTGGTCTTGGCACGGATCTTTGCGATATCGGTCGTATCGAGGAAACACTGAAGCGGTTTCCGGGGCGATTTGAAGAACGGCTCTATACCGAACAGGAACGGCGCCGGGCTGAACGCCGGCCATTCAATCGCGGCGGCCGTTATGCGCAGATGTTTGCCGCGAAGGAAGCCTGTTCCAAGGCGCTGGGCACAGGCTTCCGCAAGGGGGTGTTCTGGCGTGATATGGAAGTCGTGCACCTTCCGTCCGGCAAACCCACAATGTCGCTTGCCGGGGGGGCATTGTTGCGAATGCAATCGTTGACACCAACCGGTATGGTGGCGCATGTCGAGGTTTCGCTGACCGACGAGTCCGGGTTGGCCAATGCGGTTGTGATAATTTTCGCGGTGCCGGCAAGTGCCGGTAACCTTGACACCGGCAACGCCGGAACACCATAAACGGCCGGTTTTTGGCAAAGGCGACCCATGGCGTCAGATAAATCGCAGAACGAGACCGGCGCGAAAGCAGGCGCCGAAACCGGCGCGAAAGCAAAGGCCAAGGTCGATTCCGGCGGCGGGATTGCTGAAACGATTCGCACAGTCGGCTTCGCCATACTTGTCGCCATGGTCGTAAGGACGTTTCTGTTCGAACCGTTCAATATTCCATCCCGGTCCATGGTCCCGACCCTTCTGAAGGGTGATTACCTGTTCGTTTCGAAATATTCCTATGGATACAGCAAGCATTCATTCCCGTTCAGTCTGCCGCTGTTCAATGGGCGGATATTCGAAAGCCAGCCGGAACGGGGTGATGTCGCCGTATTCAAGTTACCTGCCGACAACACCACTGATTATATCAAACGCATCGTCGGGTTGCCCGGCGACCGGATCCAGGTTTTGTCCGGTATCCTGCATATCAATGGTGACCCTGTGACACGACGCCGTATCGCGGATTATCATTTCGACCGGGTGCCGTTTGGAACCGCCATGCGATATCAGGAGACCCTCCCGAACGACGTCAGGCATGAAATTCTTGAAATGAGTGGCGATACCGCCAGATACGACAATACGGATGTTTATGTCGTGCCGAAGGGGCATTATTTCGCCATGGGGGATAATCGCGACAATTCATCCGATAGTCGGATTCTGGATTCAGTAGGGTTCGTTCCGGCGGAAAACCTGGTCGGAAAGGCGCTCTTCATGTTTTTCTCGACCGATGGGACGGCACGGATCTGGGAAGTCTGGAAGTGGCCGTTCACCATAAGGTATGACCGGCTGTTCAATGGTATCGACTGATCCGGGGGCGGTGGCGGCAGAACATCTGGCGCCGGTCTTCCAGCACACTTTCGGCAATCCGCGTCTGCTGTATGAAGCCCTGACTCATGGCAGTGCCGGCGACGAACACGGCCATAACTACGAGCGGCTGGAGTTCCTTGGCGACCGGGTCCTGTCGCTGGTCGTGGCGGAATTGCTGTACCGGCATTTCCCTGATGAACCGGAAGGCAAGCTGGCACGTCGCAGTGCCGCTCTTGTGCGCCGGGACGCGCTGGCGGAAGTTGCCGGTGAAATCGGGTTGGGTCCGTTTCTGGTGCTCAGCCGGGGAGAGGACGACTCCGGGGGGCGGGAAAACCCGTCATTGCTGGCCGATGTCTGTGAAGCGGTGATAGCGGCGCTTTACCTGGATGGGGGATTGCCTGTCGCAGTGCGATTTATCGAACGATACTGGCAACCGATGATGTCGCGCTCGCGTACGCCGCCGACAGATGCCAAAACAGCGCTGCAGGAATGGTTGCAGGGGCGCGGGGAACCGCTGCCCGTGTATCAGATTGTTGAACGGGCCGGCCCTGATCATGCGCCGGTATTTACAATAGAGGTCGCTGCCGGGGACACGCATACTGCTGTCGGCAGCGGCGGTAACCGCCGGGTCGCGGAACAGGAAGCGGCCAAGGCATTATTGAAGGTATTGGGTGTGAATGACTGAACCTGCCGCCATGCGCTTTGGATTTGTCGCTGTTCTCGGCGCCCCCAATGCGGGTAAATCGACCCTTATCAACCGGATTGTCGGGGCCAAGGTGTCCATTGTGTCGCCGAAGGTCCAGACGACACGGGCACGTTGCCTGGGCATTGTCATCAATGGGCAAAGCCAGGTCGTGTTCGTCGATACACCCGGTATCTTCGAGCCGCAGCGGCGGCTGGACCGGGCAATGGTCGATGCCGCCTGGAAGGGCGCGTCCGAAGCGGACCATGTGGCTGTCGTGGTCGATAGCGAGCGCGGTTACGACGGCAATACGCGCCGCATCGTCGAAGCATTGCCGGAAGGCGGCGGCGGTACACTGGTACTGAACAAGATCGACCGGGTCGCGCGTCCCAATCTGCTCAGCCTGGCGGAAGAAATCAACGCCAGTGGCCGGTTCGCCGAAACCTTCATGATCTCAGCGCTGAAAGGCCATGGGGTAGAGGATCTGGGGCGCCACTTTGCCGGCAACGTGCCGCCGGGACCGTGGATGTTTCCCGAAGACCAGCTTTCCGATATGCCGATGCGGATGATGGCCGCCGAAGCGGTGCGCGAGCAGTTATTCCTGCAATTGCATCAGGAACTACCCTATGCGTTGACGGTGGAAACCGAAGAATGGAAGACGCTGAAGGACGGCAGCCACCGGATCTCCGCCGTTGTGATCATCGAGCGCGAAAGCCAGAAGGGCATGGTCCTGGGCAAGGGCGGGAGTCGTATCAAGGCCGTAGGCGAGGCGGCGCGGCTTGAACTGGAGGAAATGTTCGACAGCCGGGTCCACCTGTTCCTGCACGTCAAGGTCCGCAAGGACTGGAAGGAAAAGGCGGAACACTACCGCAACATGGGGCTGGATTTCCCCACCGGCTGACCTCGCGACCGTCAGAGAATCGACAGGTGGCTGTTCTTTATGTCGGTGATCAGCATGTGCCCCGGCAAATGGGTGATGCAAAAGGACGGTTTCGCCTGCTCGATGGCGACCTGGGGTGTCACCCCGCAGGCCCAGAAAACCGGGATTTCATCATCCTGTACTCTTGGCGGCGCGCCCCCGAAAACGGGTTGTTCCAGATCGTCGATACCGATCGCTTCAGGCAGGCCGATATGAACCGGCGCGCCGTGCACATTGGGAAAACGGCTGGTGATCTGGATGGCGCGGATGGCGTCGGCCGACTTCATCGGCCGCATGGAAACCACCATCTTGCCGCCGAACCTTCCCGAAGGCGTGGTATCGATATTTGTCCGGTACATTGCAACGCATTCGCCACGCTGGACATGGCGTAACGGGATATCATCCTGAATCAAGGCTTCCTCGAACGAAAACGAGCAGCCAAGCGGAAAGGATACAAGGTCGTCCCGCCAGTATTCGCTGATATCGCCGGTAACGTCGATTTCCTCGCCGTTGCGGAACACGCGGTACCCCGAAAGGTCGGTGCGCAGGTCAATATCCGTTCCCAGTGACGGCAGGCTCGGGTTGCCCGGCTGTCCGATGGCCAGCATCGGGCAGGGTTTCGGGTTCAACTGACAGAATGTCTGGAAAGCCTGTGCGTCTTCCACCGGCATGATCGCGAGGTTGGCCTGCACATAACCGGGGGCGAGCCCCGCCGTGTGGCCGCGATGCGTACCGTTGCGGATCAGTAACCGCGCGGCATGGCCCGGATTATCGGCCTGAGTCGCGGATTGTGCGCTTGCCACCTGAACCATCGCTGCTTCCTCCTGTGAAATGCTCGATTTGATTCTGACATGTGAAAAGTTGCCGTCAAGCCGTTCGACGGGCGCGCCGGCTGGGGTAAGATGCAGAATGGAATGGATGGATCGCGGTATCGTTCTTTCGGCGCGCCGGCACGGCGAATCGTCGGTGGTTCTGAAGCTGCTGACGCAAGAACATGGCCGGTTTGCCGGCGTGGTGCGCGGCGGCCAGTCGCGCCGCAATCGTGGCGTTCTGGAACAGGGAAATTTGCTGTCCGCCACCTGGCGCGCCCGGCTTGAGGAGCATCTCGGAAATTTCACCGTTGAGCTTGAGAAAGGCCATGCGGCGCGGTTGCTCGACCGTCCCGACCGTCTTGCGGCACTGGATTCGACATGCGCCATACTGGATGTCTGCCTTGCGGAGCGCGAACCGCATCCCGAATTGTTCGCGGCAACGCTGGCGCTGGTGGCGGCGCTTGATGGTGACGATTGGGCGGCACATCTTGTCGCCTGGGAAATCGGCCTGCTCGGTGAGCTGGGCTTCGGGCTCGATCTGTCATGCTGTGCGGCGACGGGTGCCAATGACGGGCTCGCTTATGTCTCGCCCCGCAGTGGTCGGGCGGTGTCGCTGTCTGCCGGGGAACCCTACCGGGACCGCTTGTTGCCGCTACCGCCGTTCCTGCTGGGGCACGGCGTGGCCGGGCCGGCGGATATCGTCGCCGGCCTGACGATCAGCGGCTATTTCCTGCAGCGGCATATCTATTCCCCGCAGGAAGGGCAACTGCCGGATTCGCGTGACCGGCTGCTTCATTCCCTGCGTCGAATGGCAGCGGTGGTGGCTTCAAACCTCGACGACTGACACTATATGTGGCATGTTGCCGAACGCTTAACCCTGTATCTCGTTAGAGTTTTCTGAAATGGCCCAATCCCCCGAAGCCGGTGAAATCCGCAGCACTTTATTCGCCGATGCGCTTGGCGAACGCTACCTTTCCTATGCGATGTCGACGATCATGTCGCGGTCGTTGCCGGATGTCCGTGACGGGCTGAAACCCGTCCACCGGCGCCTGTTATTCGCGATGCGGGAATTGAAGCTCGATCCGAGCGCCGGTTTCAAGAAATGCGCCCGTATCGTCGGTGATGTCATGGGTAAGTACCATCCGCATGGCGACGCGGCGATCTATGACGCCATGGTCCGGCTGGCGCAGGATTTTGCCGTGCGTTACCCATTGGTCGATGGACAGGGCAATTTCGGCAATATCGATGGCGATAACCCGGCGGCCATGCGCTACACGGAAGCGCGCCTGACCGATGTCGCCAAGGCCCTGCTGGACGGTATTGACGAGGATGCGGTCGATTTTCGCGACACCTATGACGGCGAAGGCGCCGAACCGATGGTGTTACCGGCGAATTTCCCGAACCTGTTGGCCAATGGCGCGGCCGGTATCGCTGTGGGGATGGCGACAAGTATCCCGCCGCACAACGTCGCCGAGCTTTGCAGCGCCTTGTTGCATCTGATCAAGCATCGGAATGCGACGATCGAAAAGCTGGTCGATTTCATCCCGGGGCCGGATTTTCCGACGGGTGGCGTACTGGTTGAGAGCCGGGAAAACGTTGTTGAAGCCTATCGTACGGGGCGCGGCGGCTTCCGTCTGCGGGCGCGCTGGGAAACGGAAAAAACCAAGGGCGGCGGCTACAATATCGTGGTGACGGAAATTCCCTATCAGGTTCAGAAGTCGAAACTGATCGAGAAAATTGCCGATCTTTTGAATAACCGCAAGCTGACGATGCTGGCTGATATCCAGGATGAATCGACGACCGAGGTCCGGCTTGTTCTGGAACCCAAGAGCCGCAATGTCGATGCCTCGGTATTGATGGAATCGTTGTTCCGCCAGACCGACCTGGAAACGCGTGCCTCGCTGAACATGAATGTGCTTGATGCGGATCAGGTGCCCCGCGTGATGGATTTGCGGGAAGTTCTGACCTCCTTCCTCGATCATCGGCAGGTCGTCCTGATTCGACGCTCCCAGCATCGGTTGGCCAATATCGAGCGGCGGCTGGAAATTCTGGATGGCTACCTGATTGCCTACCTGAATCTTGATGAAGTCATCCGGATTGTGCGCGAGGAGGATGATCCCAAGGCCGAACTGATGGCCGCGTTCGGCCTGACGGAGCTACAGGCGGATTCGGTCCTGAACATGCGGCTGCGCAGCTTGCGGAAGCTCGAGGAAATGGAGATCCGCAAGGAGCACACGGCGTTGAGCGAAGAGAAGGCGTCCCTGAACGAGTTGCTGGGCAGTGAGGAATTACGCTGGCAGATGATCGCGGGACAGATCTCCGATATTCGCAAGGCGTATGGGCCCAAAACCGAACTCGGCGCCCGCCGGACCGAAATCGGTACGCCGCCGTCTGATGTCGTTATTCCGCTGGAAGCGATGATCGAACGGGAGCCGGTGACGGTGCTGTGTTCCGAAAAAGGTTGGATTCGCGCTGCACGAGGCCACCTGCAGGACACGTCCGACGTTCGCTATAAAGAAGGTGACGGGGAACGTTTCGTCCTGCATGCGGAAACGACAGACAAGGTGCTGGTCTTTGCCACAGATGGCCGGTTCTACACGATTGGGGCGGATAAACTGCCCGGCGGCCGGGGCTTCGGTGAGCCGTTGCGGTTGATGTTCGACCTGGCGCAGGGACATGACATCGTTTCCATATTCATCTTCAAACCGGATCGAAAACTGCTTGTGGTGTCCAGCGATGGGCGTGGCTTCATCGTGAATGAGCGGGCGGTCTTTGCCCAGACCCGGGCCGGCAAGCAGGTTCTGAACGTGTCCGGCGATGTCGAGGCGAAGATCTGTACCCCGGTCGAGGGCGACACTGTCGCCGTGGTCGGTGAGAATCGGAAACTGCTGCTGTTTGATATCTCGGAATTGCCGGAAATGGCGCGTGGCCGCGGCGTATTGCTGCAACGCTACCGGGATGGCGGGCTGGCAGACGCCATGATTTTCGAGCGCGAAAAAGGGTTGAGCTGGAAAAGCGGGGAACGCACCCGGACTGAAACCGATTTGCGCGAATGGATCGGCAAGCGGGCGCAGGCCGGCAGGATGCCGCCGAAGGGATTTCCGCGCAGCAACCGGTTCAAGTAGCCCAATTCAGTAGGAAAAGTATCAGGATCAGCCGTTTGGCGAGACGATGAACTCGCTGAGCGGTCGCCAGCCGTTGACGCCGTAGCCTTCAATCGGTTCGAAGTGGATCTTGTAGCTCATCTTGCGACTCGCTTCGATCCAGTAGCCCAGATACACAAACGGCAGCTGTTCGATCCGCGCCCGGTCAATCAGTGACAGGATGATGAAGCTGCCCAGGCTCCGTTTTTTTAGCTCGGGATTATAGAAGCTGTATACGGCGGAAAATCCGTCATTTGTGCGATCCGTCAGGCAGGCGGCAACCAGATCGCCCTGACCGTCGCGGTATTCGATGATCGCGGTATCGATGGGGCTGGATGCAATCATCTCGAAATAGTCGTTTCGGGTCATGCGTGACATGTCACCGCCGCCATGGCGGGTCGCCATGTAACGCTGGAACAGCTCAAACTGCTCTTCACTGGTCCGGGTGCCCATGTCGGACCAGCGCAGATCCGCGTTCGCGCGCAATATGCGACGCCAGCGCTGGCTGGTCTGGAATTCGGATGCGACAACTCGAACCGGGATACAGGCACTGCATCCCTGGCAGGAGGGGCGGTACGCGATGTGATGACTTCGGCGAAACCCGGTTTGCGACAGGGAATCATAGCGATCCCGGGCTTCCGGACCTGAAAGTTCCGTGAAAAGCTGCTGTTCGACCCGGCCCGGAATGTAAGGGCAGGGCATAGGACCTGACCGGTAGAACGTCAGTTTGCTGGGCTTTTGCTGATTTTTCATCGTCGCCAAAATCTAGAGAAATAACGTTGAGGACGCAATTCGGTAGAATTTTGGCACGATTTTTACGGTTTGACGTCGGTTTTTATGACCACGGTCCCTGAAAGGTAATCATGCACGCAATGGCGCCGGTCATTGAACAGGGCGACGATCAGGATCAGGGATGTGGTGAGCGCGATCGAAAAGTAAAACAGTGCCGTCATCGCGAATGCCTGCAGAAGGCTTGGTCTGCCACCGGATTGGGCGCGAACTTCGATGGACATGAATTGCATGCCCAGCGTCGCGGAGCGCGGGCTGCCGATCATCAGGGAATGATAAGCAAGCGGAATGAGCGGCGCGAATGTCAGCAGGACGGACAGGAGCCCGAAGGAAAGAAAGACAAGCGCCCAAAGCGCGACGCCCATTACCAGAATGATGCAGACATCAATCAGAAAGGCGGCGATCCGGCGTCCGACCACGCCTTCGAACAATTCGTCCCTGTCCAGGTCAAGTTCCGGGCGGGGGGTGGCGCTCCAGTCCAGTCGGCTATCGGATACTTCAGGCAATTTCACGCGGTATTCCCTCAATGCGGTTTCGTCTTGGAATCCTTAGATTGGGGCTGGCGCCGTCTGTGGCAAGAGGCGGCTACTGAACGTCAAAGATGCGTGGTGGCTCAGGTGCCTTGATTTTCGGGTCATCGGGTTTGCGCAGCAGGGTGACGACGAGACGGCGGTTGCCGGGAGAGGCGGTATCGTCGGGAAACAGCGGCTCCCTGTCCGCCAGTCCGACAATTTTCTGGAAACGCCCGATCGGAATGCCGTTCAACTGCATTTCCCGACGTCCTGCATTGGCGCGATCCAGCGATAATTCCCAGTTCGTCTCGCCCGTAGTGGATCGGAACGGGGTGGAATCCGTATGTCCCTCAACCGAGATCTTGTTGGGCAGGCGCTCGACGACGCTGGCGACGAGCAGCAGCAGTTGCTTGGTATGTTCGTTTAATTCAGCACCACCGGCCTTGAACATCGACACACGTTCCTGGTCAATCAACTGGATCTGCAGCCCCTGATCCGTGATTTCGACCTTCACGCCTTCATGCAGGTCCCGAAGTTCCGGTACCTCGTCCAATGCCTGCTGAATGGCGGCTTCCGCGGCCTTGAACTGTTTCGCCTCGTTTTGCCGCTGCACATTTGTGATGCTTGGGAGGTCTTCGGTGAGTTCCTGAAGCTGGACTTCGTCTTCGACCTGTTCCGACCCCGTCGTTGCGTCCGAAGCGACCGCAACTTGCGGCGTTTGCAGATGCTTCGGGATCGGTCCCGCTTCGTTACCCGATACCCCGCCAAACATGCCTTCGGCACCCATCGACCCCGTGCGTGAGCCGACCGGCTTGAAATAGTTCGAGATACCCTGGAGTTGTTGCTCGGTTGCGGAGCTCAAGAGCCAGAGCAGCAGGAAGAATGCCATCATCGCGGTAACGAAATCCGCATAGGCGACCTTCCAGGCGCCCCCATGCGGCACCGGCCCCGGCGGTTTGATCTTCTTGAAGAGGATTTCCTGTTTAGCGTCCTCTGCGCCGCCTGCGGGGGTGCCTTCATCGCTCATTTCAGGGCCTGCCCGCCTGACCGGTTGAATCCGGTTGGGAATGGACCAGCAGGATGCTGACCCGCCGATTGCGCGGTGACGCCGGGTCCGCCGGGTACAGGGGATCGGTATCCGCCCGGCCCACCACATTCGCGACGCGATTTTCGCTCATGCCGGCCCGAACCATCACCCGGCGTGCGGCATTCGCCCGCGCCCCGGATAATTCCCAATTCGTGAACGCGGAATCCGCCGCCGCCGGTTCCGTGTCGGTGTGCCCACTGATCGCAACCTGGTTTGGAAACCGCCGAACCACGCGGGTAATCACTTCAAGCAGCGCTTCGAAATATGGCGTGAACTTCGCGCTGCCAGGTTCGAACATGGAAACGTCTTCCTGATCGATCAACTGGATACGGAGGCCTTCCGGTGTCTTGTCAATAAGCAGGCTGTCCTGAAAGGAACTCAGTTCCTGGCTCTGCTCGACGGCGAGGCGAAGATCTGCCTGCGCCTTGTTGAACTCCGCCTCTTCGCGCTGGCGTGCCTCGAAATTAACGCTTTCGGGATTGGGATCCTCGGATGCCAGAACGACTTCACCTTGCCCCTTGCGGGCCTTTGGCCCGCCGGCGCTTGGCAGTGGTATTGATACGCTGGGTGCCGATCCGGCCGAACGCAGCGTGCCGACGGCGTCCAGCGCCAACCCGCCGAACAGCCCGCTGGAACCTGACTTGCTGCCGGAAATGATCGATTCTGGCTCGAAATAATCGGAAATGCCTTGTTTCTGTTCGTCGGTACTGGCGTTGAGCAGCCAGAGAAGCAGGAAGAATGCCATCATTGCGGTGACAAAATCGGCATAGGCGACCTTCCACGCACCACCATGCGCAGGATGGTTCGCCTTTATCTTCTTCTTGAGAATGAGCGGTTCGAGCGCTTTCTCGTCGGCCATTGTCAGCTTCGCTCGGTGGCAGTTTCCAGGCTATACGGGTGGCAGTTCGCCGCAGGCATCTTCAACTTCGGCAAAGCTTGGTCGTTGGTGTGACATGAGTACTTTTCGGGCAAATTCGACGCTGACGGCAGGGGCGTATCCCTGCAGATGGGCGACAATCCCGGCTTTCATGCAACTGAAATAGACATGTTCATCCTCGTGGATCCCTTTAACCGCGGCTGCCATCGGACCGAAAAAACCGTAACATAGCAGGATCCCGGCAAAGGTGCCGACCAGCGCCGCGCCGATGAGATGCCCCAGGACTTCCGGCGGTTCGGTAATCGAGCCCATCGTATGAATAATACCCAGCACCGCCGCGACGATACCGAGGCCAGGAAAGCTTTCCGCCATTGTATTCATCGCGTGTGAGATATGTTCGGATTCGTGGTGGTGTATTTCCAGTTCGGCATCGATGAGATCCGATACTTCGTGCGGATTGTCGGTACCGAGCGTCATCAGCCGCAGGTAATCGCACAGGAAGTCCACAGCGTGATGATCCCCGTGAAACAGGGGGAAAGCCTGGAAAACCGTACTGTCATGCGGGTTTTCAACATGCTGTTCCAGTGCCAGCATGCCTTTGGTCCGGGCCATGCGGAATACCTGATACATCATCGTCAGGAGTTCCTGATAATGATCCTTCTTGTATCTCGGGCCTTTGAACATTGCGCCGTAACCGCCGGCGACACCCTTCAGGACATGTCCCGGGTTGGAAATGATCAGCGCGCCAATGCCCGATCCGCCAATAATAATAAATTCCAGCGGCTGCCACAGAACGTCAAAATGTCCACCCGCACCCGCATAGCCGCCCGCCACGCAGACGATAACAACCAGAATACCTATACCGACAGTCATTTATACCCCGTCAGGAAGACTTTTCCTGAATACTGCTGTTATGGTTAACACCGCGTGAAAACTACACGCTAAATAGTTAAAAATCAGTTCCTATTTGACTAAAAGTATACGGTATTTTGTCGCTGGTGAGCGCCGGTGCCGGTCAATGGTCCGTGTTTGTATCCAGCAGGCGGCGGGTCGGAAAACCGGCTTCACCGAGCCGGGCGATGATTTCACGTGCATGTTCGTCGTCACGGGTTTCGACCACGGCGTCCAGTTCGGCCAGCTTCAGCGGCACATCGTAGAACATGCGCTGATGCAGGATTTCGACGACATTGCCGCCGGCCTGGGCAATTTCGCCTGTTACCCGGGCCAATGTACCGGGCTGGTCCGAAAGGGATATCCGCAGCCGGGCCAGGTAGCCGGCCTTCGCCAGGCCCCGCATCAGGGCGGAGGCGAGAAGCCTTGCGTCGATATTGGCGCCGGTCACCACAAGGCAGACCTGTTTGTCCGCAAAACGGTCGGGATTGGCGCATAATGCGGCCAGCGGCGTTGCGCCTGCGCCTTCCGCGACGGCCCGTCCCATGGTCAGCATTGTCTGCACGGCGGCCTCGATTTCCGCTTCGCTGACGACGAAAATATCGTCGACCCGCTGCCGTACGATCTCCAGCGTCAACGCGCCGGGCGCCTTGATGGCGATACCATCCGCAAGACTGGCGCCCCCGACAGGGGGCTCCAGCCCGTTCAGCGTATTGACCATGGATGGATACAGCGCCGCTTCGACGCCAAAAATTTCGATATTCGGCTTGATGGCCTTCGCGGCTGTCGCGACGCCGGAAATAATGCCGCCGCCGCCGATAGGAACGATGATCGCGTCCAGATCCGGCGCATCCGCCATGATTTCCAGCCCTACCGTACCCTGACCGGCGATGATCCGGGGGTCATTATAGGGATGGATGAAGGTGAGTTGATGTGCTGCCGCATACTCCATGGCGAAGGGTTCGGCCGCGTTGACGCTGTCGCCATGCAGCTCGACTCTGGCGCCGAACGCCCGCGTGCGTCGGATCTTGGTAAAGGGGGTCCCTTCCGGCATCACGATGGTGGCTGGAATGCCGAGGCGCTGCGCATGATAGGCAACGCCCTGCGCATGATTCCCGGCGGAAATCGCGATCACGCCATTGGAGGACTGCTCGTCGGTGAGGCTGATCAGCTTCACCAGCGCACCACGATCCTTGAACGAACCGGTCCGCTGCAGGGTTTCCAGCTTCAGGAAGACCTGCGCGCCCGTCAGTTCGGAAAGGGAACTGGAAAATACCGTCGGCGTACGAAGGATCTGACCCTTGATTTCCGTCGCTGCGATATTGATATCATCAATCGTGACAGTCATGGAATCGGCTATGTTACCAGTATGGCGGAAGCGTAAGGCCCGGGCGGACCACATTCTGGATTGTGGCATTTTGCCGTGCCGCGGAAAACGCCAAAGATTGTGTCACCGGCGATCGGTATCCGCCATGACACGGTAAAGGGCGAGGCTGCAACAATGAAGCATGCCATTACCGATACGACTGCCGCAGAGATTCTGGACGGCATTCCGGATTTCCGCCCGCTGGCGCCGTGGTGGGGCGGGGACCTGCAGACGCTGCGGAATTTCATCGCTGCCCGGCGTGGCTTCCGGCCGGAAATTGCAGCGGAACGACTCTATCTTGAAATGCATGACGGCAGCGGGGACCGGTTGGCCGGGGCGTTGACCCGGGCGCCGGGTACGGGCAGTCCGCTGGTCGTGCTGATCCACGGGCTGAGCGGCTGCGAAGGGTCGATGAACATGATCCACGCCGCGCGGTACCACGCGTCGCAGGGCCGTTCCGTCCTGCGGCTGAATCTGCGCGGGGCCGGGCCATCGCGATCGACATGCCAGGGGGATTATCACGCGGGATGCAGCCGCGACCTGGCCGATGCGCTGACATCGCTTGCCGCGCTGGATCGTGATCTGGTTGCGAACGGCATTCTGCTGTCGGGTGTATCGTTGGGTGGCAGCCTGGTGATCAAGTTTCTGGCGGAATACGGCGGCGATTTCGACATCCGCGCCGCTGCAACAATTTCGACACCGCTGGACCTTGCCGAAGCATGCCGTTCCGTCATGCGACGGCGCAATGCGCCCTATCATCACTGGCTGCTGAGCCGCATGAAGGCCAATTGCCTGCGCGACAACATGGCCGATGCTGCACAGGCGACACTGGACAAGGTGCGGTCGCTGTTTGAATTCGATGACGGGTTCCTGGCGCCGCAATTTGGCTATCCGGGGGCGGAGGCATATTACGAAGATGCCAAGGCGCTGAATTATCTTGGCCGGGTTCGCGTGCCGACCCTGTTGATCCATGCGCGCAATGATCCGTGGATACCGGTAGCGCCCTATCTGTCGCATGACTGGTCGGACAATCCGGCGCTTTCGGTCTTGCTGCCCCGTTCCGGCGGGCATGTCGGCTTTCATGACGGGCATGAAGACCAGGCCGCATGGCATGACCGCTGCGCCGCCCGTTTCTTCGACGCCCATTAAATCAAGGACTAACGCCGCGCGTTCAGCGCCTTCGCGGCTTCCAGCGCAAAATAGGTCAGCATCCCGTCCGCCCCGGCACGCTTGAAGCCCAGCAGCGATTCCATGATGACCTTTTCGTCCAGCCAGCCCCGATCCACCGTCCCGCGCAGCATCGCGTATTCGCCGCTGACCTGATAGACGAAGGTCGGCATGGCAAAGGTTTCCTTCACCCGGTGCAGGATATCCAGATACGGCATGCCCGGTTTCACCATGACCATGTCGGCGCCTTCCTGGATGTCCATACGGACCTCGCGCATGGCCTCGTCACTGTTGGCCGGGTCCATCTGGTAGGTGCGCTTGTCGCCGATCAGCGCCAGTTTCGATCCAACCGCATCGCGGAACGGGCCGTAAAAGCCGGACGCGTACTTCGCCGAATAGGCCATGATCCGCGTGTGATCCAGCCCGGCATCGTCCAGGCCTTTGCGGATCGCGCCGACGCGTCCGTCCATCATGTCCGATGGTGCGATGGTATCGCACCCGGCCTCGGCCTGGACGATGGATTGCCGGATCAGGATTTCCAGTGTCTCGTCGTTGAGGATTTCCTCGCCATTCATTACCCCGTCATGGCCGTGTGAGGTATAGGGGTCGAGTGCCGCGTCGCAGACGACCATGATTTCCGGCAGCGCCGCCTTGACCGCCCGTGTCGCCTGGCAGACCAGATTGTCCGGATTGGTCGCTTCGCGCCCGTCCTCGGTTTTCTTCGCCGGGTCGGTGAAGGGGAACAGCGCGATGGCGGGAATGCCCTCGTCGGCGGCTTCCTTCACGGCCTCGGCTATGACGTCGGGTGAATAGCGGAACACGCCCGGCATCGAATCGACCGGTACCTTCTGCTTCTCGCCATCGATCACAAAGAGCGGCCAGATGAAATCATCCGGGCTCAATCGGTTTTCGGCGACGAGCCGGCGAACGGCGTCTTCGCGGCGGTTGCGGCGCATCCGGGTAACGGGAAAACGGGCGTCAGGCAAATCGGGCATGGTCATACTCCTCTGGCGGCGATATTACGGGGCGGGGGTTGGGGTTACAATGCCGCAACGCTGGTTCAATATGCCTCATGCCGGAGGAAGAACATCATGACGCTTGCCGACCGTGACCTCGATGAAGACCAGCGCGCCGTGCAGGAAATGGCGCGGGGTTTCGCTGCTGCCGAACTGGCGCCGCATGCCGCCGATTGGGACGAACAGCGGATCTTTCCCAAGGATGCGCTGCGCCAGGCTGCGGCGCTTGGGCTGGCGGGGATTTATGTCGGCGAGGAACATGGCGGCTCCGGCCTGTCGCGGCTCGATTCCGCCGTAGTGTTCGAGGCGCTGTCCGGCGGCTGTGTCTCCACTGCGGCCTATCTGTCGATCCATAATATGGTGAGCTGGATGATCGACCGGTTCGGGAATGATGCGCAGCGCGCGCAGTGGCTGCCCCGGCTGACGAAGATGGAATTGTTCTCCAGCTATTGCCTGACCGAACCGGGGGCGGGATCGGACGCTGCTTCGCTGCAAACGAAGGCCGTGCGCGATGGCGATCACTATGTCCTCAACGGGGCCAAGGCCTTCATTTCCGGCAGCGGGGCATCAGACCTGTATCTTTGCATGGTGCGCACGGGCGAAGCGGGGCCAAGGGGCATTTCCTGCATCGCCGTGGAAAAGGATGCGCCGGGGCTGAGCTTCGGGGCGCAGGAACGCAAGATGGGCTGGAACAGCCAGCCGACCGCCGCCGTGATCTTCGAGGATTGCCGCGTGCCCGTCGCCAATCGTATCGGCGACGAGGGCGAAGGGTTCCGCATCGCCATGATGGGGCTGGATGGCGGGCGGCTGAATATCGGTGCCTGTTCGCTGGGCGGGGCGGGGGTGTGTCTTGATCTCGCGCGCGAACACCTGAAGGCGCGCAAACAGTTCGGCAAGCCGCTGGCTGAGTTTCAGGCGCTGCAATTCAAGCTGGCCGACATGGCGACGGAGCTGGAAGCCGCCCGGCTGATGGTCCGCAAGGCGGCATCGGCGCTGGACGCCGGCGACCCGGACGCGACGCAATATTGCGCGATGGCGAAACGCTTCGCCACCGACGCGGGCTCCGCGATCTGTAACGAGGCGCTGCAGATTCATGGCGGCTATGGCTATCTGCAGGATTACCCGCTCGAACGCCATGTGCGCGACCTGCGGGTCCATCAGATACTTGAAGGAACGAACGAAATCATGCGTGTCATCATAGCCAGGAAGTTATTGCAGGAATGAACCAGAATACCGACGAAACCCTTTTCGAAAATCGCGACGGCATCGCCGTCATTACCCTGAACCGGCCGCAGGCGCTGAACGCGCTGACCATGGGCATGGTCGATGCGCTGTACCAGCAGATGGGGGAATGGGCGACCGATGATTCCGTCCGCGCCGTGGTCATTCGCGGGGCCGGGGACCGCGCCTTCTGCGCCGGTGGCGATGTACGTGCCGTGGCGGAATCCCGCAACGACCCGGACAGCACCCTGACGCAGGATTTCTTCCGCACCGAATACCGGATGAACCGGCTGATCCATCATTTCCCCAAACCCTATATCGCGCTGATGCACGGCGTGACGATGGGCGGCGGCGTCGGGCTGTCGGTGCACGGCCATTGCCGCTTCGTCACCGAACAGACCCTGCTGGCCATGCCGGAAACCGGTATCGGGTTGTTCCCGGATGTCGGCGGCTCGCATTTTCTGCCCCGCTGTCCCGGCGCGATCGGCATGTACCTGGCGCTGACCGGCGCGCGGCTTGATGCCGCCGATTGCCTGTATGCGGGGATTGCCGACAGCATGATCCCGGCGGCGGAGCACGACGCGCTGATCGCCGATTTGCGCAGCGGGATGGATCTCGACGCGGCCTTCGCCGCCCGCGTCGTTGAACCGGGCCCTTCCGCCCTGGAAGCGGAGCGCGAAACCATCGAGCGCTGCTTTTCAAAGGATACGGTGGAAGAAATCGAAGCCGCCCTGGCAGCCGAAGACACGGACTGGGCCGCGCGTATGCTGCATCACATGAAAGGCAAATCCCCGCTTAGCCAGAAAGTCTCCATGCGCCAGCTCAAGGAAGGCGCGGCGATGGAATTCGACGCCTGTATGGTCATGGAATACCGCCTCAGCCAGCATTGCATGGCCGGCAATGACTTCTTCGAAGGCGTCCGCGCCCTGCTGGTGGACAAGGACAAGAAGCCGCAATGGCAACCGCCGACCCTGGCCGAAGTGAGCGAGGAATTGGTGGACGGATATTTCGCGCCGCTGGGGGCGCAGGAGCTGACGTTTTAAGCGGACAAGCACCGACCGAAACAAATTGCAATCGGAGAGGGTAACAGACAATGAAAGCCATTCGCGCCCATGCCTTCGGCGGTCCCGAATTCCTGCAGCTTGATGACATCCCCGATCCCGTGCCCGGCGCGGGCGAGGTTGTGGTGGATATCCGCGCGGCGGGGATCAATCCGGCGGATACCTATATGCGTACCGGGACCTATGCGATCGTGCCGGACCTGCCCTATATCCCCGGCGGCGATGCGGGAGGGGTGGTTGCGGCGGTAGGGGACGGAGTTGGCGGATTCCGGCCCGGTGACCGCGTCCTCGTCAGCACCGGGCTGGGGTTCGACATGACCGGTTGTTATGCGGAGAAAGTCTGCCGCAAGGCTGAATACCTGCTGCCGCTGCCGGATGAAGTGAGTTTCGCGGCCGCGGCTGCCATCGGTGTGCCCTACGCCACCGCGCATTATGCCCTGTTTGCGCGCGGCGGGGCGACAGCGGGCGAGACGGTGTTCATCCACGGCGCCAGCGGGTCAGTCGGCACGGCGGCGATTCAGATGGCCAAGCGCGCCGGATTGACCGTCATCGGCAGTGGTGGCTCGGAACGCGGCCGGGCGCTGATCCTGGCGGAGGGGGCGGACCATGCCCTTGACCACACGGCGGAGGGCTATCAGGCGGAGCTCGGGCGACTGACCGGCGGCAAGGGGCCGGAACTTGTTTTGGAAATGCTGGCCAATGTGAACCTGTCCGCGGATATGGAGCTCGTGGCGAAATACGGCCGCATCATCGTTATCGGCAACCGAGGCGAGATCACGGTCAATGCCCGCCGCGCCATGATGAAGGAACTCGACATCCGCGGCATCGCGCTGTGGAATGCCGATGCGGGGTTGATCCGGGAGATCATGGCTGACATCGTCGCCGGTCTGAAAGACGGTTCACTGCGCCCCATCGTCGGCCGCGAAATGCCGCTGGCCGAGGCAGCCGCCGCGCATGTGGCGGTGCTCGATCCCGGCGCCTATGGCAAGATCGTGCTGGTGCCTTAAGGGGCGAGTCTGGGCAGGCGGCAAAGCCTGGGTCCCGGATCGGGGTCCGGGATGACAGGTCTCGGCAGGTGTCGCCGTTGCCAAAACTCTCTCCAGCTGTCATCCCGCACTTGATGCGGGATCCATGGCGCGACCGCGCGTAGGTTGTCATGCTTGACGCAACGTATTGGAATGCCCTGCCATGTCCGTGACATGGCCTATTACGTCTACATTCTTGCCAGTCGTAAAAACGGCACCCTTTATACCGGCGTGACCAACGACCCGGTTCGCCGTGTTCACGAACACCCGGAAGGCCTCGCAGAGGGATTTACCAAAGCCCATGACGTGAAGCATCTTGTGTATCTGGAGGTGCACGACCGGATCGACGATGCTCTTCAGCGCGAATAAAAGATCAAGCGTTGGCGGCGCGACTGGAAAATTGCACTGATCGAGCGTGACAATCCGGACTGGGACGACTTGTATGATGAAATATCGGGCTGACTGCCCGTGGCGGGCAGGCCCTGCATTCCGTCACCGCGCCTCGTATCAGGCGATGCCGAACCGCTCCAGTGCCGTGGCGAAATCGTCCGAGAAGTCGTTGCCTTTTTTCATCACGGCGACTGTATCGGGTAGCCGTTTCAGGGCGGTGTCACCCGGGTTTGAACTGGTCAGCAGGGCGAAGGGAATCGCCTCGGTTGACTGGATTGCCGCCAGCGCGGATGCGAGATCGACCCCGCTCATTTCGTCCAGAACCCCCGACGAAATGATCATGTCGGGCCGAGTCCGGATGGCGAATTCGAGGGCTTCAAAGGACCGGACGGCCATGGAGACACGATAGCCACAGTTTACGAGTTCCCGCTCCACGATACGGGCGGCGGTCTTGTTGGTGTCCACGACAAGGATTTCCAGATCAAGGTGCTGGAAGTCGTCCAGGTCTGCCGGGCGCCGTACGGGCAGGGACCGGAAAAATTCCGCCTCGTTCACTTCGCCACCGATTTCGCCGTTCAGGATGCCATGCATCAGATCGAGGAAAGTTTCGATATCGCCGATCTGCTCGTCGGTCGGATCGGCAAGCTCGGTCAGGTAATTATCCATGCGGCGCAGCAATAGCTCGAACAGCGGGCTGTCGATCGATGCCAGTGAAACCCTCAGTCGGTCAAGACCAGCCCTGAAATCGACCAGGAACGGTTCCGCATCGTTACTGCGCATGTTGCTGGCCAGGACTTCGAACGTTGACAGTTCATCCCGGGCTTCGAGTTCGAAATCCGATTCTACCTGCGCGGAATATTCACCAAGAGAGCTCATGTAAACGCCTTTATCAAGTTTCACAAGATGATACGACGCATTACTTCACGGATCGTTAAGTGCCGGCTAAAAACCGCCAAAACATTGGCTTGCGGTACCTGTATACCAATTTTATGGTTTGAATGGGCCAAACGGACATTAACGCCTGCGATGCCGTGAACG